>Ga0326597_10007902_pt1 | contig 14403 bp, 11 predicted proteins | sample RVTome_12_FD_203789 | JGI IMG/M metagenome (GOLD analysis project Ga0326597, IMG submission 203789) | Soil microbial communities from uranium-contaminated site in the Upper Colorado River Basin, Wyoming, United States - RVT100D185 | ecosystem: Environmental > Terrestrial > Soil > Contaminated >... | reverse complement strand
CCGTGGGGCAGCTCGCCGGCGGGATCGCGCACGATTTCAACAACTTCATCACTGGCATCACCCTCTGCAACCACATCCTGGCGCGCGACATCCCGGCGGACGACCCGCGGCGGCGACAGGTCGAGGAGATCGACCTGGCCGCGACCCGGGCCTCCCTGCTCACCCAGCGGCTCCTGGCGTTCGCCCGCAGGCAGGTGGCTCAGCCGCGCGTCCTGGACCTGAACGTGGTGATCACCGGCATGACGAAGCTGCTGCGCCCCCTGCTGGGGGCCGACGTCCACTTGGCGATGTCGCTGGGCCGCGAACCGTGTCCCGTGCATGCCGACGCCGTGCAGCTCGAGCAGGTCATCATGAACCTCGCGGTAAACGCCCGAGACGCGATGCCGGGGGGCGGCACGGTGAGCATCGAGACCAGGCGGATCGAGGCGGGCCACGCAGCGCCCGACCTGGCGGCCGGTCCCTGGGCCGTCCTCGCCGTCACCGATACCGGCGTGGGCATGGACCCGGCAACGCAGGCGCGGGTGTTCGATCCGTTCTTCACCACCAAGGAGCCCGGTCACGGGACCGGGCTCGGGCTGTCCACGGTGTACGGGATCGTCACCCAGAACAGCGGGCACGTGCGGGTGCAAAGCACGCCGGGCCACGGCAGCACCTTCACCGTGTACCTGCCGCTGGTACCGCTCGGACGCGTGTCCCCCGTCGGCCTCAGCGCGGTCGCGGCGCAGCCGGGGCGGGCCACCGGGACCGTGTTGCTCGCGGAGGACGACGAGATCGTGAGCCACGGGATCAAGCAGGCGCTGGAAGACGTCGGCTACACCGTGCTCGCCGCCGGCTCCGGCGAGGAAGCGTTGGCGGCGGCCCGCGCCCATGCCGGACCCATCTCTCTCCTGGTGACGGACCTGGTGATGCCGGTCATGGGCGGGCGGGCGCTGGCCGAGCATTTCCTGGCCACGCATCCCGAGGGCCGGGTGCTGTACATCTCCGGATACGCGGGTGATGCCATGGTGCGGCGCGGCTTGTCCGTCCCTGAGACGCAATTCCTCCAAAAGCCCTTCTCCGCCGATACCCTGGTGCTCAAGGTCGCCGAGGTGTTAGGCGGCGGATCTACCGCCCCGGCGCCGTCCGGCTGACCTCCGCCGTCACTCCCGAACGCTGAGCGGCTTTTCCCACCACAAACCGCGCGATACGGGACAGGGTCCGGAAGTCGTCGAGTTCGATCTCATCGACCGAGACCTGCACGCCGAACGTTTCCTCCAACGCCGCGAGCAGCTCCACGAACTGCAGCGAGTCGAGGATGCCCGTTACGAACAGGTCGGTGTCCGCCGAGGGTACCTCGACGTTGAGCCGCTCGGCGAACAGCGCCGCAAGCCGGACGGCGGCGATCGGCTCAGGTTCGTCCGGCTGGGGCCGTTTCGTCACGTTTCCACTCCTCCTGGATGCGGCGCCGGTCGATCTTGCCGTTGGCATTTCGAGGGAGCGCGTCACAGGCCTTCCACTCGGACGGCACCATGTACGAGGGCAGCAGGGCAGCAAGCTGTTGACGTAGGCTGATCGCGGTCACCGCCGCGCCGGGCCTTGCGACGTAGGCGCAGCAAATCAGGGTTCCCTCGAACCGATCCGTGGGCAGGGCGATGATCGCGCCCTCCTGAAGCTGCGGCAGCGTCTGGAGAGCCGCCTCAATCTCCCCCAGCTCCACGCGATACCCACGGGACTTGATCTGCGAGTCCGCGCGCCCCACGAAGTAAACCAGGCCGTCCGGTCCGACCCGGGCCAGGTCTCCGGTGCGATAAATGCGGTCGCGGGAGTCCGCGGGATGGGGCAGGAAGGCGGACCGGGTTTTGGCGGGGTCTCGCCAATAGCCGGGGCTCAGCCCCACTCCCTGGATGAAGAGATCGCCGATCTCGCCTTCCGGGACCGGCCGGAAGGCGTGGTCCAGGACCAGGAGCTTTTCGCCCGCGCAGGGGCTGCCAATGGGAATCGGTTCCGTGTCGCCAGCGGGGCACCGGGGCACCGTGTAGTAACTGCTCGCGATGGTCGCTTCCGTGGGCCCATACAGATTGGTGAACGTCACGTGCGGCAGGCGGGACATCCAGTACCGGAGCGCCCGCGTCGGGAATACCTCCCCACACCACAGCAGCCGCCGCAGGGCGGGGAAGTCGTCGGTCTGCACCACATCTAGCTGTGCCATCAGGGTGAGGATCGAGGGAACCGAGAACCATTGCGTGAGCTGCGACTCGCGCATGAACGCGGCCAGTTTGTGGGGCACGACGTTCAGCTCCGGTGGCACCAGGTGAATCTGGGCGCCGGCGGCGAACGTGCCGAACAGATCGAACGTGGACAGATCGAAATGGCAGGGCGAGTGCCCCGAGGTGCGGTCCGACGCCGAGAGGCCGAAATAGTCCACGGCCCAGCTCACGAACCGGATGACGTTCGCGTGCGTAATGATGACGCCTTTGGGCACGCCGGTGGATCCCGACGTGAACAGAATGTGGGCGCAATCGCCGGCCGTGTTCTGATAGCTCCGACCCCTCGTCGGCATGCGGCGTACGTCGTCCAACGTGAACACCGGCGCCCGCGGAACGTTCGCTCCGGCGTCCGGCTTCGGTGCCATCCACGCGATCTGCGGCGTGCGCGGGCGCCGGATGGTGCTGAGCAGCGCCCGGAGCGTTCCGGCCCCATTCTCGGCCACCAGGATCACGCCCGGCTCCGCGGACTCCACGATCTTGGCCAGCCGCGGGGCCGGGCTGGCGAGGTCGAGGGGCACATGGCACGCATCCGCCTTGAGCGCGCCCAACATGCAGGCCACCATCGTGGGCGACTTTCGGAGCAGCAGCCCCACGCGGTCTCCGCGCTGACACCCGGCGGCCTGCAGGGCATGCGCGAGCTGATTGCTCAAGATCTCGAGCTGGCCGTAGGTCAGCCGCTCGCCCCCCATGACCACGGCAACCGCGTCTGGGCGGGTTTCGGCCTGGCGCGTCACCCATTCCTGGAGCAGTCCCGTCGTCACTGCGCCACTCGCCCGAGCGCGTGCTGGAAGGCTTCGCTGGTGTGCCGCAGCTCGTCCTCGTTGGGCGGGATATCGAGGATGTACGAGCGGTACCCCAACCCCAGGTAACGGGCCAACTCGTCCCCCACGCGTTCGTAGCTTCCCACCAGGTACGGGCACATGGTCTTGTAGTTCTCGAAGGGCACCAGCCAGTAGGGGTGCTCGCCCGTGGCGGTGGCGCGGGCCAGCTCCGAAAGCTGGCGGTGCCAGGCGGAGTCGGAGACCTTCATGGCAAGCTGGTGGGTCAGCTGGCCCCGCCGGTCCTCCGGGAAGCGGGACCGCGCTACGGTCCAGGCTTCCTCGCCGTCCTCTCGGGCGATGATCCCAACCCGCACGCCCGCGCCCTCGCCCTCGCCGGGTTTCGATTCCTCGTTCGGCGCCTTGGGATACTTCACGGCCGTGGCACCCAGCGCTTGCGCGGCGCGCCATCCGGCCTCCGACGATCCGGAAACGAAGATCCCCGGGACCAATTGGCGAGGCAGTGGAGGCGTGAGCTTGAGCCCCCGCACGGTGTAGAAGTCCCCTTCCGCGGTCACCGGGGCGGCACCTTGAACCAGTTGCCGGATGATCTGGGTGTACTCGACCAGGCGGTCGTAGCGGCGATCGTGGGGCGTGGAATCGTCCAGCGACGTCAGATCGTTCTTGAAGCCGCCCGCCACCATGTTGAGGTAGATCCTTCGCCCGTACAGGTGCCCGAAGGTCGCAATCATCTTCGCGACCGCATACGGGTGCAGGTAGATCGGCTGCACCGCCACCAGCGGACAGAGGGCTTCCGTGTGCCGCAGGATGAGGTGGGAAACCAGCCAGGGATCGACTTGGCGGTTGTCGCTGTAGACCAGGATGCCCTTACAGCCCCAGCGCTCGCTCCAGCGGGCCACGTCGATGACCTGCTGAACGTAGGCGTGGTGGTCACCGTCCGCGTACTGCGGGCAGGTGGAAAAGAGCTCCAGCGGCAACTGCTCGGGGTCGTGGCGCATGCCTCATCATCCTTCCCGTGTACTGGTTCCGGTGAAGCCGGACGGCGGAACCCAACCGGCTCGTTCGCCTAGCATCGCACAAGTGGTGCCAGCCCATTCGGGGCGGCGACGCTGGCCGCAAGGGGCCGGAAGGGTGTCCGCCGGCCTCAGGTGCCGCGTCCGCGCGGCAAACGTGGCGCTCGTCCGCCACATGCCCGGTCCTGCTCCCCGGCCCGGAAGGCGCGTGACCAGCGCTGCGGCACGTCCACACTCCGGGTTTCTCCGCTGCGGCGGCTGCGCAACCAGATGGCACACGACCCGGGGCCCGCACGCGGTGCAGGCTCGTGACGCGCCGCGATTTGGAAGGCGGCACCTCCGGCGCCGAACGGAGGCACCAAATTTGAGGATGGGCGAGGCGGCAACGACGCGTGAGGGACTTTCGGCGAATGGCCCGGGGAGCGAGCGAGCCGGCCGCACGGCTGTTGATATCGGTGGTGGGCGCCCGCCCGAACTTCATGAAGGTGGCGCCGATCGTGCGCGCGTTGCGGGACTGCGGCCACATCGCGCATCAGGTGGTCCACACCGGCCAACACTACGACCCGTCCATGTCGGCGGACTTCTTCCGCGATCTGGACCTTCCACGCCCGCTGTGCAACCTGGAGGTTGGGTCCGGCTCCCACGCGCAGCAGACCGCGCTCGTCATGCAACGGCTGGAACCGGTATTACGGGAAACCCGCCCCGCCATGGTGCTGGTGTATGGCGACGTGAACTCCACGCTGGCGGCGGCGCTGGTGGCGGCCAAGCTGGGGATACCGGTCGCGCACGTCGAGGCGGGCCTGCGGAGCCGGGACCGGGCCATGCCCGAAGAAATCAACCGCGTACTGACCGACCGACTGGCCGACTCCCTGCTCGCCCCATCCCGGGACGCGGTGGAGAATCTGCTTCGTGAGGGGACGGAGCCCGAGCGCATCTACTTCGTGGGCAACGTCATGATCGACACGCTCGTCTCCGGCCTCGAGTCGGCGCGGGCGCGAAACCTGCCCCAGCGGTATGGCGTCGAGCCGGAGGGGTACGGTGTGGTCACGCTCCACCGGCCGGGCAACGTGGACGATCCCGCCAGGCTGACCCAGCTCTGCCGGGCCCTGATCGAGCTGGGGCGAGACCTCCCGTTGCTTTTTCCGGTGCATCCTCGGACCCGCGCGCGCCTGCCGGACGCCGCCTGGACCGGCCATGGCGCGCGGGTTCGCGCCCTGGATCCGCTGAGCTACCTCGACATGCTCGGCCTGATCGCCTCGGCGGCTCTGGTGATCACGGATTCCGGAGGGTTGCAGGAGGAGACCACGTATCTCGGGACGCCGTGTTTGACCATCCGGCCCACCACCGAGCGGCCCATCACGTGTACCGAGGGAACCAACCGGCTGGTGGCGCCCACGCCGCGGGCCATTCTGGATGCCGCCCGGTCCGCGCGTCGCACGGGCCGTCGGCCAGCCAGCATCGAGGGGTGGGATGGGCGCGCGGCGCAGCGCATCGCCGCGGTGCTGACAGCGTCGGGCGCGCGGGGTTCACCCCGCGACCTGGTGACCGCGTGCCCGGCGCCGCGAGGAGAGGCGTTGCTCCCGACGGAGCGTCCTTAGCTCGCTCGGTGTGGCTCCGCTCGGGGTCCGGCGGCCGTGAGGGGCCGGAAGGCCGGGTCGCTCGCGAGCGCATAGCCGTCCAAGTAGTAGGCGTAGGCGCCGTATTCCGAGCCATCGCGCACATCGTTGAGGACCGCACCCAACACGCGCAAGGGCAGGCGCTGGAGGGTTTCGATCTTGGCCTCGGCCAATTCCCGGTCCGTCCGTCCCAGCCGCAAGACCATCAGCAGGCCGCCTGCCAACGTCGCCAGCGACAGCGCATCCACGCCCGCCCCGAGCGGCGGCGTGTCCAGCACCACGACACCGTAGCTCGACCGTAAACCGGCCACGAGCTCGGCCATCTTCGGGGAGCCGATCAACTCCGGCGCATCGTGCCGGCGAGACCCGCCGGCCAGGAAGTGCAGGCTTGGATAGGTGGTCGCTTGCAGAACCCGCTCCCGGGTGGCATCCCCGACCAGGAGGTCGGTCAGCCCCGGCTGCCGCGACAGATTCAAGACCCGGTGCAGCGCGCCCCGGCGGAGATCGGCATCCACCAGCAGCGTGCGGTGGTTGGCGCAGGCGAACGCGAGGGCGAGGTTGGAGCTGACGAACGATTTCCCGTCCCCGCCCGCCGGGCTGGTCACCGTCAGGACGATCGGGTCGGACGTGCCGAAGGCGTTCAGGACGCCGAGACGGATGCCGCGGAACGAATCGACCAATGCATCCGGACCCCGCGAGCCCTTCCCATTCCCGTTCCGGTCCAGATGGGTGACCACTCCCACCACCGGCAGGCCCAGCTGCTCCACGTCGGCCCTCCCGGCAAGGACCCCGCCCAGACGCTCCGCCAGGAACGCGCCACCGGTGCCAAGGATCAGGCCCAGGAACAACCCCAGGGCCAGCTGCTCGATCAGGCCGATGCCTGCGGGTTTCATCGGGAGGGCGGCGTGCTCTACGATTTCGACCTGTCCCACGGTCACCGCCTCAGCGATCCCGGCCTTCTGGTGTTCGATCCGGAGCTCGTCCACCACCTTCCGCACATTGTCCACCCGCTCGGTCAGCCGGGCTTCTTCCGCTTCAGTGGCCGATAGCTGGTGCTGGCGAGCACGCAGCTGGTTCAAGGCGGCGATCCGCGCATCCAGTGCCCCAATGGAGCTCTGCACGCCGGCCTGCACCGCCCGGAGCAGCTTCGCCTCGGTCGAGGCGATCAGCACATTGAGACGGGGCAGGTCCGGATGCGAGGCGGAGCGGCTCGCCAGTGAGTCGCGGGAAGCCTGGTACTGGAAGAGCTGGCCGTGGAGCTGGCTCACCGGTGGACTGGCAGCGACACCCGACGTGGCGAACGCCGTCTGGAGGGCCTTCCGGCTGACGCTGCTGTCCCGATCCCGCAGCGACGCCAGCAGACCCTCGTAGGTGCGGCGCTCCGCCTCCAGTTGCTGGCGCTGGAGCTCGACCCCTGCCAGGCCGATCTGCTCGCGCGCTAACGCCTCCCCGGAGCCGAAGGCGCGAGCGTCCCGGTGAAACGCCGTGAGCGCCTGGCGGGCATCGGCGAGCAGCGAGTCGTTGACCCTGAGCTGGGCCTCCAGAAACTCCCGGCGTCGTCTGGACTGCTGCTGTGACGCCTCGGCGCTGGCGGCGCGGAAGATGTCCACCACCCGGTTCACGACCTGCTGCGCCACCCGAGGGTCCGCCGCGGCATACGTGACGTCCACGATATCCGTACGCAGCCGGAGCTTGACGCGAAGCTCGGCCAGCAAACGACTGGTGGCGGCTTCCCGACTCAGGATTTCCAGCCGGCCCGCTTTCGCATCCGGTCGACGCGTGACGGCAAACCGGACACCGCCGAGATCCACAGCCGGGCCGTAGGCGGCGCGCCGCCGTCCGGATGGCCTTTCCACGACGAAGCCGTCCGGGGCGAAGATCAACTCCAACGACTGGGCCGGCGCATCGCCCGCCACGGCGACGTCCCGGAGCAGGCCGGGTGGGACCTTGCGGGTGAGCAGCCGGAGCATGGGCATGCTGTCCACCACGGCGCCGGCGACGGTGCGACTCTTCAGTAGCTCGACCTGCGACAGGAGCGGGTCCGAAAACCGATCGTCGGCTCTCAGGGCGGGATCGTCCACCACGCCACCGGTCAACGCGCGCCGAGGATCGGACATACGAAGCACCGCGACGGCGCGGTAGATCGGCCCGGTCAGGTACGCAAGCAGCGCCGCGGCGGCCAACGCGATGGCGACCGCGCCCAGCACCAGCCGCAGGTGCCGCCGGATGGTTGAGAGGAGCTCCTCCAGCCGGACGGAACTGATGGTGTCCTCTGGTTCCCGCCGGCTTGCGAGGGAGCGCACGCTGGCGCGTCCATGGTGGGCGGGCAGGTCCGGCATTCCGCGTCTCACTGACGACTGTACGCCAGCACGGCCGCGACGGCAGCCGTCAGGCTGGCCACGGGATACAGGACGTCCCGCAGGATGTTGAAACTGGACCGGCGAGCCACGAGGATCTGGTCGCCGGAAGCGATCGGCAACGCCTCGTATCGAGAATATCCGCTGCCCAGATTCACAACCATTGTGCTATCCCTGCGGATCACGTGCACCTTGTCCAGCCGGCCCAGGTCGGTGGGGCCGCCCGCCTGAGCGATGGCCTGGGCAAAGGTGGTTCCCCTCGGCAATTGATAGAGGTTGGGCTGACGCACTTCTCCCGCCACCGTTACCGAGACCAGCGGCTCGATGACGAACTGCACACCCTGCTCGTAGGTCACCAACAGGCTGCGCAGCCGGTCCCTCACGACCGGAAGCGGCGCTCCCACGACGTTCACCGCCTGGTACACCGGGTGCACCAGCGCGCTGTCGGGGGCGACGGCGAAATCGCCGCTCAACTCCGGGTGGTTCCAGACGGTAATCCGGAGGGCGTCCCCGGGCCGCAGCACGGCGTCCGTCGAGGCCCCATTCTGCGCGAAGGCGGTGGCGATGGGCGCCGTCAGTAGCGCGACAGCGACCCACGTGCGGTCAAGACCCATCTGATTCTCCTGGCCCTCCCCATGCGGCCGATCACAACGGCCATTCCCTACCAGCGCACCAGACCGCCCGCCCAGCGGTGCAAGGAACGTGCTGATGGGGACCAGGTGCATGGACTGCTTCTGAAGCCCGACCGGAGGTGCGCCTGTGGCTCCTCTGCACCATGGAGTGTGGCGGCGGCGCAGCGACCGGTTGCGTTTCATCACGCTTTCAACCGACCACACGCGTGACGGTGAGAGGGCGGTAGAGGCATGGCATATGCCTCGCGCTGTTGGGAGGAGGCTGGTTTACTCGTGAGTCAGGCTGCGTTCGGATTGCTCTGGTGCTTCGTCCTGGTCCTGCCGTGGGACGTCCTGACCCAGGTGCCCGTCCTGGGATCAATCCCCCGCTTGGTCGGGGTGGTGGCCTCGGCCGTGGGCACCCTCCATATACTGGCCAAGGGACGCGTTCGGCCGCTGGCCTGGTATCACGTGTTCGCGCTTCTGTTCGTGCTCTGGGCCGGGGTGAGCAGTCTCTGGTCCATCGATCCCGACGCGACCAGAACACGCTTCATCACCTATCTCCAGCTCGCCGTGCTGGTGTGGCTGATCTGGGAGATCGCGTGGTCGCCGGAACGCCAGGAAGCCCTGTTCCAGGCGTACGTCCTCGGAGCCTGCGTCGCGGCGGGCGCCACCATACACAGCTATGTCGCGGGCGCCGCCTGGCATTCTCACGGGACCATCGAAACGGCCCGGTTCGCGGCCCTGAACCAGAACCCCAACGAGCTGGGCGTGACCCTCGCGCTGGCGCTGCCGATGGCGTGGCGGCTTGGCCTGGCCCACCGGATAGGACGCGCGGCGTGGGTCTGGCGGCTCTACATCCCCCTCGGCATCACCGGGGTTCTGCTCACCGGCTCCCGTGGGGCCTTTCTGGCGGCGCTCGTGGCCCTGGGGATCATTCCATGGACGCTGGGGCGTGTGGGGTTCAACAAGAAGGCCGCTCTGGGCACACTAGCCGCCGGATCGCTGGCGTTGGCCATCACCTTCGTCCCCGACTCGTCGCTGGAGCGCATCAAGACCACGCGCGCGGACATCGAGTCCGGGTACTTCGGGGGTCGTGGGGCCATTTGGGCGGCCGGCCTGGACGCGGCCCGAGAGCGTCCATTGGCCGGCTATGGTGCGGGAGCGTTCGGGGCAGCCGTCGGGCCGGCGCTCCATCAGGACATGGACGCCCACCAGGTCTTCCTGGCGATCCTGGTAGAGCAAGGCCTCATCGGACTGTTCCTGTTCCTCGCCATGGCGGCGGCCGTGATGGAGCCGCTGCGGCGCCTGCCATCCATCGAGCAGCGCTTCTCCATCGTCTTGCTGCTGGCCCTGGCGCTGGGATCGCTATCGATAACCTGGGATCACCGCAAGCAGTTCTGGTTCGTTCTGGGGGTCCTGGCCGCGCAGATGGCCCGGCGGCCGGCGACGGCGCGCAGCGACGGCGGTCACGCTCCGTGGGTCGTCACGTATGGACGTGGCGACGAAGATCTGGCAGGCGAGTCCGCCCGCTGAGCCGGGAACGCCAGGCGACCCACGGTGGCGAGGATCAATCTGCAGTCCGTCCACACAGTGGCACGGGCCGCGTACGCCAGGTTCAGCCGGACCTTGTCGGGCAGGATCACCTCCACGTAACGCCGCTCCGGGTCCGGCACGCCGGCGAACATGGACTCTTCGTCAGCGTACCGAAGGGACGCTTCGTCGGTCATGCCCGGTACCAGCTTGAGCACTTCCCGTTCCAGCGGCGTGTACGCGGCGACGTAACGAGGCACTTCCGGTCGGGGGCCCACCAGGCTCATGTCCCCGGCTAACACGTTGAGCAGCTGCGGCAGCTCGTCCAGCTTGAGCCGGCGCAACCACGCGCCCACCCGAGTCACCCGCGGGTCTCGCCACGCGGTCAGCGGCAAGCCGCGGGCCTCCGCATCCGAGACCATGGTCCGGAATTTCCAGATGCGGAAGGGACGGCCGCGGCACCCGACCCGCGCCTGTCGAAAGAACACCGGTCCCCCGTCCTCGAGCTTGATCAGCAGCGCCAGCACCGAGAGCAACGGCGCCAGCACCACCACGCCGAGGCCCGCGCCTGCCACGTCGAAGATGCGCTTGGCGGGTTTCACCGGCGGTGGCGCCGAACGACGTCGCGCGCTGCCTGGATCACGTCGGCGACATCCTGATCGCTGAGTCTGGGATGAAGCGGCAGGCTGATCATGCGTCGAAAATGGTGGTACGCCACGGGGAAGGACGTGGGGCGATAGCCGTACCGCCGGCGGTAGTACGGGTGCAGGTGGATGGGGATGAAATGGACCGACGTCCCGATGTTGCGCGCCGCCAGCTCGCTGATGAACTGGTCTCGCCCGATCCGCAGGGCGCCGGGCCGGAGGCGCACCACGTAGAGATGCCACGCGTGCTCGACGTCGGGCCGTTCCGCCGGTAGCTCGATCGCGCCGACATCGCGCAGCCCCTCGCCGTAGAGGCGCACGATGGCGCGCCGCCGCTCCTGAAATGCCGTGAGCTTCCGGAGCTGGCACAAGCCCAGGGCCGCCTGGATGTCCGTCATGTTGTACTTGAACCCGGGCGCCAGCACTTCATACCGCCAGCTCCCGCCCTTGTCGTAGCGCCGCCACGCGTCCCGGCTCATCCCGTGCAGGCTCAAGATGCGCGCGCGTTCGACGAAGGCCGGCTCTCCCGTCAGCATCCCTCCTTCCGCGGTCGTGAGGTTCTTGGTCGCGTAGAAGCTGAACGCCACGGGATTCGCTCCCGAGCCGACGGACCGGCCCCGGTAGGCCGCTGGGAGTGCGTGCGCCGCATCTTCCAGCACCAGGAGCCCGTGGCGGTGCGCCAGTGCGTCGATGGGGTCCATGTCCACCGGGTGGCCGGCGTAATGCACCGGGATGATGGCCCGCGTGCGCGGGGTGATCGCGGCCTCGACGCGCGCGGGGTCGATCGTGAGGGTGTCCGGCTCCACGTCGGCGAGCACCGGCCGCGCGCCCACGTGTTCGACGACGTTCGCCGTCGCGGCGAACGTGAGCGGCGTCGTGATCACTTCATCGCCCGGACCAACCCCGTGGACGGCCAGCGCCGTGTGCAGGGCCGCGGTGCACGAGCTCAGCGCGAGGGCCCCGGGTGCGGACACGGCGGCGGCGAACTCCGCTTCGAACCGGGCGACCTTGGGACCTGTGGTAATCCAGTTGGAGCGCAGCGTGTCGGCGACCTCGGCGATCTCCTCCTCACCGATGGACGGGGGAGAGAACGAGAGGTACGTGGGGCGCGGCGGCCGCGGGACGGTGCGACGGGGAGCGACCGGCGTGGCCGCGCGCCGCCCGAGCGCTGGTTGGAGCACGCCCGCCATGATGTTCGGAGAAGGCCTCATACGGCAGACACCATGCGCAAGGACCGTGCTGCCGACTGGGATACAGGCGGGTCAACGGAACAACCCTACGGAACAAGCACTTGGAGTCACCCGAGCCGCGCCGTCGTTGCGCTCGCGCGACTTGGCGGCCTCGCAACAGTGTGGACCCATCACCGCCGTTTGATCACGCCGAGATAGTGGGTTCGCAGCGGGTGAACCGCGTTCAACAACGCACACAGGGTCCACGATCGCGGCGCCAACCAGCGCGTCAACGGGGGCGCCAGCGTGACCCGCCGCAGGTGCACGGCGCAGGCCGGGAACAGCCGTGCAATCTCGGCCGCCTTCACGGCGCGTACATCGGGGTTGTGCGGGTTGTCGACACAGAAGTCATACCAGAGGATCGTCCCGTCCGGCTTCAGGACCCGTACCATCTCGTCCGCGACGCAGCGCCGAAGGTCCGGGTCCAGGATGGACGTGAAGACCGTGAACTGCAGCACCAGGTCGAAACTGGCGTTCCGAAACGCCAGCGTCGCCGCGTTGCCGCAGGACAGCACCATGCGCCGCGGCGCGAGCTCCGTGGCGTGGGCGAGCCGGTCCCGTAGCAGGTCCACGCCGACGACCCGCCGCGGCTCCGCCCCCCAACCGATCAGCAACCGCAGCCAGTGGCCCGTGCCGCAGCCGACGTCCAGCACTCGCTTTCCGCGAAGTGGCCAGAGACCCGAGCGGCACAGCGTGGCGAGCACCCGGCGTTGCAGGTCCTGCATGGCAAAGACGTACGCCGGGTTGCTCCAGTCGTACCGCCAGGCGCCCACGCGCCGGGCGTACGCGGCGCGGATCCGGGCTTCTTCGGCGCGCCTTGGGTGCTCCGTGACGCCGGCTCGTTCCCCCACCGTGCCGGCCATGGCGTAGGCTAGCGGGACAACGGCGCGCGGCCGGGATCAACGGCGCGACCACGCGTCCTGGCCAGGAGCGCCAACGCGCCCCGCAAGAAGCCAACGCCGTAGCTGAGATGCACTACGGGGAAGACGCCGACGACGGCCAGGCCGACCGCGGCGCCGTGACGTCGTCCCACCACCAGCGCGCAACCGGCGTTGACGGCGAGGTACGACCCCAGCACCACCGCTCCAAAGGTCCGGGCCAGCGGGAACCAGGGGGCCCCGAGGGACGCCAACCCCACGCAGAGCACGAACAGCGCCGGCACCACCTGCCGCAGCGTCATGATCCTCCCGATCTTCAGCGCGACCAGGGGCTTGAAGAACCCGTACTGGTAGAACATGCGCGCGAGCTGGTGCAGCGAGCGCCGCGCGTAGTAGTAGCAAAACACGCCGGGCACGAGCAGCACCCGCGCCCCGGTCCTCAGCAGCCGGAAGTTGAATTCGTCATCCTGGTTCCGCACCAGTTCCTCGTCGAAGGGGCCTACGCGCTCGAACAGCTCTTTACGGAAGCAGCCGAACGGGACGGTGTCGACGTACCGGGGTTGACTGGTCCCGAGGCGGTAGCGCGCATCGCCGATGCAGAACGGGTGGCCCAGTGCCGCCGCGATCGCGCGGGCCGTGGGCGTGGCGCCTCCGGGCAGGGTCACCCACGACCCCCCGACGTTGTCCACCCCGGTCCGCTCCAACCAGGAGACCAGCCCGGAGATGTAGCCGGGCGGGTAATCCGCGTGGGCGTCCATCCGCATGATGATGGAGCCGCGCGCCCGAGCGATGCCGATGTTCAACGCGCACGGCGTGATGCGCTTGGGGTTGTCGACCAGCCGGATCATGGGGTGGCGGGTGGCGTAGTCTGCGACCACGTCACGGGTGCCGTCGTCGCTCAGGCCGTCCACGATCAGCACCTCGAGACGGTCGCGTGGGTACTCGTTCGCCAGGATCGAGTCCAGCAGCGGCCGGATGAATTCGGCTTCGTTGCGGCACGGGACGACAATCGAGACGAAGGGCTGGGGCCCCGATAGCGGGGTGTTCACGCCGGGTCCTCCGCGCAAGCCGCATGCCCGCCACCCCGGAGGGAAGTTGGCGACGCCGCAATGCTCCCCAAGCGCTCTGCCTTCTCGAGAGCCTCCGACCCAGGGGAATCCCCGGCGCAAGAGGTTGCAGCAGATGGGTACGAGTTTCGCGTTTTGCGTGCTCTTTTTGGTAGGGAATCGCCCGATCCTCCGCTGTAAGTCGCGTCACGCTAATTCATTGGATCTGCGGCACAGTAGCTGCTACACCTGTGGCCTTGGCACCATAGCGCTGCTCAGAGCAAACCCCTCGAAAGAGGGTGACGCAGAGCCACGGGACTAACGCGCGCCACGCCATGTCCGCCGGGCCGCCAGCGAGTCGATCACCCATCGAATGCTGGCGGCCTCTTCATTCGGAGGCGACGCCAGGAGGGGACCGGGCGATGTCCTTCACGTTCAAGCTCTCTCGACG
>Ga0326597_10007901_pt1 | contig 14406 bp, 13 predicted proteins | sample RVTome_12_FD_203789 | JGI IMG/M metagenome (GOLD analysis project Ga0326597, IMG submission 203789) | Soil microbial communities from uranium-contaminated site in the Upper Colorado River Basin, Wyoming, United States - RVT100D185 | ecosystem: Environmental > Terrestrial > Soil > Contaminated >... | reverse complement strand
GAGTTTGTCAGTTCTATATTTAGCAGAACTTTTCTCAAATCGGATATATTATCCCTTAAATAAGACGCCTTTTCGAAATTCATCAGCTTGGCCTCGGTTTGCATTTGGTGTTCAAGAATTTTAATTGCGCTTGATTCATAATCTGCCGTTAAAAATTTATCGACCTCATTAACCTCCTTTTTATATTCTCCAGCTGTTATGGTGTAGTTACAGGGGGCGCCGCACTGGTTAAACTCATGATACATACATGCCGTTTTGCTTTTTGAAGGATGCAAAACCCTGTCATCGCATTTGCGAAGCTTGTAATTCTTGTTAATAGTTTCTATCAGATTATTTACCGTAAATGAGCTTGCAAAGGGGCCGTAATATTTAGCGCCGTCAGGTATTATCTCATAAACTTTTTGCACCCTTGGATAAGTTCTCTGAACGTCAATTTTAATAAAGGGATATTTTCTGTAAGATGTAAGCGCGCGGTTAAACCTCGGCTTATGCGTTTTTATCATTTTGCTTTCAAGAAGCAGGGCGGAAAGCTCAGAGCCCGTGGTTTCCCATTCAAGCTTATGGACATAGCGGACAAGCTTCCTGATTTTTGAAGTGTGGGAAACATTGTGGTAAAAATAAGAGCTTAAGCGGTCTTTGAGGTTCTTTGCCTTGCCGATGTAAATGATTTCGCCTTTTCGGTTAAGCATATAGTAAACCCCGGGTTTTTGCGGAACATTACGCAGTTCAACTTTTAATTTTTTAAATCTTGCGGGCAGTTTCTTATTTTCGTAGATTTTCCTGTACTGAAAGCCCAGAAGCTCATCAACGGTTTCGATTTCAAAATCAGTAACAAGCTGTTCTATAAAGTTAGTTATAATTATTGAAGTTGCCTTAGCGTCATCAAAAGCGCGGTGTGAACGGCGTGAGTAAATTTTAAAGTGGCGTCTAAGCGAGCTGAGTGATTTTGAAGGAAGCGAGCGGCTTAACCTCCGGGCAAGCCTTGCAGTACATAAGGAGGGGATAGCAAGTTTATTGTATCCTGAGCGGAGGAGCGAAGCATTAAGAAACCCGTAATCGAACCTTACATTATGACCACCTAGAATAACATTTTCCCCGTCAGAAAATATAAAAGATAAAACCTCTCCTGCAACTTCTTCGAATTTGGGCTTATCGGAGACCATTTCATTTGTTATTCCCGTAAGCCGTGTAATTCCGTAGGGTATAAACTGCTCGGGATTTACAAGCTGCTTGTATTCGCCAGTTATTTCGCCGTTTCTAATTTTTACTATGCCGATTTCGGTAATACGGCTGCGGTCGGGACTAAGTCCGGTTGTTTCAACATCAATTACTGCAAAAACTGTGTTATGTATTGAGGTACTTGATGCTGAAATATTTATTTCTTTTTCGGCGAGCAATTACTTTTTATAATTTTTCAGTACTCCGTTAGCAAGGGAAATAACCTTCTCTTTCAATTCATTTGGCTCCAGCACTTTCATTCCTTCCCCGCGGGTGACGACCCAGCCGGCGATTTCATCAAGAGAGTTTACGGTTGCTTCATATATTACCGAGCCGTCTTTCTGCTGAGTGAATGTTTCGTTATCGAGCAGCTGCTTTGGTTTTATTCTGTCAGCCCAGTATGAGGAAAACGCAAGCTTTATTTTAAATGTATCCTCCCCAAGCCAGCTGCGGAAAGAATGTTTAAAAACATCTTCGATTTTTTCCTTTGAAATTGGTTTAAATGAACGTTTCGATTCCTTTGCGCTGATAATTTTGTTCATAATAAACTGCTTAATCCCGCCTGAGCTGATTGTAAGCACCCGCCAGTAGTTATCAGTTTGAAAAATCAGAAGCGGTGCAATTTCCTGTCCTCTTTCAAATATATCGGCATCCTTCTCATAATCAATTACTGCCATTTTATTTTTATCGATGCACATTTGAAGAACAACCATATTTGCGAGAGCCTGCTCTTTTAATTTTGTAACAAAAAGGTTTGTGGATTTTTCAACAAAGCTGTTTGATGTGCTTAAAGCGGAATATTGTTTAATAAACTCCCTGATTTTTTCTGTATCAGGTCTTCGTTCAAGTCCGACACCTTTACCTTTGGAAGAATGTATTGCAATTCCTGCAGCTCTCAAATCATTCATATCGCGTTTTATGGTCAGCTCTTCAACATTGAACAGCTCGGCAAAATCCTCTATAGAAAGCCCTTTATAATTCTTATTCAAACAAATGCCGAGAATTTCAATTTGCCGCTTAAATTTTGATTTAAAATCAAGCATAATATAGGCAAAAATACACTGTAATTAATGCTATTTCAACCTTTTAATAGGGTGTATTTAAAAAGTATCATTAAATGATACTCATAGCTTTGTTTTGAAAAATATATTTGTAGTGTTGTTAAAGATTTATTATAGGAAAGAGGAAATTAAAATGGTATCACTAAAAAACTTTGTGGAAGATTTAAGGGAGGAAAGGCGCGAAAGAAATATCCGGCTTACGAAAGCGCTCACGCTGGTTCTTTCAGTTTTATTTCTTGCACTTAGCATCTGGTCAACAACTCTGTAATTATATAATATAAAAACATAAGTTAAAATGAGTAATAACATATTAATAAATAACATTGATAAGCTTGCTGTTAATACGTGCCAGCAGATAATCAAAGAACTAATAATTTGCTCCGATAAACACAATATATCTCCTTTGAAATTTAATGCACTTGTTAAAGCTTATTATGCACTTGAAAGCTTTCCAGAGAAAAGGCTCAGCGGGTTCATAGATATTTCGGTTAATACATTTGTACAAGGGGGAGCCGTTGATTACAGCTCATTTACAATAGGCGAAGACTATGTTGAAATATATACCGGTTTTATTCAGTATAATGAGGGCGAATGTGATGACACTTCGTGGCTTAAGATTTACTCTTCAAAGGATAGTTCACACATGAAGAATCTGGCGAAAGCGCTTGAATGCTGGGCTGAAAGCTTTTTGCTTCATTTAGATGATAACCCGTCACGGTCACTATGCATAATTGACCGTTCACAGGTTCAGGGTGATGAAACTGTTAAATCAGAGATAAACCCGGTGCCAAAAGTCGTAACACCCGAATACTCATACGAGCCTATAAAGACTCAGTTTGAAGAAGTGCCGTTTTAGATTTTCTCCACCTGCCTGCAACAAGCAGGCACTCTATTTTCCTCTATTAAAAAGGGCGGTTCTCCGTCATGCCTGAGGCAGACAGGCGGAGCCGCCTTTTAAAATTTTAGCCGTTTAAAATATTTAATTTTTTACTTTATCCATATACGTTTTAAGGGTTGAATCGAGAGAGGGTTTTTGCTTAATAGCAGTTTCCCAATCCTTCAAAGCATTTTGCTTATCCAATGAATTAAAGTAGCTGAATCCCCTGTTGACGTATGCGTCGGTAAAGTTTGGGTCAATTTCTATTGCTTTGGTGTAGTCGTTAATAGCTTCGGGGTATTTTCTCATATTAGCAAAAGCGTATCCGCGCGCATTGTAATTCGGAGCATTCATTAATCCCAGTTTTATTGCCTTGTCAAAATCAGCCAGGGCAAACTGGTGCATTCCGGAATTCAGCATAATATAACCTCTGTTTACATAAGCATCCGCAAGGTTTGAATCCAGCATAATTGCCCTGTCATAATCTGCAAGTGCTTCTGAAAGGCGTTTCATATTGGCATAGGCATAACCCCGTGTATTGTAATAAACTGCTCTGCCTGGGTTAAGCTCGATTGCTCTTGTAAAATCCTTAACGACGTTTTCAAACCTGTTTAAGCTTAAATATGCAAACCCTCTGTTTGAATATGCATCTTCATATCCGGGATTTATCTCAATAGCTTTGGTGTAATCCTTAACTGCCTGAGTGTAATCCTTTAATAGGGCATAAACATATCCTCTTCTGTTAACATATTGAGGATTGTCAGGGTCTTTTGAAACCGCCTTTTCATAATCCTCCATAGCGTTGCTGTAATCATTCAATGTGATATAAGCATAACCCCTTGCATCGTAAAACCTTGCAGTATCAGGAGAAATATCTATTGCCTCGGTTAAATCCTCGATTCCTTTTACAAAGTCATTTCTGGAAATGTTTAAAATACCTATATAATAATAAGCTGTTGAATTATTTTTATCCCACCTGAGGGCTTCGGTGTATTCGTTAAACGCATCATCAAGCTTTCCGCTGTTCTGGTGGTCTATTCCAACTTTAAGGTGTTTATTAGATTCTTCAGGGTTATTTGGTCTGCAGCCGTAGTAAAAGTAAACCGAAAAAAATAAAACCAATAATGTAAAATTCTTAAGCATATTTCGTTGAAATTTAGTATTTTATGTAGTAAGTTTAGAAATTAAAAAATTATTTGTAATACCTTAAAAAAGTTATAAGAAAATGGAAAACAAGCTAAGATTTATAGCTTCAATGATAGTTTTCATAGCAGTGGTTTTTTCCTGCAGCAGCGATAAATCAACCAAAGATAAGCAAAATACACAAAGCCAAAACAGGCAAAAAGACACCGTTCAAATAAATAAGGACCAGTACAGAATTGCCGAGCAGTTTACAGGAAGCAAGAATCAGATAATTGATTTGATTAAGGGACCTGCGACTTTTGTTTTAAACCATCAAGGTGAGGGAAAATTTACAGTAAGATTAATTTACCCTGACGGGCAATTAGTGGATGTTCTAGCAGAAGTGTCGGGAAATTATACAGGTAAAAAGAGAGTTGAAGTCCCTGAAACAAGAGCATACGTGCTGGACGTTCAAACCGAAGGTGTATGGTCTGTTTATAGAGAGTGAGTTACTTAATCAACGGCCTGATTCTGTTGATTTTCGGTCTTAATTCAGTTTCGTATGTCTGGTTCAAAATTATAGCTTGTTCCCAGTCTCTTGCAGCTTCTTTAAATTTTCTTTGAGCCAAATAGGAAGTTCCTCTGTTATAATATGTCTTTGCAAGACGGGGGTCCTTCATAACAACTGTATCGTATTGTGTCACGGCGGAATCAAACTTACTCAAAATATCATAGACGTTTCCCTTATTGAAATTTGCAATTGTATCGTCAGGTTTCAGCTCAAGAACTTTATTATAATCCCACATAGCTGAGTCATAAATCTTAAATCTTTCATAAGCATTGCCTCTGTTCATATAAGCGGAGTGGTTATATGGGTTACGCTTGATGTATTCATTATAATCCGAAATGGCTTCCCTGTACATTTTAATATTCTGGAAGTGGTTTCCTCTATCCAGATACGGACCGGGTAATATCGGTTTCTTTCTGATTAATTCATTTAGGTCCTGAAATGCTTTTGTATTCCACACTTTATATATGCTGTCGCGGGGTATGCTGTAACCCCTGTGATATGATTCAAGAGTATCCCTGTAATCAAAATTTCCCATGCCGTAAATATCAGTACTGTCATTTCTTCTGTAAAAAAAGTTTGAATCTATCAATTCATCAATGACTTCCTGGTATTTTGCCTGTTCCAGGCTGTCCTTCTCTCTTTTAAGTTCCGTTTCACTTTTTTTAGTGCAGCCATTAAATGTAAATGAGGCAGTAAAGTAAATCAGTATTGCATACAGGATGGATTTATACATAAATCTTTGATTTTCTTTAATTAGTATCTAAATATATTTAATTTATTTTAAAAAAATTGAATAAAAATTAGGTATGATCTAATGGCTCTTCAGTTTTTTATTTTTTTGAAGGGATTCTTCAGCCAGCTTTCTTTTGTAACTTTGGATTTTTCTTAAGAGTGATTTACTGTGAACTGCCAGAATTTCAACAGCGAGCAGCCCTGCATTTTTCGCGTTGCCAATTGCAACGGTTGCCACGGGCACACCAGCAGGCATTTGTACAATAGATAAAAGTGAGTCGATACCTTCAAGTGATTTTGTGCGGATTGGAACGCCTATAATAGGCAAAGGTGAAAAGGAAGCTATCACACCAGGTAAGTGAGCCGCCCCGCCGGCCCCGGCAATAATAACTTTTATCCCTTTTTTATGAGCATTAGATGAGTACTTCGCAGTAAAATTCGGAGTGCGGTGGGCGGATGCTATTTTTATTTCATATGAAATGCCGAAATCCTCGCAGACTTTCGCCGCTTCCTGCATTGTGGGAAGGTCTGAATCACTCCCCATTAAAATACCGATTTTAGGTTTTTGGCTCATTAGTAAAATCCTTTATGGCATTTTGCAATCCATACCATAATTTAGTAATAAGTTCAATAATAATATTTTTTTGGAGTTAAGTTTAAAGAGAACCGTTTAAAGTATAATTGTGCACAAGCTCCAGCACTTCACCAACAGCATCCTCATTATTTGTTGAATGTGTTACGTAATCAGCTTTTCTTTTAAGTTCAGGAATTGCGTTCTGCACTGCAATGTTGTAGGCACCATAATCAAACAATGGCATATCGTTATGCCAGTCTCCAATTACCGCAACATTTTTTCTAGTGAGCCCAAGATAATTAACTAATCTTTTAACGCTAGTAAGCTTATCGCTTCCTTGCTTTTTGATAGTAAGGAGATAATAATCGTTCCGAGGCGACTTGGTTACATTTAAGCTAACGCTCAGACTTTCAAAATATCCAAAGTTGTCCCTTATTGCTCTTAAGCTTGCCTTATCTTCGCAAAATATAAGTATTTCTAAAACCTCATTTACTTCAGAAAAATCACTTACTTCTTTTACAGGAGCACTTAAACGGCTATATTCTTTTACAACAGCGTTTCTTGGGGTTACAAACAGGTTGTTTTCGTTGCACATCGTGATTTTGCCGTAATTATTTTCAGCAAGCTTAATAGCTTTTTTTATCAACTTATCTTTTATAACTCCTTTATATACGGTATTTCCTTTTCTGTCCTTAATTAAGGCACCGTCCAAAGTAACAAACGGAATGTCAATATCAAGCTCATCCGCGATATGAGAAGAATAATGGAATGAACGCGCCGATGAGAGTGTGCAGTAAATATCTTGTTTTTTTAGCTCCCTTGCAAAGGATAATGATTTTTCTCCAACTTCTCCGTTCGCATCAACCAGAGTGCCGTCAATATCAATTACTATAAGTTTAATATCTTTTAATTGTCGCAACATTTTTTAAAAATATTAGTATATTAATCTGATGCGAATTTAACTATCAATATACTTAAAAAAAATTCAAAATTGATATTAGGGGTAGTATATATGGGCGAACTAAGGCAGGGCTTATTTATATCCAAGCTATTTTCACTGCTTATTACTTTACAAATTTGTAATTTTGTTAAATATGAAGTATAATTTCAAGGAAATAGAGCAAAAATGGCAAAAATATTGGGAAGTAAATAAAACTTTTGCTGCCAGGGAAGATAATTCAGAGCCTAAATATTATGTATTGGATTTTTTTCCTTACCCTTCTTCAGAAGGTCTTCATGTAGGTCACCCGGAAGGTTATATAGCTACTGATATCATTGCCCGTTATAAGAGAATGAAGGGATTTAACGTTTTGCATCCTATGGGATGGGATGCATTCGGTCTACCTGCTGAACAGTATGCAATTAAAACGGGAATTCATCCGAGGATAACAACTCAAAATAGCATAGATAACTTCAAACGCCAGCTTAAGGCAATCGGTTTCTCCTACGACTGGGACAGGGAAATTGCTACAATAGACCCCAAGTATTATAAATGGACACAGTGGATTTTCATACAGCTTTATAAAAAGGGGCTTGCTTACCAGGCGGAAGTTCCCGTAAACTGGTGTCCGGAACTTGGAACCGTTCTTGCGAACGAGGAAGTTCCCGAACAAATTGAAAAAGGCTACACAATTGAACGAAGGCCAATGAAACAGTGGATGCTTAAAATAACTCAATACGCGGAGCGTCTGCTTGTTGATTTGGATATGCTTGACTGGCCTGAAAGCACAAAAGAAATGCAGAGAAACTGGATTGGAAAATCCGAAGGAGCGAATGTAAATTTTAAGATTAAAAATCATGATAAATTAATTGAAATCTTTACAACCCGACCTGATACTCTTTGGGGAGCAACATATATGGTTCTTGCTCCCGAGCATCCGTATGTTGGTTTGATTACAGCTCCAGAACATAAAACCGCAGTTGATATATATAAAGATAATGCGAAAAATAAATCTGATTTAGAACGGCAAGCACTGGAAAAAGAGAAAACGGGTGTGTTTACAGGTGCATATGCGATAAATCCAGTTAATGATGTGGAAATACCAATATGGATTTCAGATTATGTTTTGATGGGTTACGGGACGGGAGCAATTATGGCAGTTCCGGGTCACGACCAGCGGGACTGGGAATTTGCAAATAAATTCCACTTACCAATAGTTGAAGTTGTAAAACCGGCAGGCCAGGAGAGTGATTTAACCAAAGCAGCGTTTATAGATGAAGGGGTTTCCGTAAATTCAGGGTTTATAAGCGGATTAAAAACACAAAAGGCTAAGAAAAAAGTTATTGACTGGCTTGAAAAAAAAGGTCTCGGCAAAGCTGCCGTACAATATAAACTGCGTGACTGGCTATTCTCCCGCCAGAGATTTTGGGGGGAACCGTTTCCGATAATTTATTTAGAAGACGGGACGGTAAAGACAGTGCCTGAAGAAGATTTGCCGGTGAAGCTTCCGGAAGTTGAGAACTACAAAACAATAGGAACAGGTGAATCTCCGCTTGCGGGATTCCCGGACTGGGTTAATACGGTAGATAAGGAAACCGGAAAACCCGCTAAGCGCGAAACGAACACAATGCCTCAGTGGGCGGGCTCATGCTGGTATTATTTAAGATTCCTTGACCCGCGCAATGATAAAGAGCTTGTAAACAAAGAAAAGGAAAAATACTGGATGCCTGTTAATCTTTACTTAGGCGGGGCAGAACATGCTGTGCTTCATTTGTTATATGCCAGGTTCTGGCATAAGGTATTATTTGACTTAGGGTATGTATCCACTCGCGAACCCTTTGTGAGACTTTATCACCAGGGAATGATACTTGGCAAGGATTCTAACAAGATGTCAAAATCGCGGGGTAATGTTGTTAACCCGGATGATGTAATTGCAAACTATGGAGCGGATTCATTAAGACTGTTTGAAATGTTCCTCGGTCCTCTTTCAGCAACTAAACCGTGGTCAACAAAGGGGATAGAAGGCGTTTACCGCTTTTTAAATAAAGTCTGGCGATTGATTGTAGATGAAAATGGAAACATAAGCTCGGACATTAAAGAAATTGAACCGGATGAGGATTCGGAAAGATTAATGCACAGAACAATTAAAAATGTTACAGACGATATTGAGGATATGGATATGAAGTTTAATACCTGTGTTAGCGAGCTGATGATATATGTTAACGAGCTTGCGAAGATGGAAGTAATTCCAAAATCATTAATTAACATTCTTGTAAAACTCTTAGCGCCGTTTGCCCCGCACATAGCGGAAGAGCTTTGGCAAAGACTTGGAAACAAATCAGCTTTGGCATATGAAAAATGGCCCGAATATAACCCATTCAAGGTTCAAAGAAGCATGGTTACAATAGTTGGGCAGATAAACGGGAAGGTAAGAGCAAGGATTGAAGTTGAAAATGGCACTGATGAAGAGAAACTTAAAGAGCTGATAAAACAGGATGAAAAGATTAAAAGCTACATTGACGGGAAACAAATTATAAAGGAAATAGTCGTTAAGAATAAACTTGTAAATATTGTTGTTAAATGAATTACGTTCACAGCCATCATTTTTCACTGGAAGAAGCAAATTCAGTTATTGACAATGTCAAACCGCTTATCGAGGAAATGATTAAGCTTAAGAAAAAGCTTGATTCGAGGGGATATGATGTATACAATCACCAGTATTTTGGAGGTTCAGGACCTAACGGCGAAGGCGCTTTTCCCGATGAATTGGAAAGATTAGTTGAAACTGTAAAAAAGATTTCTGCAAACGGAGTATTGATTAAAGGAATTGACACCGGGCTAATAGATTTTCCGCACATTCGTAAAAATGGTGAAGAAGTTTATCTGTGCTGGAAGCTTGGCGAGGGTGAAATTGCGTACTGGCACACTATTCCCGATGGGTTTGCAGGAAGAAGAAATATAACAGAATTATAGAAACAGGAACGTCCAACGTTCCTGTTTTACTTTTATATGAACATATTCAATAAAATAGTAGTTGGAACTCTTCCTCTTGTTCCGAAACCGGTTGTAAGAAAATTCGCTAATCGTTACATTGCCGGCGATAGGCTTGAGCATGCCGTTGAGACTGCAAAAAGGTTAAATGACAAAGATATTATGGGGACAATTGATGTTCTGGGAGAAGATGTGCTTAACAGGGAAGATGCCTCAAGGGCTAAGCGTGATTGTCTATCAGTCCTTGAAGCGATTGATAAACATAGGCTAAATGCCAATCAATCAATTAAGCTTACATCTCTTGGGCTAAAGATTGATTTGGATTTTTGCCTTAGAAATCTTACCGAAATATTAAAAACGGCGAGGTCGTTTAACATTTTTGTAAGGGTAGATATGGAGGATTCTTCATGCACGGATGATACAATTAAAATATTTGAAGAGTCCCACAAACATTTCAACAACTGCGGAATAGTACTGCAGTCGTATTTAAGAAGAAGCTGCGATGACGCTGTTAACCTGATTAAGCTCGGGGCTAATTTCAGACTTTGCAAAGGAATTTATATTGAGCCCGAAGAAATTGCCTTTAAAGAAAAACAGGAGATAAGGGACAGTTTCCTAAAAATTTTACGGCTTATTATGGAAAGCGGCTCATACGCGGGGATTGCCACTCATGATGATTATTTGATTAACGGTTCATGCAAGATTATTTCTGAGCTTAAAAAAACTCCAGAGCAGTATGAATTCCAGATGCTTCTTGGAGTCAGGGAAAACCTGAGAGATAAAATTATAAAGAATGGACACAGGATGAGAGTTTACATTCCGTTTGGCACACACTGGTACCAGTATTCGATAAGAAGGTTTAAAGAAAATCCGCAGATGGCCGGCTATATTATTAAGAGTATTATTACCGGAGGGAAATAAAAAAGCCCGTATTTATCGGGCTTTTTTGTAATAATTTTATTTGAATGATTAATCTTGATTCGTATCCATTTTAATTGTTATAGTTCCTTTATCAGAATCAAATATTGTTTCAAAAGTTTTTAAATCCTTTTTTGCAGGTCCTTCGGTTACTTTTCCTTCTAAAGTGTATTCAGAGCCGTGGCAGGGACACACAAACTTATCACCCTCAAGCTCTACGTCGCATCCTTTGTGAGAGCAAATAGTTCGCACTGCTAAAAATGTTGTTTCGGAGTTTCTGATTAATATTAATTCATCATTAACTTTAACGGAGCCGCCAACTTTGCTTAAAGAGGCATTATCACTCAGTTTGACCACCATATCATCACCAGATGTTTTTATTGCCCCTTTTGCAGATGGTGATTTTGCGAATGCTTCTAGATTTATTGATGTTAATGCTGTACCGCCAGCTATAACACCTAAAGCGGATGTTTTAATAAAATCTCTTCGGGATAGTTTATCAGACATATGCTCCTTTTTTAAACCTTTCTTCTTTAAAATTAAGATTTCCTACTCAAATTTGCAATATAAATCTGCCTTATTCTAACACAATTTACCTATGATTTGTTTCAATTGAATTAACCAATAAATTCATTTAATTTGCTTAATAATTTTATTAAAACATCAATTTTAAATGGATTTCAAATGAGCCTGGATAAAGATATCGAAAAATTATTTGGCATAAAAGAGCTTTCAGAAAAAGACAGAAAAAGAGCATTATCCGCTTTTAGGGAAATGGTAAAGCTTCTTAATAAGGGAGAAGTCCGTTCAGCAGAAAAAAGAGACGGTGTGTGGCGAGCCAATCAATGGGTAAAAAAGGGAATACTTCTGGGGTTCAGGTTAGGAAAGCTTAAGGATATGTCAATTGACGATAATTTCAGGTTTTATGATAAGCATTTGCTGCCGTTAAAACCTTTGAAAATTAAGGATAATGTAAGGGTAGTTCCGGGCGGCTCTTCAATCCGAAGCGGCTGTTATATTGGTAAAGGGGTAATCTGCATGCCGCCGATGTATATAAATATCGGAGCATATATTGATGACAATACGTTGATAGATTCCAATGCTCTTGTTGGTTCCTGCGCCCAGCTTGGGAAAAAAATACATCTTTCGGCTGCGGCTCAAATTGGGGGTGTGCTTGAACCGATAAACTCAGTTCCGGTAGTAATTGAAGATGAAGTAATGATTGGAGGTAACTCGGGCATTTATGAAGGAACGATTGTTCAAAGGAGGGCTGTGATTGGTGCGGGATGCATAATTACAGGTTCAACACCGGTTTATGATACTGTCAATGGAAAGATTTACAGAAGAACGGCCGATGAACCACTTGTAATTCCGGAAGGTGCTGTTGTTGTTCCGGGCTCACGTCCTTTAAAGTCTCAATTTGGTATTGAAAACAATCTTTCGATTTACACTCCTGTTATTATAAAGTACCGGGATGAAAAAACCGATGCATCCACAGCTTTGGAAGAATCTTTAAGATGATTTATGCAATTATTTCGGATATACATGCTAATCTTGAGGCACTTGAAGTTTGTTTGAAAGAAATTGACAAAATTAAACCCGACAGGTTAATCTGCTTGGGTGATTTAGTTGACTATTGTGCCCAACCGAACGAAGTTGTTGAAAAGGTAAAAAGCAGTTGTGATGTTGTAATTTTAGGAAATCATGATGAAGCGCAGTTTAACCATTCCCTTGCTGATGGCTTTAGCGATAACGCTTATATTTCATCTCTTCATACCAGAGAAGTGATTAAACCTGAATTCATAGAGTATTTTAAAACCCTTCCATATACACATTCAGAAAATGACTTATTATTTGTTCATGGTTCACCAAATTTACCTGAAGAATATGATTACGTGTTAGATACTTACGATGCTGAAATTAATTTTGCCTGTTTCAAAGAAAGAATTTGTTTTATAGGACACTCGCATTTGCCTGTCATTTTTGAAGAACGTGAGGGCAGAATAAATATCAGCAGTCCCGTGAATCTAAATAAAGAATTTAAATATATAATTAATATTGGAAGCGTTGGTCAGCCAAGGGATAGAAATCCAAAACTTTCATTCGGGATATATGATACAGATAAACTTGAATTTAGCCTAATTAGGCTGGATTACGATGTAAAATCCGCATCTGAAAAAATTATAAATGAAGGGTTGCCTGAATTCTTAGCACAAAGATTATACTTCGGAATTTAATGCGGATACAAATCATACTGTTATTTGATAACAATCATTGATTTCTCTAGTGCCTGATATTAAGTTTGTATTGTTGTAATAGTGTTTATAATAAAGCAGCTTCTTAAATTAGAAAGGGACGTCTATAGAGAGAAGCATGTGACGTAAACATAATGTTATTAAACCGTAGGCTATACAGTAATGTATAGCCTGTTTTATTATGAATGGGTCTTAATCAATATTTGTAGTGATTTTTGCTACATAACTTTCATAGTTTATGCTCTAAAATCATTCTTTAGTGCCTTTGTATTTTTGATAAAATTGAGCAGCAAATAACATCGGTTATTTAGAATATGGTCTGTAAAGTCTTTAATTAACAATGAGTTAAGTTATGATTAATATCATAGAATTGCGTGATTCATATCATAGCGAAGAGCTGTTTAAGGGATTAAATTTGTAATGAAATAAAACTTTAAGGAGAAACAAAATGAAGAATCTGGTTATACTGAGGCGAGTTTTATGAAGCATCAGCTGGAGCAAATATAATTTTTACTTAATAATAATAAATTTGAAATAAGCACTAATATAATGCAGTGAAAAAGAAAAGAAGTTTTAAGATATTGAAAGAAAAAGGGGAAAAATCCAATCAATTCTTTATTCATGGGAGAAAAAACGGTGTTAAATAAAGAAAGTTCAAATACAATTAGGCAGAAATTCTCGCATAAATTTGTAACTGCCGAAGAAGCTGTAAAGGTTATAAAATCCGGAAACAGGGTTTATATACATTCCGGGTGCGCATATCCAAAATGTTTGGTTGATTCTATGGCGGACATGAAAGATGAACTTGAAAATGTTGAGGTGTGCCATTTAATGGTTTTTGGAGATGTACCTTATATGAGGCCGGAAATGGAAGGTCATTTCAGGCATAACGGCTTTTTTCTGGGCGCCAATACAAGAAAGCACGTTAATAAGGGGAAGGCGGATTTTATGCCCATTTTCTTATCGGATATTCCGCGCTTAATTAAACACGATACTAAACATAAGGTCGATGTTGTTTTAATTCAGGTTTCGCCTCCTGATATGCATGGTTTTTGCAGCATGGGAGTCGCAGTTGACTGCACAAGAACTGCAGCGGAAGTAGCTGATTATGTTATTGCTCAGGTTAACCCGAAAATGCCAAGGGTAC
>Ga0326597_10007900_pt1 | contig 14407 bp, 14 predicted proteins | sample RVTome_12_FD_203789 | JGI IMG/M metagenome (GOLD analysis project Ga0326597, IMG submission 203789) | Soil microbial communities from uranium-contaminated site in the Upper Colorado River Basin, Wyoming, United States - RVT100D185 | ecosystem: Environmental > Terrestrial > Soil > Contaminated >... | reverse complement strand
CCCGAACCGCTGTAGAATAACGGCAGGAGGCATGCAGATGCAGACGCTGGACGGCAAGCGCGGGATACTGGCGGCTCTGGCGAAGGAGTTGTCAGACGACGCGACGGTCGAAGATGCAATCGACTACCTGCTCTATTTGCAGGGGATAGAGGAAGGCCTCGAGGACGAGAAAGAGGGGCGCATGGTTCCTCACGACGAGATCGTGACGATGATTAGGTCGTGGGCAAAATAGTAACGCTGTGCCCCGAATAAGATGGACCGCGAGGGCAAGGAACGATCTGGAGTCCATTTATGGCTACATCGCCTCCGACAATCCGCTTGTGGCTCTCAGAGTAGCCGCGCGCATCGTCTCGGCCACCGAACGGCTTTCGGCCTTCGCGAGTTCTGGCAGAATCGTCCCCGAGCATGAGCAATCCGGGGTGCGCGAGTTGATCATTCGTCCTTATCGTGTCGCCTACAGGGTCGTTGGAGAGGAAATCCGGATCCTGAAGATTCATCACAGTGCTCGCGTTCTTCGCCTCGCCGACATCGAAGACACGCCCTCCACCTGAGCGACGCTAGCGTAGCGCGCGCATTGCCACGCGCGCTGGTCTGCGCTACAACTGCGGTATGTCCGCCCCGATTCGCGTGGCCGTTGTGGGCACCGGCGGGATCGCCGAAGCCCACCTCTACGCCTACCAGCGAGCCGAAGACCGCGCGCAGCTTGTCGCAGTCGTCGATATCGTCGAAGAACGCGCCCGGCGCGCAGCCGCGACGTTTGGCGTGCCGGACATCTCCACTTTCGCTGAGGTGCTCGCTCGCCCCGACGTCGATGCGGTAAGCATCTGTACGCCGCCTTCCGTCCACGTGCAGCTCTCGGTGGCCGCCCTCAACGCCGGAAAACACGTGCTGTGCGAGAAGCCCGTCTCGGCCACGCTATCCGGGCTCGACGAAATCGCTGAGGCGGCCCGCGCGAGCGGGAAGGTGTTTTCGGGTGTGTTCCAGCTCCGCTTCGGCAAGGGCGCGCAGCAGTTGCGTTCGCTCGTCGACGATGGGCGGATGGGACGCCTGCACCTGGGCATCGCCGACACGCTGTGGCACCGCGACGCGGCGTACTTCTCCGTGCCGTGGCGGGCTACCTGGGCGGACCAGTGCGGCGGCGTGCAGGTGAGCCAGGCGGTGCACCTGATCGACGCGCTGCTCTGGTATCTCGGCAAGCCGGTCAGCGTCTTTGCGCACTCCACCAGCTTTCGCGGCCTGACTGAGTGCGAGGAGACGTCGTCCGCGCTCGTGCGCTTCGAAAGTGGAGCAATCGGCCAGGTCACATCGACGGTGACCGCGTTCGGCCCGGAGAAGTCGAGGCTGGAGATATACGGCACGGAACTGAGCGCGGTGTCCTCCGGCCCGGTTTACGAAGCGACCGCCGAGCCGTTCGCCATCGGCGCGGAAGACACCAACCGCGCGCTGGCGATTGAGCACGAACTCGAAGAGCGTGTCCCGAAGGGGTTCAGGATGCTGCACCGGGGCCAGGTGGAGGATTTCGTTGCGGCGGTGCAGGACTCGCAGGCCCCGCTCATTGGCATCCCTGAGTGCCGGGAGGCGCTGCAGGTGACGACGGCGATCTACAAGTCGTCGATGACCGGAGCAGCCGTCACTCTGCCGCTCGCTCCCGACGACCCGTGGTACAGCGCCCTGCCACCTGCCGGCTTCGGGCTCATCTAGAAGGCGCTATGTCTGATCCACTCCTGGTCATTCGCGCGGACGCCGACCTCTCCAACGCGGTCGCGCTCGGTGAGTTGCCGGGCACCTCGATCGCCCCGGGCTCCGGGACTGCAGTCGACGAGAGCGGGCAGGAGTACCCGGCGCAGGTAACGGCGTTGGCGAACGGCAACTCTCTGGTCGGGGTGCAGGTGCGAGAGCTGGCGTCCGGTTCTGAGTTGCGGTTGCGGTTCCAGGGTGGCGGGGCGCCGGCGCCGGGCCGCGGGGTCGATCTTGATGACCAGCCGGAGAACGGACGCATCGTTGTCACCTACAGCGGTTTTTTGCAGACGATTTACCACTACGGCGCGATGAACTACAAGCCGCGTTTTTACCCCATCACCGCCCCGTGCGCGAAACTGGGCGGCTTCGACGACCCGGCGACCGTCTACCCGAAGGGCATTACGGACGACGCGCCGCCGGACCACATCTGGCACCGCTCGCTCTGGTACGCGGCCGGCGAGGTGTTCGTCGGGCCGGATTCGGCCGAGGCGGCGGCCGCCCACTCCCGCGGTACAGTCACCCTCGCGTCAGGCGCGGGCTCGATGCCCGAGACCGCGCCGGGAGCGCACCCGTTCACAGACTTCTACCTCGAAAACGGTGGTGAAGGGCGCATGGTGCACCGATCGTTCTCCGACGTCTTTTCGGGGCCGGTGTTCGGCGGCTTTCGGGAGTCGCTGGTCTGGCGGACACCGGACGGGCGCGACATCATCAGCGATGAGCGCAGCCTCACGATGTACCGGCTGAAGGGGACATCCCGCATCTTCGACATTGCAGCTGCATTCACGGCGCTTGACCAGCAGGTGACCTTCGGCGCGACGAACGAAAACGCCCTGCCGCTCATCCGGGTCGCCGACTGCATCGACGAGTGGGATGGCGGCAGGCTGACCCTCGCGGACGGCACGATCGGCGGCAAGGACGCCTTCGCTCGGCGCGCGGCGTGGGGTGATTGCACCGGCCCCCTCATCCACAAGCCGGGCCTCGAACCTCAGTACTGGGGCGTCGCTATGCTCGACCACCCGTCGAACGTGGGGCATCCCAACGCGTGGTTCGCGCGCTCTTACGGGCCGCTCGGCACCAACACGCCGTACTTCGACGGGCCGTTGACGCTGGCGCCCGGCGAGACGTGGACGCTGCGCCACCGAATCGTGGTCCACGAAGGTTACCCCGAAGAGGCCGGGATCCAGGGCCGGTGGGACGAATACGCGCGCCCGCCGTCGATTACCATTGCGTCCTCGAGGAAGCCACTGCGGCTGGTCCGCCACGAGGAGGCGTCATGACTGCTGAACCGATCATCCGCAACGCCTTTGATGTCGAGGAGGAGCGCGGCGTCTGCGGTTTTCGCCGCCGCCTCATCACCGAGGACGACACCGAAGTGGCGAACGTCACCTACCTGCGCATCGACAATTCGCGGATGCATTACCACCGGGGGATGACGGAGTTCTACTACGTGATCAGCGGCGGCGGCACAGTGACGCTCGACGGCGAGAAGAGCCCGGTAAAGGCCGGCGACATCGTCGTCATCCCGCCGGGAGTGCGCCACACCTCGGACGGCGAAATGGACGTGCTGATTGTCGGCGTGCCCCCGCAGGAGACGACCGACGTCTGGTTCGACGATTAGCGGCAGGCCGTGAAGTAGCCGCAACTGTTTCGGCCTCGCCTCGAATTATCCTAACCCCCGAACTCCTCCAGGGCTTCGATCTCTTCGTCCGAGATCTGTGCGCGGATTACGCCGTCGCGGATTTCGGTGACGTAGCGTATCGGCAGCACCACATCCTCGGTGAAGACGACGCCGCGCTTGATGACCAGGGCCGCGATCTCATCCGTCGTGTCGTCGATCAACACGCGTTCGACGTCGCCGATGTGCGTGTGAGGTTCGGACCGCCACACCGGTGCGTCGTTGAGGATGTGACGCTCGAACGAAGCCTTCTGCACGTGTTCGGCGGGGATGGCGATGCCGCTCCCCAGTTGGGCCAGCGCCGCGGCGACGGCGGACGCCACGTTCCAGAGACGCGAAACGCCCGGCGCATCCGGCGTCTGCTCTGAGTCCGGCACGTCGAAGAAATGCGTGTGACCGTACAGCGGCAATGCGGCGAATTCAGCGTCGCTCAGTGCGAGCACGATCCGGCTGTCGGTGATCTCGCCGACGCGGTCCATGTCGACCGAGACGATTCTTGGGTCGCCAAAGCCGGGTTCCGGGAAATGCGGGCCGGTGTTGACGGCCAGGTGGGTCACCTGGTTGTCCGCCGGGTCGACGACGATCGCGTGCAACTTGCCGACATCGTGGCCGTCAATGGTCGCGATGTCGACGCCGTGCCGAAGGTTTTCAAGCGCGTGTTCCGTGGTCACTATCGGCCCTTGTACTCTGGCGCGCGCTTTTCAGCGAAGGCCCTTGGGCCCTCGCGGGCGTCTTCGGAGGAGAAAATGGGGCCGCTGAGTTGCAGTTCGAGCTTCAAGCCATCTTCGAGGGACATTTCTCGGCCGCGGATCACCGCTTCCTTCACCGCGCGCACGGCCAGCGGGCCGTTCTCCAGGATCCTGGCGGCGATCGCCTCGGCCGTGGCCATGAGCTCAGGCCCCGGCACGACGCGCGACACCAGTCCGAACTTGAGCGCGGTCGCTGCGTCGAAGCGCTCGCCGGTCAGCAGCAACTCCATGGCGAAGGCCAGGGGGACGGCGCGGGGCAACCGTTGCGTGCCACCGGCGCCGGGGATGATCGCGCGTTTCGGTTCGGGCAGGCCGAAGGTGGCGTGGTCGGCGGCGACGCGGATGTCGCAGGAGAGCGCGACTTCGAGTCCGCCGGCGAGACAGTAGCCGTTGATCGCGGCGATGATCGGCTTGTAGCAGGTGAAGCCGCGGGTGATCCCGCCGAACGTCGCGTTGTGAGGCACTGCGTCGGCGCCGCCGGAGAGCATCTTCGACATGGCGAGGAGATCGGCGCCGGCGGAGAACGCCTGGTCGCCGGAGCCGGTGAGGATTGCAACCCAGAGGTCGTCATCGTCGCGGAACGATTCGAACGCTTGCTTCATCTCGTGGCTGGTCGCGGGGTCGATGGCGTTCCGGCGGTCGGGCCGGTTGATGGTGACGTAGGCGAGGTGGCCTTTTCGTTCGAAGAGGATGTTGTTGAAGTCGGGCAACTCGGGCCTCCTTCCGCCGCTAGTATACGATTGCGCCGCCCCGCGCGGCAGCCGCGAACGGGCGCCCCGAAAACATAGAAGAGTTTGTGCAGTCCGGCGCGTAATGGGTCCGCCCTTCTGCTGGTTTTATGGGGTTGGAGGAGGTGCGGATCAGAACTTCACCAGTTGCGGGGCTGGTGAGCGGTCTCAAGAGGACCCGGGGTGCGTGCCCGCCTCCTCCCTCTAATTTGATGATGATGGGCACTAATGAAGGAGGAGCAGTGAACCGGCGACAACGCCTCTTGCGCCAGGTTGTCTACGCGCTGCTTGTGCTTATGGTGATTCTTTATGCGGCCATGATCGGGATGTCCGGAGTGGCCTGACCTTCACTCAGACGATCTGAGGGTGCGGCGATGAGAGGCCCCTTGTGCGGCAGGGGGCCTCTCTCCTTGTTTAGAGAATCATTAGAAAATACTGGATTTCCACCATAGACGCTGGGGTCGCCCGGGCCGATAGTCCGAAATGAAGGCGCGCACAGGCGGGCAAAAAAAGAGGCCCCGCGCGTCTGCCACCGCACGGGGCCGGCAAAAGGATAGCGCCCTTGCCAGCCTTTGCCGCCTCTATTATATCCCCTGAGTTTTTCGCAACGCACCCCCTTTGGCCCGCGTTCGGTTCACAGATTTCTCTCTATCAATCCACCGCCGAGCGCGGGGCCGTCATCCTCCGAGGATCGTCAGCAGGCCGTCGTCGTCGGCCTCCGGGCCCACCAGCGCCAGCGCGGTCTTCTCTCGCTTCAGCAGCCGCTGGGCCACGCGCCGGACATCTTCCGCGCTGACCGAGCGCATCTTCTCGACCACGCTTTCGATCGGCTCGATCTCGCCGCGGGTGAGAAGTTGGCTGCCCGCGCGCTGGCCGAGCGAACTCGTGGATTCGAGGCCCAGGCGGAAGCTGCCGGCCGTGTAGTCCTTGGCCTTCTGCAGCTCTTCCGGGCCAACGAGTTCGTCGGTCATCTTGTCCAGTTCTTCGAGGATCACCTTCACCGCCTCGTTCGTGTTTTCCGGCGACACACCCGCCGACACGTTGAGGGTGCCGCTGTCCGAGTTCTCGGCGACGCCGGAGCCGACGGAATACGCCAGCCCGCGCCGCTCGCGCACTTCGCGGAACAGCCGCGAACTCATCCCGCGGCCGAGCACTGCGTTCAAGATCATCAGTATGTAGCGGTCGGGGTCGGTGCGCGAGATCGCCGGCAGCGCCATCGCGATGTTCGTCTGGCTGATCGGCCGGATGTCCTTGACGATGCGCTCGGCGGGCAACTCGCGGTCCATTGCTGGCATCGCCGGGGCCGTGGCGTTGCGCCCGTTCGAGAAGAGCCGCTCCGCCAGCGACATTACCCGCTCGTGTGTCGTGTTGCCCGCGACGCTGAGGACGATGTTCGGCGCGCCGTACCAGACATCCATCCAGTCGTTGAAGTCGTCGCGCTTCATCTCCTCGACCGTCTCTTCGGTGCCGGCGGTCGACCAGCCCATCTGGTGGTCGCCGTACATCGCCCGGCCCAGCAGTTCGCCGACGTACGCGCCCGGCTGGTCCTTGTTGCGCCGGATCTCCTGCTGGACGACGGAGCGTTCGCGGTCGATCTCCTCGGGGTCGAGCACGGAGTTGTGCAGCATGTCGGCGAGGACGTCCATCGCCCGCTCGAGTTCGTCGAACGGGACGTGGTTCCAGTAGCAGGTCATCTCCTTGGCGGTGTAGGCGTTCAGCACCCCGCCGGCGCCCTCGATCGCCTCCGCGATGTCGATGGCGGTGGGCCGTTTTGGCGTCCCCTTGAACACCATGTGCTCCAGGAAGTGCGCCACGCCATTCGTGCGCTCCATCTCGCCACGCGAGCCCGCGCCGACGAAAACGTTGACGCTAACCGATTCCGATGTCGGCACCGGCGTCGTCACCACGCGCAGGCCGTTCTCAAGCTTTCCAATCTCCCACGTAACAGGCATTCAGACCTCACCTTCTTGAGGCCAGTGTATCGCGAGGGGTTGGCGGGGGTCACGGATGGCGCATCGGTCCGACGTGCTTGTGTTCGCAAGGGTTATTATCTTCGCAAGGATCATGGCTATGGCCACTAGGAGACTCTCACCAGCAGACATCAAGCGGGAACTCGCTGTGTACGAGGCGAAGTACGGAATGACATCCGCCGAGTTTCGCGAACGATACCGGCGAGGCGAGCTTGACGGCCCAGCCGACTACATCCGATGGATGGGCCTTCGCCGAATGAGCGCCGGGTCGCGACGCGCGACGCGCTCTGCCTCCGCGTAACCACCAGCCTCTCGGATGCACACTCCGGATGATCGAGCTGCCCCTCGTCTTTCAGGCTGACGCAATGTCGACAACCCACTCCCAATGCCGCCATTCCCTTGACACATAATTGCTTGGGCCGTGTATCATTTTTGCTGGGCCGGTAATGCGTGCCCCCCAGTGAAGGGGGAAGATTGGCGACAAAGTACATATTCGTGACCGGCGGTGTTGTTAGTTCTGTCGGTAAGGGCATCACCACCGCAGCCATCGGCCGAATCCTCAAGTCACGCGGCGTCTCCGTCGTAATCCAGAAGCTCGATCCCTACCTCAACGTCGACCCCGGCACCATGTCGCCGTACCAGCACGGCGAAGTCTTCGTCACCGCCGACGGCGCCGAGACCGACCTCGACCTCGGCCACTACGAGCGCTTCCTCGACCAGGACCTCAGCCGCAGCTCGTCGGTCACCACCGGCCAGATCTACCAGACCGTGATTCAGAAAGAACGCCGCGGCGACTACCTCGGCCGCACGATCCAGCCGATCCCCCACGTCACCAACGAGATCAAGGAGCGCATTCGCACGACCGGCCGCGACGCCAACGCCGACGTTGTCATCGTCGAAGTCGGCGGCACCGTCGGCGACATCGAGGGCCAGCCGTTCCTCGAAGCGATCCGCCAGATGCGCAACGAAGAGCACCGCCACGACACCCTGGCGATCCACGTCACGCTGCTGCCCCACATCTCGACCACCGGCGAACTCAAGACCAAGCCGACGCAGCACTCCGTCCGTGAATTGCGGTCGCTCGGCATCCAGCCGGACGTGATCGCCTGCCGCGCGGACCTGCCGATCTCCCGCGAGATCCGCGACAAGATATCGCTGTTCTGCGACGTTGAGCCGCAGGCGGTGATCCCGCTGCTGACGATGCCGAGCATCTACCAGGTGCCTCTCGTGCTGGAGGATGCGAACCTCGGAGATCTGATCTGCGACAAGATGAACATCACGCCGACCTCGCGCGACCTCAGCGAATGGCGGGCGTGGGTTGAGCGCCTGCAGCACCCGACGAACAAGATCGAGATCGCGGTCGTGGGTAAGTACGTCGAGCTGCCGGATGCCTACCTTTCCGTGAAGGAGTCGCTGATCCACGCCGGCGTGCCTCATAGCTGTGACGTGAAGATCCACTGGATTCAGTCCGAGGATGTGACGGCGGCCAACTCCGAGCAGGTGTTTGCTGCGATTGACGGCATCATCGTCCCGGGTGGGTTCGGCGAGCGCGGCTTCGAGGGCAAGGTCAACGCTGCCCGGTACGCCCGTCTGAACAACATCCCCTACCTGGGGCTCTGCTACGGGCTGCATGTGATGGCCGTCGAGTTCGCGCGGGCCCTGCTCGACACTGACGACTGCAACACCACGGAAAACGATGCCGAGACCGGCAACCCGGTGATCTCGCTCCTCGATGACCAGCTGCGAGTGGTGGACAAGGGCGGGACGATGAGGCTGGGCAACTACCCCTGTCGCCTCGTGCCCGGCACCATGGCCGCAGAGGCGTACGGTGTCGAAGAGGTGATGGAACGCCACCGCCACCGCTACGAGTTCAACAACGAGTACCGCGACCAATTCGACGCGGCGGGCATGGTCGCCAGCGGCACCTCGCCCGACGGGGCGCTCGTGGAGATACTTGAAGTACGCGACCACGCGTGGATGGTGGGCTCTCAGTTCCACCCCGAGCTGCGGTCTCGGCCGAACCGGCCACACCCGCTGTTCAACGGATTCGTCAGCGCCGCCGTCGAGCGCGCGCTTGCCCGCAAGGCCCCGGGCGCCGCGCCGCGCCCACGCCGGGTCGCGCCGGTATCCGAGCGCTGAGCGACCACCGAGAAGCCGTTTGAGTACGATCGAAGAGTTGTTCCTGTTGGCGCACGTGCTGTCCGCGTTCTGGTACGTGGCCGGGCTCACCAGCGTGCAGCTCGCGCTCGTGCGCGGCTGGCAAACGCAGGACATCAAGACGAAGGTGGAGTCGTTCGAGGAGGCATCGCATTACCAGGGCACCCTGATGGTGCCTGGAGGCATCGGCGTGGTCGCCACCGGCCTTTTCTTGTGGAGCGCGCTCGACTACAACCTCGCGAGTACCGGCTGGCTGATCGCCGTCGAGGTCATCTATATCGTGACGCTTCTACTCTGCCTGCCGTTCATTGGCATGGGCCTTCGCCGCGGCCGCATCGCCGCCTTGATGGCGCAGCGCCACGGGCGCAACAACCCCGAGCTGGAACAAGCGATGGCGGACAACGTGCCGCTGGTCTTCGGCGGCGTGGCGGCGATCCTGATCCCGGTGGCAGTGGCGTTGTCGGTCTTCAGGCCGTTTTAGGGATGTCGTAGCGCTCGCCTCGAGCGCGTAAAACGCCGGACCTGTAGGGGCGAGGCACCCTGCACCCCGAGAATAGCAGCCGCTTCCCTGGACTCGCGTGAAATGCGTATATCTGTCGCCTAGCGAGTGTCTCGCCCAAAACGCCGGGGCCGTGCCACCAGGTGCTTTGAGATAGCGACAGCATCCATGTAGGTTCGTCTGTGTGAGATACGATCCTGAAGTCCACAATCGGGGTTCGATTCGGCTGCCTGATTTCGACTATCGAACGAACGGCGCCTATTTCGTAACTATTTGCTCCTTTCGCAGGAAGTGCATCTTCGTAAGGCACGAAGTCGCCAATGTGGTCCGCACCGCATGGCGGCGTGCAATCTGCGGAGGCGCTGAACCGCATCCGTATGACCTCGTGGTGATGCCGAACCACATGCATGGGGTCGTCTGGTTGTCCGGGAAACCGATGCCGAATTCGCCGCCAACCGTAGGGGCGAGGCACGCCAGCAATCCAATGCCGTTCGATCGGCGAACGGCATTGGGCCCGCACCCGACCTGTGATCCCAAGGGTGCCTCGCCCCTCCAACCTCCCGCCGTCGAACAGCGTTCGCATGGCGCGCAGGTGGGCTCGCTAGGGGCAATCGTTGGTGCGTTCAAGTCGTCGGCGGCCAGGCGGATTTCGACACTGACGGAGGTTTCGCCCGGGACCATATGGCAGCGCGGCTACTACGAGCGTGTGATTCGCGACGGCGACGAACTCACCCGCGTCCGCGAGTACATTCGAGATAACCCGGCGAAATGGAACGAAGACCCGGACAATCCGGCCGCCTCAGCGGACGCTACTCAACACAACACAAAATGGGTATTGCGCGTCTAAATAAACTGGAGTAAGGTGAAACCGTCCGCTGAGGCGGCCCGCATATCTCCCCCACAGGCCTTGCAGGCCCACATCTTTTATCCACATTCCTTACCTTTACATATGGAGTTGCCTTGAATCTGGCCGAACTCGAAACCAAGACTAAAGACGAACTACTCGACGTAGCCAAGGACCTTGGCGTCGAGAAGCCCACCGCCATGCGCAAGCAGGACCTTGTCTTCAAGATCATGCAGGCAAACGCTGAGGCCGAGGGGAACTACTTCGCCGGCGGCGTCATCGAGATGGCGTCCGACGGCTACGGCTTCCTCCGCACCCAGGGCTTGAAGCCCAGTATGAGCGATGTCTACGTCTCGCAGACGCAGATCCGTCGCTTCGCGCTGCGCGCCGGTGACTACGTCATGGGAGCCGTCCGCCAGCCGAAAGAATCCGAGAAGTACTACGGCCTGCTCCGCGTCGACGCCGTCAACGGCCTCGACCCCGAGACGGCAAAGAAGCGCCCCTATTTCGAGCAGTTGACGCCGATCTTCCCCGAGGAGCAGGTGCTCCTGGAGGAGGGGTTGAGCAACCTCTCGACCCGCGTGATCGACCTCGTGGCCCCGGTGGGCCGTGGCCAGCGCGGACTCATCGTCTCGCCGCCGAAGGCCGGCAAGACGCTGCTGCTGAAGACGATCGCGACCGCCGCGGCGCGCAAGTACGAAGACATCTACATACTCGTTGTGCTCATCGGCGAGCGCCCCGAGGAGGTCACCGACTGGCGGCGCAGCGTCAACGACGCTGAAGTCGTGTCGGCGACGTTCGATGACCCCGTCGAGGAGCAGACCCGCGTCGCCGAGATGGCGATCGAGCGCGCCAAGCGCCTCGTCGAGTCAGGCCGGCACGTCATGGTGCTGCTCGACGGCATCACGCGGCTCACCCGCGCATACAACCTGGCGCTGCCGCCGTCTGGCCGAACGCTCTCCGGTGGTATTGACCCCGTTGCCCTGCACCCGCCGAAGCGGCTGTTCGGCGCGGCCCGTAACGTCGAAGAGGGTGGCTCGCTGACGATCATCGCGACCTGCCTCGTGGACACCGGCAGCCGCATGGACGAGGTCATCTTCGAAGAGTTCAAGGGCACTGGTAACTGGGAGCTGTGGCTGGACCGCCGCCTCGCCGAGAAGCGCATCTTCCCGGCGATCGATATCGCTCGCAGCGGTACCAGGCGCGACGACCTTCTGCTGGACGAGCAGACCTACCAGCGCGTTGTGCTGCTGCGGCGGATGACCGCACTCGTCGGCCAGAACTCCTCGAACCCGACGGAGGCCACAGAGCTGATCCTGGAGCGGATGTCGCGGACGAAGACGAACGCGGAGTTCCTGAACACGCTGAAAGAAGCGATTTAAAGCGCCTTTTGTGGAAAGTCCGGGATCGGCTAATCCCGGCAGAGCCCTGAATACGCGGCGTTAGAAACGGTCAGCCACTGTTAACCGCTGTCAGGGCCGGTCAGCCTCACTCCAACATCCGCTGAATAGCTCTCAAAACCGCGTATTTTAATGATTCCGATACGTATCCGAGGCGTTTTTCCATAACCTGTTAATTTGTGAAAGTATTGACAAATGGGGTATACTCCCCCGAGATAGCTGCAGACCGTAGCTAAACCGGACTAGGACGAGCCCTCCCCAAGTACTTCCCCCGTGGGCTCCATAATAGGAGGTTGGATCATCCGAGATCCGCATGCTCCACTCCGGGAGCGGCAAGGGCCACCGGAGCGCGAAGGGCGGACTCCTCGCTTGAACGCAGCGGGGCAGACGCTAACCGAATACAGGCACTATGCCCTCCACGGCGTACTCCTCACGATGGCGGTCACCGCCATCCTCACCGCCGTATCTGGAAGGGTCGCGGACTTCGCACCCCTATCCGGGACCGCCGGCAAGCCAGTCGTTGAAACAAGCGCTGGATACCTCCGGCCCCCCGTTCTGCTTTCGACCGTTCCGTCCGTGCTCTCACGCCAGCAGGCGCTGGAGACGGCTGCCGCCACTGCGGCTCCCACTACACCGGGTGCGGCGGCAGCTCCCCAGGCAACGGCTGGCGCCGCGGCCGTGGCTGCTACCCCCTACTTCACTTATACGATTCAGCCCGGTGATTCCGTAGCGGGCATCGCCGCGGCCTTCGGGGTCAACGAAGACTACATCATCTGGAACAACCCCCACGTGGCCAGCAACCCCGACCTGCTGCTGGTGGGCGCGACTGTCCTCGTGCCGACGGTTAACGGCATCGTTTACAACGTCACCGTCGGCGACACGCTCAACGACATCGCGGCCTACTACCAGGTCGACGTCAGCAGCATTCTCGCCTTCAACGCGGCCACCGTGCCCTCTGCCGATTCCGTCGTCGAAGGGATGACGCTTGTGATCCCCGGCGGGGTTCCGGCGGCGCCGCCGGCAGTAGTGGCCGTCGTCGAAGAACCCTACGAACCCGAGCCGCTCCCTGCCGCCGTCGAAGAAGATCCGTATGTGCCGCCGCCGCCGGCCGCGCCGATCAGCTCCAGCTTCATCTGGCCCTTCTATGGCGCCATCAGCACCTACTTCGATTGGTCTCACCCCGGCATCGACGTTGACGGCTTCGGTGCTTACGGCGCGCCAATCGTCGCCGCTGCCGGCGGGACCGTTGTCCTGACCGCCTGGGACTCCTGGGGATACGGATACCACGTGATCGTCGACCACGGTGATGGCACCCGCACGCTTTACGCCCACCTGTCCGACATCTGGGTGTCGCAGGGCGAGTATGTGTCGCAGGGCCAGGCCGTCGGTGCGCTCGGCAGCACCGGCTACTCGACCGGCGCCCACCTGATGTTCAACATCTACGTCGGCGGCGTTGCGGTAGACCCTCTAGCCTACCTGCCATAGAATTACGCCCACATGGGCAACCGAATCTGGCCGCCGGTGGCGGCCTTTCTTTTACTCGCCGTCCTCAGCCTCACTCCGTCTCCGGGCGCTCACGCCGCCGACGCGCCCGCCTACCTCGCGCTTGGTGATTCGCTGGCGTTCGGGGTCGGCGCCACCAACCCCGCCGCGGAAGGGTACGTCGGACTCACGCATTTCGAACTGCAGCAGAGCGAGCGCTACGCCGAGACCGACCTCGAACTGATAAACGTCTCGGTGCCGGGCGCGACAAGCAGCGAGCTGCTGGAGCCCGACGGCCAGGTGGACGAGGCGATAAGCGAGATCGAGGAGCGCCTGACGGACAACCCCGACGCGCCGGTGGAGATCATCAGCCTCGACGTCGGCGGCAACGACCTGCTGGCGCTGGCCGAGCCGGACTCCCCCTGCATCGAGGGCACGACCACCGAGGCCTGTCTGGATGCGCTGGGCGAGATGCTGAGTACCCTGCAGGCCAACCTGCGCGAGATGCTGGTGCGCCTGCGCGACGCCGCGCCCGACGCTGAGATCTACGTCATCGACCTCTACAACCCGTATTCGGGCACGGGCGAGGTGCAGGAGATCGTCGCCAACGTGGCGGTGCAACAGGTAAACGGGGTCATTTCGGCGGCGTCCGCCGACCCGGACCTGGACGTTCACCTCGTCAGCGTGTTCGAGCTGTTCGAGGGTCGCGCGGCCCAGTGGATCGCCTCCGACGGCATCCACCCGAACGACGACGGCTACCGCGTGATGTCGGCTGCGCTGCTGGCCTCGATCAACAACCAGCAGCTCGTGTTGCCTAGCGATCTGGCCGCCTCTCCGAGCCCCGGCGCGACGGGTGATGCGCTGGCGATCGGCGGTTCAGACGACGGCGTCGATCAGCTCGTGGTCCTTATCCTCGCGGTAGTGGCGTTCCTCGCCGGCGCGATCGTCAGCGCGGCGTACTTCGTCACGCGAGGCCGGGGCAGGCTCTAAGCGGAGCCAGAGCCGTCGCGGCTAAGGCTGACGTCCCTTGTAGTCCAGCATGATGACCTGCGTTTCGGTGGGGATCGCCGAGCGCGTTACCTGGAGTTTCGGTTGGGGCTCGGCGGCCTTCACCTCCATCTCCTTCAAGAAGCGCTCCGCTGTTTCGAGGCCATCCCTGTGAG
>Ga0326597_10007899_pt1 | contig 14407 bp, 9 predicted proteins | sample RVTome_12_FD_203789 | JGI IMG/M metagenome (GOLD analysis project Ga0326597, IMG submission 203789) | Soil microbial communities from uranium-contaminated site in the Upper Colorado River Basin, Wyoming, United States - RVT100D185 | ecosystem: Environmental > Terrestrial > Soil > Contaminated >... | reverse complement strand
CGAGGCGCTGGCGTTGCCGAGCGAAGCCAACCTCGCCGACGAAATGACCGTCGTCGCGGTCGAGGCGATCCATGCCGCGCGCGACAGCGCCCGGGCCGCGCTCGGCCAGGCGCTCGCCGAGCCGTTGACGGAGACCTATCGCCGGCTCGCCGATCCCGGACCATACCGCATCGACGGGAAGTCGATCGGGCGGCGGGCGCTGCGCAATGTATGCCTCGCCTATCTCGCCGCCGGCGACCAGGGGGAAGGCGCCCGGCTGGCCAAAGCCCAGTTTGATGCCGGCGCCAACATGACCGAAATCCTGGCGGCGCTCGCGGCGCTGATCGACATCGACTGCCCGGAGCGCGCGGCCGCGCTCGACGCGTTCTATCGGCGCTGGGAAGACGATCCGCTCGTCATCGACAAATGGTTTGCCCTGCAGGCCCGCTCGGCGCTGCCCGGCGCGGCCCTGGCGGTGCTCGCCTTGACGCACCACCCCGCCTTCACCCGCGCCAACCCGAACCGGGTGCGCGCCCTCATTGGCACGTTCTCGCAGGCCAACCCCTTACATTTCCATGCGGCGAGCGGCGCGGGCTACGCCTTTCTGGCCGACGAGGTGCTCACCCTCGACAAGCCCAATCCGACAACCGCGGCGCGCCTCGTGCAGCCGCTCGGGCAATGGCGCCGCTATGATGCGGCGCGCCAGGAGCTGATGCGCGCCGCGCTCGACCGCATCCTCAGAGCCCCGGGCCTCAGCCCCAACACCTACGAGATGGTGGCAAAGAGCCTGGGCGAGACCAGCTGAACGCCGCGTCAGAGGCCGCGTAGGATGGGTTGAGCCTAGCGAAACCCATCGCCATCAATCACAGCCCCGGGGCGCACCGATGGGTTTCGCTGCGCTCAACCCATCCTACCAATCCCACACCCGGTCAGATCCGGCCGTGGCAGTGCTTGAATTTCTTGCCTGAGCCGCAGGGACAGGCGGCGTTGCGCGGGGTTCCGGCCCAGGGGGCGCGCGGCGCCGAGAGGCGCTCGCCGGACCGTTCGCCGGCGCGTCCGCGTGCGCTGCCGTTAACTCCGGCTTGGCCCCCGGCATGGCCATTGCCGCGCTGGGTCGCCCGGGGTGCCCGCGACGTCCGGCCCCGCGTCTCGCCGTTCGGGGCACGCCCCATGGGATGCGCCTCGGCTTCGGCCATCGCTTCCTCGCGCTCCAGCTCCGCTGCTGCGCCTCCCTGACCGATCGGAAACGGCTCGCCAAAGGAGAATTCGGCGAAGGGCGGCGGCTCGGGCGGCGGCTCGACGCGCAGCTCGACATGGCTCAACACCGAGGTCACCTGCTGACGCAGATTGACCAGCATGCCCTCGAACAATTCAAACGCCTCGCGTTTGTACTCGTTGAGCGGGTCGCGCTGCGCGTAGGCCCGCAGATTGATCCCCTGGCGCAAATGATCGAGCGACAGCAGGTGATCTTTCCAGGTCTGGTCGAGGATCTGGAGTAAGAGGCTCTTTTCCGCCATGCGCATCAGGTCGGTGCCGTAATTGGCGGTCTTCTCGGCCATCTTGCGGTCGGCCGCGGCGACGATCCGTTCCTCGATCGTGTCGCTGTCGATCCCCTCTTCCCTCGCCCAATCGGCCAATGGCAGGTCGAGCGCCAGGAGGCGCAGGCACTCGGCGTGCAGCGCCGTGATGTCCCATTGCTCGAAGATCGAATTTTCCGGGATCGCCAGCGCCACCGCCTCGGATACCGAATCGGTGCGCATGTCGGTGATCGTCGCGGCGACATCGCGGGCCTGCATGATCTCGCGGCGCTGCTCGTAGACCACCTTGCGCTGGTCGTTCATCACGTCGTCGTATTTGAGGAGCTGCTTTCTGATGTCGTAGTTGCGCGCTTCGACCTTCTGCTGCGCCTTGGCCAGCGCCTTGTTGACCCAGGGATGGATGATCGCCTCGCCCTCCTTGAGCCCCAATCGCTGCAGCATCGAATCCATCCGCTCGGAGCCGAAGATCCGCATCAGGTCGTCTTCGAGCGAGACAAAGAACTTGGATGCGCCGGGATCGCCCTGGCGCCCGGACCGGCCGCGCAGCTGGTTGTCGATGCGGCGGCTCTCGTGGCGCTCGCTGCCGATAACGAACAGTCCGCCGCCCTGCCGCACGACCTCGCGCGCGGCGTCGATCTCGGCGCGGATCTCGGCCGCGCGCGCCTCGCGCTCCGCCGGGTCCTCGATCGCGGCGAGATCGCTCTTCAGCCACATGTCGAGATTGCCGCCCAACTGGATGTCGGTGCCGCGGCCGGCCATGTTGGTGGCGATCGTCACCCACCCCGGCCGGCCGGCCTGGGCGATGATGTAGGCTTCCTGCTCGTGGTAGCGCGCGTTCAGGACGTTATGCGGGATTTTGTGCTTTTTGAAGAGCGCGGCGAGCGCCTCCGATTTCTCGATGCTGACGGTGCCGACCAGCATCGGCTGCTGGCGCTTGCGGCATTCCAGCACCTGCTCGACGATCGCGTCGAATTTATCCTTTGTCGTGCGATAGACCTCGTCGTCGTTGTCGGCGCGGATGCACGGCTCGTTGGTCGGCACCTCGATGACTTCGAGCCGGTAGATGTCGCCGAATTCGGCCGCCTCGGTCATTGCGGTCCCGGTCATGCCGGCGAGCTTCGGGTACATCCGGAAATAATTCTGGAAGGTGATCGAGGCGAGCGTCTGGTTCTCGTTCTGGACGGTGACGCCTTCCTTGGCCTCGAGCGCCTGATGCAGGCCCTCGGAATAGCGCCGCCCCTCCATCATCCGCCCGGTGAACTCGTCGATGATGACGATCTTGTCGTCCTTGGCGATGTAGTCGGTGTCGAGCGCGAACAATTTGTGGGCGCGCAGCGCCTGATTGACGTGGTGGACGAGCGACACGTTGTGGATGTCGTAGAGCGTGCCGGTTGGCATCAGGCCGCTCTCGAGCAGCAAGGCCTCGATCTTCTCGACCCCCGATTCGGTCAGGGTGACGGTGCGCTGCTTTTCGTCCTTTTCGTAATCCTCGGGCTGGAGCGAGGGGATCAGCTTGTTGACCTGGATGTAGAGATCGGAATTGTCCTCGGTCGGCCCCGAAATGATCAGCGGGGTGCGCGCCTCGTCAATGAGGATCGAATCGACCTCGTCGACGATCGCGTAATGGAACGGCCGATGGACCATCTCCTCGAGCCGGAACTTCATGTTGTCGCGCAGGTAATCGAAGCCGAGCTCGTTGTTGGTGCCGTAGGTGACGTCGCACCGATAGGCTTCTTGCCGCTGATAGTCGTCGAGGTCGTGGACGATGCAGCCGACGCTCATCCCCAAAAAGCTATAGATCTGGCCCATCCATTCGGAGTCGCGGTGCGCCAGGTAGTCGTTGACCGTGACGATGTGGACGCCGTTGCCGGTCAGCGCGTTCAGATAGACCGGCAGCGTCGACACCAGGGTCTTGCCTTCGCCGGTCTTCATCTCGGCGATCATGCCGCGGTGCAGCACGATCCCACCCATCAGCTGCACATCGAAATGGCGCTGCCCCAGGGTGCGCTTTGCCGCCTCGCGCACCGTGGCAAAGGCCTCGACGAGGAGATCGTCGAGCTCGGCGCCGTCGTCCAGCCGCTGCCTGAATTCGCCGGTGCGGGCGCGCAGCGCCTCGTCCGACAGCTTTTCCAATTCCGGCTCGATCTCGTTGATCTGCGCGACCAAGGACCCGAGACTCTTGATGTAGCGGTCGTTCGCCGAACCGAACAGCCGCCGGGCTAAGGCGCCGAACATGGGAACCTCAAAAAGGGGAAGCGGTGGAGCAAAACGGAGCGCACGGCGACCATTGACAGATAGGGCGGCGCTGCCGGGGTGTCAATTAATGCGGCGGTGCGTAACGCGGCGACCCTGGGCCAGCTCTCATCGGCCGATACCTCTCTCGGATCTCGGATGCATCTTTTCGCGGCTAACGTTTTTGGTTATATCTGCACTCCATGAACGCCAAACTTCGCATCGTATTGAACCGACGCCGACGCTGCCGACAGGGCGGTGCTGGTGCATTCGCGCGTTCAACGGGCCGACGACGGCGATAGGGGATGGCCGTTCAGCCGGCCTCTCGAACCGGAGCTTCTGCCACCGCCGCCGATAGAATCGGCGGTTTTTTTGTGCCCGCAACGGACAACGCCGATGACCCACGATCAAATTATCGCCCATGACCCTGCCAGCGCGCCATGCGAGCATCCTATCGAAACCGACGCGGTCCCGGCCGCGCGGTGTATATAATAACTCAAGGAGACCCGAACCGATGACTGGACTTTCGCCCCTTGCTCCCGACCGTTTCCCGGAGCTGCTGCCGATCGCCGGCGTGCGCCTTGCGGCCTATGCCGCCGGCATCCGCTATACTGGGCGCAACGACATGATGGTCGCCGAACTGGCGCCGGGTACGACGATCGCCGGCGTATTCACCCGCTCCTTGACCGCCGGCCCGCCGGTGCTGTGGTGCCAGGCCTCTCTCCCGGGCGGCACGGCGCGCGCAATCGTCGTCAATTCCGGCAACGCCAACGTCTTTACCGGGCGGTCCGGCCAGGAGGCGGTGCTGGCGACCGCATCGGCCGCAGCGAAGCTGTTCCGATGCGGCCCGAAAGAGGTGTTCATCTCCTCGACCGGGGTCATCGGCGAGCCGCCTCCGGCGCAGAAGATCGTCGACGCCTTGCCCAAGATCGCCCCGTCGCTCGCCGCGGAGGCGTGGGAGCCGGCGGCGCGCGCGATCATGACCACCGACACCTTCCCCAAGGGCGCCACCGCGACCGCGACGATCGACGGCACGAGCGTGCGGCTCAACGGCTTCGCCAAGGGTTCGGGGATGATCGGCCCCGACATGGCGACGATGCTCGCCTATGTCTTCACCGACGCCGCATTGCCGGCCGCGGTGCTGCAGCCGCTGTTGGCGGCGGCGGCGGTGCGCTCGTTCAACTCGATCACCGTCGACGGCGACACCTCGACCAGCGACACCGTGCTGTTGTGCGCGACAGGACAGGCGCGCCATGCGGCGGTCACCAGCCCCGGCGACCGCCGGCTCGGCGATTTCCGCCGCGCCCTCGACCGGGTCATGATCGATCTGGCGCAGCAGATCGTGCGCGACGGCGAGGGCGCCGAGAAATTCGTCACGATCGAGGTGTCGGGCGCCGCGAGCGCACGGGCGGCGCGGCGCGTCGGGCTCGCGATCGGCAATTCGCCCTTGGTCAAGACCGCGATTTCCGCGGGCGACGCCAATTGGGGCCGCATCGTCATGGCGGTCGGCAAGGCCGGCGAGAAGGCCGACCGCGACCGCCTGTCGATCGCGATCGGCGGCACCCAGATCGCCTCCCAAGGCGGTCCGGTGCCGGGCTATGACGAGGCCCCGGTTGCCGCGCACATGAGCGGCCGCGACATCAGGATCGGCGTCGATCTCGGCATCGGCCGCGGCCGGGCGACGGTGTGGACCTGCGATCTGACGCACGGCTATGTCGACATCAACGGCAGCTACCGCAGCTGAGGGTTGGATAGACACCTTGCGTCCTTCGAGACGCCCGCGCCTGTCCTGAGGAGCCGCCGCAGGCGGCGTCTCGAAGGGCGGGCTCCTCAGAGCGTGAGAATGTATTGGTCGCGGATACAGTCGCTCCAGAATTGCGAAATTTCGATTCGTCTGGTGGGGTATCTACGAAATAAAGAGAATCCGGAAGGCCCTGCCGGGGTTCGGAAATTTCGCGAAGATCGCGTCATTCCAATTCGAATCGAAAGATTCACACGCTCTCAGGATCTCAGGATGAGGTAAGCCTTTAATGCCACACACAAATCTACCTCATCCTGAGGAGGCCGCAAAGCGGCCGTCTCGAAGGACGCTGGACGGCACTGCAGCCGGGCGGCCGATCATCCTGGTTGCGGCGGTGGCGCTGATCGACGCCGATGGCCGGGTGCTGTTGGCCGAGCGCCCTGAAGGCAAGCACCTCGCCGGTCTCTGGGAATTTCCTGGCGGCAAGGCGCAACCGGGCGAGACGCCGGAAGCGGCCCTCATTCGCGAGCTTGCCGAGGAAATCGGCATCGACGTCGAGGCGAGCTGCCTCGCGCCGTTCACCTTCGCCTCGCACGCCTACCCCGATTTCCACCTGCTGATGCCGCTCTATGTCTGCCGCAAATGGTCGGGGATCGTGACCGCGCGCGAAGGCCAGCGCCTTGCCTGGGTGCGCCCGGCGCGGCTCGGCGACTACCAGATGCCGCCCGCCGACAAGCCGCTCGTCGCGATGCTGCGCGACCTGTTGTAGCCCCACGGTCTCGGTGGCGGTTGAGCCGCTGGCCGACAGCGCGCATATGATGTTATTGGGAACATCGTGCGTGCGGTCCTCGACACAAACGTCCTGGTATCGGCAAGGCGCAGCCGGGTAGGAGCGTCGAACGCTTTGCTGAGGGCCGCCGATGCTCGGGCGTTCGTGATGATCGCCAGCGTGCCGCTATTCTTCGAGTACGAGGCCGTTCTGACGCGCCCCCAACATCTCGCGGCGTTGGGGTTGACGGAGCGCACCGTAGCGGAGTTTCTGGATTATCTCGCCGGCATCATCGAGCCGGTTCGCCTGAGCTATCTTTGGCGCCCGCAACTCGACGATGCAGCTGACGAAATGGTTTTGGAAACCGCAATTAATGGCAGCGCAGACACGATCGTCACGTTCAACATTCGCCATTTCGGGCCGGCGCTACGGTTTGGGATCTCCGTCCTCCGGCCCGAGGAAGCGATGCGGAGGATAACGGGATGAGCAAGGCGAATTATTCGTTGCGTCTGCAGCCATCGCTGAAGGCCGCGGCGGAACGTGCCGCGGCCGCGGACCGGACCAGCCTCAACCAATTCATCAACGTCGCTGTCGCCGAGAAGCTCGCCGCGCTGGAAACCGAGAGCGATTTCCGTTCGCGGTCCGCCACCGGCCGGCGCGAGGCCTTTCTTGCCTTCCTGGATCAGGCCGGAGATGAGCCTCCCGCCGATGGCGATAAGCTTCAGGGCGAGTGATCGGCCATGCCCCTCGCCCCTATCGTCACCGCCGACAGCATCACCCGGATCGAGGGCGAGGCTGCGGGCGCGGTCGTCGTCAACGCCTCGCATGGCGGGGTCTATGCCGCCTATCTCGCGGCCAAGCTCGGGGCCGCCGCGGCGATCTTCAACGATGCCGGGGTCGGGCGCGACGGCGCCGGCATCGGCGGGCTCGATTACCTCGAGGCGCTCGGCATCCCTGCCGCGACAATCGGCCACGACACGGCGCGGATCGGCGACGGCGCCGACATGCTGGGGCGCGGCGTCATCACCCATGCCAACCCGCTCGCCCTGGCGCTCGGCGTTCGCCCGGGGATGGCCTGCCGCAACGCCGCCGCTGCCTTGCAGCACGCCGAGCCGGCGCGGCGCCCCCCACCGCCGGCGATCGAGGGCGCGTTTCTGGTGGTCGACGAAAGGCCGCAGGTCTGGGCACTCGACTCGGCATCGCTCGTCGCCCCCGAGCACCAGGACGCGATCGTCGTCACCGGCTCGCATGGCGGGCTCCTCGGCGGCCGGCCGGAAACTGCGCTCAAATACGATGTGCGGGCGGCGTTCTACAACGATGCCGGGATCGGCATCGACGAGGCCGGGGTGTCGCGCCTCCCCGCGCTCGACGCTCGCGGCATCGCCGCCGCCACCGTGTCGGCGGCGAGCGCGCGCATCGGCGACGCGCGCTCGACCTACGAGGACGGCGTCCTGTCGCGGGTCAATGCCCGCGCCGCCGCGCTCGGCCTCGCACCGGGAATGACCGCGCGCGATGCCGTCCTGCTGCTGCGCCGTGCCCTGTGAAACTCCGCTCCGCGAGCCCCTCACCCCAACCCTCTCCCCGCAGGCGGGGCGAGGGAGATAGACTGCGACGCCCGGTCTTACCCTCGCCCCGCGGAGCGGGGAGAGGGGGGACCCACGGCGGACGCCGTGGGTGGGTGAGGGGCTGTTTGCCGCCGTCACTCTGAGGAGGGAACGCCATGACCACCGCCACCGATCGCAGCCTGCAAAACCGCCCGCAGGGCAACATGACGGGCGGGCGGGCGCTCGCCGAGATGCTGCGCCTGTCGGGCGCCGGGCCGATGTTCGGCATGGGCGGGTTCCAGCTGTTGCCGTTCTACGACGCGCTGGGGCAGCTCGGCATGCAGCATTTCCTGATCAACGACGAGCGTTGCGGCGCCTTTGCCGCCGACGCCTACGCCCGGGTGACGGGCCGCCCGGGGATCTGCGACGGCACGCTCGGCCCGGGCGCCACCAACCTGGTCACCGGGCTCATCGAATCGACCAATGGCGGGATCCCGGTCGTGGCGATCGCCGGCGACACCAACCGGGCGCATTCCTGGAAGAACATGACGCAGGAATGCCGCCAGGCCGAGATCCTGCGCCCGGCGGTCAAGGAGCTGATCCGCATCGAGCAGACCAGCCGCATCCCGGAGCTGACCCGGCGCGCCTTTGCGGTGGCGACCTCGGGGCGGCCCGGGCCGGTCCTCCTCGACGTGCCCGAGGACGTGTGCCACGGCAGCCACGATTTCACCGCCGACGATTTCGCGATCGACCCGACAACCCTGTCAGCGCCGGCGCGACGGATCCGACCGGACCGCGCCGACATCGAGCGCGCCGCGCGCCTCATCGCCGGCGCCAAGCGGCCGCTCTTACTGGTCGGCGGCGGCATCCACATCTCGCAGGCGCACGCCGCGCTCCTCGCCTTCGCCGAGGCGCAGTCGATCCCGGTGGCGCATACGATGAGCGGCAAGGGCGGCATCGCCTGCACCCATGCGCTGAACCTCGGCCTCTTCGGGCGCTATTCGCGGATTGCCAACGAGCTGATCGAGGCCTCGGATTGCCTGATCGTCGTCGGCTGCAAATTGGGCGAGATCGCGACCAAGCGCTATGCCCTGCCGCCGCTACACATCCCGATCATCCATCTCGAAATCCTTGCCGAGGAGATCGGGCGCTGCCGTCCGGCCGCGGTGGCGCTGTGGGGCGACGCGCGCGCCGGGCTCGAAGACCTGACCGAGGCGCTGGCGGACAGCGCCAGGGCCGCGCGTGCCACCCGCGCCGATTATGTCGGCGAGATCCCCGGCCGCATGACGGCCTGGGAGGAGGACGCCGCGCCGCGGCTCAACTCGCGCGACCGGCCGATCCATATGGCGCGGCTGTGCCGCGAACTGAACCGCGCCCTGCCGGAGGACGCGATCCTGGTTGCCGATGGCGGGTTCGCCGGGCACTGGACGGGGCTCCTCTACGACACCAAGGCGCCGGGCCGGCATTTCATCCCGGACCGCGGGCTCGCCTCGATCGGCTACGGGCTGCCGGGCGGGATCGGCGCGGCCCTGGCGGCGCCGCAGAGCCCGGTTGTCGCGATCACCGGCGATGGCGGGTTCAACATGGTCCTGGGCGAGCTAGAAACCGCGCGCCGCGCCAAGCTCGGCCTCACGATCATCGTCATCAACAACGCCGCCTCGGGCTATGTGAAGGCCTTGCAGCACGCGATGATGGGCGGGCGCTACCAGTCCGCCGACCTCTCCGAGATGGATTACGCCGCGATCGCCCGTGCGATGGGCGTCACCGGCATCCGGGTCGAGGACCCCGAGGCGCTCGGACCCGCACTCGCCGCCGGCATGGCCGAGCGCGACCGCCCGACCGTCCTCGACGTCGTCGTCACCCGCGACCCCGGCCAGATGCTCCCCGCCGTCGACAACCGCACCGTGGAGATCAAGCAGGGCGACCGGGTCGCGTAATCGCCTGCCGAGTAAACTGCGCCAGGCTCGCGCCGGCGTCAGCGATTTGCTGCGAAGCAAGGGGTGTGACCCGTGGTCCCGCCCGGTCCAAAACAGTCAGCGGTATCTTCGGTGAACGCCTTCTCTTTCTTTCAACTGCTTTTGCGCTTCGTTGGCCATGCGTTCCTGCCGCTCTTGCTTGCGGCGAAGTAGTTCTTCACTTTGCTCGGTGGTCAGAGGTACCGGCTTTGCCGCGTCGGGAGACACACGCTCCGGGGCAACCGTACCCGAGCCGATCGATTCTTGTGCCCAGCCGGCCGTCACCGCTGGGACCAGCCACAACGAAGCGCCGACCGCGATGGCCAGCACCCGAACGGTTTGGCCGATCGGAGCGCGTGCAGGCTGATGCCGGTCGAAGGCTGTCGATCGCATCGAAAATGCTCCTCTTCTGCCTTGGGCGATTGTAACGCAAGGCAAGGCGAAACTGTGACGCCTACAGCATTGGTTGCCACTCGGCGCCGCAATTTCGAGCCAACCACGAAGGGAAACGTGCGCGGCAAAATATGCCTGCGGCCTCGCCCATAAGCGAGGCCGCAGATTACCGCTGCCGCGTGGCGTCAACCCGCCTGCGCTAACGATCAAGCCTTACTGGGCATGCTCATAGCAGGACAGGTTTGCATCGCGACCGAACTCAACCCAGCGGGCATTCACATCGTTGGCGTTATCGACCGGGGCGCTATCCCACGCATAGTTGGTAGCGCCGAACCACCGGTCGCAGGGTTGGTAGGGGTGGATCGTGAAGTAGTCCCCGAACCGCCCATCCGACCGGTTGGCAACGCCAAAGGCCGTCCGTCTGACGGACCCGAAGAACCCCAGACCAGGCGTGAAGTCGTCGTCGATACCGACTCCCGCTTGAGCCGCCGAACCACCACCGCCGGCCCTGCCGCCCCAGGCGAGCGTTATGCCAATGTCGCCGAAGATGTTGCCGGTGACGGCGGGATAGCCGAAGCAGAACGACTGATTGAAGATATGAGGCTGGTTGAGCACCCCCAGGCCACCCAGCGAGAACACCGCCGCGCGGGTATGCGCTTGGTTGATACCCCCAATCGGCGCGGAGTGCCAATAGACGGCAAGCAGTCCGGTCGGCTGGTGGTTGCCCCTTGCTACCGTGCTGCGGGTGCGGAATCCAGCAATCGACCAGGCCGTACTCCGCTCGATGAAGTCGAAGTTACCGGTGCCGCCGCGACAATCCGGATTACTGAAGTTGGAGGACTGGACGTCGCGCAACACCTGTACCGGCGCTCCAGCCGCCTCTTGCCAGTCGAAGATCCGAATCGTGTTTGAGTCGTCATGCTGGGTCCAGAGCATACGCGTCTGGTTGTTGGCGCCCTCGGCCGGCACCCAGATTCGCTGGCCGATGAAGGACGAGCTTTGGGTAAAGGTGCTGAACGCCGTTCGCTGGCAGGAGCGCATTTGCGCGAGATTGAAGCGGTAGATGCGCCGGAAGCCGGTGCCGGAGGTCGGCAGCGCGTTGACCGTGAGGTACAGGAAGTTCTTGCTCAACGCGATATGTGGATAGTCCGGGAGAATGTTATTACTCGAGCCCGCCGGATCGATGGTGTAGCTGCACAGGGTGTTGCCGAGATTGGCAGCAGATTTCACAAAGATGCGCACCACGCCGTTGGTGAGCGCACCGTTGACGTAGAGCGTGCTGTGAAAGCCAATCTTGGTTGTGTCGTCGATGACCATGTCATTGTCACAGCACACGGTCGGCGCGTCGGAGGGGCCGGCCGGAATCGTGCGGTCGGCGTATGACACGCCGTGATTGGTCGAGTACTCCAGATGGCGGAAGTTGCCGGCGTACAGCACCTGGCCGCGATTGTTGAGGGCCGCAGGCTCCGCCAGCGTGCTGTTGGTTGACACCTCGGCACGTGTGTTCTTAGCATTTCTGCCGATCAATAGGGTCCCGTGTGTTTCCGATTCACCGACCACACCGGTTTCTGGGCGCAACGGGGCACGGTCCTCGACTGCCGGTTCCGACTTCTGATTTTCGTGCGCTTCCGTAGCGAAGCGCTCGCGCTTCCCGTGCAACCGAAGCAGCAGATCTTCCTGCTCCGCTGCCGATAGCCTGGCTGCCGGGGTGTCGAACCCAGGCGAATTGGGCAGCTGCGGGTCGATGGTGCCCGTGAGTATCCTTCCCTGGGCGGACACGTCCGATAGCGTCAGGGCCGAAGCTCCCACCAGCACAGCGCTGAATAGGATCGCACTAACTAATCGCGTGGAAACTCTCGTACCGTCCTCCAGCAAGGACGTGACCCACTTGCCGTTCAGCAGATACTGGCGCATGTGACCCCCTCCGGTTGCGCAACCGCGCGTTGTGATTCCTTCACCACCCAAATCGCTACGGACGGCGGCTCGTTCGCCAAGACTAGAATCCCTCGCATATTATCTAAAATTCTATCTATCACAAATCGCATAAAATGCGATCATTTTTATCATGTATGGAATCCAACCCTTCTCAGTTGTATAAAATTCTATCTTTCGGGCAATGCGCGGAATGATTAACAAATCATTGTTAATCATTCCACCAATGATCGATGGATCGCCTTTTTTTGGCAACCAAAATTTTTGGAGATAGATTTTTCGGCCAACCAGCGGTTCCGCCGAGGGGTCAAGGCGTCCGATCGGCCGGGTCGGGGGACCCATTCTCAACGCGGTGGTTGAGGTGGAGTCAGGATGAGCCCCGCCGGGGCGGATCGCGGCACGCAACCAAGTTCGGTTCCAAAGGGCCTCGGCAAGGCTCCGATCGCCGCTCTTTATGGAGCCGCGGATCGGCGGTGTTCGGGCGTCCGGCGCCGGCGTACTGGTCGGGTGCTCCCATCGTTGTAGTGGCGCTTGAAATATAGGGTCTGCTTGTCTTTGAAGCGTTGGAGAGCTTCATCGACCAAAAACCGGTGCACTTTGAAGCTGTTCGCCATCCAGGCGTTGAAGACCAGGCAGTCACCCTCCTTGCTGTCCTCGTAGGACCGACCGCGACGGCCCTCACACCACACTCATCCCCGCGGCGCGGCGCGGGTGGCGGCGCTCGCCACCGCCTTCAGGGAGGCGGTGACGATGTCGCTGTCCATCCCGACGCCGTAGAGCGTGGCGTCAGCTCCATCGGGCCCGGGGCTGCGGATCTGGACGTAGGCGGCGGCCTGCGCATCGGCGCCGGCGCCGACCGCGTTCTCGTGATAATCGAGGACGGTGAGGGCGATGCCGCAATCGCGCTGCAGGGCGTCGACAAAGGCCGCGATCGGGCCGTTGCCGACGCCTTCGATGCGCCGCTCCGCGCCGTCCGATGTGATCGTCGCGACGATGCGGCGCTCGCCGGGGCGCGGCTCGGGCAGGAGGCTGTAGTCGACCAGGCGAACCCCGCCGCTTCCGAGATAGGTGTCCTCGAACAACGACCAGATGGCGGCGCCGGTCAGTTCCTTGCCGGTGCGGTCGGCGACCTCCTGGACGATCCGGCTGAACTCGACCTGCAATGCACGCGGCAGATCGAGACCGTGATCGGCCTTGATGACATAGGCGACCCCGCCCTTGCCGGACTGGCTGTTGACCCGGATCACCGCCTCATAGGTGCGCCCCAGGTCCTTGGGGTCGATCGGCAGGTAGGGCACCTCCCACAGCGCATCATTGCGCTTTTCGAGCGCCTCGAACCCCTTCTTGATCGCGTCCTGGTGCGACCCGGAAAACGCCGTGAACACCAGCTCCCCGGCATAGGGGTGGCGCGGATGCACCGGCAATTGGTTGCAATGCTCGACGGTGCGGACGATCTCGTCGATATCGGTGATTGCAAGACCCGGATCGATGCCCTGGCTGAACAGGTTGAGCGCCAGGGTCATCACATCGACATTGCCGGTGCGCTCGCCATTGCCGAAAAGGGTGCCCTCGATCCGGTCGGCGCCGGCCATGACCCCCATCTCGGCGGCCGCGACGGCGGTGCCGCGGTCGTTGTGCGGGTGCAGGCTCAAGACGATCGAGTCGCGGTTGCGGATGTTGCGGCTGAACCACTCGATCTGGTCGGCATAGGTGTTCGCCGTCGACATCTCGACCGTCGCCGGCAGGTTGAGGATCACCTTTTTCTGCGGGGTCGGCTGCCAGACATCCATCACCGCCTCGCAGATCTCGACCGCGAAATCCAGTTCGGTGCCGGTAAAGCTCTCGGGCGAGTACTGATAGATGATCTCGGTCTCGGGCATCGTCGCGGCGAGGTCGCGGATCCGCCGGGCGCCGGTGACCGCGATATCGACGATCCCGGCCTTGTCGAGCCCGAACACGACCCGGCGCTGCAAGGTCGAGGTCGAATTATAGAGGTGCATGATCGCGCGCTTGGCGCCGCGGATCGATTCAAAGCTGCGCTCGATCAATTCGCTGCGCGCCTGGGTCAGCACCTGGATGATCACGTCGTCGGGGACGAGATTTTCCTCGACCAGTTCCCGGCAGAACGCGAAATCGGTTTCGGAGGCAGCCGGAAACCCGACCTCGATCTCCTTGAAGCCGAGCTTCACCAGCATGTCGAACATGCGGCGCTTTTTCTCCGGGCCCATCGGCTCGACGAGCGCCTGGTTGCCGTCGCGCAGATCCACCGAGCACCATTGGGGCGCCCTGTCGATGACCCGTGCCGGCCATTGCCGGTCGGGCAG
>Ga0326597_10007898_pt1 | contig 14408 bp, 12 predicted proteins | sample RVTome_12_FD_203789 | JGI IMG/M metagenome (GOLD analysis project Ga0326597, IMG submission 203789) | Soil microbial communities from uranium-contaminated site in the Upper Colorado River Basin, Wyoming, United States - RVT100D185 | ecosystem: Environmental > Terrestrial > Soil > Contaminated >... | reverse complement strand
TGGTTGCCCGATTTCCCCGGCTCTGATCCGTTCGGCTGCAGAGGTAAAATCCGGGTCGAAACGGCGCATAAACCCGAGCTGTAAAATCACCCCTCCTTTTTTTACCGCAGCGCTAATGGCATCGCATTCTTCCAGATTTAATGCCATGGGTTTTTCCAGGAGGATATGTTTGCCCGCTTGCGCAGCCGCCACCGCTAAATCCTTGTGGGTGAAGGTCGGGCTGGTGATCACCACAGCTTCGAATTCCGCGCCATCAAGAGCTTCTTCGAGCGAGGCGAACCGGCCGCGGATCCCAAATTCGTCGGCTGTGGTCTGTAATACTTCTTCCTCAGGATCTACCACGGCTACCAGTTCCCCAGCCGGCACGTGCGCTACCAGCGAATTGGCATGCACTTTTGCAGCTCGCCCTGCCCCCAGCAGACACACTCTGATTCGGGAATTCATCCGCTCTCCTTATTAGATGGGCCAATATTTTCCATCGCTATATGTAATCCTGTTATTACAGGATTATAATTTATGAATATTTATCCGTCAAGGAACTGCCCGCTCCAATTTGAGAACCACGGATCCGCTCTGTACTGCTCTTCGAGACCCTCATCCCGGTGCACTATCGGTTTGGGCAGTTGTGCCGGATCTACCTGCCGATCATTTTTCAGAATTGGGAGCAGGTGGGACACTGAGCAATATAAATCGGACGCGGACGCGCGCCGATCAACGCGGAAGGATTTGGATCATAAAAGAAAATGATCCGCGTTTTCCGCGTTGATCCGCGTCCAATTCGAATGGATTGGTTAAGAGGGGGAACTGAAAGTAAAAGCTAGTCTCCGGCGCCGCGTAGGCCGCCGCGCATGCGGTAGATGTGCAGAGCGAGCTGGACGGCGAGGCGCGTCTCGGGCTTGTCCAGGTCGAGGCCGGCAATGCCGGCGATGCGCTCCAGGCGATAGATTAGCGTATTGCGGTGGACGAAGAGCGCTTCGGCAGCGTGGGTGAGGTTGCCGTTATGCTCGAAGTAGGCCTCGAGAGTCTGGATCAGGTCGCGGCCGCCTTCATAAGCCAGCAGCGGTCCGAGGATTTCCTCCTGGAAGGCAAGCAGCTCGGGGTTGTGCTCGAACTGGAAGAGCAGGCGGTACACGGAAAGGTCGGGGAAGTAGAGCGGCCTGGTTTCCTCAAAGCGGCGGGCCATCTCGAGGGCCTGGCCGGCCTGGCGAAAGGCATCGCGCCAGGAGCTCAATTCCTGGGCGGGGTTGCTGGCGCCGCAGCGAATGGGGTCGTGCGGATATTCGGCCTGGCCTTGATCCAACACTCCCTGGGCGAATTCCAGGGCCCTTTCCGGCCGGCTGGGATTGAGCGGCACTTCACAGAAGCAAACCACCTCGGTGCCCATGGCGCTGACAATGGTTTTCAGCCCCAGGCGCTTGACTTCGCCATTGACGATAGTCTCCAAACGGCGGCGCGAAGGGGGCGCCGAGCCATCCCAGGCGAAACGCAGGGCGATATGGGCTTTCGATAAATCCAGCTCAACGGCCTGCGCCCAGAGGCGGGCATCGCGCGGGGTCAGGTTTTCCTGGAGAAGAACGGTCAGTAGATCACCCTTCAGTCGTTTTTCGGCCTCCCGGACGGCTTTGGCCCGCGCCATCTCGACAGCGCAGACCAGGGCGCCCTGTTCGGCCACCAGATGATCCAGGTCATCCAGCTCGCCGGCAATGCCAACCAGGGAGAGGTAGCCACGGGCGACTTCGCCGACCACGATGGGGATCACCAGGCGGGCCAGGCCTCCGGGGATTTCCTGCTCCAGGATGGAGGGCTGGCTGCCGGCCCGCCGGCGATCCAGGAGCGCCTCGGGCAGACTGTCCAAGGAATCCAGCTGCCGGATGACGTCATCCCAGATGGACAGCAGCGCTGAGGAAGCGCATTCCGCCAGGATTTGCCCGCGCTTGTCCTGTACCAGGATGCCCTCGCCGGAGATATCCGCCATGGCCTTTGCCAGGCCGTCCAGACCGCGGCCTTCGGCCTCCAATTGAGAGAGCTGGGCGTGCAGGCGGGCCCCGCGCTCGTGCAGGGCAGTGCGCTGGTTGAGCAGGATGGTAAGCAACAGGCGTTGGGCCTGGCGGGCATCGTATTCTTTTGATATCCGGGCGACCGGCAAAGCGGGCGGGAGGGGCGTGTCAATCGCGGCGGTTTCTCCGAGCAAGAGGACTGCAGCCAGGCCTTTCTCGCTGGCTTCGGCGAAGACTTCGGGATCAGCGGCCTGGGCGGGCAAGAGCAAAAGATCGCCGGCTCGGGCCTCCGCCAGGGACAACGCCGCCCAGTGGATGGGAAGATCTCCGGCGGCCTCGCCGGTGAGCCAGGTGACGCGTTCGGGGAAGGCCAGGCGAAGGAGGTCTTTGAGGGGAGGGGTAGGGGTGCTCATGGGGTTCAGATTTTTATCCGCGAATGTTCGCTAATTTTACGCGAATTTTGCGGTAATTGTCAGGAAATTTTTTAACACTAAGGACACGAAGGGTGTTCACTAAGGACACTGTCGGGCCCTTCGCTTCTATTCTTCGACGAATTGTTTCAACACCTGGAAATCCCGTTCCATGGTATCGAGCAGCTGGTCGTTGTAGATGGCGGCGGCGGGGTGGTAGAGGGGGACCACCACTATTTCGCCGTAGGAGGCTTTGGCTTTGAGCGGCTGGCCGTGCAGCTCTCCGATCCGTTTGCCCTGCTCTGGCATGTTGAAGTGATCGAGGATGAAATCCATGGAGAAACGGCCCAGGGTGGCAATAACGCGGGGCTGGATGATCTCGATTTGCCGGCGCAGGAAAGAGGCATACAGTTCGATTTCGTCTTTGCGCGGGTCGCGGTTTTCGGGCGGGCGATCCTTGACGATGTTGGTGATGTAGACCTGCTCCCGCTCGACGCCGATGGAGGCCAAGAGCCTGTCCAGGGTACGACCGGCGGCGCCGACAAACGGCCGCCCGGTTTTGGCCTCCTGCTTGCCGGGCGCCTCTCCGATGAACATGATTTTGGCATGCAGGTCACCTTCGCCGATGACGGGATGGTAGTTGCTCTCCAAGCGATACTGGTAAAGCGGCGATGCCTGTAAATCTTGCACCTCGCTCTCGATCTGCTCAAGGTCCTTCTCTCGATCTGATGACATAAGCTCCTCCGTTCTCCAGTCTATATGATATCAGAATGATGCGGGTATTTCTTTTTTTAAGGTCAATTCGGGATAACCCAGGTCGGATCTGAAACCACAGATGACATAGATGGACACGGATGAGCGCTGAGGGATTTGGATGCGAGGGAAAACGAAATTAAGATAAAATTTATCAATAATTAAGGGCCTTAAGAGCAGCGCAAGGCTTTCGTCCCGAATTACACCCGGTCTCGCTGCGCCGGTTCACAGCGATCCAGGATCATCTATGTCTGACTTACCCAGCGGGACGGTGACGTTCCTTTATACGGACATCGAGGGCAGCACGCCAATGTGGGACCGCAACCCGCAGGCGATGCAGGTCTCCCTCGAACGCCACAACGCGATCCTCAAAAGAGCCATCGAAGCGCACGACGGGAAGATTTTCAAAGTCATCGGGGATGCCTTCCAGGCGGCTTTTGTGGCGCCGGTTGGCGCCGTTAAGGCGGCCGTGGCCGCACAACGAGCTTTGGCGCAAGAAGAATGGGCGGAAAGTGGACCCATTCGGGTGCGAATGGGGATCCACGCAGGGCCGGCCGAGGCGAGCGAAGGCGACTACATCTCGAGTTCACACCAGACTCTCAACCGGGTGGCGCGGATCATGGCGGCCGGGCATGGCGGACAAATCTTGATTTCCCTGACCGTAGAGGAGTTGATCCGCAGCCGCCTGCTGGAAGGAGTGACGTTGAAGGACCTGGGGGAGCACTACCTGCGGGGGCTGGCGCAGCCCGAGCGCGTCTATCAAGTCGTCGCTCCTGATTTGCAGCGGGACTTCCCGCCGCTGGCAACCCGCACGGTGGAGCAGCACAATCTACCCGTCGAAGCAACCCCCTTCGTGGGGCGAGAAGCGGAAATTGCCAATCTCGGCGCGCTGGTGCAAGACCCGGCGTGCCGGTTGGTGACCGTTCTTGGTCCCGGTGGGATGGGCAAGTCCCGCCTGGCAGTCCAGGTGGGCCACGAACTGGTCACCTCTTTTCCTCACGGCGTGTGGTTTGTCCCATTAGCCCCGCTGCGTGCAGCGGAACACATGCCCTCCACCACCGCTACGGCGCTGAAGCTGCCCCTTTCCGGGCAGGTGAGAGCTGAGGAGCAGCTGATTAATTATCTGCAAGAGAAGAAGATCCTGATCATCCTGGACAATTACGAGCACCTGCTGCCAGAGGGGGTGGAGCTGCCCTTGGCGCTGCTTCAAAACGCGCCGGGCTTAAAGCTGCTGGTCACATCCAGAGAGCGGTTGGGATTACAGGGGGAGTGGATCTTCGAACTGCAAGGTCTGGACTTTCCCAAAAACGGCATGATTGAAAAAATCGAATCCTATGACGCCGTAAACCTGTTCTTGCAGCACGCCCGCAAGGTCGCCAGGTTCCCTTTCTCTGAAGCAGAAAAAGGCTGCGTCGCCCAAATCAGCCAGCTGGTCGAGGGAATGCCGCTGGCGATTGTGCTGGCTGCCTCGTGGACCAGCACGCTAAACTGCGACTCTATTTTGCGAGAGGTGCGGAGCAACCTACATTTCCTGGAAAGTGGGTTGCGCGATGTCCCGGAAAGGCACCGGAGTATCCAGGCGGTGTTCGAACAATCCTGGAAGCTGCTCAACCGGGAGGAGCAGAGCATTTTCAAACGTTTGTCTATCTTTCGAGGCGGTTTCGACCGAGAGGCCGCCGAGGAAATCGCAGTGGCGTCGCTGCGCGTTCTGGCCGCGCTGGTGGATAAGTCCCTGCTTCATCGCGAACCGAACGGGCGCTACCAGATCCACGAGCTGCTGCGCCAGTATGCCTCAGATAAACTGGAAGAGTCGCCGGAAGGCGCCGACCACGTGCGCAATCTGCACTGCGCCTATTACTCCGATTACCTTTACAAAAGGTACCCAGACATGGTTGGCGGCAGGCAGCAAGAAGCAGTCCAGGAAATTGCCGAAGATCTGCAGAATATTCGGACCGCCTGGCAGTGGGCGATCGAGAATTCGAAAGTAAAGGAGCTGCATAAGTCGGCTGGCAGCCTGTTTTACTTCTGCCAGGTAAAGTGCTACTACCAGGAGGGCGTGGAGGGGGCAGAGAACGCCATCCGCAGCCTGGAGAGCATCCCGGCCGATGATGTTAGAGACCAGACGCTGGTTGATCTGCTTACCTATCTGGGATGGCTGTACATTCGCCTGGGCAAGCTCGACCAGGCACGAGAGGTTCTCAAGAGGAGCCGCCAGATCTATCAAAAGTACGATCCGACCATGCGGATGGAGAGCATCACTGATCCGGCCAGCGCCCTGGGCATCCTGGAGGTGATTCTGGGCAACTATAGCAGGGCAGCCGAGTTAGGCGAGGAGTCCCGGCGGGTGAACGAAAGCCGGGGAGACCAGTGGAACTTGATGTTCTCTTACTACGTGCTGGCGAACGCAACTCTGGCGCAGGGGGAGTACGAGAAAGCCCGGCAAGCAGCCGAAAGCGCCTATGCCATCGCCGAGGCCAGGAACGAGCGCTGGTTTCGGGCGTATATCTTGATCGATCTGGGCAATGTGGCGCGCGCTCAGGGAGATTACGAGCAGGCCAGGCAGCACTACCAGGAAAGCTACCGGCTGCGGGAAGAATTCCACGATTCCGAAGGCATGGCGGTAGCCCTGAACCATCTGGGAGAGATCGCCATCTTACAAGAGGATTATGCGCTTGCCGAGGAATTCTACCAGCGCAGCATTGCCGCTTACCAGGGCATCGGCGATCGCGGCGGGTTGGCCACGGCGCTAAATGGGCTGGGACGAGCGGCCAGGTGCCTGGGAAAAGTAGAGGCAGCCAGGAGGCACTACCACGAGGCCTTACAGATCGCGGCGCAAATTCAATTTCTGCCGCTGATGATCAGCGTGCTGATCAATATCAGCATCCTTTTCCTCGAAGCCCGGCAGAACCAGAGAGCGGCAGAGGTGTTGGTGATGGTGCTCGACCATCCTGCTATAGAGCAGATGGATAAGGAACGCGTCTGGAAGATCCTGGCGGATTATGAGGACCAGATTCCGCTGCAGGCGCTGAGGGATGCCCGGGCTGGGCGGCCGCGGGAGGAATTTGATGCCATGGTGGAAGCTTTGGAAGGCGAGCTTCTCGCCACATAAACCTTCCCGGTTGCGGGCGACGGCTGCATATGAATGCAGCTTGGAACGTCGCTTAAGCAACCGGGAAGGTGGAAGGTTGGAAGGATGAAGAGATTTAACGCAAAGGCGCAGAGACGCAGAGACGCCTTATGAAAGCAGGAATACGGTCTCACCGAATCTTCCCGGTTGTAAAATCAGCTCTAAATAAAGACGGCAATTTCTTGCAGCCGCTTCTTGGTAATGTCCGGCACCAGCGCGGCTTCTGCGGGGTAGCCGACAACGAGTAGTAGGAAGGGGCGCTCGTTTTTTGGCCGGCCAAGGATTTTGTTTAAGAATGCCATGGGACTCGGCGTGTGGGTGAGGGTTGCCAGTCCGGCATGATGAAGAGCGGCAATTAGAACTCTGGTTTTCGTTTGTGCCACTCAGTGGCCCGCTCGTAAGCGAAGCCGGCGTTGAGGATTTTCGACTCCGCCCAGGGGCTCCCGATGATTTGCAGGCCGATTGGAAGACCGTCGAGGGTGAACCCGCAGGGCACGGATAGCGCCGGGAGGCCAGTCAGGTTGAACGGGGCGGTGAAGCGCGTCAGCAGGCGGGCCTGCTCGACGGCGTTGGGGCCTTCCAGACCGGGCGCAGGCACCGGGGTGGTAGGGGTCAGCAGAACATCGAATTTATCGAAAAAGCCTTCAAATTGGCTGCGCAGCATGGTCTGGGAACGCCGCGCCAGGATGTATTCGGTGGAAGTATAAACTGCCCCGGTCTGCAGGCGCTGGCGCACGTCTTCACCAAAATCCTGCGGGCGGTCCTGCAACTGATCTTTGTAAAAAGCAGCGGCATCGCTGGGGGTCATGAGGCCGTTGGCTTTGGCAGCATCGTAGGCACCCGGGAATTCCACTTGGCTGACCTGGGCGCCAAGCCCCTTGAAAATGTTAGCAGCCTTCCTGACGGCGGCCAGCACCTGCTCATCCGCTTTGGCGAAGAAATCATCTTGCGCCAGTGCTATGCGCCAGCCGCGCACGTCTCCATCGATGTGACGGACGAAATCGGGCACCGGGATATTTATGCAGTAGGGGTCCAGCGGGTCGTATCCGGCGATAGCTTGCAGCAGGACGGCGGCATCCCGCACCCGCCGCGCCATTGGCCCGGCGTGATCCAGGTTCCAGCTCAAAGGGATAACGCCGCGCAGGCTGACCCGGCCGTAAGTCGGTTTAAGACCGACAACGCCGCAGAGTGAGGCCGGGATGCGGATCGACCCGCCGGTGTCGCTGCCCAGAGCGCCCAGGCACAGACCTGCCGCCAGGGCTGCGCCCGATCCTCCTGACGAGCCGCCCGGGCTGCGGTCCAGGGCCCAGGGGTTATGGCAGGCGCCGAAATGGGGGTTGTTGTTGGTAACACCCAGGGCGATCTCGTGCAGGTTGAGCTTTCCCAGGTTGATGGCGCCGGCAGAGTGCAGCCTCTCCCAGGCAGCGCAATCTTTTTCCGGAACGTGGCCGGCGAATATCTTTGACCCGGCCGTGGTGCGCACGCCGGCGGTTTCATACAGGTCCTTGAGCGCCAGGGGGATGCCGTGCAGGGGACCGAGATAGCGGCCATCCCCGATGGCGGATTCAGCCTGGCGGGCGGTTTGCAGGGCGGCCTCGGGGGTGAGGGTGATGAAGGCGTTCAACCGGGGGTCGAGGTCTGCGATGCGCGCCAGGTGAGCCTGGGTCAGCTCGACCGGAGAGATTTCTCGGTTTTCGATTAACTGAGCGGCTTCGAGGAGGGTGAGGGCGGTAAATTCCATATCTATTCTTTTGAGTTAAGCAGTCTGTCCAGTTCCTTGCGCGCCTGAAGGGAATTTTTGAAGTGGATGGCGTGCATGCCGACTGCGCGGGCGCCTGCGATATTAGCGGGGAAATCGTCGACAAAGACGGCCTGTTGGGGGGCGACCGCCAAACGCTCGAGGGCAATCTGGTAGATCCTGGGATCGGGTTTGGCCACGCCTACCTCGGCGGAAATGATAATCTCGTCAAACACATCGGAAATCTTCCATGTGTACTCGAGCACCTGGCGCAAATCATCCCAGGCATTGCTGATGAGGCTGGTCTTGTAATCCGGGCGCAGAGCGCGAATATAGTCTACCAGTTCCTGATCCAGGACATCACCGCCCCAAAAATCGAGGGGAAGATTCGCATGGTCGTCTTGGGATAATCCCAGTTCATTTCGCAGGGCCTCCCAATGCTCCTGGGTGGTGATTTTGCCCAGCGTGGCCTGCAGGGCGCTTTCGCTGTCGAAAACCAGGCTGCTGAGCTGATCATAAGCTATCCCCAGGCGAGCAGCAAGACGCTCGCGGGGGGTGCGGTCGTTGGTCCGAACGATGACGCCGCCAAAGTCAAAGAGTACCGCGCGGATATGCATTTGGGCTCCTCTACGTTCTCCTTATGCGGAACTATTTTGCCACAGGAAACTGTTTTTGGATGGCTGGAGGACTACTCAGCTCGCATTTTTAAGTGGGACGCGGACGAGCGAGGATTTACGCGGAATTTTTTGTTTAGTTCGCACAGAGATGCGCTCGCTCTTAGGAGAACGTTGCGTATTGTCCGCAGAATAGATTATAAGCGAACGGCTTTGCAAAGTGGGTTGCGACGCCCACGAATCACCCAAATTCCTGGACGAAGAGGGTCAGAAGATTGACTCAGCCGAGGACGACGGCGGGAGCGTCAAAATTTATTTGTGCAAGTTGAAGCGCTTCCAGTAGAAAGTATGGCGCTTTGCGGGGCGGAAGCCGACGCTTTCATACAGGCGCAGCGCTCCGGACAGGTTCTGGGTATCCACGCCCAGGGCTGCTTCGTCCATGCCCATTTCCTTGAACATCAGCAGGCTGCGGGTCAGCAGGGCGCGCGCCAGGCCGCGCCGCCGCCAGGGCCGCCGCACGCTGATGCCTTCGGTGTAGCCGCGCTTGCGCTGGTATTCCTCATTTTCCTGCTCGTTGAGGAAGTTGAGCACCATGCCGGCCACTTCGTCGCCATCCCAGGCTACCCTCCACAGGCTGGGGTTAAAGATCGATTCATTCAGCCAGCGCTGGTATTCTTCTTCAGGCGCCGGCATATAGTTCCAGTGATCCTGGAAAGCTTCCTGGTCGGCGTCCCAGACCTGGCGGTATTGTTCGGGGCGTACCGGCCGGATCTCCAGACCCTCGGGCATCGGTGAAACTTCGATTGGGTCGGATAACGACCGCACCATGGAATAGCTATAGCGAACGGGTTCGTAACCCTCCGCCTCCAGCAAGGCCGCCTTGCCAGCCTCGCCATCTCCAGAAAAAACCTCAAAGATAAGCGGGGTGGAACCCTGGATTTCGCCCTTTTTGAGCATAGCGGCAGCAATCTGGCGCAGGCGATGCTCGTTAGAGCGTAGCATGGCGCGGCCAATCCCCTTTCGGCGCCATTCCGGACGCATGAAGTTCAGATGAAAGCCTAACCATTCACCCTTACTATTCAGATTCCACTCCATACGGCTGTAAGCGATCACCTCTTCATTGACCTGGGCGAAGAGCATATCTTCGTACGGGTCGCAGTTGTGCAGGTGGGTGTAATAATGGGCAATGTCTTCCAACGTGTCGGACCGTTCGAGCTCATCTGCAGTCTTGGCAGCGTTAATCAAAGCGAGGATATGCGGGTAATCGGACTCGCCCTGGAAGCGGCGGAAAAACAGGCCGGGGATTTGGGGCGCATCCTCCAGTAAAATTTCCCCTGCAAGTGCTTCTGGCTTACTCATTTTTCTCTCCAATAAATTTAATGGTACGCGGATAAACACGGATGAGGCGGATTTTTGCTGCCTACGCCCCGGTGGCCTAGTCGGCCACAGCTGTATCAATGATACCGGCCGGTTCTTGCCTCGCCGGCAGCTTGAATTTGAGCCAAACGGGGATGACGGCAAGCAGGCCGAGCCAGGCGGTCAGGGTGAAGGGGGTGCGCGGCGAGACGCGTTCCCACAGCTGGGCGCCCACGGCGGGGGCCGGCAGCGAGACCAAACCCACGCTGGTGCTGAACAGACCGAAGGCAGTACCGCGAGACTTTTCCGGCACAGCCTTGCTGATCAAGGAATGGTAAGCCGGGGACATCATGCCCACGCCCAGGCCCAGCAAAGCCCAGGCGCCGACATATCCAACGAAACCGGATACGCGCACGAACGCCAGCAGGGCGAAGAACTGCAGCACAAAACCCAAGACGATGGCCAGGCGCTCGCCCTTTTTGTCGGCCAGCCAGCCGGCCGGGACACTGACCAGCATCATAAAGAGCCCGAAGGCAGATTCCAGCCAGCCGATTTGCTGGACGGACATGCCACCGATGCCTTCCAGATACAGGGGCATCAGGTTGAAGGACATAGCGAAGGCGATGTCCCGCACGCCATCGGTGACCAATATCCAGGTGACCAGGCCGCCGGCCAGGACCAGAGCGAGCATCGTGCCCAGGTTTGCCCGCAAGCTGGTCAGAGTGAGCTTCTGCGGACGCGATTCCAGGCCGCGAGCCGCGGCGCGCGCCATGAAAATCCGGAGGATGGTCGCCATTGCATATAGAAGACCGGCGCACGCGATCATAAACTTGAAACCATATGAATCCACGAGCCAGCCGCCCAGCGGTGGACCGATCACGGCAACTACCATGAAGATGGTCTCCGTGATGCCGAAAACCCGGGCGCGGTTCTCCTCGGTGGATTGTTCGGCAATAAAAGCGCCAAAGCTGGGCGCCACCAATGAACGGGTAACCGCAGCCAACCCTTCAGCCAGGAGCACCCACTGCCAGACAGGCGCCAGGATGAGGCCAACATAGGAGAGCACGCCGGCCAAACTGCCCATAGCGATGCTGCGCAGCCGTCCCAGCGAATCCGAGATCCAGCCGCCCAGGATTTGCAGTGCCAGAGGCACGACCTGCGATAAGGTGAAGAACAGTCCGACCTGGACTATGCTGGCGTCAAGGTTTTTCAGGTAAAGGGGCAGCAGGGGACCGTACATATGTCCGGCGGTGTTGGCCAGCACCATGGCGACCATGAAGAGCAGCAGCATGCGATTAATTAAAGGCGCCTTGCTTGGCTGGCCTGGGCTGGCCGCTTCGCCGGCCTGCATTTCTAAATATTTATTTCTATCTGCATCTTCATCTGAAGATGAAATCGTTTTTGGTCTCATTCTGGTGGTGAATCTCTATACCGATCGGGTGGTGATATCTTTTCCGGGACGCAGTTCTTTCTCGTAGAGGCTGAACTGCCGCTGCGGATCCGGGCGCATGCCGGCTTTCTGGTAAAGGCGGGTGGCTCCGGTCAGGCTTTGGGCGTCCACGCCCAAGCCTACGCGGCGAAGACCACGGCGGTAAAACTCGGCGAAAGAGTGATGGAGCAGCGCCAGGGCGAGGCCGCGTCGCCGCCAGGGACGGCGGACACCCAGCATTCCAACCCAGCCCATCTCCGCATCATCGTGAGTCTTGGGCCAACAGAGCGAAACCCCGGCGATCTCGTCACCATCCATGGCAAGGAACCACAGCGAGGGATCGAAGTCCGGATTCTCGCGCATGAGGTGCATCCAGCGGGCGTACTCGTCTTCAAAGGGGTGTTCAACAAAACCCCAGTGATCCTGAAAAGACTCACGCACAGCCTGTACGACGGCGCGCTCGTCCTCCCCCACCCGCAGTGTGCGCACGACAATTGAGTCGGGCCACTGTGCGTCAGGTGGAAGACCATCCAGGTCGATGACCATGCGCAGGCCGTGACGGACGAACTCAAAGCCGCAGTCCTGGAAGAGCGTTTGGGCCTTTTGGTCGATAGTGAGAGCGTGTGCTCTCATGATGACGCGCGTCCCCGGCGGCGCCTTGCTGACTGCCTGCCGCGCCCGCCTTTCTGCCCAATCAAGCAGGGCGGTGCCGATCCCCATACCGGTGTAATCTGGGTGTACGTAACCCCAACAGGAAACGCTTACGTGGGGATCATCGATGTCCCAGACTTCATAGTAGCCAACCAGGCTTCCATCCGGCGCAACTACGACACGGGTATCCGTCTCAAGGTTGAAACCGGGCGTGCTCCATTCCTGCTGGTTATCCTCGACGCTGAATTTGTCGGCGACACCGATCAGCGATTCGGCGGCCGCGTTGAATAAATCGACGGCGGCTTCGATGTCATCCGTCCTTGCCGCTCGCAGGGTCATTCCCTGAACGGCAAGTTCCTCGTGAGATTCAACTTTTTCCAATACCATTTCCAGTGCTTCTCGCTTTCGGTGATGCTCCACAATGAATTTACCGATTTCTAAAAACAGTCCACTGCAGAGCATCACCTGCTACTGCGAATATCCGACACGACGGGCAGTTCTTTGCGCCAGGTTGAGCAACCCGGCTTTTATATTCTGAAGCAATCGCGGCCGATCGCTGGCCGGCGCATTCCTTTCAGCCGCCTGCAGCAGGCGGGCAGCCTGCGCCGCTCGCAGCAATTCTTTCCGGCGGTTTTCGTTGAGAATATGTGCAGCGTGGTAGTGCCGGTAATCAATTTGATCTGCATTTCCACGTATCCGATAAGCCAGTTTCTCGGCTCGGGCTTGATGTTCATCGATCAAATCTATCGTGATCATGATGACTTCCTCCGAATTCCTTACCGGGAAACCGCTTCGCACCTTTCACTACGCCGTTACGATGCAGTTTTCCGGTTCATTTCGCATACCGTCGGTCAGGCTGAAGACCTACAATCCACACGGTATGGCAACCAATCCCCTGATAAGGGTCGGCCAGGTAGCTGGCCAAAGATCCAAAGTCGCTGTTCTTGCCAAATTTATGTACAGGTGTAGTCATAATCGTTCCTCCAATCTTCCTTCAAAATTCCCATAAATATCAGGTCCCAGCGGCGCCCGTCCCGGCGCATTAGCTGCCGCAGTTTTCCTTCTACCTTGAAGCCGGCTTTCTCGTAGGAACGGATGGCGCGCACATTATATTCAAAGACCGTCAGCGAGACCCGGTGCAGGTTGAGTTCATCAAAAGCGAACCGCAGGATCATGCGCATGGCTTCTGTGCCACAACCCTTGCCCCAGTACTCCCGCTCGCCGATGCCGATGCCAACCCAGGCATCGCCGTGGGTCCAGCGGATGCCGCCCAAACCGACGAAGCCAATGGGTCGCCATTTTTTATCGGCGTCGTCTGTCAAAGCCTGGATCAGAAAGAAGAAATCATCCGTGCGTTCCTTGTCGAGATCTTTTTCGATCCATTCTTTGTACTTCTTCACCGACCACTGGCGGGCAGGATCGCTGTCCAGCAACCGCAGGTATTCGGCATCCCGAGACCATTTCGCAAGCAGCTCCGCATCCCTATCGGGCTCAGGCGCCACCAGGCGCACCAATTCTCCTTGCAGCCCAGCCGTCGTCATCATCATCACCAACTCCTCGGAAATTGTCATTTCTAATTCACGTTTCACGCTTCACGATTCACATCTCTCGTCTTGCGCGTCTCTTCCCATTCATCGCTTAACAATCCCATGTAGACCAAATCCCATCGCCTGCCGTAACGATGAAGCGCTTCTCGTTGGCGCACTTCTTCGGCAAATCCGGACTTCGCGAAAAACGGGAGGGCGATCCGGTTGTATTCCGGCACTGCGGCCTCCAGGCGGAACAGGTTGAGCTCGTGGAAGGCATAGCGCATGATCAGCTGCAGGGCTTCCGTGCCGTAGCCTCGCCGGCGGTCCTGAGGACTTCCAATTCCTAGCGAGAGCCTTCCGGAGCCATGACTCCACTCGATCCAGGAGAGATTCACAAAGCCCACCAGCCGGTCTGGGCTTTCGTGGCCCGCTGCTGCTTTCGCCCGGACAGCGAAATAGAACTGTCTGCCTGACTCCTCCATTTCCTTCTCGAGCTTCTCGTAGCGCTTCTTGATCTGGAAAATGGAAAGCGGCATGGCGATCTGGTCGGCGAACATGTGAAGGTACTCGAGGTCGTGGGTCCACTTCCTTTCGATCTCCGCGTCCTTGTCCGGGTCAACGGAGGACAGGCGAACCAGCCGGCCTTCAAATAACGAGGGATTCATTTCCATGGTTAGATCCTTCCTGCTCACACTTCACTCTTCACGCTTCTTCCAGTAAATAAAAAAGGCCACGGGGGAGACCCGTGGCCTGAAGAGGCGCTAATACCGAAATAAATCGGCCACGGGTCTTGAAGCGCACCCG
>Ga0326597_10007896_pt1 | contig 14415 bp, 11 predicted proteins | sample RVTome_12_FD_203789 | JGI IMG/M metagenome (GOLD analysis project Ga0326597, IMG submission 203789) | Soil microbial communities from uranium-contaminated site in the Upper Colorado River Basin, Wyoming, United States - RVT100D185 | ecosystem: Environmental > Terrestrial > Soil > Contaminated >... | reverse complement strand
CTTGAGCTGGGCATCCGGAAATACGACGCTACCCATGTCCCGGCCGTCCGCCACCAGGCCCGGCGGTCGGCGAAACGCTTGCTGGCGCGCGAGCAATGCTTCGCGCACCCCCGCCATGCGGGCCACGTCGGAGGCCCGGTTGCCGCAAGCCTCACCTCGCAGCTCCTGCGTAACATCTTGATCTTCATAGAAGATCGTGTCTCCGGAAAAGCGCGCTGAAAGGCTCCTTGCAAGCTCCGCAAGACGCGCCTCGTCGCCCGCAGAGACGTTGCGGCGCAGGGACGAAAGGGCCACCAGTCGATAAAGCGCCCCGCTCTCGAGAAAGTGAAAGCCGAGCGCCCCGGCGACTCGCTTGGCGACGGTTCCTTTGCCCGAGGCGGATGGCCCATCGATCGCGATGACCGGGATGCTCAAGCTACCGGCTCCGTCTCGCAAATCGCCGCCAGTACCGAGAAATAGTCCGGGAAGGTTTTGGCGACGCAGCCCGGGTCGTTGATGCGCACCGGGACGCCACCCAGCGCCACGAGCGCAAAGCTCATCGCCATGCGATGATCGTCATACGTATCGATGGCGACGCCGGGCGTGAGGCGCTCGGGCGGTGCGATGCGCAGCGCGTCGGGCTCCTCGTCGACCCGCGCTCCGAGCTTGCGCAGCTCGGTCGCCATCGCCGCCAGCCGGTCGGTCTCCTTGACGCGCCAGCTTGCGACGTTGCGGATCGCGCTCGGACCCTTTGCGAACAGCGCTGCGATCGCAGCCGTCATGGCTGCATCGGGAATGTGGTTCAGATCGAGATCGATCGGCTTGAGCCGCCCGCGGCCGCGAACCTCGATCCATGCGTCGCCCATCACGACCTCGGCGCCCATGCGCTCCAGCACCTCCGTAAAGCGCACATCGCCCTGGATGCTATCGAGTCCGACGCCCTCGACCCGCACCGGCCCACCTCCGATCGCACCCGCGGCGAGAAAATACGAGGCGGAGGACGCATCCCCCTCGACGAAAATCTCCGCGGGCGCCTTATAACGCTCTCCCGGCACCTGAAACACGCGCCAGCCCTCGCGGCGCACCTCGACGCCGAATCGCCGCATCAGGTTGAGCGTGATCTCGACGTAGGGGCGAGAGATGAGCTCGCCCTCCACCTCCACGGTGGTCGCCTTGCCTGAAAGCGGTAGCGCCATCAGCAGCGCAGACACGAATTGCGAGGAGACGTCGCCGCGCACGCGCACCGGCGCATCGATGTTCAACTCGCCCGCATGGATCAACAGCGGCGGATAGCCTTCGTCGCCGAGGTAGTCGATGCGGGCGCCAAGCCGACGCAGCGCGTCGACCAAGTCGCCGATCGGCCGCTGGTGCATGCGCGCCACCCCGCTTAGCCGATAAGTGCCGCCCGAAAGCGCTAGCGCGGCCGTGAGGGGGCGAAACGCCGTGCCGGCGTTGCCTAGAAAAAGCTCGGCTTCGCGTACTGGAAACGATCCGTCCACGCCCGATACGCGAACAACGCCCCCCTCCTGCCTGATGCGCACGCCGAGGCGCGCGAGCGCCTCGAGCATCACTCGCGTGTCGTCGGAGTCGAGCAGCCCGCGCACCACGGTTTCCCCCTTCGCGAGAGCGGCAAGCAGCAGTGCGCGATTCGAAATGCTCTTCGAGCCCGGCAGGCGCACCGTCCCGGCCGCCCGCAGGATCGGGCGTATCAGAAGCGACTGCATGGGGCTACGCTCACCCGTCGAGGACGCCGTTCAGCCAGCGTGCGCGCGCGGCGCGCGCCTCCGCGAAAAGCTTGACAAGCACTTCGCCGTCCTTGGCCTCCAGGCCTGCCCGAAACGGCTCCAGGGATGCCAGATAACGCTCAAGTTCCGCGAGCAGCGAATCCCTGTTCGCCAGGCAGATGTCGCGCCACATTTCGGGATGGCTCGAAGCGATGCGCGTGAAATCCCGAAATCCGCTAGCCGCATGGCTGAATAGTCGCGGGGCGTCCGGACGCTGCGCCAGCTCATGCACCAGCGCGAAGGCGAGCAGGTGAGGCAGGTGGCTCACGGCAGCAAAGACGGCATCGTGCTCCTCGGGGCTCATGCGCGATACGCGTGCGCCGCATGTTTCCCAGACGGCCGCGATGCGCGCCACGTCCTGCGGCGCGTTCTCCGGCAGCGGCGTCAGCACGACGCGCTTGCCGACGTAGAGATCGGCCTTCGCCGCCGCCGCGCCGCTGTCCTCGGCGCCCGCGACCGGATGCGCCGGAACGAAGCGCGCGAGCGCGGCGCCCAAGTGGGCCCGGGCAGCGCTCACCACGTCGCGCTTGGTGCTGCCTGCATCCGACACGAGCGCATCGGGGCGCAGCACCGGCGCCAGTGCCGCAAAGACCTGCCCGATCTGCGCGACCGGGGTCGCGACCAGCACCAGATCGGCGTCGCGCGCCGCCTCTGCGGCAGTGGTGGCGGTCGAATCGATCACGCCGAGCGCCATCGCGGTCTCGAGGTTCTTCGGGTCGCGCCCCGCACCGACGACGTGCGCGCAGGCGCCCGCCGCCTTGAACGCGCGGGCAAAGGAGCCACCGATCAAGCCAACCCCGATCACCGCCACTCGCTCGTACCGGGGCGCGTTCATTCCCTGAGGCTCGCGGCGAGCGCCTCCAGAAAGCGCTCGTTCTCCTGGGGCGTTCCCACGGTGACGCGCAGGTGCTCCGGCAGTTCGTACCCCGCGACGGGCCGCACGATGACGCCGCGGCGCAGCAGCCGCTTGTAGATCTCCGCCGCGCGCCCGACACGGATGGTGAGGAAGTTGCCGTAGGACGGAATAAAGTCGAGCTTGAGCGCGTTGGCGCCCTCGGCGAGCTGCGTCAACCCCTGCAGGTTCTCGGCGTAGCTCTTCGCCACGAACTCCATGTCGTCGAGCGCGGCGCTCGCCGCGGCCAGTGCGACGCTGTTGACGTTGAACGGCTGGCGCACCCGGTTCATGACATCGGCCACCGCCGCATTGGCGAGCGCATATCCGACGCGCAGGCCTGCCAGGCCGTAGGCCTTGGAGAAGGTCCGCGTGACGACGAGGTTGGGATGGCGTTTGAGCCACTTCACCGAGTCACTGCGGGAGTTCGGCGGCAGATACTCGTTGTACGCTTCGTCAAGCACGACGATGATCCGCTCCGGCACCTCGCACAGAAAGGCCTCGATCTCCCCCGCCGGGACGTGCGTGCCGGTCGGATTATTGGGATTGGCAATCCAGGCGACGTAGGTATCTTCGGATATCGCCTTGGCCATCGCAGGAAGGTCGTGGCCGTAGTCCCTCGCCGCGACGACGATCGAGCGCGCACCCCGGGCCTGGGTCGCGAGTGGATAGACCGCAAACGCATGCTGCGAGTAAACGGCGGAGCGACCCGGCCCGAGAAACGCAAGTGCGACCAGCTCGAGCACATCGTTCGAGCCGTTGCCGAGAACGATCGAGGACATCTCGACACCGTGTCGCCTGGAAAGCGCAAGCTTGAGTTCGTAGCCGTTGCCATCCGGGTAGCGTGCGATGTCGCCCAGTGCGCGCTCGATCGCGAGGCGGGTGCGCGGACCTATGCCGCGCGGATTCTCGTTCGACGCGAGCTTGACGATCGTCTTTTCGTCCAGGCCCAGCTCGCGCGCGAGCTCGGATACGGGCTTGCCCGGCTGGTACGGGGCGATGGCGCGCACATAGGAGGGCGAAAGGTCGCAAAGATCCATGGCTTTGTTCAACGCGTCTGGGGGCGCGCCGTCACGCGACGGCCGCTGGATAGGAACCGAGTACCTTGAGAAAGGGAGCCTTCTGCCGCAGCTCGACAAGGGCCGCGGCGACGCGAGCATCCTTCTGGTGACCCTCGAGGTCAATGAAGAACACGTACTCCCACAGCGCGCTGCGCATCGCTCGCGAAGGGCGCGACTCGATGCGCGTCATGCTGACGCAGTTGACCGCGAGCGGCGAGAGCAGTGCATGCACGGCCCCGGGCTTGTTCTCCGCAGACATCACCAGCGAGGTACGGTCATTGCCGCTCGGCGCGGGTTCGAGATTGCCGAGTACGAGGAAGCGCGTGGTGTTGTTCGGATCGTCCTCGATCGAGCGCGCAAGCACGCGCAGCCCGTAGAACGCCGCCGCCGCTTCGGCCGCGATCGCCGCCGCGCCCGGTTCACTGCCCGCGCGTCGCGCCGCCTCGGCGTTCGAAACGACCTGTACGCGCTCGGCATTCGGCAAGTGCTGGCTCAACCAGCCGTTGCACTGCGCAAGGGACTGCGCATGCGAATACACGCGCGTCACGGTGCGCGTCCCGGACTCGCACGAAAGCAGGTTCTGTTGAACGCGCAGCTCGATCTCGGCGCAGATCTTGAGTGGCGTAACAAGCAGCAGGTCGAGCGAGCGCCCTACGACGCCTTCGGTCGAGTTCTCCACCGGCACAACGGCGAACTCGACGGCGCCTGATTCGCAACGGCGGAACACCTCGTCCACCGTCGTCTCCGGCATCGCCTCGACCGCATGCCCGAACTGCTTTCTCAATGCCTGCTCGCTGAAGGTCCCCTCCGGGCCGAGGTAGGCAACCCGAATCGCCTCCTCCATGCCGCGGCACGCCGAGATGACCTCGCGAAACACCGCGCTGACGCGGTCCGCTGCGAGCGGACCCGGATTGGCATTAGTCATGCGGCGCAGGATCTCGTTCTCGCGCTCCGGACGGTAGGCGGGCGCCCCCTCCTTGAGATCACCGATGCGCCGTGCGAGCGCGGCGCGCCGGTTGACGAGCGCGAGCAGCTCGTCGTCGAGCGCATCGATCTCCGCGCGCAACTTATCGATCTCGTTCACGGGCTTGTTCACTTCGCGGCGCCTGCTGGATGTTCGCGTCTAAGGCCCGACTGCGGGGTTCAACTCTTGGCTGCAGCGCGCGGCTCGTCCGCAAGATAGCGCACCGAAAGCACGCCGTCGATGCGGCGTAACTCCTCGATCGCCTCGGGCGGTACCGGGCTGTCCGCGTCGACCAAGGTATAGGCCATGTCTCCCCTGGATTTGTTCAGCATGTTGTGAATGTTGATGCGACGGCTGCCCAGTGCATGCGACATCCGAGCCAGCATTTCGGGCAGGTTCGCGTTCGAAATCGCGAGCCGATAGGGCGACTCCCGTGCCATCGCCGCGTCCGGAAAATTGACGGCGTTGCGCATGCTTCCGTGCTCAAGGTAGTCGCGCACCTGGTCGACCACCATGACCGCACTGTTCTCTTCGGCCTCGTGGGTCGAGGCGCCAAGATGCGGCAGCGCCACCACCCCCGGCTGGCCGAGCAGCCCGGCAGTCGGGAAATCAGTGACGTAGCACTTCAACCGGTGCGCCTGAAGGCCCTGGAGCACCGCCCGCTCCTCGACGATACCCTCGCGCGAGAAGTTGAGCAGAATGATGCCGGGCCGAGCCTGCTCGATGTTCCTCGCGTTGACCAGATGACGCGTGCCCTCGACGAGCGGCACATGCAGGCTGACGAAGTGACTCGCCTTGAGCACTTCCTCGATCGAGGAGGCCCGCCGCACCTGCGAGGGCAGGCTCCAGGCGGCATCCACGGTGATCTCGGGATCGAATCCGAGCACGTGCATGCCGAGCCGGATCGCGGTGTCCGCCACCAGGCTGCCGATCTTGCCCAGTCCGATCACGCCCAGCGTGTGGTTCGGCAGCTCGAAGCCGGCGAACTGCTTCTTGCCATCCTCCACCAGCTGATCGAGCTTAGGCGCCGCAGCATCGAGCGCTCGTACAAAGCCGAGGGCGGGTGCCAGGTTGCGTGCCCCGATCAACATCGCCGCAAGCACCAGCTCCTTGACGGCATTCGCATTCGCCCCGGGCGCATTGAATACGGGCACCCCGACTGCCGAAAGAATCCCGACCGGAATATTGTTGGTCCCGGCGCCCGCGCGGGCCACGGCTTTCACGTTGGGGCCGAAATCGAAGGCGTGCAGGTCCTGAGAGCGCACCAGGACGACGTCCGGCGACCTCGCCTCCTTGACCACCGAATAGCGTTCGGCGGGAAAGCGCGCCAGGCCGACCGGCGAAATCTGGTTGAGCACCAGTACCTCGGTTTTGCGCTCGGGCATCTTAGCCATGGCGCATCTCGAATTCCTTCAGGTACTCGATCAGGCCGTGCACACCCTCGATCGGCATCGCGTTGTAGATCGACGCTCGCATGCCGCCGACCGAGCGGTGGCCCTTGAGCTGCACCATGCCGCGCGCGGATGCGCCCTTGAGGAACTCGTCGTCCAGCCGCGCGTCGGCCAGAGTGAATGGAACATTCATTCGTGAGCGGTCGCGCTTTTCCACCGGATTGCGGAACAGCCTGCTCGAGTCGATCGCGTCATAGAGCAGCTTCGCCTTGGCGATGTTGCGCCGCTCCATCTCGGCCAGTCCACCCATGCGCTTGAGCCACTTGAACACCAGACCCGCGATATAGATCGAGTAGGTCGGTGGCGTATTGAGCATCGACGAGGCCTCGGACTGCAGTCGGTAGTCCATCACCGAGGGCATACCCTTGCGTACGCGCCCGATCAGATCCTCGCGCACGATGACAATGGTGAGACCAGCGGGCCCGACATTCTTTTGCGCCCCAGCGTAAACCAAGCCGAATCTCTCGATTTCCATTGGGCGCGAGAGAAAGTGCGATGAAGCGTCGACCACCAGCGGCACGTCGCGCACCTTCGGAATCCAGTGGAATTCGACACCACCAATCGTCTCGTTCGAGCAGTAATGGACGTAGGTCGCGTCGGGTCGGACTTTCCACAGGCCCTGCGCCGGCGCGTAGCTGAAGTTGCGGTCCCCGGAGTTCGCCGCAATCGCGATATCGCCGAAGGTCTTTGCTTCCTTGGCGGCTTTCGACGACCACTCGCCGGTCAGCACGTAGTCCGCCTTGCCGCGACGATCGAGCAGATTCATCGGGATCTGCGCAAACTGCAGCGTCGCACCCCCCTGCAGGAACAGCACCTTGTAGTGCGGCGGCACCGCGAGCAGCTCACGCAGGTCGCTCTCGGCTTCAGCGGCAATCGAGGCGAATTCGGGGCCGCGGTGGCTCATCTCCATGACGCACATGCCCGATCCGTGCCAGTCGAGCATCTCGTCGCCCGCGCGCGCCAGCACCTCGTCGGGCAGCATGGCGGGCCCGGCGCTAAAGTTGAAGATGCGGGCCATTAGTGCAAGGTTCCGCCTGGAGGTGGCGCGTCCGGCATCTCGCCGCCGCCGCCGTTGCCTTCGGTCTCCTCGCCCTCCGCACCGTTGCCGTTGCCCTTGCCCGGCTCCTCCTCGTCGCGCTCGACGATGCGCTCAACACCTGCGAGCTTTTCCCCCGCGTCCAGCGAGATCAGCGTCACGCCCTGGGTCGATCGGCCCTGCTCGCGGATCTGCGACACCGCGGTACGGATCAAGACGCCGCCGGTCGAGATCAGCATCACTTCGTCGGTATCGTCGACCAGCACCGCGCCGACAAGGCTGCCATTGCGCTCCGTAGTCTGGATGGCGATCATGCCCTGCGTGCCGCGGCCGTGCCGCGTGTATTCGCGAATCGCAGTGCGCTTGCCGAAGCCGTTCTCGGTCGCGGTGAGCACGGTTTGCTCCTCGCTTTTCGCCACCAGCATGCATACGACACGGCTCGCGCCGCCAAGCTTCATGCCCCGCACCCCGGTGGCCTGACGGCCCATCGGCCTGACCTCGTCCTCGAGGAAGCGCACCGCTTTGCCTTCCGACGCAAACAGCATCACGTCGTAGGCACCGTCGGTGAGTGCAGCACCGATCAGGTAGTCGCCCTCGCCCAGCCCGACGGCGATGATGCCCGATGGCCGGGGCCGCGAGAAGTCCGAAAGCGGGGACTTCTTCACGATCCCGTGCGCGGTCGCCATGAACACATAGTGCTGGTCGTCAAATTCCTTGACCGGGACCACTGCCGTGATCTTCTCGCCCTCCTCGAGCGGGAACATGTTGACCGTGGGCTTGCCACGGCTGGTGCGGCTTCCCTGCGGAACCTCGTACACCTTGAGCCAGTAAAGGAGGCCGCGGTCGCTGAAGCACAGCAGGTAGTCGTGTGAGTGCGCCACGAACAGGCGCTCGATGAAATCGTCCTCCTTGATCGCCGCCGCCATGCGCCCACGCCCGCCACGGCGCTGCGCGCGGTAGTCGGCAAGCGGCTGCGACTTGACGTAGCCGCCATGCGAGAACGTGACCACCATGTCCTGCGGCGCGATCAGGTCTTCCATCGAGATGTCTTCGGCAGCCGTGACGATCTCGCTCCTGCGTGCGTCGCCGAATTCCTCGCGGATCTTGCGCAGCTCCCCTGCAATGATCGCCACGATGCGCGTCGGCTTGTCGAGGATGTCGAGCAGATCGGCGATCGCTGCCATGACCTCGCGGTACTCGTCACGGATCTTGTCCTGCTCGAGCCCGGTAAGGCGCTGCAGCCGCAGCTCGAGGATCGCCTGCGCCTGCTCGTCCGAGAGCCAGTAGTCCGCTTCCTTCAGGCCGAACTCGGCCGACAGTCCTTCGGGGCGGAATTCCTCCGCGCTGGCGCGGCTGAGCATCTCGCGCACCAGATCCGATCGCCACGCCTTCGCCATCAGACCGCGCTTCGCGTCGGCCGGCGTCGGCGCCTTCTTGATCAGATCGACCACTTGGTCGACGTTGGACAGCGCCACCGCGAGGCCCTCGAGAATGTGCCCGCGCTCACGCGCCTTGCGCAGTTCGAATACCGTGCGACGCGTGACCACCTCGCGGCGGTGAGCGATGAATGCCTCGAGCAGCTCCTTGAGGTTGATCAGCTTCGGCTGGCCGTCGACCAGCGCGACCATATTCATGCCGAAGGTGTCCTGCAGCTGCGTCTGTTTGTACAGATTGTTGAGTACCACTTCCGGTATTTCCCCGCGCTTGAGCTCGATCACCACGCGCATCCCGGACTTGTCGGACTCGTCGCGGATATCCGAGATGCCGTCGATCTTCTTCTCGGTGACCAGCTCCGCGATACGCTCGAGCAGTGCCTTCTTGTTGACCTGGTAGGGCAACTCGTCGACGATGATCGACTGGCGGTTGCCTCTCTCCAGATCCTCGAAATGGGAGCGCGCGCGCATCACTACGCGGCCGCGCCCCGTGCGATAGCCCTCGTGCACGCCGGAGACGCCATGAATCAGTCCGGCAGTGGGAAAATCCGGCGCCGGCACCAGCCGGATCAGCTCATCGATAGCGCACTGCGGGTTCACGAGTACATGCACGCAGGCGTCCACCACCTCGGTCAGATTGTGCGGCGGAATATTGGTCGCCATGCCCACCGCGATGCCGGATGAGCCGTTGATCAGCAGGTTGGGAATGCGCGCCGGAAGGATCAGCGGCTCCTGCTCCGAACCGTCGTAGTTCGGCCCGAAATCCACTGTCTCCTTGTCGATGTCGGCCAGCAGCTCGTGGCCGATCTTCGCCATGCGGATTTCGGTGTAACGCATGGCGGCCGCGTTGTCGCCATCCACCGAGCCGAAATTGCCCTGGCCGTCCACCAGCATGTAACGCAGCGAGAAGTTCTGCGCCATGCGCACGATCGTGTCGTACACCGCGGTATCGCCGTGCGGGTGGTACTTGCCGATCACGTCACCTACGATGCGCGCCGACTTCTTATAGGGCCTGTTCCAATCGTTGGAGAGCTCGTGCATCGCGTACAACACGCGGCGATGCACTGGCTTCAGACCATCACGCACATCCGGCAAGGCGCGCCCCACGATCACGCTCATCGCGTAGTCGAGATAGGAGCGTCGCATCTCCTCCTCTAGACTGACCGGAAGCGTTTCCTTGGCAATTGAATCCATGTCGACTCGCGTAGGGCGGGAGGGCTGCCGGATCGTCCCGCTACGCCGTATTGGCGCCGCAGATCGGGGGCAATGAAAAAGCGGGAAATTTTATCACGCAAGGCGTTCGCAAAGCGGCTCGATCCTCGATCCCCGCGAGGCGCCGATTGGCGAACGCTCCGGGCCCGTGATCGGTGCCCCGCTGCCTTGCCTTTGCTTGGCGTTTCAGCGACACCTGTGCTTAAATGGAAACTTGAGCGTGCGGCCCGGAGGGTGCGGATCCGGCGGTCGTCACCCGGGTCGAAGAGATTCTGGGCGAATAGAGGGAAGTGTCGCTGGCTGCAAGGCTTTCGGGCGCTGTTGGCAGCGCCACGAGCACGGCGCCGTGCCAGACTCGCTCATCGGAGCGCAGATCTGCGGACCCAGGCGTTCAATGTTGATGGGCAACGAGCGCGGCCCCTTACGGGAGTGAAGACGCTGGCGAGAAGTTGGGTTCCGAATAACCTGAGGGGAGAACATCCATGCTGAACAAATTACTGCGATCGACCGGTCTGACAGGCGCGCTTGTCGCCCTCTCCGTGCTGGTGGGATGCGCGACGATGGAAGCTGAGAAGCCCGTGCCGCCGCCTGCCGCCGCGCCTGCGCCAAAGCCTGCGCCCGCACCGGCCCCCGCTCCCGTGACGACCCCGGTACCCGCGCCGGCTCCGGCGCCGGCGCCGATGGCCAAGCCGGCCCCTAAACCGGCGCCCAAGCCGGCCGTGCTCAAGTCCGTGGTTTACTTCGATTTCGACAAGTCGAATCTCGACAAGCTCGCTGTCTTCCGGCTTGATCGCGACGTCGTCGAGAAGCTTCCTGGAGTTGGCCAGGTCAAATTCGCGACGGTGGGCGGGCACACCGACCGGATCGGCTCGACCGTCTACAATCAAAAGCTCTCGGAGAGGCGCGCCGCAGTGGTGAAGAAATACCTGGTTTCCAAGGGCATGGACGCCTCGAAGATCGAGACCTTCGGTTTCGGCAAGACGGTGCCGGTACAAAGCTGCCCGGACCAGAAGGATCGCAAGGCGCTCATCGCATGCCTTGAGCCGAACCGGCGCGTCGAGGTCGAGGTGACCGGCACGCCGCGCTAACCGGGCGTCTCCGCAGCATGATGAAGGCCCCGCCCAGTCGGGGCCTTGCTTTTTCATGGCCGAGAATTTCCTGATTCGCGCGCGCTGGGTGGTGCCAGTCGAGCCCGCCGGCATCGTGCTTGAGAACCATGCCGTGGTGGTGCTCGACGGGCGCATCGGGGGTGTACTGCCCGTCGACGAGGCGAGTCCGCGTTTTGCGCATCTCGAAGTGGTCGAGCTTCCCGAACACGTGCTCATCCCCGGCCTGGTCAACGCGCACACCCATGCCGCAATGTCGCTGATGCGCGGCATGGCGGACGACATGCCGCTCAGGCGCTGGCTCGAGGAGCACATCTGGCCGGCCGAAATGAAACACGTATCACCGCAGTTCGTAAGGGACGGCACGATGCTCGCGTGCGCCGAGATGCTGCGCGGGGGGACGACCTGCTTCAACGACATGTACTTCTTTCCCGAGGCCGCGATCGGAGCCGCAATTGAATCGGGGATGCGTGCCGCCGTGGGCATGATCGTGATCGAATTCCCCTCGGCATACGCCTCGGACCCGGATGACTACCTCCAAAAGGGCCTCGCGCTTCGCGATCGTCACGGCGAACACCCGCTGCTTTCGTTCTGCCTTGCGCCGCACGCGCCCTATACGGTTTCCGACGACTCGTTCCGAAAAGTTGCCAAGCTTTCGGCCGAGCTGGACGTGCCGGTTCACATTCACGTGCACGAAACCTCGGACGAGGTCGAGCGCTCGATCACGGAGCATGGAACGCGCCCGCTCGAAAGGCTGCGCCGCCTTGAGTTGCTTGGCCCCGGTCTTATTTCAGTGCACTCGGTGCATCTGTTGCCGGAGGAGATCGACCTTCTTGCTCGGCACGGCTGTTCCGTAGCGCACTGCCCATCATCAAATCTCAAGCTTGCAAGCGGCTTCGCTCCGGTAGCGGCGTTGCTGGAAGCCGGCGTGAACCTCGCGCTCGGCACCGATGGCGCGGCAAGCAACAACCGGCTCGACATGTTTCAGGAGATGCGCTACGCCGCGCTCCTCGCGAAGGCGGTCGCGCGCGACGCCGAAGCGATGCCCGCGCACTCGGCGCTGCGTGCGGCCACGCTTGCCGGTGCCATCGCACTGGGCATCGGCACGGGGACCGGGTCGATTACGGTGGGCAAGGCCGCCGATATCACCGCGGTGCGGCTTGCCGGTCCCGAGCTTGCGCCGTGTTTCGATCCCGTCTCGCACCTCGTTTATGCCGCAGGCAGGGAGCACGTCAGCCATGTCTGGGTGGCGGGCCGCTTATTGGTGAGCAACGGCGCCTTGGTCAACCCGCTTGTGACGGATTTGGACAGTCGTGCTAAATTTTGGCATAATCGTTTGAATAGTTGAGGCGCGCCAACGCCTTGCAGTATCCCGAACACTCAAAAAACTCGCTTCAACCGTAGAGGAAGGATCTCATGAGCAAAAATTTGTGGATGCCGCTTGCCGTCGCGGCGGGCGTCGCGCTATCGACCGTCGCGCTGGATGCCGCCGCGCAATCGAAGAACGGGTACTGGATCGAGCCGATCGCAGGCGACCAGGTTTGGAGAAACTCCTCGGGCCAGTGCTGGCACACCGCTTACTGGACGCCGTCGATGGCGATTGCCGAATGCGACCCGGATCTCGTGACGCGACCCGCTCCGGCGCCCGCCCCGGCCCCGGCCCCGGCGCCCGCCCCGGCCCCGGCGCCCGCACCCGTTGCGCCCGCGCCTGCTCCGGCGCCCGCACCTGCTCCGGCGCCCGCGCCGAAGCCCAAGCCCGTCGCACAAAAGGTGACGCTTGCAGCGGACGTCCTGTTCGACTTCGACAAGTCCGTGATTAAACCGGCGGCCAAGGACAGGCTCAATGACCTCGCGAGCAAGACCAGGGGCATCAACCTTGAGGTGGTGATCGCCATCGGCCACGCCGACGCCATCGGCGAGAGCGCATACAACCAGAAGCTTTCGATACGGCGCGCCGAGGCGGTCAAGGCCTATCTGGTGTCTAAGGGCATCGAGCCGAACCGCATCTATGCGGAAGGCAAGGGCGAAAACCAACCGGTCGCGAGCAACAAGACGCGCGAAGGCCGCGCCAAGAACCGCCGTGTAGAGGTCGAGGTGGTCGGAACGCAGAAGAACTGATCATCCACCCGACATAAGGCCCTGCCTCGGCAGGGCTTTTTTTTGCAGAACCCTGAGCGCGAACATTACACTTGCCTTTGTGAGCACCGATTTCAACGCCGATCCTGCTGAACTCGCGAAGTTCAGCGAGCTTGCGCATCGCTGGTGGGATCCGCAAAGCGAGTTTCGAGCGCTGCACGAAATCAATCCGCTGCGCCTCGGCTGGATCGACGAGCGCGCCCGGCTTTCTGGCAAGACCGTGCTTGACGTCGGCTGCGGTGGCGGCATCCTCACCGAAGCCATGGCTCGGCTCGGCGCACGTGCGCGCGGCATTGACCTCTCGGAAAAGGCGCTCAACGTGGCACGCCTCCACCTTCTGGAGAGCGGGCTGCCGGTAGCCTACGAGCTGGCATCGGCTGAAATCTTCGCGGCAAAGCACGCCGAAGCGTTCGACGTAGTCACCTGCATGGAGCTGCTCGAGCATGTGCCGGACCCGGAGCGCACGGTTGCGGCTTGCGCGGGCCTCGCGAAACCCGGCGGTCACGTGTTCTTCTCCACCATCAATCGAAACCCGAAATCGTATCTATTCGCGATCATTGGCGCCGAATACGTCCTGAAGCTGCTCCCGCGCGGTACACACGACTACTCGCGATTTATCCGTCCCTCCGAGCTTGCGCACTGGTGCCGGCGTGCGTGTCTCAAGCCGCTCGAATTGATTGGAATGAGGTACAGCCCTGTCACCCGGCGCTATTGGCTCGGCCCTGACTGCAGCGTGAACTACCTGGTTCGCTGCGCCCGCGATGATTGATCACGCCTCGCGGCCTCGTACGCGCGGCGTGCTCTTCGACTTCGACGGCACGCTTGCCGACACCGCAGCCGACCTCGGAAACGCGCTCAATCGCATGCGCATCGAGCGTGGCCTGCCGGGCGTGCCGATCGACGACGTGCGTCCGCACGCCTCAAGTGGCGCGCGCGGGCTGCTACGAGTCGGGTTCGGTCTCAGACCGGGCGATGCGGACTATGCCAGCATGCGCGAGACTTTCCTCGCCTACTACGGCGAACGCGTTTGTGTCGACACCCGGCTATTCCCCGGTATTGCGGATCTACTTCAGGCACTCGAATCGCACGGGATCGCCTGGGGCATCGTGACCAACAAGCCCGCGCGTTTTACACTGGCCATCATCTCGGCGCTGCACCTGACACCCGCTTGCACGGTGTGCGGCGACACGACGCCGCACCCAAAGCCCCATCCTGCGCCTTTGCTGCTCGCGGCGGAACGCCTGAGCCTCGCCACGGAGCGCTGCTGCTACGTGGGCGACGATTTGCGCGACATCCAGGCGGCGCGTGCCGCGCAAATGCGCGCGGTCGCCGTCGAGTATGGATATAGCGGCATCGACAAC
>Ga0326597_10007895_pt1 | contig 14416 bp, 10 predicted proteins | sample RVTome_12_FD_203789 | JGI IMG/M metagenome (GOLD analysis project Ga0326597, IMG submission 203789) | Soil microbial communities from uranium-contaminated site in the Upper Colorado River Basin, Wyoming, United States - RVT100D185 | ecosystem: Environmental > Terrestrial > Soil > Contaminated >... | reverse complement strand
CACCATTGCCGCTGCCTTGCGTGCCGTCCGGTGCCGCTCGTGTATGCCCTTGACCGTCACGCGCAGGCCTTTGGCCACGTTGGTCCACGCTTCATCCCGGTTACTCCAGGAAGTGACGGGTTTCAGGTCCGTGGGTAAACCCTGCAGCTTTAGAAACGGGATGTCCGCAGCATCCTCGGGCTCGACATCTACGGAACGAAGCATAATGGGCACTACCACGCTGGCTTTGGCGGCGTGGCGCTCCATTGCCGCTTTCAGTTCCGTGCCCATGATGTAGTCGGACTCGATGAAGTCCTTGCTCACCAGGAGCAGTACCAGGTCGGCGGTGCGCAGGTTTTCATCGATCTGGCCCGCCCAGTCTTGGCCTGGCACGATCTTGCGGTCGTGCCAGGGCGCGAGCAAGCCGCGCCGCTCGAGGATTTTGAGATGGCCTTGCAGTTCTTTCCGCAGGCCCTCGTCTTCGTGGGCGTAGCTGTAAAACAGCGTCACTGGCGCGTCGGCGGCATTTGGTCCGGCATGCGCACTCATGGGTTCTCAAACGGAAAACGGTGTCTGCGACAAAAACAGCCCTGCGGTACCAAGCGTAAAAAGATTGGGCGACTGCGTGGCAGGCATGCGGGCCCTGATGCGTGCATGAAAGTTGGCGTAGTTGTCGGAATAAGCGCCGTTGCTCCAGGTCTTCAACAACTGCTCGGTAAATGCGCCGTTATGGTCGCCATCCAGTGACGTCTGGTTGTCCTGGCAGCCTGAGATCAGGATTGCCGCGGGATTGAACTTGCTAACGATCGAGGACAACCGCCCGCTGGCCGCCACCTGGGCAAGCGCCGTGTCGGGATCCACCACCGGCTTGCCAGCCGCCTTCGCGACGTCGCGTTGCAGCTTGTCGTAGAAGACCTTGTGCTCACGATAGGTGCGCATCGCCACCGCCTCCGGCATCAGCTTGGGTCGCTTATTGGGATCGGTATTGGGCGGCGGCGCTTCACGCGTGACGGTGCCGCTGTGGCAACTGTCCGAAAGCACCAGGATGCGCACACCGGCAGCGAAGCGGCTCAACTCGAAGTACAGCTCATCGTCGATCAACTGGCCGTCGTACAGGCACCAGGTTTCGTCTTTCTTGTCGGGCTCGTCACCGTTGATATCAGGTACCTGGCCGCCATGGCCGGAGTAGGTGAGGAAGAACAGGTCGCCGGCGCGCAGGGCCTTGGCCGCACCGCGCATGCCAGCCAGGACATTGGCGCGCGAGCCCTTTCTGGTCAGCAGCACCGTGGACTTCATGCCCTTGGCTTTCGCGATGGCCGCCATGTCGTTGGCGTCGAACTCGCATGCGGCAAGCGGGCCGGTCCAGCCGCCGTAAGCGGCGCCACTGACGGCATTGAGCCCGATATGCAACGAAATGGCCTTGGCCTTTGCTGCGGCCCGTGTTGGTTTCCTGGTTGCCATGGAAATCTCCTTCACTGTTAGGTCGCGCGGGATGCGCGGCTGGTGAACGAACTGACGTTTCGTTGGCGATGCCAATACCGGGATCGGCAGACACACGCCGCATCAGCGCGGTTCGCCGATATTTGCTTCGGGTGCTGTGGTTCTCTCCTTGGTCATTTCGTCTCCTTGTTATTGGCTTCGGATTGTTTGAGGACGGACGCCGATCGGTGGATTATTTCTTCAAATCCTCGTTTGAATGTCGATATGCCAAAATCGAATAGATACTGTCACGATCGTGGATCAAATACGCGTGCGCTTGCGCATCGCCGACGACTTCCCGCAACTGCTGCAACGTCCACTTCGAACTCGGATTGGTCGTGACATTAACGTGAAGAAGTCGACGTGTGGCATGTTCGATCACAACAAAGACATAGAGCATCTTAGACGTCGCTGTCACCGCTACGAAGAAGTCGCAGGCCAGTATCGCCTTCGCGTGGTTCCTCAGGAAGGTCGACCAGCGTTGATCGCCGCGCGGCATACCTGGCGGCCGCTTTGGCATGTACTTGGCGACAGTGCGTGGTGAAACTCGAATACCGAGTTTAACCATTAGCTCATTCGCGATTCGTTCCCGACCCCAAAGCGGATTCTCAGTTGCGATTCTTCGGATGAGCTGCCGAAGCTCGGTGGGGATCGGTGGCCGCCCTGCCCTGCATTTCATCCGCCAGAATATCCGCCATCCAAGTCGGTGCCATCGAATAATTGTGGCCGGTCGGACATTCAACACTGCGTCTCGCCAATCGAATAGTCTCGTGAACAGCGCGAGACTGACGCGAGTCGCGTAATCGACGCGACGAGGCTTGATTCCCCGTTCGACGAAGCTCGCAATCTGCTTACGCAGAACGAGGTTCTCTGCTCGGATCGATTCCGACGACCGAAAAAACAGCGCGCCGAATCTCAGAACATCGAGAAGTACACCGACGATTGCGCGCGCCGCGTAACACATCCACGCATCTTGCCAGATTTGTCGCCGACTCGCAGCCTCCGAATTCAGCGTGCTAAATTATTGCCCACCACAGCCGGGATCCAATAAGTGCGGACTACAAAACCACTACTCAACGCGGGCGGACGTCGGACGGACAGGCGGTAGCGACCAGCCACGAGCGCCACCCCTGCACGAGACGCTCTAACTCCGGGTCGCTCGGGGAGAGTGATTGATTCGCACGACGGCATGCGAGATTGACGAGTGATTGCGGATTTACGCGCCACTCGTATTTTGCTGTCAGGCGCCCGTCACCTGTAAGACCCCGCGTCACGACGTTACCTTCCGGTGTAAATCCGACGCTCAACGATTCGCTGGGCTCGACTGCGATGAGCCCAGCGCGCGAAGCATCCAGCGTGTCGATCATCTCGCCCGTCTCGACTTTTCTCAATGTGAGCCGTGTCGTGCGCCGGCAGCCGATCTTAAAGTCTCCCTCGCAGCCACTTGCCTGCTCGCTGACACTTGCCGCAATGCGACCGTCGGGGCTAGTCGGGGTCATATTTTCCATCGCACTTGCGCTCGTTTTTCGCAACCGACCCTCCGCCGAGACGAGCGAAGCCTCCCGGACATTCCAGACTAGAATTTGGCCGCGAGCGTCTGCAGTGACAAGCACGCGATCATCGGCACTGAATCTCAGGATAGTCGGCTTGTTCTTGTGGCCGCGCAAACTCACCGGCTGCAATCGCTTCAGCTCAATCTGCAATGTGGCTTTGGCGGCAAGACCAACGTCGGAGTCTCTAAGTTTCTCAAGAATCCGACGGCGGGTCGCTACATCGAAAAGCAGAACGTCCGCCCCGTGCTGCGACGCGAGGTACGCCGCATCCGCGCTCAGCACGTGCAGATATCCGTTTATCGGGACCGTTACGATTGCGAGGTGCTCGGCGGGGGGGTCGACTCGCGACAGATCCCACTGCTCGGACGTTCCATCAGGCATAAAGGCAATAAGGTAACGGCCCGACTCATCAAAGGCCAAATCGCCTCGTCGCCCGTGGAACAGTGACCTCGCCCGGCAAGTGGCGGTATCGAGCACGTGGATGCGCCCGAACTCACCCGCGATTGCGAGTTGCCTGGCATCGGATGAAAACGCCATCACCGTCATGGGCGCGTCCCCATCGTCGCCGCAGCGTCGCCCTCCACTGTCCGGGAAGAGCTTGACCTCGTTGAAACGGCCTTTCGCAGTCATGGCCACAGCATAGAACGATCCGTCCCGGCTGATGGCGAAGCTCGTGATGGAGCGCGAATCACGGTAGACCTGCACCGGTAAAGGATCCACACCCGATGTATCGAACGAGACAACGCGATGAACATCCGCATTGTCCTCAACAACGAACAGATGGCCGGTTCGAGGATGAAACTCGAGCCCGGTAATTTTGCCGGCGTGCGGTTCGATCGGCGCCCGCGTTGCTCGGCCGGTATCGACCTCGTAGACGAAGATGGAAGCGTTGGCACAGCCCGCCACCAAACACCCCGCGACCGCCAACCGCCGCCCGTCTCTACTGATCGCCAACGCGCCGGCGGTGGCCGGACCATGGACGCTCGTGAGCAGGTGCGGCGTCTTGCGCACCGTGGTCAAGAGACTGCCATACGCGGCTGCGGTCGGCGACGTCTCCCAGGCCGAAACACTCAATAGCAGTGCGAGTGTCGGCTTGTCCGCAAGGGCTGTCGTCGCCTGCTTGGCCAGACGAGCAGACAACTCGGTCCGCGTCGCCGTGAGCCCTGTGGCGATCAGACCAGCAAGCACGGCAATCGACACGGCGGCCGACGCTCCTAGCGCTGCCAGGCGCTGCCGCCTTCGCTGTCGGTCACGCTGCCAGAGGTCATCGAAATCGACGTCGACAATCCGTGCAACCAGCTTGAGCAGTGCTTTCCGGCACGAGACTCGCCGCTGGCTGTCCTCGCGGCGAATATCCGCGGCCAGAGGTTCGGTGCGCGCGGCAGTGATACCGCCCACATCGTCGACTTCATGGCGCAAAGCCTCGGGGAAGCATTCAAGTGCTTCGGACTCCGGTCGCTGCGATGCGTGCGGCTCCCCATCAACGATCAACGCGATGATGTCGTCCTGGCGACCGGCTTTCTTGAACGCGAGAATTTCACGGTTGACCCACGAGTTGGGCCGCGCCGAGTTCGGCGAACAGATCACGACGAGAAAGCGCGACTGCGCGAGTGCGCAATCGAGCGCGGCCTCCAGGTCCGGTCCCGAGCGCAGCTCGTCCCGGTCGCGGAAAACCGGTACAAGACGCCTCGGCACCGTCCCGCACTGGGTCTGGCGCCCCGCCACACCGGAAGGGATTCGATAGGTCTCTAGCGCACCGATCAGCCACGTCGCCCAGTGCTGATCCTTGCTACTGTAGCTGATGAAGGCCCAGTACCTGTATGCCTGCATATCGGTCCTGCGGACTGGAACCCCAACCACCTTGCTCGTCAGCTACCACTGTATCTCCAGCCCTATGGGCAGTCAAATACAAGTCTTTTCCAATATGGTATGAGCCTGAGCGGAGGCGCGTGTTTCCAACGAGGCATCAACCTGAAGGCTAGCTTGGGTCGATCATCACGAGCATGGTGATCGACATGAACGAAACACTCCCATTGCCGTGTAATTACGAATTCGCAAAGGATAGCGCACTGAACCGTATTCCTCGCTCCACCCCTATTCCCGGACGAGCTTCTGCTCGACGGTCTTCCAGTCGTCCCCGACCCGTTCGCTGACCGTCCATCGATAGGCTCCAGGCTTCGAGTACTCCTTCAGTTCCTTGCGCACGAGCACCGGCTTGCCGTCGACGACGGAGTAGACATCGGTGCCGTAGCGGGTTGCGCTGTCCCGCCACGCTGAACGGATGCGCCGGGTACTGGCGTCGAGAACCGGCGAGGCGATCGCGTCGAACTCGGGGGATCGCAGAAACCGCGCGGACACGGGATCGAACAGCCAGTTCAAGTATGGCACGTTCGGACCAGCCGGCGGAAACTCCACGATGCGCAGATCGCCGTATTCGTCAAAGTTCATGTCCAACACTTCGAGTCCTGGGGCATCGGCGGATACCGGCGTCTGGGTTGCGAGACCCTCGATGACCTGAACGGGTTCAGGCGCGTCTCCCCGCCGGACCTCGATCCTCTCGACGCGGTAAACGCCCCCCGACGCATCCGGCGGCTTGCCGCGCAGCGTGAACGAATACGGCGGGAGGTCGGGGTGGATGCGCGCCCGAAGCGTTGTACGGACCGCTCCGGGGTCGTCGCCCGCCGCGCGCCCAACCGGAGCCTCACTGAAGGGCTCACCGCAGCCCCAGGCGGCCAGGCACAACGAAAACACGGCGAGCCGGAAAGCCAGGCTCTGCGTCCAGGGGCGCTCTGAACAAGGGGGCGCTGCCCCCTGGTGCACCCCCAACATCAGGGGATACTCATGACGACGTGCATCACGAAAACGCGCACTTGCACGGCCGTTCCCTAACCGATACCCAGTACGGCCTTCGCCCTGACGAGATACGCGATCCGGTCGTCCAGCCCGTTGTATCCGCCATTGATCCGCCGCGTGACAGCTTTGACGTCGTCCCGATCGGCCAGCGTGTTGAGCTTGCGCTTGTTCCAGAACCAGCAGGCGACATCGACCGCGACAAAAGGATCGGTGGCAACCTTGCGCGGATCGGCGACGTAGTCGACGCCCGCGTCCAAGCTGTACTCGGTGTAATTCGCCCGTCCGGTGAGCTGGATCAGGCCCCGCCCCTTGAAGCGCTTGCCGTCGCCGGGGTGTATGTTGTCGAGATCGGTCCGGCCCTGGTAGGCCGAGCCATCTGCAATCTCCTCGGCGTAGCGGAAGGAGGCGGACTCATGACCGATCTGCGCGAGGAAGTGTGCAATACGCAGGGGCTTGGTGATGCCGTATTTTTTCATGCCTTGCACCAAGGGATCGTAGTAGCGGTCGATGTTCGACTGAAGTGCCCTGGGCATCACCACTGACAGCTTCTCCTTCGACGGACCCGGCGGCAGCCCCTTAAGCAGCGCCCGCATCGTCTTGTCGCCCGGCGCGATCATGCCGTCCGACGAACCAAGCTTCATGACCTGCGTCTCAAATTTTTGAATTGCATTGAGCGTGTTCGGACCGATCCGTCCGTCGGGCTTGAGCTTGCCTGGCTTGGGATTGGGAAAGCGGTGTAGATTGAGGTTGAATAAGATCTGGAACACCAGCACATCAGTCAGATCGTTCTGCCCGCTGTGCCCCACGCTTTTGACGATGCACATTGTCGTACCTCCCGGAGTAGCTGCGAAACAACTAGAAAAAACGGAGTATTGAGAGCGGTCAAAGCCACTGTTGCACGGCGTGGATCTTCAGTCCCTTGTCGTGCCGGTGCGTGGTGTTGGGCAGCCGTTCAGTACACGGCGCGTTGTAGCTGGCGAGGTCATCCGTCATTTCAACGCGCGGCGCATACTTCAATCCGCGCAGTAACTTTCTGAAAAATCGAGCAGCGCCCCTCTTGCTTCGTCGCGACTGAACGAGAAGAAACCGAAAATACAACCAAACGCAGTGGCTAATGACCTCTGCTGGAAATCGGTAACCAGGGTGGGGCAAGGCAAGCGTGTTCATGGTGATATTGAAGCAGAACGCGCCGCAACGTGACCATGCCATTTTGTTCAATGTTGCGTTCAGGCGCTTGCGCGCTTGAGGAGCGCATCCTCAATCGCGTTTGCCCAGGCATCGAATGTGCCGCGCGCTGCGCGAGACTCACGGATCAGGCGCAGATTACGTGCAGTCGTTTCCGGCTCCCATTTCTCGCGAACCGCAGCGAGCGCATCTGCCGCGGCCGCATTAGCCGATGCCTCGTCGCTGCGTAGCACCCCGAGCTCGAGCAGCGTTGCATGATCCCAATAGTCGCAATTGCCCTTGGCAATGCGCCGCTTGACTGCATACGTTACGACTGGGAGTAATTCCAGCCGCCGGGGGTCGGGAGGCGATTTCAATTCCATCAGGGTGACCGCGTTGACTCCGGGGTAAGCGTCGCGCCAGTCGGCCTCAAACCCTTGCAGATACGTGTCAATCGCTTTGCCAAGCCAGCCGGCAGCGGCAAAGGTCTCGCCGGCTTTGTTGGCCCTCTCCCAGCGATCCTTGTAGACGCGTCCCAACAATCCGTTCGTTTCGCTACTCGCCCCGTGCTCGACGATCAACTCGCGTAAGACCTGCTCGGCACGATCGGATTGCTTGAGGCGATTCAGCGCGAAGCCGAGTTGCTCGCGGACAAGCACCGATCGCTGCAGCGGCACCGGCATATGATCATATAAATCGACCATCCCTTGTATGTCGCCGACTGCACGCAATGAGAGCATCACGTCGATGACCACACCGGCCTCCAGATGCGCGACATTGCCCAGAGAGGACGCTACCGCGGCTACCGCCGCCTTGCCTGTCTGTCGAGCCTGCTTGAGTTGCTCGCGGGCCTTGATAGCGTACGCAGCGCGATCCCGAAAAGCATCCGTCTTCAAGCGCGCGATATCCGGCGGCCGAAAACCCTCGACCAACTGGAAGACCGGACTGTCGACGAAGCCCTTAGCATGGGAACCCATCGCCTCAACCAACAGACCACGCAAGCGCTCCCGGTCAGTGGCCACGTCTGACAGCGTTCCATCAGGGTTGAGTTGATAGGGTACGGCACGCACGGGCGTAAGATCGAAGGGCATGCGTTCATCGGCGGCGAAAATCGGCACGGTGGTCGAAGGTCGGATGCCATGGCGCATGCCGAGTTCGTAGTAGACGTTCGCATTGGCGCCGGTGAGATCGGCCACTGCAAAATCGCACAGGATCAAGCGCTCGAACATCGGCTTGTGAATGATTCCGCCGAGCACCTCTTGATCTGCGCGCAAGGGTTCCATGCCGGCTGCGACGATCGCAGGCTCGATCAACTCGCGAAACACAGCGTCAAAGTCGACGTTCACGCCAGTGGAAAGTGCCTTCTTGCCAAACGGCATCAGGACGAAACACAAGGGCAACATTCGATTCACCTCCAGCAAAATGCTTGGACGGGGCGGCTGGATGCTTCACCAACAGATCTGTATTGGCGAAGGCAAGGGGCATACCCCTCGCGTACGCACTGCATGGGAACATATAAAGAATGTCAGGATCATGGTCTGAAGCCATGCACCCGTCAAGGTACCGGCTAACGGCTTGCTACGGGACGATGCGTGCCGGAAGCGAACGATCGGGGCTCGCCCCGATCACGGTGCGCTCCAAGCCAGGCTCGAGGGGTACGCATACGCCGCAGTTGTCGCGATGAGAGTCGCAGCTTCCTCCGTAAACGGCTATGATGAACATTGCTGTATCAGATTGCACCTGCCGAGGTTACGCTCATGTCTTTGCCGCTGAACAGGCGCGATTTCGACGTATTCATCAGCCACGCACATAAAGACCAGGCATTCGTCAGCCAGCTGGATCGATGGCTCACCGAGAAGGTGGGATTCAAGGTCTGGTATGACGCCCGCGAACTCGGCGGCGGGTCGTTGCTGGCGACTGACTTGCAGGGTGCAATCGAACGCTGCCGCGGCATTCTGCTGATCGCATCCGAGGAAGCACTGTCGAGCGGCTGGGTGAAAGCAGAGTACAACTGCGCGATGGACGAACGCGCGAATCAGGAAGGTTTTCGCGTCGTCGCGCTGCGGGTAGCCAAGGCCAACCCGAAGGACTTGATGCGCGGCACGACCTGGATCGACCTAGACCAACCGCAGCTCGATCCGAACGCCGCGCTCGCGATCATACGAGCGTTCTACCCTGGCGAGAAACTGCCGAATCCAAGCTCCGCACGCGACGTCTACATCAGCTGCTCATGGCAATCTGCCGATAACTCGAGTGGGCACGCCGTGTGTCGCGTGTTGACCGAACAAGGGTTCCGCATGATCGGCGATGCCAAGGACCAGGCAGGCTTCGGCAATGGCAATCGCGTGGAGCGCATCATTGCAAGTTGCGGTGCGTTCGTTGGCATTGTGCCCTTCCGCGGCGCTACTGAGGCCCGCGCCGACGCCGATCCTTACAAATACTTCATGCGCGAAGCCGACTTTGCCGCGCGCTTGGGGCTCCCGAGCGTCATCGTCGCCGATCCGCGCATCACGCGCGCCGACGGTCCGAGCGACGCCTGGATGCGAATGGATACGGACGCAACCGAATGTTTGGGAGCACTTGAGGAAAGTCTCGGCGCTCTTTGGGAGCGCTGGGTGTCGCCACCGGAACCCCAATACATCTTCTACGCCGTTGATCTCGAATCGTCCACCGCTGCTTCCGGAAGCCCGGTCCGCCACATCATCGAGCGCATCACCGGGATGCCAGTCGTCGTCGGCAACGAGGTCCAAGGCAATGCACTGCACTTGGCGATCGCGCAAAAAATCAGCGATGCGTTTCTCGTTCTTGCCGACATCAGCGACGACAACGTCAATGCATGCATCGAAGCCGGCATGGGCTTGGCGGCCGGAACGAATGTCCGCTTGATCGGTCGGGGCAAACCGCGCAATCCTCCGTTCATGCTGCGGGGAGCGGGCCAATTCGAAACCTACACTGATGAAGTTGAGCAGATCGGGGTGCTGCACAAGAGCCTTCGTCCCTATAGGCGACGTGTCATCAATTCCGAGATGTAGCAAAGGTAGCGTGCTCTCTGTCCTCCGCAAATATCCGCATCGCGCGTTTCTACGTAGCTTTCCCGACGAACAGTCATGTGCTCATCGGTGTCATCGCAAACGAATACTCATGATGCAATCCGCCCAAGATCGATTTCGCGAGCACGAGCGCACCCGCCGACAAGCGATGTCGGGATTCGGTCTTGGGGAATACTTCCGTTGCTATCGGAGGGTCCGGCACGCCAGGGCCCAGCGCGCTGTGCGCACGGCCTTTGTTGTAATGGGCAACCCATTCCTTGAGAATAATCACACGAAGATGCGCCTCGGAGATCGGAATCAGCCAATCCAGACACTCCCGCCGTATCGTCCCGATTACGCGTTCGCAAATCGAATTCGCTTTCGGACTCGCCACTGGCGATCGCAACACTTCAATTCCGAGCGCCCGGATGGAATCATCGAGGTGCTTGGCGAATGTCCGATCGCGATCGTGGATCAGGAACCGATGCACACCCTCGTCGCCGACGACCTCGCGTAGCGGCTGCAGCGTCCAGTCAGCGGTTGGGTGGATCGTCATATTCACGTGCGCCAAACGGCGTGTCCCGTGCTCGATCACCACAAACACGTACAACATCCGAAAAGTCGCGGTCACCGCAACGAAGAAGTCGCACGCCAGAATCGCCTTCGCGTGATTCTTCAAGAACGTTGACCAACGTTGGTCGCCGCGCGGTGATCCCGGCGGCCGCTTCGGCATGTACTTCGCCACTGTCCGGGGAGATACGCGGATTCCGAGTTTGAGCAACAGCTCATTGGCGATTCGCTCCTGACCCCATACCGGGTTCTCGCGAGCCATTCTGCGGATCAGTACGCGTAACTCGACCGGAATCCTCGGTCGACCAGACCGGCACTTCCATCTCCAGAACAGGCGCCAGCCCGCACGCTGCCACCCGATCATCGTCTTCGGCCCAACCACGAACAACGCATCCCGCCATTCGAAGAACCTTGCCAGGATAGCCAGGCTGATTCGCGTTGCGGCGTCAATTCGCCGTGGCTGAACGCCGCGCTCTCTATACAGAGCGAGTTGTCTGCGAAGGAATAGGTTCTCAGCTTGGACTGACCGACTTGGCCTAAATAGAAGACCTGCAAACGCGATGACGTCTGCGAGAAGCTGGATAGCGATCCTGATTAGCGCGACCATGCGCCTATCATGCCATGAACGACGATCAGCCAGCTACCTCGACGGAATCGAATAAATGCGGAGCACAGGTGCATCCTGATCGATCAATCACTTAACCCGTTCAAACCCCGCGAATCCGCTAAGTCGGGCTAAGTCTAAGCAATCGAGTTGTTCATATACAAGGTGTTTGGCAATTGGGCCTGAACCATGTGCCAAAAGTCATTGAATTAGATTCCGAATAAATGTAGCGTACGTTCCCAAGGGCAAAACCACCGAAAGGTGGTTACGCAAAGCTACCGACCTAAACGCTTGATAAAAGCGCATGGCAGCGGGGTTACCGGTCGAAGACCGTCATTCCGTGCAAAAAACTGCACAGCAGCGTCGCCCTTGCTGATTAGGACTAGCTTACAACGGGGCCATCATGCGACGCGTAACGTCATTTCCTAAAGCCTGTACACGGGCGCGATTCCGCCATTTTCCCTTGAATAACGACCATAGCTGGTTCAAACAGCTATTCGAGCGGTCACCGGACCCAACCTGGATCATCGACGACAATCGCTTTGTCGAATGCAATGAGGCGGCAGTAAGAACTTTAGGCTACCTAAGCCGCGAGGAATTCCTGAACGTCCATCCGTCCAAGCTCTCGCCGCCCAGGCAACCCGACGGGGAAGACTCCTACGTTAAGGCGGAACATATGATGGCCCTTGCAAAAAACAAGGGCCTGCATAGATTCGAATGGATGCATACCAAGGCAGACGGCATGAACTTTGTCGTGGAGGTCACGCTCTCGGCAATCGAACTTCAGGACCGGCCGGTCCTCTACTGTGTCTGGCGCGACATCACCGAGCGCATTCAGACTGGGCGGGCTCTGCTAAAAAGCAAGCAGCAGTATGACGATTTGGTATCCAAGATTCCGTTTGGCGTCTACATCCTGCGCAGCACGCCGGAAGGCGCTTTCGCGCTCGACTATGTCAGTCCAAGGGCGGCGGAATTGTTCAATTCGAGCGTGGAGTGCCTTCTAGCCGATTCGGATAACGCGTTTCAAGCGATTCACCCGGATGACCGGGAGGGCTTCATGACATCGAATTGCGATGGGATCGGACAATTACGGCCATTTGACTGGAGCGGCCGGGTTCAGGTCGATGGGTCGGTCAGGTTGCTGCACGTTGCGTCGTCACCCGATCCGCAGGAAGACGGAGACGTCTTGTGGCACGGCATCGTCGAGGACATCACCGAGCGCAAGCAGATGGAAGACCACATTCGTCAACTGGCGTTCCATGACGCCCTCACCAATCTGCCGAACCGCCGCGTACTTATCGACCGCCTGAGTCAGATCATGGCGGTGAACAAGCGCACGGGTTGCCATGGCGCGTTGATCTTCCTGGATCTGGACAACTTCAAGCTGGTCAATGATACGCACGGGCACGAAGTCGGCGACTTGCTGTTGATGGCGGCGGCGGATCGACTTAAAGATTGTGTGCGAGAGGTGGACACGGTGGCGCGTTTCGGTGGCGACGAGTTTGCGGTGATGATCAGCGAGCTGAGCGTGGATGAATCCGAATCCGCCGCGCAAGCAGGCATCGTCGCTGAAAAGATCCGCGCCGCGATGGCTAGGCCTTATGCGCTTCAGGTTCGTCATGAAGGAGCAGCGGAAGCGACAGTCGAGCATCAGTGCACCGCGAGCATCGGCGTGGCGTTGTTTGGCAAGAATGACGCCAACATGGATGACATCCTCAAGTGGGCGGACACGGCGATGTATCAGGCCAAAAATGCCGGGCGAAATTTGATTCGGTATCGAGACTTGAAGAATTGAGTGACCGCAAACGGCCAAAACGTGCCATTCGCTTTCGGAAGACAATAGTGTCAATGGTCGAACAGCGGATTGAGCAACCTACCGTCAGCGGACCAGATGACGCCAGACGTGCCGGCAGGCAATCGCGTCGCCAAGCGCGCGGTGCCACTGGACTTCCTCCATGAATCCAGTCGCCCTGGCCGCTAGATGAAGCTTGTGCCAGCGGGGGCTGCCGTAATACGGATTACAGTCACCCTTCCACTCGGCGTACTGAAGCATGGCGCACTCGACACGAGATTCGAGGAAAACGTGGTCCGGGAAGAACTGCACGTCAAATGCTGCGTTGTAGATGACCACGTTTAGTCAAAGAATTCGTCAGTAGGGTGCGTCTTTCGTCGTGCGATCCGATTCGCCGCGACATTGAACATTCGTTGACCAGTATATGACCAGATTCGCGATCGCAAGGAGCCCGAACGCAATCATGACGCCGGCGCTTCCGAACGAATTCCAGAATCCGTTCAACGCGACCGATGGCGACGCCCATTCGCTCACACCCAACGCAAACAACGCAAACAACGCAAAGTGGATTGCGCCAAGGTCTAGGTAGCCTCTTTGCTCATCATCGGCGATGCGCGCGGTCTCGGTCGTTTGGTTCACTTCGACGAAATCGATCCAGCTCAGATAGGCGAAGCCCGTGGCCATGTAGGTCAGGTTGAATCCCACGTAACCGCCGAAGGGTAGCCACACCCGCCACCACGACCAGTCGTTCAACCCCGTGATCTTGCACAGGGCGACCAGCGCACTCACGCTGGCGAACAGGTACAACCCAGCCGTCTTGAAATCCGCACCTCTTCCCTGCACGGACTATGCTGCCTCGCGATGGTGATAGCGTAGTAATCCGCCAAGCCGTTCTCGACATTGCACCGGATCTGCGCGGCGACTTGCACGGACCTGTGGAAAGAGCAGGACATTGCTCTTGCCCTGATGGTTACGTTCCTCGTGATAGTGCACGAGATAATTCTGCAGCGCTCGCCTCAAGGCGCGCTCCCCGAACAGAATCAGCTTGCACAAGCACTCCTCTTTCACTGACCTTACCCAGCGCTCCGAATAGGCATTCAGATTGGGACTTCGCGCCGGTAGCGCGACGGGCTCGATACCGCTGGCCTTGATGATCGCTCGAAACGACTCGGTGTACTTCGCATCCCGGTCGTGCAGCAGATACCGGCAATTGCCCAGGAACCCCCATCCTTCCATCGTCACGTTTCGGGCCACTTGCTGCATCCATTGCTCGTTTGGATGCACCGTGACCCCCGCCACTTCCACCTTGCGGCTTGCCAGGTGGATGAAGAACAACACATAGAACGTCAGCAGCCCTCGATGCGTGAGAACCTCAACGCTTAAGAAGTCCGTC
>Ga0326597_10007894_pt1 | contig 14416 bp, 15 predicted proteins | sample RVTome_12_FD_203789 | JGI IMG/M metagenome (GOLD analysis project Ga0326597, IMG submission 203789) | Soil microbial communities from uranium-contaminated site in the Upper Colorado River Basin, Wyoming, United States - RVT100D185 | ecosystem: Environmental > Terrestrial > Soil > Contaminated >... | reverse complement strand
CGACCGAAGTGTCCGCCCATGATCGCGGCGACGATGCCGAGGATGATCCCGACCAGCAGGCCGATGCCGGCCGCGACGAGCGACGTCGCCGACAGGTCAAGGATCGCCCCCAGGCGCGCCCGGTCCGGCTCGTCGCGCGCCCGAAAGAGCGCGTAGGCGGACACGCCGTGTGCCATGAGCGCGACGATGACGAAGAGGACGTGGCCGATCACGACCCACGGATAGAAGTTCACTCGCCTACCCTCCCAGCGCCCGCACCCCGGTATGAACGCCAGGCCGACCATGCCAGCGCGAGCGCAACGGCGAGCATGATGGCACCGTTGAGCGGGTGGAGGGCGGCCAGTTCCGGACTGTCGCGGCGCAGGGCAATGAGCACGGACTGCAGGGCGAACTGGACGAGGAGGACCACGGACAGACCGACCTGGACCCGCGGCGCTCGCGCGGCCAGCGCCAGGACGAGCAGGACGAGGGTCAACCAGCCAAAGGCGTAGCCGAAGTCCCGGTGGGTGGCGAAATCCGCCGCGGCCCGAAAGACACCGAGGCCCGCCAGGAACAGCTGGGCCACGATGCACGCCACGAAGAGCCAGGCCACCGCCAAGAGCGCGACCCGCATCGAAGACCTGGCCATCGAACCCTCCTTCGGGGCGTCGCTGTCGTGGGCACCTCGCCCGGTCCGATGGTCGACCAGACACCGTCCCGCCGTCACGGGACTGCCGTCCCGTTCGTGCAGGGACGCTTTCAGCGGTGCTCACCGCCCATGCCGGCCTCGCGGGCGCGCACGATGGCGTCGGCCCGGTCGCGTACTTGGAGCTTGCTGAAGATGTTGGAGACGTGGTTCCGGATGGTCTTGGGCGAAAGGCCCAGGCGCGCCGCGATGAGCGGATTGTTGAGACCGCGGGCGATGAGCTCGAGCACCTCACGCTCACGGTCCGTCAGGTCCGGGAAGGCGAGCGGCGGCCCGGGCGGCGGTGTCGTCCCGAAGTAGGCCATGACGCGGCGGGCGATCGAGGGGCCGAAGATCGCCTCGCCCGACGCCACGGCGCGGACGGCGCGGGCGATCTCGGTTCGGTCGGCGCCCTTGAGCAGGTAGCCGCGGGCGCCGGCCCGGAGCGCCGCGAAAACCGGCTCGTCATCCTCGTACATCGACACGACGAGGACGGCGATGTGCGGGCTCGCGGTTACGATCCGGCGGGTCGCCTCGATGCCGTCGAGACCGGGCATGTTGAGGTCCATGAGGACGACGTCGGGCTGCAGGTCCGTGGCCGCCGCGACCGCTTCGTCGCCGGTCGCGGCCTCACCGACGAGCGCGACACCGTCAACGGTACCGAGCAGCGCGCGCATGCCGGAGCGGAACGCGGCGTGATCGTCGGCGACGAGAATCCGGACCGCCTCACGGACACTGTCGTCGTCCCGGTGCGGTTCGCCCACGTCAGTGAGATCCGATCGGCAGGCGCGCCGTGACGCGCGTGCCCCGCTCCGCCACCCGCTCGACATGCAGGATGCCGCCGACCTCCGCCGCGCGCTCCCGCATCGACGCCAGGCCGATGCCGGGCTCTGCTCCCGGCGCGATGCCGCGCCCGTCGTCGGCAACGTCGACGGTCAGCTCCGCGCCCGGGCGGCCGCCGATCCGGACGACACACGCCCGTGCCCCGGAGTGGCGGACGGCGTTTGTGACCGCTTCGACCGCGATCCGATACGCCGCGACCTCGACGGCGGCGGGGAGTGCACCCAGCTCGGCCGTCGATTCGACCGTCACGCGCGGCGTGGGGCCCAGGCGCTCAGCCTGCTGGCGGATCGCCCCGACGAGGCCGAGCTCATCGAGCGCGGGCGGACGGAGCGCATCGACGAGGCGGCGGATCTCGACGAGCGCGCCGCTCGCGTCCTCCCGCAACTGGGCCAACTCGCGCTCGGCCGCCGGTGGGTCGGACCGTCCGAGCGATGCGGCTGTCTCGGCCCGCATGCCGATCGCAGCGAGGGTGGGCCCCAGACCGTCGTGGAGGTCCCGCCTGATTCGCCGCCGCTCCTCCTCGCTCGCCGCCACGAGCCGCTCGCGCGAGTCGATGAGCGCGACGGTGAGGCCGACCGCGTGCACGGCCGGGCCGGCCTGCCGCGCGAATGCCGCCAGCAGCCGGAGGTCCGCGTCGCTGAACGGATCGTCCGCCGAGCGGGGTGCGACGACGAGCTCACCGACCGACTCGCCCGCATACACGAGGGTCAGCGCCATCGTCTCGCCGGGCCCGGGTGCGCCGTGCTCGGCGACGACGCGCGATGCGTCCGGCCGGCCCACCCGGAGCGCGGCGTACGGCAGGTGCAGGGAGTCCGCGATGACCCGAACGACGACCGACGGGATCTCGACCGGGTCTATCGTCCACTCGAGCCGCTCCCCGAACCGGGCCAGGCCCCGGGCAGGATCGTCGCGGTCCCCGAACAGGTAGCGGCTTGCGCCCCGCTGGAGCGCGTCGCGGAGCGGCAGGGCGACGAGCGCGCTCGCGCCGGTCGCCAGGAGCTGGGCCGCGAACTCGGAACCGCCGAGCAGGGCCCTGAAGCCGGCCACGGTCACGGCGTAGACCAGGGCGATCGACAGGCTGAGCGCGCCGTACACGACGGACCTCCGGACGACGACGTCGATGTCGAACGCCCGGTGGCGGAGGATCGCGGCGGCGAGGGCGAGCGGGACGGGAATGCCGACGAGACCCGCGACGGTCCACGGCACGAGCGGGCGGCCAAGGACGAGCTCCGGGACGAACCAGATCGCGAGGGATGCGCCGATCGTCACGAGTCCGGCGGCCGCGACGCCGCGCAGGAGCCGACGCTCGTCCGGACTGGCGCGCCGCCACTGGGCGACCGTCGCCACGCTCATCGCCACGAACGAGCCGATGATCGGGACGTACTGCGCCGACAGCACCGCGCCGGCCGCGGCAAGGGGGGTCGGTGCTGCCAACGCCCCGGCCGCGGCCGCCGCAAGGAACGACCCGTAGACGGCGGCGTAGACGGCGCCGAGTAGCCACGGGCGCTGGGCGAACGGACCGATCGGGCGCGGGAAGGTGAGCGCGTACTGGACCGCACCCGCGTAGAGCAGGAGATAGACGCCGAGCAGTGCCGCGCCGGAGACCACGATCGTGCCGGTGGCCAGGTCGAGCGGCTGGAGGCCCAGGACGAAGGGCGCAGTGCTGGCGAGGGACCCGACCGACGCGAGGAGGAGCCCGATCGTGGCCGGGTCGTGCGGGCGCCTGATGAAGACGAAGACGCCGACCGCGGCGAACACGATGGCGAAGGCGAGCGTCCCGGCATGGGCGACGAGGACCGGGCCGAGCGGGAAGTCCGTGAGCCGAACGAGCCCGTCGATCGTCTGACCGTCCCGTTCGAGGGTGACGGCCAGCTCGTCGCCCACCTCGACCGGCAGGCGCTGCGCGGTCGGTTCGAGCAGCCCGGCCGCCCACGCCTCAAGGGTCTGTCCCCCGATGGCCGTCACGACGTCGCCGGACCGGAACTCGGTGGTAGCCCCCGGCAGCGGCTCGACGACGACGCCGCCCTCGCCGACGGCGATCGCGGCAGCCGCCGTCGACGTGTTCATCGACGGGCCGATCACTCGGAGGGCGGCCGCCCACAGCCCGACGGCGATCGCGCCAAGCGCGATCGCCGTCACGAGCGCCGTTCGTCGCCGGGCCGACGCGTCCACCCAGGGGCCTCCGTTAGGACAACCCAAGTCTACGTGCGTCCGAAGCGGGGACGATGCCCTGGGTGGGCGGCCGAACCCGCGCTGGGCCCGGATGCGCCGGTTGGGTTACCCGGATGCGGCGCGGTCGGGTTACCCGGAAGCGGCCATCGCGGGGCAGTGGTCGAATGCCGGATGATCCGGTGCGCCCGCGCTCAAGTACACGGTCAAACCGTCGACCGGGAACACGAGCCAGCCGCCTGTCGCGACGAACTTCGAGTTGGGCCGGCTGTAGTCGATCTCGATCGTGACCGGGACGGTCCCAGGTGCGGGGGCTGGAGCATCGGCGGGTGCCTCGCCGAACTCGATCGAGTACAGCCCGCTCGCCTGGAGCGCGCGGAGGAACGACCGTTCGCCGAACCGGACCTGGCCGCCCGGATCGACGTTGCCGTTGCCGCCGGAGCAGAAGCTCGCGACGATCTCGTGGATCGCGGCCGATGCCGGGGCGACCATGCCGAGCGCAAGCGCGCTCGCGAGCCCGAGCGCCGTGATCAGCCGTCGTGGATTGCGCATGGGACCACCTCCTTTCGGCCACCCTGCCGCCAGGCCCGTCCCGGCGACAAGGGATCCGCGTCCCGATCCGCTCGGGCGACAGCCGCAGATCGGCGTCCCACTCAGCTCAGGCTCTCGCGCCCAGGTCGGGTCCCGTCCCCGCTCGCTGGGGCGGCGCGCGGGATCGGCTCGGGTCAGCCGGAATGCCCAACTTCTCATTAACTCGCCCCACGACTCACGGGAGCGCAAAGGGCGGTCAGCGCACCCGCGGCGATGCCCGAATCGGGCCGTTGTGGGCTCGTTGAGTCACACCACGACTGGGCCGCTCGACAACACCTCGCTCGGCGGTGCTGGGTCGTGCTCCTGAGTCGTCCCACGCATCAACGCGAAGTTCGGGCGCCGTCGCGGGTGCCCCGTGCGCGGGTCTTCGGCCCGCGAGGCTCACGCCCCGCGCGGGAGTCTCGCTAGAGGTTTCCGCGCTTCGCCTGCTCGCGCTCGATCGCTTCGAATAGGGCCTTGAAGTTGCCGACGCCGAAGCCGCGCGAGCCGTGCCGCTCGATGATCTCGAAGAAGAACGTTGGGCGGTCCTGGACCGGGCGGGTGAAGATCTGGAGGAGGTAGCCCTCCTCGTCGCGGTCGGCCTCGATCCCGAGTTCCTCGAGCGTGTCGATCGACACGCCGACGTCCCCCACCCGGTCCGCGAGCGAGGCGTAGTACTCGTGCGGCAGGCCGAGGAACTCGACGCCGTTGTCGCGCAGCCGCCGGACCGTGCCGACGATGTCCTCGGTCCGCAACGCGACGTGCTGCACGCCCGCCGACCGATACCACTCGAGGTACTCCTGGATCTGGCTCTTCTTCTTGCCCGTCGCCGGTTCATTGATCGGGAACTTGACCCGCCCGTTGCCGTTGGTCATGACCTTCGACATGAGCGCGCTGTACTCGGTGTGGATGACCGTGTCGTCGTAGTGGATGAGCTGGCTGAAGCCGAACACGTCGCGGTAGAAGTCGACGTACCGGTCCATCTCGCCGAGCCCGACGTTGCCGACGCAGTGGTCGACCTCGAGCAGGCTCAGGCCCCCGGCGGCGCGCGCCGGCCTCTTGACCTTTCGGTACCCGGGCGCGAACGCGCCGTGGTAGGCGGACCGGTCGACGAATGAGTGGCGCGTCTCGCCATACGTCCAGACGGCCGACCGGCGGAGCACGCCGTCGGCCCCACCGTCGAGGTCGGTCGGCTCCTGGGCGGAGCGTGCCCCGCGCGTGGTCGTCTCGCGCCAGGCGGCGGCGACGTCATCGACCGCGAAGGCGATGTCCCGGACCCCGTCGCCGTGGAGTCGGACGTGCTCGGCGATCTCGCCGTCCGGGGTGAGCGGCGCGGTCAGCACGATCGTGATGTCGTGCTGGCGCAGCACGTAGCTTGCATGATCACGGACCCCGGTCTCGAGACCGGCATAGGCGATCGGCGTGAAGCCCCACAGGGCGCGGTAGTAGGCGGCCGACTGGCGGGCGTTGCCGACCCAGAACTCGAGGTGGTCGATCCCGTTAAGGGGGAGGAAGTCCCCCGCTTCCGCGTACGCGTCGCGGTTGACGCGGGCGCCGGCCTGGTTGGCGGCGCCGCGCGACAACGTCTCGGTCATGGCGGTGTCTCCCTGCACGGTGCAGAGCTTGCGAAGTGGCGTCCATCGTAGTCCTCCCGGTCACGTGAGACCATCCCGCGGCGGCTGATGCGTGCGACACTTCCGCGAATGACGGCGGTCATCGACCTCGCGGATCGGCTCGTCGCTGCGCGGCGCGAGTTCGTGGCCCTGCGCGCGGCCGTCGAGTCGGGCCGGCCGTGGCGGCTGTCGGACGTGTTCGGGGTGGAGCCGGAGGCGCACTGGGGACCGCCGGAGGTGCTCGCCCACGTCGCCGAGATGATCCCGTTCTGGCAGGGCGAGATGGCCCGCATCCTCGACGGCATAAGCGAGCCCGTCCCGTTCGGCCGGGTGGCGTCCGATACCCTTCGGATCGGCGTCATCGAGCGCGACCGGAGCCTGCCCCCGGGCGAGCTGTTCGAGCGGATCGACGCGTCGGCCGGTCGGTTCGCGGCTCGCCTTGGAAGCCTGACCGCCGCCGAGGCGGGACGTCGCGGCCTCCACCCCACCCTCGGGGAGATGACCGTGGTGCAGATCGCCGAGCGCTTCGTCGTGGGCCACCTCGAGGACCATGTCCGGCAGCTGTCCGGCACGCTCGAGGACGCCACTGGTCGAGCGGCCGGCAGCGCGAGCTGACCCCGGGCATGTTCATCCTCTACGCCATCCCGGCCGGGATCCTTGCCGGACTCCTGGCGGGCGGCCGCCTCGACGGACTGTCCCACCTCCGCTTCCGTTGGGCGCCCCTCGCGATTGCCGGCTTGCTCGTGCAGGTCGTCCTCTTCGCCCTGCCCACGGGCGAGGCGCTGAGCGCTGCCGGCCCGGCGATCTACGTAGGGTCGACGGCGGCCGTCCTCGTCGCGCTGCTCGTCAACGTCCGCCTGCCGGGGCTGTCGATCGTCGCGGCGGGAGCTGCGAGCAATCTCCTCGCAATCGTCGCGAACGGCGGAGCGATGCCGGTCCGGGCGGAGACACTCGTCGCGGCGGGCCTCGACCCCCACGACGGCTTCTCGAACAGCGTCGTGACCACGACACCGAACCTCGAGCCGCTGACCGATGTCTTTGCCATCCCGGCCGACGTCCCGCTGGCCAACGTGTTCTCGATCGGCGACGCGCTCATCGCGATCGGCATCGCCGTCGCGATCGTGGTCGCGATGCGCCGGTCAGGTCGTCCGGTCGCGGGGGCCTGACCGCTCGACAGCGGCCTCGAGCTGGTCGCCGAGCTCGACGGTCCGTCGGTAGGCCGCCCAGACGGCCTCGGACAGGACGGTCCGCAGGCGCCCGGACTCGAGCTCGTGGAGCGCCGCGGCGCTCGTCCCGCCCGGCGAGGTCACCATGTTCCGGAGCTCGGCGGGATGCATCCCGGACTGCTTTGCAAAGAGGGTGCTGCCCTCGAGCGTCTCGATCACGAGATCGTGGGCGATGTGGCGCGGAAAGCCGAGATGGACGGCCGCGTCGATGAGCGCCTCCATCACGAGGAAGACGTACGTGGGCCCCGTCCCGCTGACCGCGGTGGCCATCGCGACCATCTTCTCGTCGTCGACCTCGAGCTGGGCCCCGAGCGCCCCGAGCAGCGCGGCGGCCTGTTCGCGCTGCTCCGCCGTGGTGTCCGGCGTCGCGTACCAGACGGTCATGCCGCGTCCCAGGCGAGCCGGCGTGTTCGGCATCGCCCGGACCACCTGGTCGTGGCCGAGGGTCCCGGTCAGCGCGGCCGTCGTCGCCCCGGCGAGAATCGACAGAACGAGCTGGCCGCGCCGGAGGTGCGGTCCGATTTCGCGCCCCACGCGGCCGAGCATCTGCGGCTTGATCCCGAGCAGGAGCACGTCCGCTCCATCGATCGCCTCGCGGTTCGTCGGCACGACCCGGATGCCGTACTCGCGAACGAGGTGCTCGCGGCGCTCCGGGCGGTGGTGACTTGCCACGACCTGGGTCGGCTCCACGAGCCGGCCGCGGAGCAGGCCGGCGATCATCGCCTCCGCCATCACGCCGGAGCCGACGGTCGCGATCGTGCGCGCCTGCAGGGGGGACATCGCGCCGGAGTATAGCCGTCGCGATTGGACGATCAGCGAGCGGTGGCCCGGCCGATCAGGTCGCCGTGCCTCGGCCGAGCACGAGGAACCGCCCCGTCTCGGTCACCTCGACGCCGTCCAGCCCGGCGGCGCGGAACAGTCCGCGCAGGGCCCCGGCGTCGAGACCAGCGACGTGCCGACCGGCGGGGAGGTCGCCGATCGCGTCGATCGTGGCGAGCAGGCCGCCCGGCGCGAGCCAGCGTCGGGCGGCCGTCACGAGGTCCGCCCGGTCGGCCGGCCCCGCACTGCCGAGGAGGAAGGCCGCCAGGACAGCATCGGCCGGCGGACCCTCCGGCGCGTCGCTCGCTGCCCGGACGTGGAGATGGGCGCGCAGACCGTGGGCAACGAGGCGCTCGCGGGCCCGATCGAGCAGGGTGGGTCGCTCATCGTAGGCGCTCAGCTCGCCGCGGCCGGCAAGGAGCGGCGACCACCAGCCGGTGCCGGCCCGGAGCTCGACGATCCGCCCGGCGATCGGGAGCGCGTCGAGCCAGCGTCCGGCGGCGTCGAGCTCCGCCGCCCAGGCCGCGTCGTGGATCGGCCCGCGTTCGTACCGGCCGCGCCGGAGCAGCCAGTCGTCCTCGTCGTCGGGCGAGTCGGCCGCCTGCGCACGCTCCGCCAGCGCGCGGTGGAGCCGGAAGCGGAGGAACTCGTTGTCGCCGGCCTTGCCGAGGCAGTCCGGGCACAGCTGCGCCCAGCCCTCGAGATCATCGAGACCGCGGGTGGCGTGCGGTTGCCCGCACCACAGGCAGTCGAACGCAGCGCGGAACGGCACGCGGGGTCAGGGGGCCACGGCCGGGGGGATGGGCCGGCCCGGGCGATCCGTGCCGCCGGCCCAGAACGTCAGCGCGGTTTGAGCTCGTCGACGGCGGCGCGGGCGGCCGCCTTGTCCGTGAACCAGGTCGCGTCGATCTGGGTGTACTGGGCCCACTCCGCGGGAAGCGACTCCTCCGGGAAGATCGCGTTGACCGGGCATTCCGGCTCGCAGGCGCCGCAATCGATGCATTCGTTCGGGTCGATGAACAGCTTGCGGTCCGTGCCCTCGTCGTAGTGGATGCAATCCACCGGACAGACCGACACGCACGAGACGTCGAGCACGTCGATGCACGGCTCGGCGATCACATAGGCCATACGACTCGACTCCTCCGCTGGCGTTCATCGATCGAGGGCGGGACGGACCCGAAGCGTACCACCGGGACGCGCCGGGCTGCCTCGTTTCAGTCGTTGGCCAGTGGCCGGCCGTCGGGGCCGACGAAGCGAACCGGGACGACCATCCCGAGCGCCCAGTGACCGGGAATGTGGCAGCCGACGAACCAGTCGCCCGCAGCGTCAGCGGGGACCGTCCACGCCACGTCGGACCGCTGCCCGGACTCGACGACGACGCGCAGGCCGGCGACGGCCGGCGGGACGGAGACGGCCGGCGTGGGACCGGGCGGCGGGTTCGTGGCGGCCGCTTCGGCGGCTTCCCACGCGTCCTGCACGGCGACATCGCCGATGATCGCCTCGTGGACGACGAGACCGCCGTTCAGCACATGGAGGAGGACAGTCTCGCCCGGGGCGAGGTCGACCGCGGGCGGCGCGAACGCATAGTCGCGGGCAATGATGTTCACCTCGCGCGGCGAGGCCGGCGTGCCCGGCGTGATCGGTGGTGTCGCTGCCGGCCCCGGCGAGCACGCGGGGGCGGCGACCGCGAGCAGTGCGACGAGGGCGAGGCCGACGGGCGATCGGGAGCGCTTCACGGCCGCGAAGCATAGGTGCTCGTGGCGGGACGGCCCGGTTCCCGTCTTGACATCGCCCGAGGCGCCGCCGCACAGTGCCCGCGATCCCGCCCGCGGGGCACTGCACCCGCGGAACCCCGATGCATGAGGTGCCCTTGGCGACGTCGAGCGTACCGCCCACGGTGACGGTCGGTCCCGACCCACGTCCGGCGCGCAGGCCCGCATCGTCCGATTCGGCCGTCCGGCTCGAGGGGGTTGTCAAGCTGTACGGCGACGTCCGTGCGGTCGCCGGCATCGACCTCGACGTCCGCGACGGCGAGTTCTTCTCGATGCTCGGCCCGTCGGGCAGCGGCAAGACGACGACCCTGCGCATGATCGCCGGCTTCGAGCTGCCGACCGCCGGGCGCGTCCTGCTCCACGGCGAGGATGTGAGTCATCGGCCGCCGTTCGAGCGCGACGTCAACACGGTCTTCCAGGACTATGCGCTGTTCCCGCACATGTCGGTCGGGGACAACGTGGGCTACGGGCTGATGGTTCGCAAGGTGGGCCGCGACGAGCGCGACCGCCGCGTCGCCGACGCACTCCGGATGGTCCGCCTCGACGGCTTCGAGCGACGCCGCCCGTCGCAGCTGTCGGGTGGCCAGCGCCAGCGGGTCGCCCTGGCTCGCGCGCTCGTCAACCGGCCACGCGTGCTCCTGCTCGACGAGCCGCTCGGCGCCCTTGACCTCAAGCTCCGGCAGGAGATGCAGATCGAGCTCAAGGCGATCCAGCAGCAGGTCGGGATCACGTTCATCTACGTGACCCACGACCAGGAGGAGGCGCTCACGATGAGCGACCGGATCGCCGTCTTCAACGAGGGCCGGATCGAGCAGGTCGGCACGCCGGCGGACGTCTACGAGCAGCCGGCAACCTCGTTCGTGGCCGGTTTCGTGGGCACGTCGAACCTGCTCACCGGGGAGGCTGCCCGGCAGGTCATCGGACAACCGGGCACGTTCACCGTTCGACCGGAGAAGATCCGCTTCGCCGATGTCGGCGCGCCGGTCGGCACCGACGAGTCGTCCGCCGCCGGGACCATCCGCGAAGTCGTCTATCTCGGGCCCGACACGCGGTATATCGTCGCGCTCGACGTGGGGGGTGAGCTGGTCGTCACCCAGCAGAACCTGGCGACGTCCTCGATGGAGGCGCTCGCCGCGCAGGGCAGGGCTGTCCGCCTGGTCTGGAAGCGACAGCACAACCTCCCCGTCACGGACGGGGGGGACCGATAGCACGAGCCGGGCGTTCCCGGCGCGAGACTGGTGGAGGAGAAACAGAGCATGCGGAATCGAAAGGCTGCCGCCGCGATCGCGTCCCTGGCGCTGTTCGTTGCGGCCTGTACCGGCGGCGGGGCGACCGGATCGCCCGCCCCGAGCGTGCCCGGCGAGCTTGGCGACAACGAGGGTGCACTGAACCTCGTCGCGTGGGCCGGCTACGTCGAGGAGGACTGGGTCGCCCCGTTCGAGGCGGACACCGGCTGCCAGGTCAACGCGACCCTCGGCAACACCTCGGACGAGATGGTCACGCTCATGAAGACCGGCAACTACGACGGCGTATCCGCCTCCGGCGATGCGTCGAACCGGCTCATTGCCGGCGGCGACGTTGCCGCGGTCAATCTCGACCTCATCCCCAACTACGCCAACGTGTTCGAGGGACTCAAGAACAAGCCCCACAACACGGTCAACGGCGTGGCATACGGCGTGCCGCACGGTCGCGGCGCGAACCTGCTCATGTGGCGGACCGACGTCGTCGACCCGGCTCCGGACAGCTGGAGCGTCGTGTTCGACCCGGATTCGCCGTACAAGGGCAAGGTCACCGCGTACGACGCCCCGATCTACATCGCAGACGCGGCCGTCTACCTCATGGCGACCAAGCCGGAACTGAACATCACCAACCCGTACGAGCTCGACGATGCCCAGTTCACGGCCGCCGTCGACCTGCTCAAGCAGCAGCGCACGATCATCGGCAAGTACTGGTCGCTCTACACCGACGAGATCGCGGCGTTCACCGCGGGCGACACCGTCGTCGGCACGACCTGGCAGGTCATCAAGAACGTCCTCGACGGCGAGAGCGTGCCGGTCGAGGTGACCCTCCCCAAGGAGGGTGCGACCGGCTGGTCCGACACGTGGATGGTCTCGTCGAAGGCCAAGAACCCGAACTGCATGTATGCCTGGATGAACTACATCATCTCGCCGGCCGCCAACGCGGCTGCAACGGTGTACTTCGGCGAGGCGCCGGTCTCCCAGGCCGGCTGTGACGAGGCCGAGAAGCTGAGCCCCGGCCACTGCGAGACGTTCCATGCGACTGACGAGGACTACTTCTCGAAGGTCTACTACTGGGCGACACCGCAGAAGGAGTGTGGCGACTCTCGCGGCGCGGTCTGCAAGGACTTCGCCGAGTGGAACGCCGCCTGGACCGAGATCAAGGGCTGATCCCGGCCACCCGGCGATCAGCGCTCCCCGGAGGCCCACCGGCCTCCGGGGAGCATCCGTTCCCGGAGCGCCCGCAATGAACGACCAGGCCCGATGACGACCGCCACGGCACCTCCTGACGGCGCCGGAATCGTCCGGCGGACGGCGAGCGCGCTGTACCGCCGGCCGCGGCTCCAGCTCGGCCTCCTGCTCACGGCGCCGATCGGCTGGCTCGTCGTCGCCTATCTCGGTTCGCTCGCGATCCTCCTGGTCAACTCGTTCTGGCGGGTCGACGCGTTCACCGGAGCGATCCTGCTCGAACCCGGGCTCCACAATTTCGAACGGCTCCTGTCCGGGGAGGTGTTCCGGACGATCACGATCCGGACGCTCGGCATCGCCGCGGCGGTGACCGTGACCGACGCGCTCATCGCCTTTCCGATCGCGTACTACATGGCGCGTGTCGCCGGGCCCCGCCTGCGTGGCTGGCTCGTCGTGGCGATCCTCATGCCGCTCTGGTCGAGCTATCTCGTCAAGGTCTACGCCTGGCGGATCATCCTCCAGGACAACGGGCCGCTCAACGGGATCCTCCGTCCGCTCGGACTCGAGGGCCCGGACGTGACCGCCGGCGAGATTCGGCTGTGGATCGTGTTCTCGTATCTCTGGCTGCCGTACATGATCCTGCCGATCTTCGCGGGCCTCGAACGGATCCCGAACTCGCTCGTCGAGGCGTCGGGCGACCTGGGGGCGCGGTCGTGGCAGACCTTCCGGCGCGTCGTCCTGCCCCTCGCGTTCCCGGCGGTCGTGGCCGGATCGATCTTCACGTTCTCGCTGACGATGGGCGACTACATCGCCCCGAACCAGCTGTCGAGCGTCCAGTTCATCGGCAACGTCGTCCAGTCGAACGTGGGGATCGCCGGCGACCTGCCGTTCGCCGCCGCGTTCGCGACGATCCCGGTCGTGGTGATGGTCCTGTATCTCATCGTGGCTCGCCGCCTCGGCGCGTTCGAGTCGCTCTGATGATCGGCTCGCGGGCGACGCGAATTGGAGTGCGCACGGCGACCATCGCCGGGCTCGGATTCATCTACGTGCCGCTCATCATCATCGTGATCTACGCATTCAGCGAGTCGCGCGCGCTGGCCTGGCCGATCCGCGGCCTCAGCCTGCGCTGGTGGGAGCAGGCGTTCGGCGACCCGGACGCGCGTGCCGCCCTCTTCACCTCGTTCCAGGCGGCCCTCGGGGCGACCGGCATCGCGCTCCTGCTCGGCAGCCTCGCCTCGTTGGCCGTTCAGCGCTATCGGTTCTTCGGCCGCGAGACGATCTCGTTCGTCGTCATCCTGCCGATCGCTCTCCCGGGCATCGTGACCGGAATGGCCCTCAACTCGTCGTTCCGGACGTTCGGCATCGACCTGTCGCTGTTCACGATCATCGTCGGCCATGCCACGTTCTGCGTCGTCATCGTCTACAACAATGTGATCGCCCGCCTGCGGCGAACGGCGCGGTCGATCGAGGAAGCGTCGATGGATCTCGGCGCCGACACGTGGCAGACGTTCCGCTACGTGACGTTCCCGGTCATCCGAACGGCGCTCCTCGCCGGCGGCCTGCTCGCCTTCGCGCTGTCGTTCGACGAGGTCATCGTCACGACGTTCACGACCGGCGGCAATCAGACGCTGCCGATCTACATCCTCAAGCTCCTGTCGCGCGACCCGTCACCGACGGTCAACGTCATTGCCGTCGTCGTCATCGTGCTGTCCGCGATTCCCGTCTACCTCGCGCAGCGACTCAGCTCCGACGCCGGGGCCACCGCGGGGCGTGCGTGAATCCCACCTGCCGCTACCAGCGGCGGCCGGCCACCTCCGCCAGGGCGGTCGCAACGAGGGCAACGGCGGGCAGCCACTGACGCGCCCGCGTCAGGGCCCGGGCAAGGAACGCGCGCATGCGGTCGACCTCCACCCGGCCGTTCCCGGTCGACCGGACGATGTCGCGGCCCGGCCCCGACGAGGCGTGCCCGGCCGATCTCGTGCCGCGAGGACGCGATCGTAGCGAGCGCCGCTTAGCTGCGACTTACCAACGCCGCTTTCAGCCGCGTCGATTCCTTGACTGCCACGGTGGTGCGGTGCGACCCTTGAGGACTGAGATCGCCCGTCGCCGCGGCGATGCCGTCGCCGGTTTGGCCATATCGAATGGCGCCCGATTCAGGAGTCTGGATGACTGGAACGGGTCGTTCCGCATCGTTGTTGGCCGCTGCCGCGCTGGGGGCGGGCGTGGTCGTGATCATCGTGACGCCCGCCTACCTAGATTCGCCCAACGTGCTTTCTGTGCCGTCCGCCATGGTCGTGGGGATCGGGGCGGCAGC
>Ga0326597_10007891_pt1 | contig 14421 bp, 14 predicted proteins | sample RVTome_12_FD_203789 | JGI IMG/M metagenome (GOLD analysis project Ga0326597, IMG submission 203789) | Soil microbial communities from uranium-contaminated site in the Upper Colorado River Basin, Wyoming, United States - RVT100D185 | ecosystem: Environmental > Terrestrial > Soil > Contaminated >... | reverse complement strand
GATCAGCGGCGTAAAGCCCACTTCGTCCGTGGCGTCTTTCTCGATGGAATTTGCCACTTCAACCATGTAGGAAACCGGTTTCACCGGGGGGTTGAAAGTAAAATCTTTCGACTCTTTCATCTGCCGAGCATTGATATTGATATCGCAGAAGCGGCACTCCTCGTCCGGCCCCCAGTACTGGCAGTTGCGAAACACGGTGACGAAATAGCCGTAGGCGATGATCTCGTGGTACGCCGTACCGTCCGCGAATTTGCGCGTGTAGTAGTTAAGCGGCCTGGGAAAAGAGACATCGCAGATCTCGTGCCCGTCGAGAAAAAGCTTCGCCTTGCCGTCCGCGGCGTCGATGATATAGGGCGATTCCGAGTTTAGAGTGGTCTGGACGGTAACCGGTCTCAAGCCGTAGGACCCGCCGCGCATCATGAACCACTCGGTGATTTTACGATGCTCTTTTCGCTTCATGTCTTTCATCGGCATGAGATCGTAGGAAAAGAGCCGATAGGATTTAACCAACGCATCCGCGGCGAGCTCCAGGGCTGCGTCAGTGAACCAATGGCCATCGCGCAAGAGATCGTGCTTGAGCACGACTTCGCGGGGCAAATCCGCGTAACGTTGAAAATACCCTTCCAATTCCTTCAGCGTACGGCGCGGACTAGCGTCACGGTTCCCACCCATACATATGTCTCCTTTCCAAATTCGATACCGCGTCGGCTAGATTCTTACCTTAGAAATGTTGGACAAAACGACTGCAAGAAAATTTATCGCGCCAAGACGCCAAGTGACGGGCAAGGCCTGTCATCCCGAGCGGAATGCGAGGGATCTAAGAAAGATTTCTCCCTTCGGTCGAAATGACAATTCGTTTTTCCTTTGCGTCTTTGCGTCTTTGCGCGAGTCATCTCTTTTCCGATTTTTCAACGTAAAACTCAACCGAGAATTCCAAATACGTTCGCCTATTCTTCTATCACAAAAAACCCTTCGAGCGGAACCACCGGGGCTGGCGCGCAGCGATGGCCCCCTCGTTCCAGACGTGGTATGAGACATTCGCAAATCTGAAATGAACAAGGAGAATCCTCATGGCAAAACGAAAGAGCATCCACATAAAAGGCATGGAACATGGAGCGCCGATTCCCAACGGCGCGGCGATTGGCAATATCGTTTTCTCCTCGGCGATCTCGGGCAAAGACGCCAAGACCGGCGTGATGTCGCCGAACTCGGACGAGCAAGCCGAGGCGATGTTCCGTAATCTCCAACTCTTCATGGAAAGCGCCGGCGGCACGCCCGATCAGATCGGCTACATGAAAGTCTATCTCAAAGACGAAAAATATCGCGACTCCGTCAACAATGCCTGGCTCAAAATGTTTCCCGACGAACACGACCGGCCCGCGCGTCACGCGATCAAGGCGGAGTTGCGCGGCGAGATGTTGATGCAAATCGAAGTGATCGCGGTTCTCTGACAAACCCAATAACCCCGAATCTCTCCAAGGCAAATGAACAGGTAAATCGCCGAATCAGGAGGTGTATATGAAAAGCAAGGTCGCGGCCTTTGTGCTGCTATTCGCTACTGTCCTGCTGATGCCCGCTCTGGCGCAGGAGGATAAGCTCGGCAAGGTTAGCTTTCCCACGTCCTGCGATCCCAAGGTACAAGCGCAGTTCGAGCGCGGCGTGGCGATGCTGCACTCTTTCTGGTACAGCGCCGGCGAAAAGACCTTCCGCGACGTGCTGGCGCAGGACCCTTCGTGCGCAATCGCCACTTGGGGCATCGCATCGCTCCTCATGTCCAACCCGCTCGCAGGAGCCGGCTCTTCGCCCAAAGGCGCGGCGCAGGCGCAGGCTGCGATCGAACAGGGCCGGAAAATCGGCGCCAAGACCCAGCGCGAGCGCGACTACATCGAGGCGGTGGCCGCCTACTATGAGGATTGGGCAAATCGCTTCGAGCCGGACCGCCAGCGATCACGGGCCAAGGCATATGAGGCGCTCGCCGCTCGTTACCCGGATGACGACGAAGCGCAAATCTTCTACGCACTCTACCTCGCCGGCACCCAGTCACAGGCTGAACAGAGTTATGCAACGTATTTAAAAGCGGCCTCGATCCTGGAAAAGCAATTCACCAAATACCCCGACCACCCGGGCGTAGCACATTACCTGATCCACAGCTACGACGCTCCGCCCATCGCGCAAAAAGGTCTGCCGGCCGCCCGGCGCTACGCCAGCATCGCGCCCGCGGCGCCCCACGCCCTGCACATGCCGTCGCATATATTCACCCGCGTCGGCGCGTGGGCGGATTCGGCCGCTACCAACCAGCGCTCGGCAGCGGCCGCGAAAACAAGCAACGACCCCGACGAGCAAATGCATGCGCTGGACTACATGATGTACGCCTACCTACAGCTTGCGCGCGACAACGACGCGCGACTTGTTTTGGAGGAAGCCGCCCGGGTATCCGGGTTCTCCCGTCCCGCCGGGCCGTATGCGTTCGCCGCGATTCCCGCGCGCTATGCGATCGAACGCGGCGATTGGAGCGGAGCGATGAAACTTTCCCCAATCACAAACAACCTTCATTACACAGAGGCGTTGACCCGCTTTGCCCGCGCCATCGGCGCGGCCCGCAGCGGCGACCCAGCGTCAGCGGAAAAAGAGGTTGAACCGCTCGCCCGGCTGCGCGATGCGTTGAAGGCGGCGAAAAACGAGTACTGGGTGACCGAAGTGGAGGTAAGCCGGCTCGCCGCCAGCGCTTGGGCGGCTCTCGCATCAGGCAAGAAGGAGGAGGCCCTTAAATTGATGCGCAACGCAGCAGACACCGAGGACAAGAACGAAAAACATATCGTGACCCCGGGACGGATGGTTCCCGCGCGTGAACTCCTCGGTGAAATGCTGTTGGAGATCAAGCGGCCCGCCGAAGCGCTCAAAGAGTTCGAGGCCTCGCAGACTCGCGAGCCAAACCGCTTCCGCGGATTTGCCGGCGCCGCTCAGGCGGCGGCGCAAAGCGGAGACTCGATCAAGGCAAAGCAGTATTATACCCGGCTCGTCGAACTCGTTGGCAAAGGCGATCCGCGACCTGAAGTCGCGCGCGCCAAGGCGTTCCTTGCGCAGAAATGAGTTATCGCGCCGACTCGTGCGCGCTCGCCGGCAAATGGAATCGAAGGATCTGGCGGCGCCGAGCGGTGAAGGCCGCGCTTGTCGCCGCCATTGCCTTGGGCGCGGCTTCGCCTTGCTTTGCGGACCCCGAGGACACGAATCCCGAAGCGTCGGCGCTGGACCCTGATTATGCTGCCGGCAAAAAAGCAATTGAGGCAAAAAACTGGAACGCCGCGGTCAAGTCGCTCTCTTCAGCGGCGCTGCGCAGCCCCGACAACGCCGACATCCAGAACTACTTGGGCTATGCCTATCGCAAGACCGGAAAGCTGGACCTCGCATTCAAGCACTACAAGCGAGCTCTCACGCTAAACCCACGCCACCGCGGCGCCCATGAATACATCGGCGAGGCCTATCTCATCAAAGGTGACCTGAAGAGCGCCCGGAAGCACCTCGCCGCACTTCGTGAAATTTGCCTGCTCCCGTGCGAGGAGCTCGCCGATCTCGAGCGCGAGATCGCGAAGTACGTAAATAAATCGTCCGCGCGCCCCGCGCGCTGAACCGGCTCGGCGCGCCGTGCCCCGCGCCATCTCCGTCTCCATCTCTTTCTTCGTCTCAATCACCCGTCGGCGATCATCTCGCCGAATCTGCCGCAGAACTCGCCGATCGCCCCTTGATGCACGAAATCCGCGTAATCGTCGAGCGGCGTCGGCTCGCGATTGATGATCGCCAAGAGCGCGCCGTGGCGTTTCGCCACGACCGGGAACGACGCCGCGGGTTGAACTTGCAACGAGGAACCCATGACGATGAAGATTTCCGCCTGCTCGGTCCACTCCTGGGCTTGGCGCATGGCCGCTTCCGGCATCGCCTGGCCGAAGGAAACCGTCGCCGATTTGAGAATGCCGCCGCAGCCGTCGCATTTCGGCGATGCGAAATCACCGACCAGTCGTTTGATGATCGCGTCGGGGTCGTAAGACCTGCCGCACTCAAGGCAGATGATTTTGCGGTTGGTGCCGTGCAGCTCAACGATTTTGTCGTCCGGCAGCCCCGCTTCGCTGTGCAGGCCATCGACGTTCTGAGTGATCAGGCCGATCAGCTTGCCTTTAGCGTCGAGCGACCGGACAAAATAATGGCCAACATTGGGTTTGGCGTTTTTATGCTGTTCCCAGCCATCCAACCGCCGCTTCCAGGCTTCGATGCGCGCCGTCTCGCTGCTCACGTACTCTTGAAAAGTCACCGGCCGGTAGCGCGTCCAGATGCCGCCGGGGCTGCGGAAATCCGGAATGCCCGACTCCGTGCTGATGCCCGCGCCGGTGAAAACGACGATCTCGTTATTCTCGCGAATTTGCGCCGCGAGTTCTTCCAGTGTCATCATAAGTCAACTTTATAGACCAGCGAACCTGCTCATGACAACCGGCGCGTCATTTCGCTCTCTCGCTATTCGCCGGAAGCTTCAATAACAGCGCCAGCGCGCCGCCCGATAAAATCAAAGCCCCCGTTACCACAAATCCCGCGGCGAACGATCCCGCGTCGCCCATGACGCCGATAAAAGTCGGGATGGCGCCTCCGCCGATCAAGTAACCGAAGGGAACTGTAAAGGCGACGGCGAGATTGCGCGCGTTGGGCGGCGTGATGACAGCAAGGGTGGCGAACGCCGCGGGAAAGAACCAGACGGCAAGCAGCGGCTGGAGCAATACCACGCTGCTGATCCAGGAGATGGAAACCGGTCCGAGAAGCAAAGTGGCCATTCCCGTGAAGGTCAAACTCATAACCATCGTCTGCTTCGGCCCCAGCCGATCCGACGCCCAGCCGCCGAGGAGACCGAGAAGCGGGCCGTAGGAACGCGAGAGCGCGACAATCATGTTCGCCCACGTTGGATCGACGTGCCGCTCGCTTACGAGATAAAGCGGCAGCATGGCGTAAACGCCGATCGTTGAACTCACGCCTAATCCCAACAGCACGAGCATCAGCCAAAACGCCGGCGTTCGCGTAAGAGTCCCAAACGCGCTCGACGCCGGCGACTCGCCGGGAAAATCTCCTCCTCTGCCAAAACGGTAATAGGAGATGCTCGCGAAAAGCGAGGCCGCACCGAGAAAACCCAACGCCATTCGCCAAGTCGACCATCTGAGAAACAGCTCTGCGACAAACGGCCCCGCGAAGAAGGCCAGATTTGGCGCCAGCTCATGAACGGCGATCGCTTTGCCCCAGTGCGGTTTTTCGACCAATGAAGTGATGGTTGCGATGGCCGACGGAAGGTAGATCCCGGCAGCCAATCCCAGGCCGACAAATCCGAAGCGGATCGCCCATAGGCTATTAGAGACTGCGACCGCAAGAAGCCCTATTCCAACCCCGGCGCTGGAGACGACAATCGTAAGCTTATGAGTGAAACGTGACGCGAGGAATCCCGAGCCCAGCAGGCCGATCATATAGCCGGCGGAAATCAAAAAGAAAAAAACGCCCGCTTGGCCGTGACTGATCCCCAACTCTTTCTCAATCGTCGGGAGCAGCGGCGAAAAAATCATTCTGCCGATGAAGCTGAGGAGAAAGATCAGGACCAGAAAGAGGACCGGACTCAACTGTAGCCGGAACCACACTGACGCTTCTCTTTCTTCGCGTATAAGTGCTGGACCTTCTATTGGGCTTTTCTTGAGCGCCAACTTTGATGTATCCTCGCCATGCAAGCTGAAGTCTCCAATGTTTACAACGCCTCGGCCAAGAAACCAATCGCGGAAGAAAGCGAGCGCGCGATGAATGACCCGCAAGAACCCATCAGGTGTCGGGAGATAGTCTCGATGTTCCGCAACGCCTTTGGTTTTTTCGCACTCGTGGTTCTCTTCGTCGCTGCGTCTTTGTCGAGCGCTTTCGCCGCGACTCTTTCCATGCGCCTTCTCTATCCAAGCTTCGCGGGAAGCTGGGCGACGGCGTGGATCGCCAGGGAAGCCGGCTATTTCACCGCCGAAGGGCTGGACATCGAGATGATCCGCGTCGGCGGCAGCACCCGAATGGTCGCCGCCATGCTCGGCGGCAGCGCGCCGATTATTCAAGCCGGCGCGCCGGCGGCGTTAGCGGCTAACGTCGCGGGGGGTGACGTCGTGATCATCGGCTCCACCGGAAACGTTTCACCGTTTCGTTTGATGGCGCGGCCTGAGATCAAACAGCCCGCTGATCTGAAGGGCAAGAAAGCCGGCATTACCACCTTCGGCTCCACCTCCGACCAGGTCGTCCGCATCGCACTTAAGCATTTCGGCCTGGAGCCTAACAAAGACCTGGCGGTTTTGACGTTCGGCGCACAGCCTGAAGTTTTCGCGGCATTGCAGAACGGGGCCGTGCAGGTCGCGGCTTTAAGTTACCCGCTCTATCCCAAAGCCGCGAGGCTGGGCATGCGCGAGTTGATAAGATTCGGGGATCTCGGAGTCGAAGACATAAACGGGACGGTCATCACGACCAGATCCTTCCTCGCGCAGCAGCGCGACACCGCCATGCGTTTCATGCGCGCCTTCACCCGCGGCATGCACCGCTACCGGACCGACAAGGAATTCAGCAAACGGGTCCTGGGCAAATACGGCAAGATCACCGACGATGAGATTTTGGAAGGGACCTGGCAAGATTACGCCCCGACGCTGCAAAAGAGCCCGCGCCCCTCCTTGAGAGCGATACAGTTCTTGATCGAGAACCAGTTTCAGAGCAAAAAGCCGCTGCCGAAACCGGAGCAGTTCGTCGACACCTCTATCGCCGACCAGTTGGAGAAGAGCGGCTTTGTCGATTCCCTCTATAAGTAGAGCCTCGGTACGCGCGGCTGCCCGGCCACCGACTGATTCTATCCCCACACCTCCCGCGCCACCTGCACCACCAGCTTCAGCTTCGCGATTTGATCATTGATTGTCAGCCTATTGCCGAGCACCGTGCTGGAAAAGCCGCAATGCGGGCTGATGCCGAGCTGGTCCAATGGCACCAACTTCGCGGCCTCATCGATGCGCCGCTTGAGATCGTCGGGTTTTTCCAACGCGCCGGTTTTAGAAGTCACCAGTCCAAGAATCAGCTTCTTGCCTTTGGGCAGGTAGCGCAGCGGCGCAAAGTTTCCCGCGCGCGGAGGGGTGAACCACGAGACATGCCCGCTCCCGTTCAGGCCACTTCCAGCGAAAGTCCCTCAAGCCGAGAAGAGGAAAGCCCCTTTACTTTGACATACACGACTGGCTGCCCCTTTTCCTTTAGCTTAGCGGCCAAGCTCCGGTTCTTTTTGGCGAGGTTCTTATCGAAATCCGGAAGGAACACCAACATCGCTCCATTGGGAATCTTATTCGCGACCTTTGGATGGTCCAGGAGATAAAGATCGAACTCCGTCGAAAGTTGTTGGTTTTTCAGGAACATCTCTTGGGCTTTCATTTTTTTGTCCTCCGCAAGAAGAGCGCCTTATAGTTTCTCCAGTTTGTCCTAATGGTGCAAATCGCTGTTTGAACCCCGGCCGGCCTTACCCCCACACCTCCCGCGCCACCTGCACGACTAGCTTGAGCTTCGCGATCTGATCTTCAATCGTCAGCTTGTTGCCGAGCACGGTGCTGGAAAAGCCGCACTGCGGGCTGATGCCGATCTGGTCCAATGGCACCAACTTCGCGGCTTCATCGATGCGGCGCTTGAGATCGTCGGGGTTTTCCAACGCGCCGGTTTTAGAAGTCACCAGCCCAAGAATCAGCTTCTTACCTTTGGGCAGGTAGCGCAGCGGCGCAAAGTTTCCCGCGCGTGGCGTGTCGAATTCAAGAAAATAGCCGTCGACCTTGAGCTCATTGAAAAGCACTTCGGCGACCAGATCGTAGCCCCCCTCGGCCACCCATGCGCTGGCGAAGTTGCCACGGCACAGATGCGTGCACACCACCATGTTCGCGGGGCGCTCTTTGATGGATTCGTTGATCAGCCTGGCGTACAAGGCCGGGAGCTTGTCCGGGTCTTCGCCGATCTTCTTCGCGCCTTCGCGCATTTTGGGATCGCAGAGGTAAGCGAAATTGACATCGTCGATCTGCAGATAAGTGCAGCCGGCGGCGGCGAGCTCGGATATCTCCTCGCGGTAAACCCGCGCCAGATCGGCGAAGAACTGTTCCATGTCGGGATAAGCGGCTTTGTCCACGCCGCCGCGGCCGGTGCGGAAGTGCACCAACGACGGCGAGGGGATGCACTGTTTAGGCGTCTGCTTTGTCACGGCAGCCAGGAATTTGAAATTGTCGGCCTCGATCCCGCGGCTATGCCCTAACTTTCCCGTCACGACGAACTGCGTCGGCGACCGTTGCACGTCCGCGTCGGGGTTTTGAAAATGGCGGGCGGATTCCGGCAACAAGCCCTCAACGACCTTGATGCCCTGGAACTGACTTAGAAAGTCGGCATGCCAGAGATTGCGGCGAAACTCGCCGTCGGTGATTCCTTGCATGCCGACGTCCTCCTGCATTTTAACGGCATCTCGAATACAGCGATCTTCGACCTCTCGCAACTGGGCGGCGGTTATCTCGCCCTTCTGGTGTTGCTCCCTGGCTTGGCGAAGCTCGGGCAGGCGCAAGAGACTACCGACATGATTGGCGCGAAACGGCGCTTTTTTCTCTTCAGCCATGATTCAATCTCCTTTCGTCTTTTCCTGTTTGAAGTTCAATGTTCCAGGCCCGCCTTGAGCGGAGTCGAAGGGTTCAAAGTTCAAGGTGGAACTCGGACTCTTAAACTTTGAACAGCTCGCGCAGCGAGCGTTGAACATTGAACCTTGAACTTTTATCAGCTCTATCATTTTTTTGCCGCTTGTAATAAGCCCTCGGTTAGACAAAGCCCGACGGAAAGGATCGATCGTTATGCGCACCGAACTCGTCAGCATCCCGACACCCACTCATCCGCTCGATGGCGCCTACTACACGCCGGACGGGCCAAGCAAAGGCGCGGCGATGTATTGCCACGGCAATCAAATGAATTTCTATGTCTGCGCCGCGCGCTTTCTCGCGCCGCATATTACGGCGCTGGGTTACGAGTACCTCGCGTTCAACCGGCGTGGGCACGACTCGGTGAGCACGTACAACAGCCGGGAGTGCGTCGGCGGCGCCTACCAAACCGTCGCAGAAGGCATCGAAGACAACGAGCTGGCGGCGCGATACCTGGCCGGCAAAGGATTCAAGAATCCCGTCGTCATCGGTCATAGCAACGGCGGCGTGCTCGCCAGCGAGCATGTCGCGCGCCACCCGGAGACGCGGGCCTTGATTTTGTTGTCGGCCCACGCCGGAGGGAACCGGCTGACCAACCCACAATCGGCGAGGAACTATACGATCAATGAGAAAACCGATGAACAAACAAAAGAAGCTGCGGCGTTGATTGCCGCGGGCAAGCCGCGCCAGCTCATGCTCATCCCGGCTTGGTGGTGGGTGATCTCGGCGCGCACTTTTCTCGACCGGCTCACCAACTCGCCGGATCTGGTCGAGAACGCCAAGCGCATCAAATGTCCCGTCCTCTTTATCCGCGGCGATCAGGAGCCCAAGGAAAACTATCCCGCTGAACGCTTCAAGGAAAACTGCCCCAGCCCCTGCGAAGTCGCGATCATCCCGAACTGCGACCACTTCTACGTCGGCGCGGAGGAGCGGGTGGCAAAGACCGTCACCGACTGGCTGTCGCGGACGCTCGGCTAGCTGTTACATCCGGTTCGACGATTTGAACGACTTGAACGTTTTGAATGGCTGGAACTTTGTTAGTTCTTTGAACCTTGAACCTGGAACTTTGAACAGTTTTGAAGTTTAAAACGCTTGAACGTCTTGAACAATTGGAACCTAGTCCGTTCTTTAAACGTTGAACATTGAACTTTGAACGGCCCTGTCCGGCTATGCCGGCAGGGCTGGCCATTCCCGCATCAGTCTGCCGTAGCCGTTCATGGGATAGGATAACTTTAACTTGGACAGCACGTACCAGAACATCGCCGGGTTGCTGGCGATAACCGTCGCTTTGAGTTCGCTCTCGATTTTGTCCAACACTTTGATCGGGTCGAGCACCGCGCCCTGAAAATAAATCGCGTCTACTTTACCGACAGCGCTGAGATGTTTCTTCGTCAATTCGAAAACTTCGTCAGGCAGCATGCGTTTCGGCACACCGAGCTCTTGAAACGAATGCGGCGCCAGCGCGGTGACACCGACCTTTTGCAGGTGCTCGCAGATAAGCTCATTCAAACGCGCGTCGAAAGGCGTGAGCAGCAGCACCCGCTGCGCTGTGTAGACCCGCAAAGCCGCGACGCAGGCATGGAGGGCAGTCGTAAAAGGAACAGACAGCACGGCTTGGAGGGCATCGTAGAGCCCGGGATTGAGGACCTCCGTCGGCGCGGCGGTGACGATGACACCGTCCCACTCCCGGTTCAAAACGAATTCACCGACCCGCCGAACAATGGTTTCCTTCTTGCCGCCGATCTCGTAAAGCGAATTGCCGTAGAGCTGAAGTCCCTGAAAGTCCAGTTCAACCTCGGCCGGAACCATCGGCAGGAAGCTGTTGTAGTGCGGCATGGAGCTCGCGCCGCCGCTCACGAAGCCAATTTTTGCTTTGACTGTTTCAGTCATAACGCCGCCGCCGCCGGTTTGAGTCTGGAGTTAACTCCCGGCTCTAGTTCAAGGTTCAATGTTCAGGGTTCCAGGTTGGAATCTAAGATTTCAAATCCGATACTTTGAACTTTGAACCCGGAACTTTGAACCGAAATAAGGTGTCTCACCGTTTCTCGCTACTTTTTCACTTTGTAGGCGTCGACCGCCTTTTTCAGGTCGTCGTATTCTTCGCATTTGCCGAAAAACGGGCAGGCATTCTTTAGCGCCGCCAGTTGTTTCTCCGCGTTCGGGAGTTGATTCATGTCGAGATAAAGCTCGCCGAGATATTCGTGGGCACTACGATGGTTCGAATCGATCTTAAGCGCCCTCTGATAATGCTCCATCGATTTGTCGAACGTCCCTACCTTGCGATAGCTGTAACCGAGCATGCTGTGCGCGTCGGCGTCGTTCGGCGCCTCTTGCACGGCTTTGGTTAGATGGCCAAGAGCAGTCTTATAATCCTTGGCCTCGATTGCCTTCCGCCCGGCGACGATATTTTGATTTTCCGGCGTCGCCTTCGGCTCCGGCATATCGGCGAAGGCCCGGCTCTGAACAACTACCAAACTCAGGATCAATGCAGCAACAGTCCCCAGTGATTTCATAAACAGACCTCTCCTTGAAAAAATCATATATGCGCGGATTGTACCCACTCGCCTGCCGCCAACGCAAGACCAAACTTTCTTTATTGTTGACAAGTTCGAGTAGCTGGCGGATATTGCAACCGATTCGGCTTTTTTTAGTTGACCCGTCCTAGGAGACGGGCCGACCGGCATTATCCGCCGCCTACTGCGGGTCACTTAATAGTTAAGCGCCTGAAGGTTGGCAATGGCGAAGTTTGATATCGACTTTCTTCCCGAGTTCTCAGAGTAGACGCTCATCGAGGAGCTGCAGCGCTTTGCGCGCGCCCTTGGGAAGGACACGCTCTCCCGCCGCGACATCGATCAACACGGTAAGATGAGTTCGGCGGTGGTGCTGAAGCGCTTCGGATCACTCCGCCAAGCGCTGCAAGCTGCTGGCCTGCGCCCTACGCGGTTCATGAAGGCCTCGGGGGAGGAGTTGCTCGATCTCCTTGAAGAAGTGTGGGTCACCAGCCTGGAGAGGTTCGGTCGGCGGCCGGAACGCGCCGACCTAAAAACCGTTGGTAGCCCGGTGTCAGCGGATACTATCGTTCGCCGATTCGGTTCATGGAAGAAGGCCCTGATAGCAACCGCCGAACGTGCCGACCGAGAACGCCCTTCGGGCTCCGAAGGGTCCCCCGAACCGACACCGCTGTCGTCCACATCGATGCGCTCAGGGAGGGCAACGCTCTCAGTCAGGAAGCGCTTCTTCGTCCTGAAACGTGACCTGTATCGTTGTCGCCTATGCAAGGCGACAGGTGTGCCCCTTGAGGTCGACCATATCGTACCGGCTGCCCGTGGCGGATCCGATGCGCTCGACAACCTTCAGGCCCTTTGCTTTCCATGCAACCGAGGCAAGCGTGACAGTATCGAATAGACTGCGACACCAGGCGCCTAACAAACCGTTGCACCCTATCCTCGGGAGCGGCGCTCCGCGCCGCCCCTCGGCCGGATGAACGGTGACGTTAGGTTCGGACGGTTGATGCGAGTGTCGAGGCAGAGCGTTTTGAGAGGCGTCGCGCTTGGCAAGCCGGTAATAATCAGTAACGGGTGGGAAGCTAAATCCTTTTGGTGATAATGGACTATTCGGACCTACGTCACTCTAGCCCTTTTCCGGTTGTGGCTCTGCCGCGCTCGGTCCTCTCCGGTTAACTCCTCTTTGTCCCCGCCAAGCTCGCGCCGAATTTCTCGGTCACTTTCGCTCTCAGCTCGGCGCTGGCGCCGGAGACTTTCGGGAACTCGTCCATCCATTCATAGGGACGGCAGGCGTCGATGATGCCGCGGGATTGAAAGCCGCGCTCGCCTCGGCCGCTGAGCGTGCTCGTTAGGCTGCCAAGAATCAATTGGTTGCGACGAACCATAGTATCGTATATGATACTTTCCTACTGTGCGTGTAATACTCGACAGCAGCGTACTCGTGGCAGCCTTACGATCTCGGCAAGGAGCCTCCTTTCGCTCGATTGAGTTGCTTCGGGCGGGAGCATTTGAGATCGCTATTTCCGTCCCTCTGGCCCTTGAATACGAAGCGGTGCTAACACGGCACGCTGCCAGCCTGGGGCTACGGCGTCCGGCGGTGACTACCGTCGTCGATTATCTCTGTGCAGTGGGGAAGCGCCAGTCCATCCACTTTCTGTGGCGTCCACTGCTACGTGATCCGGACGATGAGTTCGTGCTCGAAGTGGCGGTAGCTGCCGGCTGCCAATATATCATCACCCACAATGTCCGCGACTTTGCGGGTGCGGAACGACTCGGGGTGAACATCTTACGACCGAGCCAGTTCTTACGACAGTTGGAGGAATCGTTATGAGTATGTTGAGTTTACGGCTGCCGGAGTCGTTGCATCGCAAGGTGCGTGACTTGGCTGCAAAAGAGTCAATATCGATCAACCAATTCATCACCACGGCAGTGGCGGAGAAGATGGCCGCCCTGTTGACTGAAGAGTACCTGGAGGAGCGGGCACGACGGGCGAACCCTGCGGCATTTGACCGTATTTTGGCTCGCGTGCCAGATGTTCCCCCGATGCCCGGCGATGAGCGACAGCCAATGGCAAGCGGCAGGCAGGCTAACCAAAAAGGATGGAGCGAACGCAGAAAACACGTCGCTCATCCTAAGCGTTAGGCCGCGCAAGGTCAATCCAAGCCTCAGTAAGTGGGACGTAGGTTCGAAGAGTCCGTCGTTGGGATCGGAAGGTTGCTGCGAGTGTCGAGGCAAAGCGTTTTAGAGGGGTCACGCTCGGCAAGCCAGTGATAATCAGAAACGGGTGGGAGGCGAAATCCTTTTGGTGATAATGGACTATTCGGACCTACGTCTCTCTAGTTCGACCTAAGCCCAAACGGCAATTTGCGATTTGTATTCGCACTGGCGATTCTGGTTTGCTAACGCCGCGCCGGATCTACGAAGTGTTGCCGGACGGGAGTGCTGCCAAATCGCAATATATCCGAGTCGTCGACAACGAGGTCGAGGATTATTTGTATCCCGCTACCTACTTTCTGTTTGTAGATTTTCCACCAGCAGTCGAGCAGGCGCTGTTACAAGCATCGTGATTTTCTCAAGCTGCCGCGCCTAATTTACCGCATCACACTGCGCCACTCTTTTCTCACGCACCTATTATTAGAGGACTGCTGCGATAATCGGGCCGCCTGTAGCCGGCAAAGGCTGACATACGTGCGGTGTTTATCGGAAAAGGCCTTTTGTTGTTAAGTGCCGAAAACAATTATAGGATTAGCCGTAGATATGAAATCGTCGGTGGGGATAGACTGACTGATTGATTTACTAGTTCGGCGTCGAGAGCCCAGAGGGACCCGGAGGCGACAGCGTTGAGAGAGTGGGCATTTTTAGAGGAGGAAACCATGCCGTCTGTCGTGATGCAGCCCCGCTACACCCCCGAGGAATACCTCGCTTTGGAGCGGAAAGCAGACTACAAAAGCGAGTACGTGAACGGTCAGATCATCGCGATGGCGGGGGCGAGCCGGCAGCACAACCTAATTGCCGGCAATCTCTATCGTGAGGTCAGCCAGCAAGTGCGAGGACGGCCGTGCGAAGCATATATTAGCGACATGCGCGTCAAAGTGGGCAGCACCGGCCTCTACACGTACCCAGATGTCGTGGTGGTCTGCGGCGAGATCCGCTTCGAAGACGCGAGCTACGACACGCTGCTCAAC
>Ga0326597_10007890_pt1 | contig 14422 bp, 14 predicted proteins | sample RVTome_12_FD_203789 | JGI IMG/M metagenome (GOLD analysis project Ga0326597, IMG submission 203789) | Soil microbial communities from uranium-contaminated site in the Upper Colorado River Basin, Wyoming, United States - RVT100D185 | ecosystem: Environmental > Terrestrial > Soil > Contaminated >... | reverse complement strand
GATCGCACCTCTTCCAAATATTCCTTTATCTTTTGCCGCTTTATTTGCCTGTGTTCCGCCACTCGCGTTTGAATTTCACTAATTTTATTAATCGCTTCGTTACAAAGTGGTCTTAAATTAGGCAGTCTTTCTCGTAAAGAAATCAATTCTTCTCTGGCTTTCTGGACCGCTGTCATAACCTTAGCCTCATCTTGTTTTCTGTTTACTACCTCGGCGTTTACTCTTTTTACGTCCCACGCTAAGCCCATCTTTTCCAAACCTCGAATAATCAAAGCCGATAAATCAAACTGCCACCATCTTAAGCCATGAAACGCCGAACTAGGAAAAGCGTGATGATTATTATGCCACCCTTCGCCAAACGCCAATAAACCTACCACCCAATGATTATGACTAGCGTCTTCCACTTCAAAAGCGCGCCTACCAAATGTATGACAAACTGAATTCACGCTCCACGTCACGTGGTTGGTTAAGAATATTCGCACCAACCCACCCCACAAAAATCCAGTCCAACCGCCCAACATCAGCGGTAAAACTAGCGACAACACTAGCCAAAACGGTGACAGTCGATCAATCGTCACTATCAAAGGATCTTTCAATAAGTGCGGCGCGTATCTTTTCGGATCCGAAAAATTAGCTGACGAAAATAGCCAGCCCATATGCGCGTGCCAAAAACCATCCAGGGGACTGTGCGGGTCACCTTCCTTATCCGAGTGCGCGTGGTGATCAATATGCGTCGCTACCCAGGGGATCGGCCGGCCGTCAAATGACATCGCGCCCAAAATAGTAAAAATAGCCCGCACCCAATCCGGCGCCTGAAAGCTGCGATGTGTCAGCATTCGGTGATAACCAATCGTCACCCCCAGCGCCGCTAAGGTATAAAAAACACCCATCAGTACCAAATCGCTAACAAAAACATATCTTTGCCACAACAGGGCAATCGCCACTAGAAATCCAATAAATGGCGCCACTACCACCGCTGTCACTAGTGTCTTATGAGTCAATTCATTTCTACCCACATGATTCACTTTAAAGGCTGTGGCATAATACGTCTATGCCTTTCCTTGATATTATCTTGCTTGTCGCCGGCTTCCTTCTCCTTATCAAAGGCGCCGACTGGCTTGTCGCCGGTTCTTCTGACCTCGCCCGCCGCTTTGGTATTCGCGATATCGTAATCGGTCTTACTATTGTCGCCTTCGGCACCTCCGCTCCCGAGCTCATTGTTAACCTTATATCCGCTTTCCGCGGCAGTACCGATCTCGCTCTCGGTAATATCGTCGGCAGTAACATCAGTAACCTACTGTTTATTCTAGGCGTTGCCGGTTTGATTTATCCTTTGCGTGTTCCCAAAGGCACTGTCTGGAAAGAAATCCCTTTTTCTCTGCTCGCTTCTTTTGTTCTTCTCTTTGTTGTTAATGATATCTTTTTAGATAATACCGCCGCTTCCGCTGTCACCCGCACCGATGGTCTCGTCATGTTACTTTTCCTGGCCATCTTTCTCTACTACACCTATGAAATTAGTCGCTCCGGCTCATCTTCTTACCCCAAAACTCACGCCAAAAGATCCTGGCTCGTCGTAACTGGTCTAATTGCTAGTGGCATTATCGGCCTAGCTCTCGGCGGCCATCTCATTGTTACCGGCGCTACTGCCATTGCTTCTAGTCTCGGCATCAGCGAAGCCTTAATCGGCTTAACCGTCGTTGCCATCGGCACTTCTCTGCCCGAACTGGCCACCTCCGCCGTCGCCGCTTGGCGTCGCCAAGTCAATATCGCTGTCGGTAATATCGTCGGCTCCAACATCTTTAACGTCTTCTTTATTCTAGCTACTACTAGCGTCATTAGGCCTCTGCCCATCCCGGCCGCTCTTAATTTTGACATACTAGTTCTCATTGTCGCTTCTTTACTACTCTTTTTCATCATGTTTATTGGCAAAAAACACACTGTTGAACGCTGGCAAGCCGGCCTGTTTTTCTTAAGTTATCTTGCTTACATCGTCTTTATCACCTTGCGCGGTTGATCATCCGCCATGCCCACTCTCATTGTTTTCTCGCTTGCTCTCATCACTCTCATCGTCAGCAGCCGCTTCGCTATTAAATCCCTCACTGCCCTGACCTCTGCTTTAGGCATCTCCGAATTTGCCATCGCTTTTATATTACTTGCCGTCGCCACCTCTACCCCGGAGCTGTTTGTTTCTATCTCATCCTCTCTGGCTGATGCTGGCAGTCTCGTTATAGCCACCGCCTTAGGTTCTAATGTCATTAATATGACGCTGATTATCGGTCTGGCTGCCTTCTTGTCCGCCGGCATTTCCACGGATGGCCTCTATATTCGCCGCGATGTCTTGCTGGGCGGTGTTATCACTATGCTGCCGATCATTTTCCTTTTTGATGGCGAAATATCCCGACTTGATGGAGCCATTTTACTACTCTTCTTCGCCGTCTATGTTTATCAGCTTATGCCCAGGTCAAGTTTTTCCAATCGCCAATCATCGCTTAGCTTGGCCACTGCCGCCGGCCATTCATTAGTCGTCGCCATCTTGATTGCTGTTGTTATTGTCTCCGCCCACGTTGTTGTTAGTACCGCCGTCGACATAACTCGCCTTACCGGTATACCGGAATTTATGATCGGCATTTTTATTCTTGCTTTCGGCACTTCCTTACCCGAATTAGTCACTACCGTTGGCGCTGCTCTTATGAGAAAACCCAACCTCGCCCTTGGTACCATCCTTGGTAGTAATATCGCCGACTCCGCTCTTATCATCGGCTTAGCCAGCCTCATCCGTCCCTTGCAAGTAGATCTTACCGCCTCTATCGCGGTAGCCGCTTTAAGCGTTATTGTCTCCCTGGCTTTTCTCACTTGGTTCGCTTTATCAAAAAAACGACTATCCACTTACGAAGGCGCCTTCCTAGTACTCTTGTTTTTAGTCTTCGGCGTGGTGATTGCCACCACTAGCCTGGACTTTCATGTCTAAACGTGCTATCATTTAAAACAATGCTAAGATTGCGATCCCTTACCCTCCTTCTCTTATTAGCGACCCTTATTCTATCTACCGCGCTACCCAATTCAGCTCAAGCTGCCTTAATTGATCAAGTCAACCAGGCTTTCCGTCAAATCCACAACCGCGCTCCTGCTTTATCCGAATGGACCTATTGGGCTGGCCGTGTGCAGCGGCAAGAAAAAACCACATACGACGCTCTGGTTGGCGCTATTGCCTTTCAGAATGCTCAAACCGGTAGCTCACCCGCCACTTTCCGTCAACCTGTTAATAATATCAGCGCCGCCGCTGGTTTTGCTATCGATAAAAAATTCTATCCTTCCCCGCACAATCCCAACTTTCTCCCCGAAGGCACTTTAGTTACTTCGCCCAGCACGCCCAACATATATTACATTCGCGACGGTAAAAAAAGCTGGGTCTTGCCCAACGTTCTAGATAAATGGTTCAAAGAAAATCATTTCTTCAAAAGCAATATAGTCATCAATATCTCCGATGCTGACCTGGCTCGCTATCCCACCGCTTCTTCTGTTAACAAGTTATACATCGGCAAAGTCTTAAAGCATCCTAACGGCGGCCAATTTTATATCGATGATAAATTACGCAAGCGCCCTTTGTCGGCCGGTGTTCGCTCCGCCTTAAAATTCCCCGGCGGCAATCTCTACCCAACTTCCACCATCCACTTAAACGAGTTTAAAACCGGACCCGCTTTAACTGCCGACAAATTCCCCGGCGGCATGAGTATCTACGACGGCCCTTTTCATGGCGGTCGCATCTGGAAAACGGAAGAAATCGCTGGCGGCACCATAGTTAAGCGTCTCTACCTAAAAGACCGCTTCTATGAAGCCGATGGCTATCCCGATGAGAGCCAGCGCGCTCCCGCTGATAGCCTCATACTCGCCAAACATACTCGTGGTCAAAACATCGATCGCTATCCCGACGGCTGGGTCATTGCTATCAGTAGCAATATCTATGTTATGCAAAACGGCCAGCGTCGCTTGATCACCGCTCCCAATATTCTCGCGGCCTTAGGCTACACTGATTCTATTCATACTCGCCGTGAATATCCTGATCTCTTTGCTAAACTAGCCCAAGGCCAACCCATTAGCGCCTTCAAGGGTATAGTTGCCGACGGGGTTTCCGCCAGTAAAGGCGCCCCCGCTCCCGCTCCCAGCACCGCCTCCAATCTAATCAAAGTCCGTCCGGCTATCCGCGCTCTTATCGCTCAAGTCAACGACAATTTCCGCTTCATTTTCGACAAAGATCCTTCCATTAGTGAGAACAAAACCTGGGTCGACGCTCTCTACGGTGGGGAATTTAGCTCCGCCACTGAATTACTCGCCGCCATGAAAAGCGCCAAGATCAACGGCCGGCGGATTCCAGCGCGCACCTCCCGCACCGCCACCCTAAGCGGCGACAGCCTTAAGCTCAAATGGTTCTCATATCTGTTTTACTTTGTCCACCAAAAAGAACCAGCCGAAGCCGATCGAGACTATTGGTACTCCCGCATTGATACCGACAAAAAAAGTATCACCGATCTCGGCGGCACTATCCAGTGGCTTAAAGACACTACCGGTCAAACTAGACGCTAGCCTTAGCTTTTTCCACAATTTCTTCCACAAAAAACGTCGGGTTCATCAACAGCGGCCGCAAAATTTCTCGCAAACTTCCCAACTCTATCATCGCCGCGTGCGCCGGCAATATCAACGTCGTTGCTGGTAATTGGTTCAACATATGCGACATGCTCTGCCACAACAACATCGCTTGTTTATGAACATTGCCATTTCTTAGCTCAGCTTTGCCCACACCCTCTAAGCTAAACAAGTCACCAGTAAAAGCCACATTAGCCAATATAAAAGACAAGCTTTCCAGCGTGTGTCCTGGCGTCGCCATCGCGTGCATAACCAAATCATTAATGCGCAAAACAAACTCCGGCCAGCCGCTGCTATTATCTAACCACGCTTGCATTGTCACTGGCGATAAATATCTCGCCTCTGTCGCCACCGCCAGTTCTTCACCGCTGCTGACATGATCGCTATGCAAGTGCGTGTCCAATACATAGGCTATTTGCGCGTATGTATGTTTAATCAACTTTTGATACAAATAAACATCACCCACCGGATCAATCACAATCGCTCGCCGCTGGCTGATGATCACGTAACTCAAGCAGGCTGATTGTCGCTGCAATTGCCACACTCGAATAGTCGGCAACTCAAATTCCTGGCTATTAATTGGTATTTCTAAAACTTGGACATCATCAACCCGCTCACGCTTTTTCGCGCTAGCTTCCAAAGTAAAGACTCCCCGTCCAATTGCCCCAAATAAACTTCTCATAGCCAATCATGATTTACGTACTTTCAATTATTACTCGCCACACTAAATCCTCAATGCCTTTAACTAATTTATCTGTCAGTTTTACCCGACACCAAAAGCTTCTTCTGCGCCTTAAAAGAAACGTACCCCAACAAACCCAACTGTATCGTCGGCGTTAAACCCACCTGCAAATAGGGGACAATCGGCATGTGTTCGTTATAAGCCCACCGGCCGGTTTCAAGCGCCCACCATTCAAGGCCTATCGCCACCACCAAACCCATTGCCACTATCAGCCATTCCTGCCGCTTCAATTTAGACCAAATCAAAAACGGCGCTGTCAAAAAAGATATAAAAGTTGCGTCCGCCACTGCCGCCCGCGCCAAAATAAATTCTGTGATCTCTCCGCCCATGTAATTATCATAAAGGGCCGCGTGCGCGTTTTCCCACGCCAAGTTCAACAAAAACGCCACGGCGAATATCAAAAAAACCCTTTTCATAAAGCTTAAATATTATATCAGTTTAAAAATAAAAGCCGTCAAAACTTTTCGTTTCAACGGCTTTGCAAAGAACCCATTATCTTCTCGTTAGTCAAGATTGGTTTTCTCCTCTTCTGAAATAGGCGCCATAATAACTCCAAATTCCATTAGTATCTCAAGCTCCTCCGGACTGGGCGGATACCAGCAACTGTTCAAATTTATTCGATTCACTCTGGCGATCGCCGCTTCCAAAACATATGGCCATAAGCCATCCGGCCAAAAATCCTTACCCTGCGGCATAACTTCCTCCAGATTCTTATAACAAACAAGGCACAACCTCGCCCATCCTTCGGCATCAAGATCCGGTCCATAGTCCAGCTTAAGCCAACCAAGATGCTCAAAATCAACAACATTCTTGTCACACAATACACATGGAATTATCGCATGTTTAGGACAATAATTATGTGCCCGATCTTCAATTTCCATAAGATCGCCACTTAAGAAAGCATCTTTTGCTGCCTCATACAGGCTTCTACAGATCTCATACAGAGTCGTTCTCACTATTCCCTCCAGGGTTTTTCAAGAACAAATGTTAACTCACGGTAACAACCAGGCAACAATAACGCTTTTTGCCTAAAATGTCAATCGCGGCCTATCTTTTTCTGCTAATCACACGCCCAAGACCGTCGTTGGCCACGAACATCTCTAGCGGAGACATCACGCGTTGCACCTTGCCTGGCATGACCCAGAAACCAGCGTGATCAGCGCCAGTATCAGCGCAATCCCAGCCGAGGCAGCCAACGTTACCTGGGCTGTAGAGCGTGATCGGATCACCCGGGACAATTGTTCCGCCACACCACGCGCATTTGATTGCTGCCTGGGCCCAGCATTGTGGGCAGTAGGCGGGTGTTTTGCTCGGCGCTTTGAAGACGCCTTCATGGCCGTGAATGGTTAGGATTGTCTTCCACTTGGCCGTATGGCCACAGCCACACTTGTAGTTGCGACCAAGGTAACGATAGTAGAGCGCCTGAAATTTCTCCCAAGCGTGTCCGAGCCTCCGTAAAAACTTCACGAGTCACCTCGCTTTCATAAGGGAGTAATTGTAAAGAGCAGTCCGTCCATACTACGCCGGTATGGAGCAAAGTCAATCCGAGCCAACTTGATTTTTCAGCCTATCCGAGCATAATCTTGTCCTAATTGTACTTTCCCAACCAATTTAAGATCAGAGGTACGGCTCGACATTTCTATCGAGCGGTAGTCATGCCCAATCTAACACCGCCTGTACGCGCGGCCGCTGACGTATAAGGATTTAGCGTCCTTGGACTACGTGGTTGCGGGCAAGGTGTATCCAAAAAACCTGACTACCAACGCCCAGGATGGCGTGAATGACTTCTTTGCTTTGCGCGACGTGCTTAGCGCCATGCAAGATCATAACCTTGTCCTGTGCTTGCACGGTGAAATGCCAGGCGACCACATTATGGGTCGTGATCGCGAACAGGCATTCTTGCGCACTTTGAAGTTTCTGGCACGGACGTATCCCAATTTACGTATTGTGATGGAACACATCACAACAGCCGCCGCGGTCGAGGCAATCCTTGATTTGCCCGACAATGTAGCCGCGACGATCACTGTTCATCACTTACTGCTCACGCATGATGATGTCGGCGGTGATCGTATGTGTCCCAATCACTATTGCAAGCCGATTGCCAAAGATCCAACCGACCGCGCGGCGCTCGTTCAAGCCGTCATTAGCGGCTGCCCTAAGTTCTTCTTTGGATCAGACAGCGCGCCGCACCCAAAGGAAGGCAAACAGCGTCTGTATGACTGCTGCGCGGGAATCTTCACCGCTCCCGTTGCCTTGGGATTGCTGGCTGATATTTTTGAGCAGAACAACGCTCTGGGTGAGAGGTTCGAGCTTTTCGTACGGAACTCCGGCATGGATTTCTATGAAGTCTCCGAGCCGCTTGAAAACCCTCCGCGAAAGCTGCGCTTCATTAAGGAGCCATGGCTTGTTCCTGAAGAATTCGCGGGCATCGTTCCGTTTTGGACGAAGCAAACAATCAACTGGAAAGTTGCTGAAGATTAACAGCGCAACCCCGCCGTTCGGCTCAACCCCGCGCGGCTTTTTCTTAATTGAAACGGTGCTACTAATTTTTAAGTATTCGCAGCCAAACTGTTAGGAAGTTGGAACACCGTTATACACTCATTTGAGCGTCTGGCGGCGTTTAACGCGCGGGTACAGGAGGGTGCTTACACCCTATGACCCCTCTTTTGTTATCGGGCGCCGGTCTATATCGAACTCCAAGACCAAAAAACGACCGCCCTATAAAGACTATACATATATCAAGGAGCCTCTCGTGATTGCGAGCGAGAGCGAGCACAAAAAGCTGGGACTCCTAAAGCTGAAAAAGGGTGGTCGGGTCGAAAAAATTACCCTCGATATTAAATGCTGTTGGATATGTAGTTATATAACTAGGCGTGGTTTATGCGATTGCGATTGATACGGGCTGTGGTAGTGCGATATCATCCGTGGTATTGTCTAAGTAATGAGTGGCAAAAAGATTTTATTGGGAATCATTGGAGTACCAGTTGGGCTTTTTATCTTGCTCATCGTAATTACACTCATCTTTGGTGAGCGACAATTTGTCTCAGAAGAGAATGTATTACATGACAGTAGCTCAGGAGAAGTGCCGGTTTCAATCATATACTATGATGTTGAGGGAAACACCGTGCAGCAGCTACAGAATAGTATTGCCGGACACGATTGGGGCGTAGTGCCGGCTCACGGGACTGGGACTGCCCGGGTTGTTTGGGATTACGATGTTAGTCATCGTCTGCGGGAGGAGGCAGGCTCGTGTCGGTATGTGGAGGTCAAGCTGAATGGCAGCATAGTTGAGGAATTGCCGCGCTGGCAGGCGCCGGCGGGGGCTGATTCGGCCTTGGTTGCGCGTTGGAATACCTTTATCACCAACCTGGAAACACATGAACAGGAACATGTTGACTTGGGGCTTCAAGCAGCAAAAGAAATTCACGATACACTGATTAATTTCCCGCCCCAGCCGACGTGCGACGAGCTGACCGCCAAAGGGGACGCGAGAACCGATGAAATATATGATAAGTATGAACAGAGAAATATTGAGTACGACAAGCGGACGAATCACGGCGTTACCCAAGGGGCAGCTTTGTAATACGGGCAGATAGTAATTTAACGAGTCTGCAAGCTGCCGGCCGACGGGCTATTTGCATCTGTGGATGGCTCGCTGGTCGCATCGTTGGCTGGTACCAGATCGTCATAGATGGCGTCGCAGTGGGAGCTGTCTTCATACATTTCAAGAGGACTGACGCACTCCTCCCATCGATTATAGGCTTCAATACTAGGATCAATCGTAGGGGGAGGTGGCGGTGACGGAACAAGATGCTTAATGGACTCAAAACCGCCGGGTATAATATCATCGCAGTATGTCGGATTAGAGGCACAGGCTTCAGCTTGGCGGGCTTTCATTAGCTCTCCAACCCGATGAACTTCCGCTTCGGACAGGGGGTGGTTAAGTAAACTGATGCCGTCGTGATCCGTACGTTGCACTTGATGGAACCAGTATGATTCAGTGCTGTTAACGAAGCATCGCGGTTTGTAACCCTTCGATGATTTTCCGATCCAGTGTGCTTTACACCCTCCCGGAACGCTATCAGCTGGCCGGCCGTAGCCGGTTGGTTCGATAGTGTCGTCGTATATTCCAAAGTCATCAGGCAAATCTGTGCCGATATCCTCGCTTTGCTGTGACACCGCATCCTCGTTTTGGCTGGCTGGGGGCTCTATACGGTGGCCAATTCTGGGTTCAAGATTGAGCATTGCTTCATGGATGAGGTCGGCCAGGTCGCGTTCGTAGCTTCCCCGAGTGGAGATGTCGTTATTTTCCCAAACTCCTGCGCGCATATTCCACACTGATGCCCTGACGTCGCCATTGAGATATCCATCCCATACCCACAAGTCGCCAGCTTCAAGTTGCAGCACATGCTCCCCGTTGCCCCAATGGTTGCGCGTCAACATTTGGTAGTTATCGTCCAGCACAATGAGGATACGAACATCGCGGCCTTTCTGAAGAGCTGGGTTGTTGGTGGGTTCAAAGCGCCAATCTTCCGACTGTAGAGTACGCTGGAGCATCAGCACGTCATCACGGTCAAGTGTTTGATTGCCGCCTCTTCTAGTGGTAAATGTCTGAACGGCGTCCAGGAAGTTTACTTCCTGGGCCAGTCCTTCAGGCTTGATGACTTCCCCGTCGGTGTAATCCAGCAACCACTGGGTATGAGCGCGGTATGCTCGCAAATTCCGCGTTGCTTCGTCAGGTGATGCGCTGCGGTTGACAATACTTTGGGCAGTTTCCAACGAGACGCCGCCAAAGTCGGCAAAGTTTTCAGCCACGGTACTCTTCCTGGCTTCCCATTGGTCAGGATCGTTCAATTCAGCTTGCTGCGCTGCTTTCATGGAGTTCCACAAGCCTGGTGCCGTGTAGCGCTCGACGACTCGGGTCATGACCGGTTGGTATCTTTCCTGCCCGAGTGAAACTGTAGCGAGTGAGCGGAATACCAATTCGCTGGCCTGGCCGCGAGTAATGCTGTCACCCACGGACTCAAAGAGATCAAACTGCCGGGCCAGATTGGCAGCTTGCTCGTCATCTAGCGGTACGCCACTCGTTGCCCACCGCATCATTCTGGCCAGAGAGCCAACAGCTTCTGTGTCCTTGATTGGTTGATCGGGGTTAAAAGGTTCGTCATCGGATTGAGCCTGGACGGCGCGAATTATAAACGGCGACCATGTTTGTGTTTCCGAGGGTATCGCTTCCAGCCACCCCTCCTCTTTCACAAAACAAATAGCGGCGGCCACTTCTCCGGTTGAAACATCAGGAAAGCAATTTTGATATATATCCTGGCTGGGTTCAATGCCGGTTAGTCTCGTCAACATCCCGGCCCACTCGCTTCGGGTAAGAAATTGGTCAGGATTAAAGTTACCATCAGGACTCGCCGACACTATCTGTTCGCGTGCTAAGTAGCTGACCGCGGCATAGTTGTCGTGGTCGCTGGACACGTCCGTAAACGGTTTTGGTTGGAGAGATAATAGGTAGTTTTCTATGGCAATCGGGTCAGCAGTGTTTAAGGCCGAGGGGTTATCTTGGGAAGGTCGGTTGGAAGCAATCGCGCCGAGGATTGCCAGAGCCACCACGGCTCCGACGCCTATGGCCAGCCACTTCAACCAGGGTCGCTGTCTGACTTCCCTGGCTAATTTGGTTCTAGCGTCTTCAACTGGCTGAGACGGCGGAGTTGATTGACTGTTTTTTGTTTGCTCCTCTGACATGTCTCTTACAGCATATCATGACTGTTACAAAGATGGCCATGGATCGTTCTTTGAAGCCATCCAGCACGGGGAGAAATAAGGGGTCAAGTACAATTTATTTAGTTCGACTAAAAATTATTGGCAGCCCCAAGGGGAATCGAACCCCTGTTGCCAGAGTGAAAATCTGGTGTCCTAGCCACTAGACGATGGGGCCATATAAAGAGATGAAGCCTTTAAGGTGCCTACCTAAAATAAACTTACTTGCCAAAAAAGTAAATTGTCCGCACATTAGGGCATATGATACCCCTGCTTCTAATCGCTCTTTTAGCCGCCGATACTAGCCAGTTCGACCTTCATGTCGATAGCGGCTCTGGCTCCAACGCTTCCATTGAAATCAACCAATCTTCCAGTAGTTCTTCTGAAACCACTACTTCTTCTAGTCTTGACGCCGAAGTGACTGTTAATGGCGAAACCAAATCCCTTAAAGTCAAAGACGGCGAAGTCAAAGAAAATACTTTCGATTCAGACGAAGTAAATATCAACGTCTCTCCCCCTGATAAGGGGGAGTCGGAGGGGGTTTTTTCTCTCGCTCCATCTACAACTCATGCTGCCACCCCTAGCACCCCTAGTCCATCGCCATCACCCAGCCCCACTGCTTCTGCCGCCGCTTCTGACAACAGTAGCAGTAACACCTTCATTCAAATCATCATCAGGTTCTTCACCAGCCTTTTTGACTAATATTTCAATAGGTGGTAGTCTAATTGGCTCACATGAATAAGCTATTTAAAAATTGCCTGTTTAGTCTTACTCTTTCAGTTTTAATTGCCGCGCCAGCGATGAGCCACGCCCAACTAACCGCCACTCCCCAAATTGCCACTATCAACATATTACCCACCGGTAATGGTGTTCGTCTCATGATCAAAGGCGACGGCTTTACCTCTTTCAATACAATCATTGCCGACGGTAACGGCAATACCCAAACCATCGGCGCCGCTTCCGCCACTGGTGATGCCGTGGTCGCCAATCTTGCTTCCGGCACCGGCGTCTATCAAGTCTCTGTCAAAAACTCTCTCAATCAAACCAGCAACGCCGTTACTGTCGATATTAGTAACCCCAACGTTGGCAACCTTATCCCCCCAAGTCCTGCTGCGCCGACCCCTATCCCGGCCGCTGCTCCTATTCCTAATACTACCTCAAATTTTTCTGCCACTTCTGCTCAAAGCGGCCCGCCTGGCACACAGTTCAATACCAACATTAGGACCTCTCAAGATTTTGCCCCTTTACCCGTGACTACTGCCGATAATTTTTCCTTTTCTAACAATTCATCTTCTAATAATTTATCCACCCCGCCCCTTCCTTCCCCAACTGTTGACGTCAATGTTAACAGAGATGAAAAAAGCGGTCTGATTGAAATTGTTATTCGCATTATTCTCAATTTGACCGGTCGCGCTGCATAATAAAGCAGTGTCTAGTGTGGAAAAAACAATATTAGCTATTGAGACTTCCTGCGATGAGACTGGCCTGGCCGTCTTACGTCAAACCAACGATCAGATAAAAGTTCTATCTTCGGCTTTGGCTTCTCAAATTGATATTCACAAAGCCACCGGCGGCGTTGTGCCTGAAGTCGCCGCCCGCGAGCACACCCAAGTTATCCGGCCTTTGCTGCGAAAAGTTTTGCGTGAAGCCAATATTGATCCTGCTCAACTAGGTGCCATCGCCGTTACCATTGGCCCCGGCCTGCAACCGGCCTTAGCTGTCGGTGTCGCCGCCGCCCGCGCTCTAGCCTATGCTTGGCGTAAACCAATCATTCCGGTTCATCATCTCGAAGGCCATATATATTCCGCCTTGCTCCCCTCTCCTCAAGCGAGGGGAGGGGATGGGGGTGGGGTGAAATTTCCGCTTTTGGCTCTCATCGTCTCCGGTGGCCACACCATGCTAGTCAAAATGACCGATCATGTTAACTACCAAATAATTGGCACCACTCAAGACGACGCTGCTGGCGAAGCCTTCGATAAAGTCGCGCGCCTTTTAGGCCTCCCATATCCTGGTGGCCCCCATCTAAGTAAGCTAGCCGATAGGGGAGACTCTCAAGCTTTCGACTTCCCCCGACCCATGCTAAATTCCGGCGATCATAACTTCAGTTTCTCTGGCTTAAAAACAGCGGTGCTTTATAAGCTGCGCAAATTAGATCTACTGGATACATCGGCCGACAGGCCGGGTGAGGTGGCAAACATCGCCGCCAGCTTTCAAGCCGCCGTTGTCGACACGCTAGTCACCAAAACCAGTACTGCCGCCGAACAAGAAAATATAGAAACCGTCTTGCTGGTCGGCGGCGTCGCCGCCAACCAAAAACTCCGCCAAGAACTATCACGGCAATTAGCCGCCCAAAACATTACTCTGCGCGTCGCGCCCCTAGAACTTTGCGGTGACAATGCCATTATGATCGGTCAAGCCGCTTTTTTTTCTCACCGCCAAACCACCTGGAAGAATATAGATGCTCATGCCAGACTTGAATTAAGCTTATTTTCGAGGGGAGGGGGTCAATTAGGTCGCAAGTGATCCCGCACGCTCAACATCAAAGCTCGCCGTAACTGCGCGCAAGACTCCTTCGGGCACCGCGCCAAGTGATGCGCCATTGGCCCAAAAGTCTGCCGGCTAAAAACCGGTCGTCTTGCTCCGTACAAATATGGTTGTACCTGAACGCATCCCAATAAAACTTTTTCGTTAAACAACCAAACTACCTTTGTTTTCATCCCATCGGACACCTCACTCTTTAGATCTACGCACTGCCTCCGTCGGCATTGACTCAAGTGCTGCAGCGCCTCGCGAAACTGAACTTGTCCCTCCACACTAAAAACATACGCCGGCGCACAATCCCGCTTGACCTGATCGCAACCATCTCCCTCTGCTACCACCTCCACATGAGCTAAAGGGTCAAGTACTAATGTATACGACATTACTTTAATAAACTTACCGTAATGTTCTCCAAAATGCCAGTGGAAAGCTTAAATATTTGATTTTAAGCGCTTATTGAGCGATCTTAATATCATGTCCGATTCAATGCCCAAGCAATACGATCCTAATCAGCATGAATCTAAGATTTATCAGAAATGGGAAGACGCCGCTGCTTTTCAGCCTAATTTAGACGCCATTAAGGCCGGCCGCCAGCCGTTTACTATCATGCTGCCTCCACCCAATATCACCGGCAGTCTCCACATGGGCCATGCCTTAGAAGATACTATTATAGATATCCTAGTTAGATATCATCGCTTACTAGGCGACTGCGCCTTATGGGTCCCCGGCACCGACAGCGCC
>Ga0326597_10007889_pt1 | contig 14423 bp, 8 predicted proteins | sample RVTome_12_FD_203789 | JGI IMG/M metagenome (GOLD analysis project Ga0326597, IMG submission 203789) | Soil microbial communities from uranium-contaminated site in the Upper Colorado River Basin, Wyoming, United States - RVT100D185 | ecosystem: Environmental > Terrestrial > Soil > Contaminated >... | reverse complement strand
CCACCCGGCCCAGTCCGGGCGGATGAGTGAAGGAGGCAAGCCCGCTTCCTGCGATGTCATGAACTCCAATCCAAAATTCTGCTCGAGGGTCTGCACCAGCGGGTCGGCGAGGAGGGCGGCGGCCTGACCGCTCTCATCGCGCACGATGTAACGCGTGGCATTCGTGGGGTCGAGGATGGATGCTCGACCGTCGGCGTTGGTCGGCGGGGAAAAGAATTCTTCGCGAATCCCATAACTGACCGTCAGCCGGCGGGTAACTCGGAAATCGTCAGCAAAATAGAACCCCATGTAATTCAGGCGATCGTTCCCGCCCGAATTGCCCGCCTGTGCAAAGGAGAGGAAAGGCCGGCCCAGCAGAAAGTCGGAAAAGGCGGAGCCGGAAACCGACCCAAAACCATCGCTGAACGAAAAAATACCCTGACCAAAATCTTCCACCAAATAGAAGAGCCGCAGGCGGCGGGCGTCACCGCCAAACTTCATCGTGTGGCGGCCCTTGACCCATACCAAGCTGTCGGTGAATTGAAAAGTATGATTCCGACGCACGAAGGGCTGGAAGATGTCGCTGTCGCCCATGTCGGCGTAACCGGGGACGTTGATCGCGGGGATTCCCCGGTTGGTGGCGCCCGGCGCGCGCGTGATCCCCAACGCCTCCAGGAATCCGCTATCGATGTTCTCTGCTGCTTTGGTTCCCAGAAAGTACGCGTAACCGAATCGGAAATCGTTAATCAGCGTGGGACGAAAAACCGACGTCACCCCCAGGGCGAGGTTTCTTCCCCGATCGTCTTTGTCGGTTCCGTAGCCAGGCGGCGCGGGAGGGTTCTGAGCGAACGTGTTCGACACAAAGGGAAAAAGCTGATCGCCGTTGAAGAAAAGAAATCGGCCGAAGATCTGGTGCTTTGAATTGAGTTGATGATCCAGACGGACCAGCAACTGATCGCTCACCACGCGACGCAGTCCCACGTTGACGTGATTGTTAGCGCCCGGCGCGGCGTCCGGTTGATTGGGCAGCGGGAGGCGATCGAGAATCGCCCGGGAAAGCGGGTCAATCATGCTTTCGGGAATCTGATTTTCCGCGAATGCTTGGCCGGTAGTGGGGTCGATCAATGTGGGGAAGGACTCTCCGGTCAGCGGATTGATGCCGCTGAAATCTCCCCGGCGGATCTCCGCCGGAGGCAGCAGCGTGGTATTGGTAACGCTCTGATGAATTCTCAAGCCCTCGTAATTGGCGAAGAAGAACGTGCGGTCGCGCCGGATGGGTCCGCCGAGACTCGCTCCAAACTGGTTTTGGCGGAACGGCGGGATCGGTTGGCGTGGGTCATCGAAGAAATTTCGGGCGTCGAGGGCGTCGTTGCGCAAAAACTCGTAGGCGGTTCCCATCAGACGATTCGTGCCGGCGCGGGAGGCGATATTGACCTGCGCGCCCGAGGTCAATCCCTGCTCGGCGGTGTAAGAGTTTTCCACGACGCGGAATTCGCGGATGGCGTCGATGGACGGATTCGCCGAAAGGCTGTAGGCGAACGGCTCCATGAGCGTCACGCCGTCGAGCGAAAAGTTGTTGCGCTCCGAGCGCTGGCCGTTCACCGAGAAACCGATGCCCAGCGCTGCGGTGTTGAATTGCTGCGTAGAGCCGTTTGGGTAGGGCGGAACGGCTCCGGCGGCGAGCAGCGTGAGTTGCGAAAACTGCCGAGTGTTCAAAGGCAGGAGGCTCACGCGCTGGTTGTCAATCTCATCGCCGATGGCGGGCGTGGCGGTCTGAATGAGCGGCGGAGAGGAATCGACACGGACCTGCGCCTGCTCCCGCGCAAGATCGAGCCTGACGTCGACGCGCGCGGTTTGGGCCACTTGAATTGTGAGCCCCTCCAGAACTCGTGCCGCGAAGCCTTCTTTGAAGACTTCCAACTCGTACGTCCCCACCGAAACAACAGGGAAAGTGTAGAACCCGAGTTCGCTGGTTCGGGTTTGCCGCGTCTGCCCCGTGGCGGTATTGCGCACTTCCACCCGGGCGTCAGGGACGGCGGCGCCGCTGGGATCAGTGACAGTTCCTTCGAGATTGCTGTTCCAACTTTGGGCGCGGAGGGAAGCGGTGACGAATCCCGGAGCCAGCAGGATGGCAAGCATCCAGAGCGAAGAAAATGCAGACTGACGGAGGAAGTCTCGAACTGTTCCTTTCAAAGGAAATGCCCCTTTTCGGGGCAGTGGTGAGGCGAGCGTAAGCACGCGCCGCTTCCAGGGCCAGCCCTCCCAGCATACACGGGAGCACTTCCGCCCTGCGGGCGAGATGCCGCCTTGACCTTCTCCCATCCGGACTTTACCGTCGGCCCCGGAATTTCACCGGATCGTGGGGCTTCAAACAAGTGACAAGTGGCAGGTGACAAGTCAAGAAGCTACTCATCATTTACTGTCCGTCACTGATCTTCCGCCCCTCGCGGGCTTTACCGCCGATCGGGAATTGGGAAGGTGCGCGAACGCCGATCCTTCCCTCACCCTGCCCCGAAGGTCTCGATCTTCAACTCCAAAGTCTAACACCGGACGCGCCCGCCTTCAACGGACATCGCGTCACGGTCTAGTCGTCGCCGCCACGGACCTTTCTTGAGCCGTGCAGCGACCGGTCGCCCTGAATTCTCACCTTCCAAGTGGGTCGGCGTTGTCGGCGGGGTGTCACGGGATTGTTAATTCATCGGCCCGGCGCTTGACCGAACCCCGGATACACTTATAATCGCTCTTCGCTGCACGCTTGGAACCGAATGACTTCCGGCCAAAACTCGGAAGCCGCCCCGACGGAGCCCGCCCGTCGCCACGGCGAGCCTTGGGCGCTGGGGTCAGTATTCGGGTACGCCTCCGCCAATATCTTCGACCGTCTCGCCGTGATCCACGCCGACCCGCTGATCGGGCCCTTCCTCCGCGGAATACCCAGCCTGCTCCTGGGAATCGTTCTGGTCCTGCGAAATAAAACCCTCGACCAGTTGCGCCCCTCTTCGTCCCGCTACATCGGGCGCCGGGCGTTTCTCTCCTTCGTGCTGGCGGGATTCCTTTCCACCCTCGGGCTTTTCCTGTATTACTTCGCCATTCGAATCGGAGGGGTCATCATCACCATCCCGGTGCTGGAGACCTACGTCATCTGGGGGACGCTGATCGCCTGGTTCTTCCTCGGAGAACGTTTCCGGCGCATGGTCCTGCTGGGTGTGGGCCTGATTGCCGCGGGGCTGGTTGTGTTGTCTCTGGGCCAGTTGCGCGGCCAGCCGATCACACCCTATTGGTACTGGGCAATTCCGCTGGTTTTGTTCACGGCCCTCACCTATGGGATTTCGGGCGTTCTTTGGCGCGACGGCCAATTGCGTGGCGCGCACCAGTCCACGGCCATTCTCCTGCAATTCGTCACCAGCGTGGCGGTGGCTTTGGCGGGCTTGGCCGTGGGTGGCCGGCTCTCCATGATCGGCGCGGCCACGGGGCGCGAGATCGCGGCGTTGCTGACCAGCGGCGTGCTCTCGGGAATCTTGGGAATCTACTGCATGTTTACAGCATTGCGGTTGATGTCCGTGGCCCGGGTCTACGCTTTTTCTTCGCTCACCCCCTTGGTGGCAACGCTGTTTGCGTGGCTCTTTCTGGATGAGTATCTGAACCTCATTATGATCGTTGGAGTCCTCCTCGTTACCGCCGGCGTGGGGCTGACGCAAATCTACCGGCCGAAGGACGAGCGGCAAGCATAGCGGAAGATTCGCGAAAAGCTCTCGGAGCCCGCCGGTCAGGGCAACAAAAGAGTCGCCGCTGAAAAAAGGCTTGCATCCTAGAACCTGCCGCCAAGCATCTTGATGACTATGGAGGCTTCGAGAGTGGCTGGCCGAACGCTGGTTGCGGCGGCCTTAATCATGCTGTCTTTGCCGGGCGCGCGCGCGCGAGCGGAGACTCCGATGGGGCCAGCCTCCACCCCGGACCCGCTCCGCGTGGCGCTCGACCACTTCTACAACCTCGAGTACGACTCCGCCGACAAGGAATTCACCGAGTGGCTCAAGGAACATCCCGGCGACCTGCGGGCCCTGAATTACCTCGCGGCCGTGATCCTGCAGCGCGAATTGCTGCGCCGCGAGCTTCTGGAAGCGCAGGTTTACGGAAAAGGGGGTGAAGTATACGAGGGCGACAAGCAAACCTTGTCACCCGAGCTGCGGCGGGAGCTTTTGGGAGTCTTGGAGAAAGCCGAGGGTCTCGCCGATGACCGGCTGAGCAAGAATCGCCGGGACGTTGAAGCGCTGTACTGGGCCGGCGTGAGCCATGTCACGCGCGCCCTGGTCAACCTAACACTGCTCAAGGCTCGCATGGATGCCCTCGGTGAGGCCAAGAAGGCCCGTAAGCTGCACGCCCAGGTTCTGAGCCTCGACCCGAATTTCACCGACGCCTATCTTGTCCTGGGGATGTATGACTACATCGTCGGAAGCCTGCCGTGGTACATGAAAGTCGTTGCTTCGCTGGTCGGCTATTCGGGGAGCAAGACGCGCGGGATCGCCGAAGTCGAGCGCGTCAGCAAGCAAGGCAATTGGGCTCGCGAGGACGCCAAATCCTATCTGGGTATCCTTTACTATCGCGAACAACGCTATCCGGAGGCGCTTGCGGTTCTGCGGGCCCTGGCCCAATCGTATCCGCGGAACTACGTCGTGCAGCAGGAGATTGCGCGCGTTCACAAGGCCCAGGAAAACTGGAAAGCCGCCGCAGAAGTTTATGACGGCATCGTCGCCAAGCACGACATCGGGACGCCCGGGTACGCCGAAATCCCTCTGGCCAAAATACTCTTCCAGGCGGGTGAGGTTTGGGGAAGCCAAGGAAGCCCGGAGCAGGCCCTGCTCCGCTACGAGCGGGCGGGAAAGCTCGGCGACAACAACATCTACGTTTTCCGAGCGGAGCTGGCCGCGGCGGATCTCTGCGTGCGATTGAACCGGCGCGCGGAAGCGCTCCGCAAGTATCAGCGGGTCGCCGCCGCGATCCCCAATACGAGCGAGGGCAAAGCGGCGCGCCAGGCCTTGAAGAGACTCGGCGAAAACGCCGGGTGAGGCTGCTCTCTTCCTTCCTTCGACCGACCCTCAGATTTCTTCTCACCTTGAGGGGCAGGTTTTCATCGCATACAATACACGCCAGCAGAGCCCGGTCTCGATTCCGTTGAACCGCCGCCTTGGTCAGCTCGGACCCGAGGGAGCTCCGTGGACGTTGCCTTCGAACTTACCCCTCTCGTAGCAGGGAAGCTTATCGTTTACTCCCTGGGCTCGTTGGTGCACCTGTTCCTGATGGTGTTGATTCTCGGCCAGCGCCGCCTGCGCCGTTTGGAATGGTTGCTGTTCGCTTTGATGGCGGCGCTGTTCATGTGGAACGCTGGGAATCTGCTGGCGCTCAACGTGGGACTTTTCTATGGCGTCGGTCCCAATGTGCTCTCGGCCTTGTCACGCTTGGTTCCAGCCTTGGGACTCCTTCTCATCCCTCCTCTCATGGTCCACGTCCACGCCCAGTACGCAACGCAGTTTCACCACTCTCCAACGGCGAGAAGAGCTCTCGTCGCATTATTCTACGCTCCGCTGTTGGGTGCAGCGTGGGTGTTTGGAAGATTGCTGGGTCGTCTGGAGTTGGATCCCGTCATCTCCATCCGGCAGTTTGCCGGTCCTTTGGTTGTGTGGCTGATCGCGTCGTTGCTGGCCAGCGCGGCTTTGAATCTCGATTTCCGCCGCCGGACCGATGACCCTCGATTCATCCGCTTTCATTCCTGGCTTGCGGGTTTGCAGCTCTTGCTCGTCGCGGGAGTCGTGGCGACCTACGTCGCGCGACCCTTGCCGTTTCAAGGGCTGGGAGGCTGGTTCCCCACGTTTCTGATGCTGGTGGGTATCTTTCCCAGCGTGTTGATGGGCTATTCGATTTTTCGCTACAACTTCCTCGAATTGCGCGTCCAGCGCAATCTCGTCTATTCCATTGTCGCTATCTTCGCGCTGCTGATTTACGTCAACGTTATTCGGCGGGTGAGCGGGCATCTCGAGCTGCGCAACATTCTCCCTTCCGCCGTGACCGAAGGGGTGATGATTTTTGCTTTGGTCGTTTTCCTGGAGCCGGTGAAGAAGCAGATCAACCGATTGCTTCATGCCGCCTTCGTTTCCCAGGTTGCGCCGATTCAGCGGTTCGCAGTGGAGATTCAGGAGTATGCCAAGCAATCCGGCGACGTGGAGGCACTCAAACGCTTCATCGAGCTTCGAGCGCCACGAGAGCTTTTCCTTGAACGCGTCATACTCCGGGTTGGCGAAGACGCGGCCGGAATGGAGAGTCCTTCCTTACCGCCGCCCAAGGAGCATTGGTTCCCGATTCGCCGGGGCGACGAAGTTCTGGGCCGCTTGGAAGTTTCTCCTCTGGCGCCGGAGCTTTCGGGCGATCAATTCGGCGCGCTCGAGCTCCTGGCTGACCAGCTCCCGGCGGCGCTGGAGTTGTGCCATCTTATCGCGGACAAAGTGAGGCTCGAACGCGAATTGGCGGAGAAGGCAAAATTGGCGTTTCTGGGGGAAATGGCCACGCGCATCGCCCATAACGTCAAGAACCCGTTGAGCTCAATGAAGACGTTGGTGCAGTTGCTGGAAGAGGACGCAAGCCTCCCGGACCGCGCCCGTCAGGATTGCCGTCTGGTGACTCAGGAAATCGACCGGCTGGACCACAATATTTCTCAGGTATTGCGTTATGCGAAGCCCGCCCGGGACAAGGACCGGCCGGTGGACCTGGCGATGGTGGTCAGCCGTGCTCTGGGTCTGATCCGAGCGGAGGCGGCAAGGCGCGAAGTGGCGATAGAATTCAAACCCGACCTCGCGCCTTGCCCGGTTGAGGGAGGGGAGGAGGCGGCAAGCGACGTCGTTTCAAACCTCCTGGTGAATGCCCTCGAAGCGAGTCCGAATGGTGGGATTATTCGTGTGGCTCTGATCCAGGATGCTGCTGGAACTGACCTTTGGGTGGAGGACAACGGCTCGGGAATTCCGCCGGAGTTAAGAGAGAGGATTTTCGAACCTTTTTTCACGACGCGTCCCGGCGGGACGGGCTTGGGCTTGGCGATCGTCGCCCGCCGGGCAGAAGAGGTCGGCGGAGCAGTGGAATGCGTTTCGCCGGCTGCTGAAGACGGGCACGGGGGCTCGCGGTTCAAGGTTCGCTTCCGGCGGGCGGGGCCTGCCGGGGAGAATTCCCGCAAGGAGAGCTATGCACTCCATCCTGATTGTGGATGACGACGCGACGGCTCGCTACGGCATACGTCGCGCACTCGAAGGCCAGTACAAGATTCTGGAGGCAGACAGCGCCGCGATCGCCCGGCGGCTGATGGCGGCGGAGAGCCCCGACCTGTTGCTGCTCGACATCGAAATGCCGGAAGAGAGCGGGCTGGATTTCTTGCGCGAGCTGAAGGCGCAGGAGAACTCGCCTACCGTCATTATGATCACGGCCTACGGATCGGAGAAGGTGGCCGTGGAAGCCATGAAGAGCGGCGCGTACGATTACCTCCCCAAACCCTTCGAGGTGGACGAACTTCGGCTAGTGGTGGAAAAAGCGCTCGAACATTTGGACCTGGCGGAAGAAAACCAGCGGCTCCGGCGACAACTCACTTCCGAGGGGCAGTTCGGCTCGATGATCGGTTCGAGCAATTCGATGCGCGCGCTGTTCGAACTTGCCGACCGGGTGGCAGCCGCGGACGTCACGGTGCTTATCCAAGGCGAAAGCGGAACGGGAAAGGAGTTGCTGGCACGCGAGATCCATCGCAGAAGCAATCGCGGCAGCAAGCCTTTTGTCGCCCTCAATTGCGCGGCGCTCCCCGAACACCTCATCGAGAGCGAGCTCTTCGGATTCGAGAAAGGAGCGTTTACCGGCGCGACTTCCTTGAAGCGCGGGAAGTTCGAGCTGGCGCACGGCGGCACGCTCCTCCTCGACGAAGTGGGCGACATGTCGCTGGCCACGCAGGCCAAGCTTCTGCGGGTGCTCGAGACGCGCAGGGTGGAGCGTCTCGGCGGGACCAGTTCCATTGAAGTCGATGTCCGCATCCTTAGCGCCACGAACAAGGATCTGGCGGCGGAAATTTCCAAGCAGACTTTTCGTGAGGACCTGTACTTTCGTTTGCGTGTAGTGCTCTTAAAGATTCCGCCGCTCAGGGAACACAAGGAGGACATTCCGCTGCTGGTTGAGGAGTTCTGCCAGATGCTCGCCGCCAAGCACCGGCGGAAGGTTCCTTCGGTCCCGCGGGAAGCAATGGAACTGCTATCGGGCGGCGGCTGGAAAGGGAACGTGCGAGAGCTGAAAAATGTTCTGGAAAGCGCAATGGTCATGAGCCAAGATGACGTTCTTCGAGCCGAAAATGTTGTGCTGGAATCGCCCGTCGCTCCCTCTGGAGCGGCCGGCGGGCTAGGACAGACGGATATCCTTGCAGCCTCCGACTATCGTGATGCCAAACGGCGATTTGAGATCGCTTTCATCAAAACCAGGCTCCGCGAGCACGGTGGGAACATCACGCGAACAGCAGCTTCGATCGGCTTACACCGCCAAAGCCTTCAGGAAAAACTCAAGGAGTTGGGAATTCAGGCGGAGAAAGGATGAAGCGTGCGTGAATCAGGTACCCAAACGCAGGGACGAATAATGAAACACAAAAAAGGCTACAGGAACGAAAGAGAGCTCGTAGTGACAGGGCTCCTCTTTCTGGCGATGGCCGGGTGCGTGACGGTTGCGAACGCGCAGGCTCGCGCGCCCAAAAAGGTTTTCATGATCACCGACATGGAGGGTGTGTCGGGGATTTTCGATACGGATCTTCAATGCCTTCCCGGCAAGAGCCCGCGCTTCGAGGAGTCGCGCACGCTGCTAACCGGTGAAATCAACGCCGCCGTCGATGGCCTTTTCGAGGGTGGGGCGACCGAGGTCGTCGTTTGGGATGGGCACGACGGCAGCCAGACTCTCTCGGTGCTGGACATTCATCCCAAAGTCCGCCTGCTCACTGGCACTCCCGTCTCCCGGACACTCGAACTCGACGGCAGTTACAGCGCGGTCGTTTTCATCGGCCAGCACGCCATGGCGGGGGCGGTGAAGGGCATCCTCGGTCATTCGTACAGTTCGCTAGGAGTTCAGAACATGTGGGTGAATGGCAAGCCGGTGGGAGAGATCGGCGTCTGCACAATGCTTGCCGGGCATTTTAAGATTCCCGCAGTCATGCTTTCCGGCGACACCGCGGCTTGCGCGGAAATTCACGATCTGGTTCCTGAAGTGGAGTGCGCGGAGGTGAAGTCGGGGGCCAGCCGCACGGCGGGATTCATGCTGCCGCATCCGGCGGCTTGCGCCTTGATCCGCGAAAAAGCGCGCCGCGCCATGGAGCGCCTGGCGGAGTTCAAGCCCTACACGATGTCCGGGCCCGTCGAGGTGAAGGTCGAGTCCACCACGCGCGGGGGCCGCAGCTACGTGCCGCGTGAGGGCGTGGAACAGCAGGATGAGCGGACCTGGGTGTTTCGCGGAAAAGACATTGTCGAGGCGTGGTTGAAGTACTCTTCGTTCTGAAGGCGACTGCGGTTTGGTTGGGTAAATGCTGGCTCAAGAGCTCTCCCAGCTTGTGAGAAGTAACATCCATTATTGAGAAGGAGGCGCCAATGTTTGGCAAGAGATGGGTTCATCATCGTCGCGGTTTCCTGCGGGGGCTTCTGGGAGGAGCCGCCGCCGCAGCGCTCCCGCGCTCGCTGGGAGGGGCATCGGGATCTTCCGCAAGTGACATTCCTACTCGAGTGCTCGGGAAGACCGGCGTGCGAGTGACGGCGATCGGGCTTGGCGGCGCGCGCCTGCCCATGCTTTCCGACGACGCTGCCGTTCGATTGGTCGACGCCGTCTATGACGCGGGCATCAATTTCTTCGACACCGCCCGCAGCTATACGGACGGCCGGAGCGAGCGCATCTACGGCCGCGCGCTACAAGGTAAGCGGAAGAAGATCTTCCTGACTAGCAAAACGACGGAACGGTCGCGCGCTGGCGCCGAGCGCGAGCTGGGGGAGACTCTCGGCCACCTGAAGACGGAGTATCTCGACCTGTGGCAGATTCACGGCGTCTCGACGATGGATGAGGTGGAGCAGATCTTCGGCCCCGACGGGGCGCTGGAAGCGTTTGTGCGCGCCAAGAAAGAAGGCAAGGCGCGGTTCATCGGGTTCACCGGGCATCACGACCCGGAGATCCACGTGGCGATGCTGGAGCACTTCGATTTCGACACCATCCTCATGCCCCTGCACCCCGCCGACCCGCACTATCTGAGCTTCGAAAAGCGAGTGCTGGCGCGAGCGGCGGAAAAGAATCTGGGAATCACCGCCATGAAGGTTACGGGTAACGCCATGCTCCTGCGTGCCTTGACGGTGGACGAATGCCTCCGCTACGTTCTCAGCCTTCCCATAGCCTGCGCCATCATGGGATGCACTACGCCCGGCCAGCTCGATGACAACCTGCGGGTCGTGCGGAGCTTCAGCCCTCTCAATGAAGAGGAAAAGAAAGCGATTTTAGCCAAGTCGGACCGCGTCAAAGGGCCGGCGCTGGAGTATTGGAAGAAGCACATCGAAGGGTCGAGTGTATCGGTCAAATCGCTTGATCCAGGCTATTTCGGCTGAATCCCTTCAGGAGCGATGCCATGAGCGCCTCCCCACGCTTGACACGTCGAAGTTTTCTTGCGAGTGCGGGTGGTGGTCTGGCCGCTGCCGTCGTTGGCTCCACGGTTACACGCGCGCGTCTGCCCGCTAGCGAGGCACCAGTGAGATTTGGCGTCCGCACGCCCTTCCACAAAAAGACGATCCGCGAAAGGGCGTTGGCGCTCCAAAAACTTGGCTACGCGGGCTTGGAGCTTGGGCCGGAGTTTCTCGCCGGAACGGCAGACGCGATTCTGAAGGAGCTGGAGGGCACGGGAATCGTCATCAGCGCCATCGTGGGCTCTCTGAAGCTGCTGGATGTTGACCCAAAGGCGCGTGCCGAAGCTGTGGAGCTCGATCGCCGCCGACTGCTGATGGCCAAGGAGTTGGGAGCGAGCGGAGTAATCGAAGTTCCAGTCTTCGGCCCCGACCGCTTCCAGGACCTTTCGCCGGTCATGACGCCGCGCGAAATCGAGGATCGTCTGCTGATCGCCGGATTGAAGCAGCTCGCTCCTGATGTCGCGCGCACCGGAGTTAATCTTCTCATTGAGCCGCTCACCAAAAAAGAAACCCACTACATGAACTTCCAGAGTCATGGGGCGCAGATCATCCAGGCGGTCGGCGCGCCGGGCTTCAAGCTGCTGAGCGATTTCTACCACATGCAGATGGAGGAGAAAGATATCGCCGCAACGCTCGCGGAATGCGGCAAGTTCACCGGCTACGTCCACCTCGCCGATGGCGCGAAGCGCACCGAACCGGGATCGTTGCCCTTTGACTATCGTCCGGGCTTCAGAGCGTTGAAAAATGCGGGGTTTTCGGGATGGCTCACCGTTGAATGCGGGGCGACAGACGATCCCGAGGCGGCGCTCGCCCGGGCGTTGAAGTACATCAAACAGCAGTGGAACGAGGCTTGAAGGAACGGCAAAAATCCGTCAGTTCGATGTGAGGTAAGGGAAGCGCACGGCTTCCCGGCTAGAGCCGTCAACCGACGCCGGAAGGCGCGCAGACTCTCGAGGAACTTGGCGAAGCCCCCGACGTGCTGAAGGTTGAGAATTGGCGCTCCACCTTCTTCGACCCGCACCGCGGGCAGGTGTGAGGTCCGTGGCCCTGCTTCATTACCAGCTTTTCAAACACTCTGCCGCACTTCTGGCAGGCGTATTCAAAGATGGGCATGGCTTGCCGAGGTTACTCCTTGGGCTGTTCGCCGCTTACTATGTCGCGCACCGACCGCGCGCTAGGACGCGGCGCTCACGTAAATCGCGAGAGACCAGGGATGCGTGGAAGGACGAGGAAATAAACAATCAAGAAGGCGAAGAAAATCAGTATCTCGTCCATCCACACAATTATAACGCTGTGGGTGGATTTTGCACAGGGACGGAATGTCCCGCTCGATAATTAACGCCCGCCCCGCGCTTCAGTATGCCGGCCAGAGGGATTCCCAGATTTTGAACTCGTGATGGTAGCCTGCTTCTTCGGCGCGAGTGAATTTCCGGCCAGAGGCGACGTCCAGAGTCTCCTGGAAGATCTTGCGCCCGACTTCTTCCAAAGTCTCCTTCCGGTCGAGGACTGTGCCGGCGTTGATGTCGATATCGCCGTTCACCTGGGCGAGGGGCGTGTTGGAGCCGATCTTCATCACCGGGCCGAGCGCGCACCCGATACCCGTGCCGCGGCCGGTGGTGAAAAGGGTCACCTGCGCGCCGCTCAAAAACAGCGCGGGTGTGCAGATCTGATCGTACCCGGGAGTGTAAAGTACGAAGAGGCCCTTGCGGTCTCCCAGCCACTCGCCGTATTCGATCAGGTCTTCGACAATGGACGTTCCGCCCTTGGCCTTCACACCGCTGGATTTCAGATAGATGTTGTAAAGCCCGCCTTTCTTGTTTCCGGGTGAGGGGTTGTCGCGGAAATCCTCGCCGAACATGGTGACGTAGTTCTCGTAGCGTTTCAGCGCCCCCATAAGCTTGCGTCCAACCGCGCGAGTGCGCGCCCGCCGCGCCAGGTCAACCATCGCTGCTCCCTGGAGCTCGGGAATCTCCGGCAGGAAGACGGCGGCGCCGGCTTTGACGAACATGTCGGCGGCCACGCCCACGGCGGGATTCGCCGTCACGCCCGACCAGCGGTCTGAGCCGCCGCATTCAGTTCCAACCACGAGCTTGGAAATGGGGACGGGCTGGCGCCGGGCCTGGTTGACGACGGGCAGGAGCTTTTCCACAATTTCCAGCCCTCGTTCAACCGTGCGACGGCTTCCGCCTGAAAGTTGAATGGTGAGATTGACGACGCGCTGCTTGTAGTCGGGAACGGACGTCTGAAAGACCGGCGCCGAGCACTCCACGCAGGTTTTTCCGCAGCCGAGATCGACATAGACCGCCGCGCCCAGGTTGGGATGCCGCAGCGTGTCGGCGAGCAGTTTGTTCAGAAGGTCCACCGCCTGGCCGTCGGGCATGCCGCAGCCCGATTCGTGAATGATGGGCACCACGCCGTCAACGTTGGGATACTTTTCGCGTGAATAGATTTCACGCATGGCGCGGGTGGCGATTTCCCGGGCCTCAGTCGAGGCGCACATACCACCCGTGACGATTCCGATGTAATTGCGAATTCCCACTTCGCCGTCCGGGCGGACGAAGCCGTCGAAAGTGAGTGAAGCGAGCTCCGGGTTGAGTTTCGTCCGCCGCGGATTATCGCGGTACTGGGCGCGGAGGCGGGGAAGCCGGTGATGGAGGTTGGTCTCGTCGATGGGATCGCCGGCTTGGACGCTGCGCGAGGCGAGGCCGATCGGGTCTCCGAGGGAGATGTAAGCCTCTCCCTTGCGGATCTTCTTGATGGCGAAACTCTGCCCGCGCAACACCCGGCCCGAGGTCGTGAGCACGCTTCCGTTGTGCTGGAGCGGTATCCCGGCTTCGAGAATCTCCCCGGTCACGACCGCGACGTTGTCTTTCTCCGGCCGAACCACGATGGCGACTTCTTCCAACTTTCTTGATTCCATGATGACCTTCCTTTAAGCGTACTGCTCCGGAGTGTTACGGGCTAGGAAGTCGCGCGGCGCCGCTTCCGGAACTCATCGACGGCCACGGCGAGAACGATGACGCTTCCGATGAGCACCTGCTGCCAGAAGGGCGAGACTCCCAACAGGTTGCTACCGTTGGAAATCAATCCCATGAGGAACGCGCCGGCAATGGTTCCGGTTACCGTGCCTTCACCCCCGGAGAGGCTTGCCCCTCCGATGACCACCGCGGCGATTACAGAGAGCTCGTAACCTTGCCCGGCCGTCGGCTGTCCCGTCATGAGGCGGGAGGACTCGATCATCCCCGCCAAGCCGGTAAGCGACCCGCTGAAGATATAAACCGCCAGCAGGTAACTTCGGATGGGGACACCGGCGTATCGAGCCGCCTCCACATTGCTTCCGATAGCGTAGGCGTAGCGCCCCAGTCGAGTGTACTTCAAAATGAAGCCGGTCACGAGAGCCAAAAGGATAAGAATGGCCAGGGGGATGGGCACGATGCCCGCCAGGTTGCCGTCGCCCAGCCGGCCGAACGAATCGGGAAGGTTTACGACCGGCATCCCCGTCGTGATGACCAGCGTAAGGCCGCGCGCTGCTCCCATCGTTCCCAGGGTGGCGATGAACGGGCTGACTCGAAGCAGCGTGATGAGGGCGGAATTGAGAAGCCCCCAGGCGGCTCCCGCCAGGATCGCTCCCAGGAGGGAAGGGAACAGGGGAACCCCGCTTTGCAGCAGCATCGTTCCGCAAATTCCCGCGAAAGCCATCACTGAGCCGACGGAAAGGTCGATGCCGCCGGAGATCAT
>Ga0326597_10007888_pt1 | contig 14424 bp, 13 predicted proteins | sample RVTome_12_FD_203789 | JGI IMG/M metagenome (GOLD analysis project Ga0326597, IMG submission 203789) | Soil microbial communities from uranium-contaminated site in the Upper Colorado River Basin, Wyoming, United States - RVT100D185 | ecosystem: Environmental > Terrestrial > Soil > Contaminated >... | reverse complement strand
CTATGAGTGTTCGATTAACGCTGAGCCGCCGCCACGCCGATGTCAAAAAAGTGTTCGACTAACGCTGAGCCGCGCCCCGTTACTCATTACGCATTACGCATTACTGCGGCCCAGACCGCGAGCGCGTCGCGCGTGGCGGCGACATCGTGCACCCGCACGATGTGCGCGCCGTTCTGCGCGGCGAGCAGCGCCGCCGCGACGCTGGCGTGAACGCGATCCCGCGGCTCACGCCCGGTCAGCGCGCCCAGCATCGCCTTGCGCGACAACCCGGCCATCACGGCAACGCCGAGGGTACGGAACGCGCCGAGTCCCCGCAGCAGCGCGAGATTGTGCTCCAACGCCTTGCCGAAGCCGAAGCCCGGGTCCGCGACGATCCGGTCGCGGGCAATGCCCGCCGCCTCGGCGGCCGCCACGCGCGCCGCGAGGAAACCGAGCACTTCGCCAACCACGTCGCCATAGCGGGGGCTGGCCTGCATCGTGCCGGGTTCGCCCTGCATGTGCATCAGGCAGACGGCGACCGGGGCGCCCGCCACGGCGTCCAGCGCGGCGGGCGCCGACAACGCGGTGATATCGTTCACCATGTCCACGCCGGCCGCGATCGCCTCGCGCATCAGCTCGGGCTTGCGCGTATCCAGCGAGAGCGGGACACCGCATCCCGCCAGCCGTTCCAGCACTGGCAGCACGCGCCGCCGCTCCTCGTCGAGCGTGACCGGCGCGGCACCGGGACGCGTCGATTCGCCCCCGATATCGAGAAGATCCGCGCCTTCGTCGATCAGCCGGCGCGCTTGATCCGCCGCACGCGTCCGGTCGGCAAAAAGGCCCCCATCGGAAAACGAGTCGGGCGTGACGTTCACCACGCCCATGATGAGCGGCCGCTCAAGCGCCAGCTTGAACTTGCCGCACTGGAGAAACATCGTGAGGCGAGAGGCGTAAAGCGTCAGGCGGCAGCCACAAGAAGCGAGGGTTTTCCGCCTCACGCCTCACGCCTGACGCCTCACGAATTCAGGTGCCTTGCTGGGGCGCGGCCGTCGCCGTGGCGGTCGGCTGCGAGCCGGGATCCCGGGGCTGGGACGGCGGCTGCGCCGGCTTGGGCGGCCGCGGCGGGCGACCTTCCATGATGTCGTTGATCTGGTCCGCGTCGAGCGTCTCCCATTCGAGCAGCGAGTTGGCCATCGTCTCGACCTTGTCGCGGTTTTCCAGGATCACGCGCTTCGCGAGCGCGTACTGCTCATCCACGATGCGCCGGATCTCGCTGTCGACCTTCTGCATCGTGGTCTCGGACACGTTCTTGTGAACGGTCACCGAGCGGCCGAGGAAGACCTCGCCCTCGTTCTCGCCATACACCATGGGACCCAACTCGTCGCTCATGCCCCAGCGCGTGACCATGCTCCGGGCGAGGTCCGTCGCGCGCTCGAAGTCGTTCGACGCCCCGGTGGTCATCTGGCTCATGAAAATCTCTTCCGCGATGCGCCCGCCGAACAGCACCGCGATGTTCTGGAGAATCTGCTCGCGGTCCATGCTGTAGCGGTCCTGCTCCGGCAATTGCATGGTGACGCCCAGCGCGCGCCCGCGCGGGATGATCGTCACCTTGTGCACGGGATCGGTTTTGGGCATCAGCTTCGCGACCACCGCGTGCCCCGACTCGTGAAACGCCGTGTTCCTGCGCTCATGTTCGGGCATGACGATGGAGCGGCGCTCGGCGCCCATGATGATCTTGTCCTTGGCGCGCTCGAAGTCGTCCATGTCCACGAGGCGCTTGTTGGCGCGTGCCGCGAACAGCGCCGCCTCGTTCACGAGGTTGGCGAGATCCGCGCCGGAGAAGCCCGGGGTGCCGCGCGCGATGATGTCGGGCTTGACGTCCGGCGAGATCGGCACCTTGCGCATGTGCACCTGCAGTATCTGCTCGCGGCCGCGGATGTCCGGCAGCGGCACCACCACCTGGCGGTCGAAGCGGCCCGGCCGCAGCAGCGCCGGATCGAGCACGTCGGGCCGGTTGGTGGCGGCGATCACGATCACGCCCGAATTGGTTTCGAAACCGTCCATCTCGACCAGCAACTGGTTCAACGTCTGCTCGCGCTCGTCGTTGCCGCCGCCCAGCCCGGCGCCGCGCTGGCGACCGACGGCGTCGATCTCGTCGATGAAAACGATGCAAGGCGCGTGCTTCTTCGCCTGCTCGAACATGTCGCGCACGCGCGCCGCGCCCACGCCGACGAACATCTCGACGAAATCGGAGCCGGAAATGGAAAAGAACGGCACCTTGGCCTCGCCCGCGATCGCCTTGGCCAGCAGCGTCTTGCCGGTGCCCGGGTTGCCGACCATCAGCACGCCGCGCGGGATGCGCCCGCCGAGCTTCTGGAACTTGGACGGGTCGCGCAGGAACTCGACCAGCTCCGCGACCTCTTCCTTCGCCTCCTCGCAGCCCGCGACGTCGGCGAAGGTAATGGTGTTGTTCGACTCGTCGAGCATGCGCGCGCGGCTCTTGCCGAACGAGAACGCGCCGCCCCGGCCCCCGCCCTGCATCTGGCGCATGAAGAATATCCACACGCCGATCAGCAGCAGCATCGGGAACCACGAGACGAAGATGTTCATGAGGAGCGAGGGCTCCTCCTCGGGCTTGGCCTCGATGATGACCTGGTTCTTGAGCAGGTCCGACACCAGCCACGGGTCCGAGGGCGAATAGGTCGTGAAGCGCTCGCCGCTGTGCTTGACACCCTTCAGGACGCGCCCCTCGATCGTCACCTTGGCGATGCGCCCCTGCTTCACCTCTTCGATGAACTGGGAGTATTCCATCGCCTTCTGCCCGACCTGCCGCGTGCTGAACTGGTTGAAGACCGTCATCAGGACGAGCGCGATCACCAGCCAGATCGCCACGTTTTTCACGAGATTGTTCAAGGAATCGCCTCAGTTCGTAACCATCTCAATTCTAGACTGTTTTCACCCTTCGCGCAGGCCCTTGCCGAGCAGATACACCTCGCTCGAACGACTTCGCGACGCTGCGGGCTTGCGCACCGCGGTAGCGCGAAAGCGCGCACGAAGCAATTTGAGGAAATCCTCGAAGCCGGTCCCCTGGAAGGTTTTGACCAGGAAATTCCCCTGCGGTTTCAGGTGCTTCAGTGCGAAATCCAGGGAGAGTTCGGCGAGCGCCATCGCGCGCGCCTGATCGGTTGCGGGCACACCACTGAGATTGGGGGCCATGTCGGAAAGCACAAGGTCCGCCCGTCGGCCCGCCAGCGCCTCCTCGAGCGCGCGACGCGCGTCCGACTCCCGGAAATCTCCCTGGATGAACCGGACGCCCGGCAATCCCGGCATGTCCAGGAGATCGAGCGCGACGAGCTCCCCGCCCGGCGCAATGCCACGGGCGACGTACTGCGACCAGCCGCCGGGCGCGGCGCCCAACTCGACTACCAGCAATCCAGGCCGCAGGAGCCGGTCGCGGGCGGCGATCTCTTCGAGCTTGTAGGCGGCGCGCGAGCGCAGCCCCTCGGCGCGCGCGCGCTTCACGTGCGCGTCGGCGACGTGCTCCTTCATCCAGTCTTTGCCGCGCACGCGCCCCATCCGCTACACTCCAAAAACCGTGAACGGTGAATAGTGAATGGTGAATAGAGGTTGCGCGCTGGCGCGCGTTCGTCCAATGCCCGGCGAGCCGTACTTCATCGATTTCCGTTCACCGTTCACCGTTCACCGTTCACCGTTCACCGTTCACTGTTCACCGTTCACTGTTCACGAATCATGAAGCCATTGACCCCTGCCGAGCGGCGCGCGCTGCGCGCGCGGGCGCACCGTCTGCATCCGATCGTGATGATCGGAGAGGCCGGCGTCACGCCCGCGGTGCTTCATGAAATCGACATCGCGCTCAGGAGCCACGAACTGGTGAAGGTGCGCGTGCTGGGCGAAGACCGGCAGCGGCGCAAAGGCATGCCCGGGGAAATCTGCGCGGCGCTCGGGGCGAGCCCGGTACAGCACATCGGCAAGGTCATGGTTTTCTACCGCGAGCGACCCGCCGAGCCCGATGAGCGGAAGGGCGCGCCGCGGCGTGGCCGCAAGCCGCCGTACCGCCCCAAGCGCAGCTTTCAAAACCGGTGACTCGTGACCCGCGACTCGTGACCGGATTCATTTTCCCTTGCCGCGGAGCACGACCAGCACGAGACCAAGCAGGCTCTGGACCACGTAGAGCCCGCTCGCAACGCCGTGCCAGGTCATGAAGCGGTCGCGGAGCACGCTCTCCATCACCTGCTTGGGCAACGCCTGCGCCCGCAGGCTGTCCATGACCGGTTGAACGCCAAACTCGCCGGCGATCACCAGCGCGAGCATCGCGACCGTCGCCCAGAAAAAGCCCTGCCTCAGGCTCGCCGCGCCGTATCGCGCCAGGCGAAAAACGATGAGATAGAACGCGCTGGCGATCCCGATGAGCGCGATGAACGTGAAGAGCTTGCCGGCAATCAGGCCGGCGAGCGCCCGGTCCGGTAGCCGCGCAAACAGCAGGGGCGCGACGATGAAGCCGATCGCCCACATCCCGCCCACCCACAGCGTCACGCAGACGGACTGCAGCGCCTCGGCGATCGCCTTCATCGCCGCGTGAGGCGGAAGGCGTTAGGCGGGAGGCGAAAATGCGCAATGCAGAACCTCACCTCACACCTCACGCCTGACGCCTCCCCTAGATGTATTTGACGTCGAGGATCTCGTATTCCCGCACGCCGCCCGGCGCCTGGACTTCCGCGACGTCGCCCGAATACTTGCCGATGAGGGCGCGGGCGATGGGCGAGCTGATGGAGATCTTGCCCTGCTTGATATCGGCTTCGTCGTCGCCCACGATCTGGTAGGTCACCACCTCCCCGCTCGACATGTCCTCGAGGTCCACCGTCGCCCCGAACACGCAGCGGCCGTCGGCATCGAGCAGCGCCGGATTGATGATCTGGACGTTGGCCAGTTTCGATTCGAGCTCCGAGATGCGGCCCTCGATGAATCCCTGCCGCTCCTTGGCTGCGTGATACTCGGCGTTCTCCGAAAGGTCGCCGTGCGATCGCGCCTCCGCGATGGCCGTGACGATGGACGGGCGCTGCACCGACTTCAGCTCCTGCAGCTCGGCGCGCAGCTTTTCGGCGCCGACGATGGTAATCGGTATCTTGCCCATGACGGGATCTCAGTTCTCCGGTTGACGGGACAGGGTCACGCCGTTGCGAGCAGCCGGGCATGCAGGCCCTGCATGACGTAGGCGCGCAGCTCGCGCGCATGCTCCATGCCGGTGCAGGCGGCGCGCGCGCCGTCGAGCGTGGTGAACAGGGGCACGCGCTCCTGCAGCGCCGCGCGCCGGATCACGTAGGAATCCCGCACCGCGACCCGTTTCTCCTCGACCGTGTTGACGATGAGCGCGATCTCGCCGTTCTTGATCATGTCCACCACATGCGGCCGGCCCTCCTGCACCTTGTTGACGGCGGCGACCGAAAGGCCCGCGGCGTTGAGCGCAGCGGCCGTGCCGCGCGTCGCTGCCAGCGAAAAGCCCAGGGCCGCGAGCTTGCGCGCGATCTCGACTGTCCTCGCCTTGTCCTCGTCCCGCACGCTCACGAACACCCTGCCGCCCGCCGGCAAGTCTTCGCCCGACGCGATCTGGGACTTGACGAAGGCTTCGCCGAAGGTCGCGCCAACGCCCATGACCTCGCCGGTGGATTTCATCTCCGGCCCGAGTATGGTGTCCGCGCCAGGAAACTTGATGAACGGGAACACCGCTTCCTTGACGGAAAAGTACGGCGGCACGACTTCCGCCGTGACACCCTGTTCGGCCAGCGATCGCCCGGCCATGCAGCGCGCGGCGATCTTCGCGAGCGGCACGCCCGTCGCCTTGGACACGAAGGGGACCGTGCGAGAGGCGCGGGGGTTGACTTCCAGCACGTACACCACGCCGTCCTGGATGGCGAACTGGACGTTGATCAGCCCGACAACCTTGAGCGCCTTCGCCATCGCCACGGTCTGCTCGCGCAGCGCTTCCTGCAGCGCCGGGCTCAGTGAATACGGCGGCAGCGAGCACGCCGAGTCGCCGGAGTGAACGCCGGCCTGCTCGATGTGCTCCATGACGCCGCCGATCACCGCCTGCTTGCCGTCGCAGACCGCGTCGACGTCCACCTCGGTGGCGTCGTTGAGGAAGCGGTCGAGCAGCACCGGCGAGTCGTTGGACACCTTCACCGCCTCGCGCATGTACTGCTCGAGGTCGCTCTGCTGGTAGACGATTTCCATCGCGCGGCCGCCGAGCACGTAGGACGGGCGCACGACCAGCGGGTAGCCGATTTCCTCGGCGACCGCGAGCGCCTTTTGCGCGCTTCGAGCCGTGCGGTTCGGGGGCTGCCTGAGCTTGAGGCGGTTCAGGAGCTTCTGGAAGCGCTCGCGGTCCTCGGCGATATCGATCGAGTCGGGCGACGTGCCGATGATCGGCACGCCGTTCGCCTCGAGGTCGCGCGCGAGCTTGAGCGGCGTCTGGCCGCCGAACTGGACGATCACGCCGAAGGGCTGCTCGACGTGCACGATCTCGAGCACGTCCTCGAGCGTGAGCGGCTCGAAATAGAGCCGGTCGGACGTGTCGTAGTCGGTCGAGACCGTCTCCGGGTTGCAGTTGACCATGATCGTCTCGAACCCGTCCTCGCGCAGCGCGAGCGCGGCGTGCACGCAGCAGTAATCGAATTCGATTCCCTGTCCGATGCGGTTGGGGCCGCCGCCCAGCACCAGGATCTTCTTTCTCCCGGTCGGCCGCGCCTCGCATTCCTCCTCGTAGGTGGAATACAGATAGGCGGTCTGCGTCGCGAACTCCGCGGCGCAGGTATCCACCCGCTTGAACACCGGCCGGATGCCCAGCTCGTGCCGGCGCGCCCGCACTGCCGCCGGTTCGGCCGCGAGCAGCTTCGCGAGCCGCCGGTCCGAGAATCCCGCCCGCTTCAACCGGCGCATCGCGTCCGCGTCGAGCGCGTCGAGCGTCCGGTTTTCGAGCGCCTTCTCCTGGTGGACGATGTCCTCGATCTGCGCCAGGAACCAGGGATCGATGCGCGAGAGCTCGTGCACCTCGTCCACCGTCATGCCGCAGCGGAATGCGTCCGCGACGTAATAGATCCGGTCCGGCCCCGGGTCGCCGAGCTCGTTCTCGATCGCGTCGCGGTCCGTGGTCCGCTCGTCGAATCCGTCGACGCCGGTCTCGAGGCCGCGCAGCGCCTTCTGCGCGGATTCCTGGAAGGTGCGGCCGATCGCCATCACCTCCCCGACCGATTTCATCTGCGTGGTCAGCCGGTCGTCGGCCTGGGGAAACTTCTCGAACGCGAACCGCGGCACCTTGGTGACGACGTAGTCGATGGTGGGCTCGAACGACGCGGGCGTCGCCCCGCCGGTGACCTCGTTCCTGAGCTCGTCGAGCGTGTAGCCGACCGCGAGCTTGGCCGCGACCTTGGCGATCGGGAAGCCCGTCGCCTTTGACGCGAGCGCCGAGGACCGCGACACGCGCGGATTCATCTCGATGATCAGGAGCCGCCCGTCGTTCGGGTTGACGGCGAATTGCACGTTGGAGCCGCCGGTGTCGACGCCGATCTCCCGCAGGCAGGCGATCGACGCGTTGCGCAGGATCTGGTACTCCTTGTCGGTCAGCGTCTGCGCGGGCGCGACGGTGATGGAGTCGCCGGTATGCACGCCCATCGGGTCGAAGTTCTCGATCGAGCACACGATGATGCAGTTGTCGTTGCGGTCCCGCACCACCTCCATCTCGAATTCCTTCCAGCCGATCACCGACTCCTCGATCAGGACCTCACGGGTGGGGCTGGCGTCGAGCCCGCGCTCGACGAACGCGATGAACTCGTCCTTGTTGTAGGCAATGCCGCCGCCGGTGCCGCCGAGCGTGAAGGACGGCCGGATGATGGTGGGAAACCCGACCATCGCCTGCACCTGCAGCGCCTCCTCCATGCTGTGCGCGAGCGCGGAGCGCGGGCTCGCCAGGCCGATGCGCGCCATCGCCTGCTTGAATTTCTCGCGGTCCTCCGCCTTGTCGATCGCCTCGCGTTTCGCGCCGATCATCTCGACGCCGTATTTCTCGAGGACGCCGTTGCGCGCGAGGTCCAGCGCGCAGTTGAGGCCGGTCTGCCCGCCCATCGTGGGCAGCAGCGCATCGGGCCGCTCGGCCGCGATGATCTTTTCGAGCATCGGCCAGGTGACCGGCTCGATGTAGGTCGCGTCCGCCATCTCGGGGTCGGTCATGATGGTCGCGGGATTGGAGTTGACCAGGATGACGCGGTAGCCCTCCTCCTTGAGCGCCTTGCACGCCTGCGCCCCGGAATAGTCGAACTCGCAGGCCTGCCCGATCACGATCGGGCCGGCACCGATGATGAGGATCGACTGGATGTCCGTGCGCTTCGGCATTACGCTATGCGGCGTGACTCGTGACTCGTGACTCGTGACTCGATCGGAAACCCTTGTGCTCCTCCATGAGTCGCACGAACCGGTCGAACAGGTAATCCATGTCATGCGGCCCGGGACTCGCCTCGGGGTGGCCCTGGAAGCAGAACGCGGGGCGATCGGTGCGCGCGAATCCCTGCAGGCTGCCGTCGAACAGCGAAACATGCGTTACGCGGGCGGTCGCGGGCAGCGTGGCCGGGTCGACTGCGAAGCCGTGGTTCTGGCTCGTGATCATGACGCGCCCCGTCTCGACGTCCTGCACCGGGTGATTCGCGCCGTGGTGGCCGAACTTCATTTTCAGGGTCTTCGCGCCGCTCGCGAGCCCCATCAGCTGGTGGCCCAGGCAGATGCCGAACGTCGGCACCCCGGCCTCGAGAAACTCGCGGATCGCCCGTATGGCGTAGTCGCACGGCCCCGGATCGCCGGGACCGTTGGAAAGAAAGACGCCGTCGGGTTGCAGGGCCAGCGCCGCGTCCGCGGGCGTCTGCGCCGGGACCACCGTCACGCGGCAGCGGCGCGAAACCAGCTTGCGCAGGATATTGCGCTTCACGCCGAAATCGTACGCGACGACGTGGAACGCCGGCTCCGCGAGCCGGCCATGCCCTTCTCCCAGCGACCACACGCCTTCGTCCCATGCGTACGGCCGCTCGCAGCTCACCAACCGCGCGAGATCCATGCCGACTAGACCGGGAAAGTCGCGCGCGGCGGCCAGCGCCTCCTTCTCGCTCACCTTGCCGGCCATCAGGCACCCGTCCTGCGCGCCCCCGTCACGCAGGATGCGCGTCAGGCGCCGCGTGTCGATGTCGGCGATCGCCACCACGCCGTGCTGCTTCAGGTAATCGGAAAGCGTCCATTGCTTGCGCCAGTTGGACGACAGGAGCGGCAGATCGCGGATGACCAGGCCCGCGGCATAGACCCGCTCCGATTCGACATCCACCGGGTTCGCGCCGGTATTGCCGATGTGTGGGTAGGTCAGGGTGACGATCTGGCGGCAGTACGACGGGTCGGTGAGGATTTCCTGGTAGCCGGTGATGGCCGTATTGAAGACCACCTCCCCTGCCGACAGGCCCTCGGCGCCGATCGAAGTGCCGCGGAAGACGGTGCCATCTTTTAGCACGAGGATGGCCGGTACCCGCGACACTCTAACCTCTTGATTTCAGGGGACTATACACAAAGCGGGAGAGGCGCTTGGCCCCTCCCGCTGGACCGGACGAATTATACGCGAAAGGGGGCTTCGCGGCAAAGCGCGAAGCCCCCCTCGAACGAGCGGTCAGGCGGGATGCCGATGATTTCGTGACGGGTGATTCAGCGACTGCCGGCGTCGGGGCGGAAAATTCCTCCACCATCCCTTATCGTTCATTTCTGTTCTTGGCGAAGCCAAGAACATCGGCCATGTCGTAAAGGCCGGTCTTGCGAGAGGCCACGAAGCGCGCGGCGCGCAACGCGCCGTTGGCGAAGTTGAAACGGCTCGACGCGCGGTGGGCGATCTCGAGCCGCTCGCCGTTCCCGAGAAACAGCACGCTGTGATCCCCCACCGTGTCGCCCCCGCGAACCGTCGCGAAGCCGATGGTTTCGGTCTTGCGTTCCCCGGTCACGCCTTCGCGCCCGTACACCGCGTCCTTCGCCAGGTCGCGGTCGAGCGCCTTCGCGACGACCTCTCCCATGCGAAGCGCCGTGCCGGACGGCGCGTCCACCTTGTGCCGGTGATGCGCCTCGACGATCTCGACGTCGTAGCCGGGGCCGAGCGCGCCGGCGGCCACTTCGAGCAGGCGGAAAGCGACATTGACGCCGACGCTGAAGTTCGGCGACATCACGATCCCGACTTCGCGCGCTGCGGCTGCGATCTCCTGCTTCTGCGCCTCGCTGAATCCGGTCGTGCCGATCACCATCCTCACGCCGTGCCTGCGGCACGCCGCCAGGTTCGCGAGCGTGCCCTCGGGGCGCGTGAAGTCGATGAGCACGTCGCAGCCGGCGATGACGGACACGGGGTCCGCGCCGAGCCGCACGCCGCAGAGCGCGCCGCCGGACTCGCCCGCATCGCGGCCGAGGGCGGGATGGCCCGTTCGCTCCAGCGCTCCCGCGAGCTTGAGGTCCGACGCGCCCGCGACTGCCTCGATCAACGCGCGCCCCATGCGCCCGGCCGCCCCGGCGATCGCGAGTTTCAGCGGGGTCACGGCGCGCCCTTTCCAGCCCCGGACTTTGCGCCCTGGCCGTCCGCCGCGGGTTTGGACTTCGGTTGCGCGGGCACGACGTCGCCTTCGATACGCACCAGCTTGTCGTCCTTGAACACGACGACGATGCGCCGGTGCTCGGTGACCTTTCCCGCCTTCTGGTAGAGGTACACGTAGTCCCAGCGATCCTTGTGGAACGGGTCCATGATCAGCGGCGTGCCGAGCGCGAACCGCACCTGGCTGGGCGTCATGCCGGGCTTGACCTTCTCGATCATTTCCTGCGTCACGAAGTTGCCCTGCTGGACGTCGATCCGGTATGGCGCGATCGAGGGCAGCACCGTGGGGCCCTGGCAGCCCGCGACGAGCACCGCGGCCAGGGCCACGATCGGGCGATACTGTATCGGAACGCGCTGGAGGATCATGATGGCGGCTTGCGGCGCAGCGGGTGGGAAAGTCCTCGCTCTCGTCGCGGTTTGCATTGCATTCAAATGCGAATATGATAACCGACGCTCGATCATTCCGACAGGGACGCGCCGTGAGTTCGCCCAGTGATCTCAAGACGATAGGCCTGAAGGCGACGCTGCCGCGCCTGCGCATCCTCGAGTTGTTCGAGAAGAGCTCGGTGCGGCACCTGTCGGCGGAGGACGTCTACAAGACGCTGTCCAAGGACGGCACCGACACCGGGCTCGCGACCGTCTACCGCGTGCTCACCCAGTTCGAGCAGGCAGGCCTGCTGATCCGGCACTACTTCGAAAGCGGCAAGGCGGTTTTCGAGTTGAACCAGGGCGGTCACCACGACCACATCGTGTGCGTGCAGTGCGGCCACGTCGAGGAGTTCTTCGACCCGGATATCGAGAAGCGCCAGGAGAAGATCGCCCGGGATCGCGGCTTCAAGATCCACGATCATTCGCTTCACATCTATGCGGACTGCACGCGGGAGAAATGCCCCCACCGGAATCGGTGACCGTTTTTAGCAGCCGAGCTGTTCCGCCAGGTCGAGGAAGCTCTCGGCGTTGACCGAGAACTCCGGCTCGGAGGCAAGGTCGAGCGTTGCGCCGCGGCCGTGCTCAAGAGGGCGCTTCACGAACGCTGTCCGCAATCCGCATTTCGCCGCCGCGCGAAGATCCGGCTTGTGGGCCGCGACCATCATCATCTCGCCCGGCTCGAGATCGAGCCGGTCCGCGGCACCGAGGTACATGCCGGGATCGGGCTTGAAGCGATTGAACGTGTCGGACGAGAAGACGCAGTCCCACTGCAGCCCGCCGTGCTTCGCCATGTTCACGAGCAGCCCCGTATTGCCGTTCGAAAGCGTGGCAATGATGAATCGGGACTTGAGCCGCTTCAGGCCGCGCACCGAGTCCGGCCAGGGCTTGAGGCGATGCCACACCCGGTTGAGATGCGCCTTCTCCCCGTCCGTCAGGGTTGCCACCTTGAACTGCTTCAGCACGTCATCGAGGATGGCGCGGTGGATGACGTCGATCTTCTCGAACGGCGCCTCGCCGCGCAGGACGCGGTCCATGGCCGGCCGGTAGCCGGCACGCCAGGCCTTGGCGAACTTCGCGGCATTCACGCGGAGCCCCTTCTCGCGCGCCAGCGCGCGCACTTCCCGGGCGACCGAGCCGTGCCAGTCCACCACCGTGCCGAACACGTCGAAGACCAGCGCTTGGACGCCCTCCGCAGCCGCGTTCATCCGACCTCCTCTCCGCTGACAAGCATGATGACGATTGGCAGCTGCCGCGCGACCCGCGGAGCGCTGAGCACCCCTGTCAGCCGTCAGTCATCACGTCCTTTACCCAACCGCGTTACGCCGCTCGCCGCCATGGCCGCAATTTCATCCCGAGTGTAGCCCGCCTCGCGCAGGATCGCCGCGCTGTGCTCCCCGAGGCGCGGCGCGGGGCGCAGCGCGCCGGGCGGCGTCGCCGACCATCGGCCGGGCGCGGTCATCTCGCGCAACCGCCCCTCGGTCGGATGGTCCGTCGTGACGAAGAAGCCGGTGTCTCTCAGGTGGGGATCCCCGATGAGATCCTCCACCGAATTGAGCGGGGCAACCGGGATGTCGGCTTTCCGCAGCAGGCGCATCCACTCCGCGCTCGTGCGCGTTGCCATCTGCTCGGCGACGAACGCGTAGACCTCGCGGATGTTGCGCGACCGCGCTTCCTGGCTCGAAAAGCGCGAATCGGACTCGAACAGGTCCTCGCGCCCGATCAGCCGGAAGAAGCTGCGCCAGTGCTTGTCGTTGTAGACCAGCACGCACAGGTAGCCGTCCCGGGTCGCGTACGGAACGCGGTGCGGTGCCAGCATGCGCGCGTAACGGAACGGCTCGATCGACGGCTCGAACGTGCGGCCGCCCAGGTGATCGCCCAGAACCAGTTGAGCGACCGTCTCGAACATCGGCACTTCCACGGACTGGCCGTCGCCCGTCCGCTCGCGGCAAAACAATGCGCTCGTGACGGCATTGACCGTCGCCAGCCCGGTAATGCGGTCCGAGATCGCCGTCGGCACGTAGCGCGGCCGGTCCGCGCCCGCCTCGAACAGCAGCTGCGGCAGGCCCGCGCGGCCCTGAATAAGGTCGTCGTAGGCAGGCTCGCCGGCATAGGGGCCGCCCTCGCCGTACCCGTATGCGCCGACGTAGATGATCAACGGGTTGGCCGCGCGCACGTCGTCGTAGGCGAGCCGCAGCCGCTGCATCGCCTGGGGCCGCACGTTGTAGACGAGCACGTCGGCCCGTCGGGCAAGCCGCAGCAGCGCCTCCCGCCCCGCCGCCTGCTTGAGATCGAGCACGATGGACCGCTTGTTGCGATTGTGGTGCAGGAAAATATGCCCCATGCCCGGATGCCGCATCGGCGCGATGTGCCGCAGCACGTCCCCCTCGGGCGGCTCCACCTTGACGACATCGGCCCCGAGATCGGCCAGAATCTGCGTGGCGAACGGACCCATCACGACTGTCGTGAGGTCGATGATGCGGACGCCCGCGAGCGGCCCGCCGCGCTCGTTGCCCGTTTCTCGTTCCTCGTTTCTCGTTTCCGTCATTCGGTCATGCTATCGGCGAATGGTTTCCACCGGCCCGGCCCGCGACGCGGGCGATCCGACCCGTGACGAGAAACGAGCAACGAGCCACTTTTTTAGCTCTTGACTCCGAGCATCTCTGCCGCGTGCCGGCGCGTGGTCTCGGTGATCTTCACGCCTCCCAGCATGCGCGCGATCTCGTCCACGCGCCGGTCCTGGTCGAGCACGGCCACCCGCGACAGCACTTTCCCGTTCGCCGTGGTCTTGGTGACCTGCCATTGCTGGTCAGCGGTCGCTGCGACCTGCGGCAGGTGGGTGATGCACATCACCTGGTGCCGGCGGCCAAGCTGCTTGAGCAGCCGGCCCACAATTTCGGCGACACGCCCGCCGATGCCGGCGTCCACCTCGTCGAACACCAGCGTCGGGACCTGCGCGGCCTGGCTCGCCACGGTCTGGATCGCCAGCGAAAGCCGCGACAGCTCGCCGCCGGAGGCGACTTTCGCGAGCGGCTGGGGCGGGGTGCCTTTGTGGGCCGCAACCAAGAAATGGACATCCTCCAGCCCGTGCGATGTGATCTCCGGCGCCGACTCGAGCACCGCGACGAACGCGCCGCCTTCCATGGCGAGGCTTTGCATCGCCTCGGTTACCTGCGCCGAGAGCTTTTTCGCTGCCTTCCTGCGCCCGGCCGAAAGCTTACCGGCCTCGTGGCTGCATGCCGCCAGCGCGGACGCCTCCAGTTGCCGCAGGGCATCGACGTCCCCGCCCTCCCCCATGTCGCGCAAGCGCGACGCGGCGGCGTCGAGCGTCGCCGACAATTCCTCCGGCGCGA
>Ga0326597_10007887_pt1 | contig 14425 bp, 12 predicted proteins | sample RVTome_12_FD_203789 | JGI IMG/M metagenome (GOLD analysis project Ga0326597, IMG submission 203789) | Soil microbial communities from uranium-contaminated site in the Upper Colorado River Basin, Wyoming, United States - RVT100D185 | ecosystem: Environmental > Terrestrial > Soil > Contaminated >... | reverse complement strand
CCAGGTTGCGCTTCCACGGCGGCACGGCGTCGATCGGCTCGTCGTCCACGAAGATCCGCCCCTCGTCGGGCTGGGCGAAGCCCGCGAGCATGCGCAGGAGCGTGGTCTTGCCGCAGCCCGACGGGCCGAGCAGGGTGTAGAACTCGCCGGGACGTATGGCGATGGACACGTCCTTGACGGCCCACGCGGCACCGTAGCGCTTGCCGACCCCTTCCATCCGCACCTCGGAGAGCCGGATCACCGTTTCGTCGTGCTTCACGAGCGTGCCTCCCTCGGAATGCCCCCCGGTCCGGACAGGCCTGCGAGCAGCGGCACCACCAGGAGGCCCATGCCGGCCAACACCAGGTAGAGCGCGCCCGGAGGCATCCAGGCGAGAAGGGTCGTGGCGATGACCGGGCCCATGAAGCCCAGCAGCATGCGCGAGAAGAACAGCTCCGGAAGGGAGCGGGCGGCGGCCATGAGGAAGAAGCCCCCACCCTGCAGGAGCTGGGTGAAGATGAACGACCGCTTGGGGTGACGCTCGCCGAAGAGGCGCGCCGAGAACGGCGCCGTCACCATGGTCACCAGCGAGCTGATGCCGAGGATCCAGCCCGTCCAGCGGAGCGTCGCCGCTGCGTCCACCGTCGACATCTTCAGGATATAGAACGGCAGGCTGACGAACACGAACGACCAGGCGAACGTGCCGAAGAACATCGAGAACGGCAGCACCCAGTCGCCCCTTCGATCATGCGCGGCCATGCGCTATGCCCGGAAGAGGCCGGCGCCGCCGCGCGCGAGGCGCGTGGCGAGCCAGGTGCCGGCGGCCACGAGCACGATGGCGACCACGCCGAGCGCGGCGCCGGGGCCGCGGCCCACGGCCGACTGCATGTAGAGGTAGATGCCGTACGAGAGAGGCCCCAGCTCGACGTGCGGCACGAGGAGGATCGTCGAGGAGAGGTCCACCGCGGAGCTGACGAAGGCCAGGAGACCGCCCGCCAGGAGCCCGCGCCACATGAGCGGCAGCGTCACCTTCAGAAAGGCGCGCATGCGGCCGGCGCCCAGATTCTGCGCAGCCTCCTCGAGCGAGACGGGCTGCTGCTGGAGCGCGGCGTAGGCGCCGCGCACAGTGTAGGGCAGCCGGCGCATGGCGTAGACGATGACGAGGATGAGCCAGGTCGAGGTGAGCGGCGCTCCCAGCCCCGGCACGCTCCAGGCGTGGAAGACGCTCAGGTACCCCACCGCCAGCACCACGCCCGGCACCGCCAGCGGCATGGTGGCGATCGCGTCGAGCCACTGCCGCCCGCGAGTCCGCCCACGCAGCAGAAGCCACGCGATGACGGCCCCCAGCCCCACGTCGAGCGCCGCCGCCAGCAGCGCGTAGCGCAGGGTGTTCCAGATGAAATGCGGCGCGCGGAGGAGGATCTCGTCATAGTTGCCCGCCGTATAGACGGAAGGCAGCGGCGAGAGACTCCAGACCTTGGATACGGACAAGAGGGCGATCCCCACGTGCGGGAGGAGCGCCGGCCCCAGGAGGAGGATGGCGATCGCCCACACCGCGAGCGTCCCGCGCGCGCCGAGCGCCACGGCGGGCGCCTCGCCGCTCCGCCCGACCGCGGTGAACTCCCCCCGCCCGAGCAGCCCCTTCGAGATCCAGAGCGCGGCGAGCGACAGCGCCACGAGCACGGCGCAGATGACGTAGCCGTCCACGTCGGTCAACCCCACCGTCGTCACGCGCACGTAAGCCTGCGGCGCCAGCAGCTTCGTGTAGTTGAGCATGAGCGGAGTGCCGAGGTCGTCGATCACGCGGATGAAGGTCAAGAGCGCTCCGGCCGCGTAGCCCGGCAGCGACAGCGGCAAGAGGACGCGGCGAAAGAGCCGAAAGCCGGATGATCCCAGGCTCTGCGCCGCCTCTTCGAGCGACCGATCGAGCACTGAAAGGGCGGCCGCCGTGTTCAGCCAGATGAAGGGGAAATAGTGGAGCGTCTGCACCAGCACGACACCCCAGAGCCCCTCCATGAAGGGCACGGTCACGCCGAAGCGCTCGAGGAGGAAGAGGTTGACCGCGCCGCTGCGCCCCAGGATCTGCTGGAACGCGACGGCCCCGACGAAGGGCGGGATGACGAGCGGCAGGAGCCCCAGCGTCGTCAGCGCACCGCGCCCGGAAAATCTGTAGCGGACCGTGAGCAGCGCCAGCGGCACCGCGATCAGGCTGCCCAGCGCCACGACGAGCACGCCAGACACCAGCGTGTTGACGAGGGCCTCCCGGAGGAGCGGGTGCGCGAAGAAGACAAGGAGCGGCGCGGCGGTCGGCCGGCCGTCCACCATGACCGCGCCGGACAGCACCTGGAGCAGCGGGTATACGATGCCCGCCCCGAGCAGGAGAAGCAGGGACCACACCAGCGCGCCCTCGGCGCTCGAGCGCCGGGTCACGAGCGCAGAGACGGCCGGCGGCTCACCGCCAAGAGGCCAGCGCCTCCTGGCGTGTCGGGTGAATGCTCATGACCTTGATGAGGCGGGTTATCTCGAAGATGGCGCGAACGTCGTCCTGCAAGGTGCAGAGGCGGACATCGCCGCCCGCGGCGCGGGCCTGCTTCATCGAGGCCACCAGCACGCCCATGCCGGAGCTGTCGATGTAGCCCACCTGGCTGAGATCCATCACGACCCGTGATTGCCCCTTGTCGATCAGCCCTGCGAGCACCCGCTTCACTTCGTCGGCGACCGCCATGTCCATGTCGCCCTGGGGCCCGACGATGGTGATCTCGCCGGTCTGTGTCACCTCGATGTGCATGCTCTCCTCCGCTCACCCACGGGGCGTTCCGCTCCCCTTGCCGGCCTCGGGGCCACGGCCCGAGCGGTACTTGACGATGATCCACTTGGTGCCGCGCTCGCGGGCGACATCGAACGATAGGCTGTCGGCGATGGTCTTGACCAGGAAGAGCCCGTACCCGCTGTCGGGAACGGCGTCGAGCTCCGGTCCCTCGTACTGGTCGGCGTCGAAGGGCTTGCCGAAGTCCTCGACCTCGATGACGAGGGAGTCCGCCGAGGAGCGGACGGAGACGTTGATGGGCTGTCCGCCCCGCCCATCGTAGGCGTGCTGAATGGAGTTCGCGCAGAGCTCGCCGACGGCCAGCAGGAGGCTGGGCTGCTCCTCCTTCGCCACATCGTGGCCCGCCAGCTCCTCGCGGAGCCACTTTCGCAGGCGCAGGAGCTGCTCGGCCTCGCTCGTCATGGTAAAGGTGCCGCCCGCGGCCTTGGGCGCCACGGCAGGGTCACTCACCCGGCCGGCGGGCGGAATCCGCATTGGTACCACGCATGATCTCGACAAGAATAGCACGGAGACCGCTCCGCTTCCTCCGGGCGCCTCCAGCCGGAGGCCGCATCGGGCACCAGGACACCGTCACTGCGGCCGATCGAGCACCTCGCGCACCTTGCGGGCCAGGGCGGCCGGGGTGAAGGGCTTCTGGAGAAGCGCAGTCCCCGGATCGAGGACGCCGTGATGGACGATGGCGTCGTCCGTGTAGCCGGACATGTAGAGCACCCTGATGTCAGGTCGAAAGCGCTTGACTGCCTCGGCCAGGGCGCGGCCGCTCATGTGGGGCATCACCACATCTGTGAGGAGGAGATGGATCGTGCCGTCCTGGCGCTCGGCCATCCGGAGCGCGTCCTCTACGTCCGCGCTCTCCAGCACCGTGTATCCCTCGCTCGCGAGGATGTCCCGAGTCAGGGCGCGGAGGTTGGCGTCGTCCTCGGCAAGCAGAGCGACCTCCGTCCCTCGTCGCGCCGCCGTCTCTTCGACCGCAACCGGAGCCGATTCGGAGGCCATGGTTCTGGGCAGGTAGATGCGGAAGGTCGTCCCCCTCCCCGGCTCGCTGGAGACGGTGACGTGGCCGCCGCTCTGCTTGATGATCCCGTAGGCCGTGGCGAGGCCGAGCCCCGTGCCCTTGCCGACCGCCTTCGTGGTGAAGAATGGCTCGAAGACACGGGCGACGGTTGCCGCGTCCATCCCGACCCCGGTGTCGCTGATCGAGACGACTTCATACGGCCCCGGCGCCATCTCGACCCTTTGGCGGGCGTAGGTCGGGTCCACGTCAACGTGGCGTGTCTCAAGCGTCAGCTGGCCGCCCTCGGGCATCGCGTCCCGGGCGTTCACGGCCATGTTGATAATCACTTGCTCGAGCTGTCCAGGGTCTGCGGTGACATGACCCAGCGACGGGTCAAGGTCCATGATGAGCTCCACGTCTTCCCCGAGCACGCGCTCGAGCAGCGTCCTCATGCCGGAGACGGTCTCGTTGAGGTCGATGACCGCCGGCGTGAGGGTCTGCTTCCGGCTGAAGGCCAGGAGCTGCCGTGTCAGGGCCGCCGCGCGGTCGCCGGTCTGCTGGATGAGGAGCAGATCGCGCCGCATCGCGTGACCCGCGGGAAGCTGGCTGAGCAATATGTACGAACGCCCGCCGATCACCGTCAGGAGGTTGTTGAAGTCGTGCGCGATGCCGCCGGCGAGCCTCCCGATACCCTCCATCTTGACGGCCTGGCGCAGCTGCTCCTCGAGCTGCTTGCGCTCGGTGATGTCCACGAAGATCCCCATGCTGCCTGCCAGCTCACCCTGGGCGTCGAAGATGGCCGCGCTCGACCTCAGTACGTCCACGAGGCTGCCATCCCTCCGGCGCCGCTGCGTCTCGTACACGACATCCTCGCCGGCCTGGCTCCGGGACCGGGCCTCCTCGAACTCGGCGCGCTTGTCCTCGGGAATCGTGGGAAGCGGCTGGCCGAGCACCTCCTGCGCGCTCCAGCCGAACAGCCGGGTGGCCGCTTTGTTCCACAGCGTGACGCGCCCTTCCCGATCCAGGACGACGATGGCCAGCACGGACGCGTCGATGAGCGTCCGGAGCGTCTGGCTCGTGTCCCGGAGCGTCTCCTCGACGCGCTTCCGCTCCGTGATATCCCGCGACACCATGATGAATCCGGTGAGGGATCCGCTCGAATCGCGCACCGCGGTGAGCTTCGACTCCGTCCACGCGGTCGTACCATCCTTGCACAACACCTCGAACTCCAGCGTCCGGGACCGCGCCGGATCGCCGCGTCCGCCGCGCTCCATTTCCATCTCTTCCCGGAAGACGCGCATGGCGAGATCGCGGGAGCCCGGCGCCAGCTGGTCCGTCACCGGCCGCGCCATCACTTCGTCCGGTGTGTAGCCCCTTAGCTGCTGCACGGAGGGACTGACGTAGACTGCATTCATCCCCAGGTCGTAGAGCCCGATCACGTCGCTGATATTCTCGGCGAGGAGCCGGTACCGCTCCTCGGATTGCCGGAGCGCGTCCTCGGCCCGCCGCCGCAATGTGCGGTCCTGCTTGACGGCAATGAAATACGCAGGCTTGCCGGCGGAGTCCAGGACCGGGGTGATGGTCTGCTCTTCGATATAGACCGAGCCGTCCTTGCGCCGATTGATCATCTCGCCGGTCCAGCTCTTGCCCGAGGCAATGGTGGCCCAGAGCTCTCGATAGAACACCTTTGGATGCTCGCCCGATTTGAGCAGGCGCGCGTTCTGACCGATTGCCTCAGCGGAGGAGTACCCGGTCATCCGGGTAAATGCGGCATTGACCCAGAGGATGGTCCCCTGGACATCGGTGATGACTACGCCGTTGGCTACGGCTTCGAGGGCAGCCTGGTGAACACCTTCCGGCAGGGGTGTCATGGCCCTGGTTTTCGCTGCGTCACAGGACCGTACCCTTCTTCACGGGTCGGGGACGGGCTCCATCCACTGACGCAAATGGAGGGCCAATTAGCATTAATGAAGGATAGCGAGAATCGGTCAGCGGGTCAAGATTTGGGCGGGCCCGCGGGGGCTTCAGTGCTCCTAGCGGTAGTAGGGGCCCTGCGCGCCGATTCTGCGGACACTGATCTTCCCGTCATCCTCTTTGTGGCACGGATTGTCGCGAAGCTCCCGCACGGCGACGACGACGTGGCACATCTCGTGGGCGAAGACCTCGTACATCCACGCCGGAATCTGCTCGGTGAGGGGCACGATGAGCACCGCCCCCGCGGGTCCAGCCATGGTGCAGGCGAGGCCGAAGGGAGCGCACCCCTGAGGCCGGACGATCACGGTGGAGAGGAAGACATTGGGCGAGGTTTCGCCCTTCTGATATATGTCCGTCGAGGCGCCGCGCGGGGCCCCGCCCGAAGCACAACCGACGAGCAACAAGGCCGCGAGCAAGCCAAGCGAGCCGCTCCGCGCCGCCGATCCCACCCTCCCGCATCGAGGCATCTGGTCCCTCCCAACTCTCCGAGCGAGACAATCGGTCCGTCCACCTGCTTTGCGCGTCCACCCAATGACTGAGCAGGGAGCGTGCCGCCGGGCTAGATCGTCCCTCAGCACATGGAATCAACAAGTTGCCCGGCGAAAAGGCGGAACCCTTGCACATAGGCAATACATCGGTCGCGAGCTACGCGTGACATCGCTATAGTCGTCGGCCAATAGGACGTCGGCCAACGCCCTGGCTGGAGACATCATCCACGGGATGGAGGCGCGGCTACTTCACTCCTGAGTCTCGCCGCGCCCGGAGAGACCGGCTACCCGAGAACGCAGAACCCCTGCGCTTCGACCCCGAGGGGCACATTGAACTTGCTGCGGAAATTCTCGAGCGCGACCACGGCCGTCAGCTCGACGACCTGCGCCTCGTCGAAGAGCGCCCGGAGCCGCGCGAAGAGATCGTCGCTCACCCGCTGCCCCGTGATCGTCATGGCCTCCGCGTACTCCAGCGCCGCGCGCTCCATCTCCGAGAAGCGCCGGCTCTCCCGCCACGCCGGCACCTCGCGGATCTTGTCCACGTCCGCCCCTGTCTGCATCCCCCTGGATGCGTTGATGTCGATTCAGAAGGGACAGCCGTTGATGAGCGCGACACGGAGGTAGACGAGCGGCACGAGCGGGGCCGGCAGCCGCCCCGACTTCTCGATGGAGGCCGACAGCTGCTTGGCCGCCTTGAGGATCGGCGGGCAGTGGGCGAGAACCTTCGTGGTGTTGAAGAGAAGGCCGAAGAGCTCGCGCTCCTTGGCAAAGACCTCCTTGAGGATGGGGTCGCCGCCGTCGTCCTCTATCTCGCGCACTCTGGGCATCGGGTCCACCTCGCTCGCGCGGCCTGGTCCGCGCGGTCTATGGCCTTGAGGTCGAGGCGCCGTCCCGGCTCCCGCACCTTCGGAGCGGCCGGACCGCGACAATCCCTCTCATGGCCGTTTGAGAATGAAGGCCGTCATGTCGTCGCGCATCCGGCCCGCCCCGTCCGCCAGCACCTCCGCGGTCAGAGCGTCCGCCTGGGCCTGGGCGCCCAGATTCCGCGAGCGGTCCAGCGCCCGCAGCACGCGCTCGAGACCCGGGCGCTTGCCGTCGGCGCCGTGCGCCTCCGTCACGCCATCCGTGAGGAAGACCAGACTGTCGCCCGGCTCGAGGTGGACCTCGGCCTCCTCGAACGCCGCCTCCTCGAAGACGCCCAGGATCAGGCCGCCCACGTTCACCGCCTTCGGCGCGGCGCCCGCACCCACGAGAATGGGCTCGGGATGGCCGGCCGACGCCATCGCGACGCGCCCTTCGCGGCCGGGGAAGAGCACGGCCAGCACGATCGTCACGAACATCGAAGGCGGCATGTCGCGGCAGAGCGAGGCGTTGAGCCGCGCCAGCACCTCGGCGGGCTCGGCGAGCCCGCGCGCGATCTCGCGCAGGAGCGTCCGCACCATGACCATGAGCAGCGCGGCCGGGATGCCCTTGCCCGACACGTCGCCCACAGCGACGGCGATACGCTCGCCCATGGGCAGGATGTCGAAGAAGTCGCCGCCGACCATCGTGGACGGGCGCAGCACCGCGCCCGCCTCAAGCCCCGCCAGCGCCGGCGGCACGGGCGGCGTCAGGCGGGCCTGGATGTCCCGCGCGGCCTCGAGGTCGCGCGTCAGCTGCGCGACGCCCTCCGTCGAGGACCAGTCGCCGAGCACCCCGAGGAGGGGGGCGGTCAGCCGCGCGAGCGCCGTGCGTTTGAGCAGCGACTCCACGCGCACGAGCATCTCCGACGGCTCGAACGGCTTGGCGACGTAGTCGTCGGCTCCGCGGTCGAAGCCGCGGATCTTGTCGGCGAGCTGCGCCTTGGCCGACAGCATGATGACCGGAAGGTGGACGGTCGACCCGTGCTCGCGGATGCGCTTGAGCGTCTCCAGCCCGTCCGCGCGCGGCATCATGACGTCGAGGATGACGAGGTCCGGCGGCTCACGGCGAATGGCTTCGATGGCCTCGACGCCGTCGCCGGCCGTCTGCACGTCGAAGCCGGCCCGCCGCAGGGTGACGCTCAGCACGGTGCTGATGTCCGCCTCGTCGTCCACCACGAGAACCCGCGGGCGGCTCACCGGCCGACGCTCCGGTCCAGGCGCAGGGTGGCGCGGATGATGCCCAGCAGATCCGCCAGCGAGAACGGCTTGGCCAGGTGCGTCGTCGGCCCGAGCGCCCGCGTGTCGTCGTCGCCCAGCTCCATGGCGGAGAGGATCACCACCGGGATCTCCCGCGTCCGCGCGTTCTCGCGCAGCAGCCGGATCGCCTCGAAACCGTCGAGGTCGGGCAGCATGAGGTCCATGGTGATCAGGTCCGGCTGCCGCTCCCGCGCGACCTCGACGGCTTCGAGCGCCCGGCCCGCCTCGAGGACGCGGAACCCCTCGAGCTCGAGCTGGTCGCGCAGCAGCGCACGGATGTCGTGCTCGTCGTCGACCACGAGGATCAACGGCCCGCGTCCGGGGCCCGGCTCGGCGCTGTCGGTTCCGTCCACGCCCTCGTCGGCGGGCAGCGGTACGGTGACGGTGAACGTGGCCCCCTGCCCCGGCTGGCTCTCGACGCCGATCGAGCCGCCGTGCTCCTCGACGATCCCGCGGCAGATGGCGAGCCCCAGGCCCGTGCCGCCGACGGAGCGGACGTTGCTCCCGTCGAGCTGCTGGAACTTCTTGAAGAGCTTGCCCATGTCCTCCGCCGCGATGCCGCGTCCGTGGTCGGTGACACGGACTTCGAGATGCCTGCCTGCGCGGCGCGCCGTCACGATTACGGTCGACCCGGGAGGCGAGAACTTGATGGCGTTCGACAGGAGGTTGGTCACCACCTGCACCATCCGGTCGGCGTCCACCTGCACCGGCGGCAGGTCGCCCGGCACCTCGACCTCGATGGCAATACTGCGGGACTCGGCAAACGCCACGATGCCGTCGACGGCAGCCGAGACGAACTCCTCCACCCGGTGCATGCCCAGCTCGAGCTGGATGTGTCCCGCCTCGATCTTGGAGATGTCGAGGATGTTGGTGATGAGGCGGATCAGCCGGTCGGTGTTCTTCACCGAGATATCGACGAGCTGGCGCTGGGTCGCGTCGAGCTGGAGCGTCGGGTCGGACAGGAGGAGGTGCAGCGACCCCTTGATCGACGTGAGCGGCGTCCGCAGCTCGTGCGAGACGGTCGAGACGAACTCGGTCTTCATCCGGTCGATCTCACGCTGGCGCGTGACGTCGTTGAGCGTGATGGTCACTCCGACCGTTGCGCCCAGCAGGTCGCGCGTGGGCGCCGCCCGCCAGCCGAGCGTTCGGGCCTCGGGCGCCCGCAGCTCGAGGTCGCCGGCGGCGGCCGCCGGCCGTCCGCTCTCGACCATGGCCAGCAGCGCCTGTCCATTCCCCTCGTCCCAGGCCACCGCGGGGCCGAGCACTTCGACGAGGTGCTGGAAGGGGCGCCCGACCACCTCGTCCGGGACGATGCCGAGCAGCTCGCCGCCTTGCCGGTTAAAAGCGACGATCTTCCCGCCCAGGTCCACCACGAGGAAGCCGTCCGAGGTCGACGCGAAGACCTGCTCCAGCTGGGTCTTCTTGTTCTCGGCCTCTTCGAAGAGCGCGGTGTTGTCGAGCGCCATGGCAAGCTGGTCGGCGTAGGCTGCGAGGAGCCGCGTCTCCGCCTCGTAGAGCGAGCGGTGTCCCGAGAAGAGCAGGGCCAGGCCGCCGAGCACGCGGCTGCGTCCGCGGACGGGGAAGGCGGCGAGCCCGCGGGGCCCGGCCTCGAGCACGCCCGCCGAAATCAGGTCCGGCCGGCTCGCCGCGTCGGGCACGAGCAGCGGCGCCTCGCGCTTTCCAAGCGGCTCGGCCAGCGCGCGCATCGCGTCCTCCGGCATCGCGCCCCAGCGGATCACCGTCCCCCGCCCCGAACCGCCCTCGCCGAAGAGGATGACCGCGGCGCCCACGGCGCTGAAGGTCTGCCCCAGCCCCTGAAGGGCGTCGGGCAGGAGGCGCCGCGCGTCGAGCGTGCGGTGCAGTGTGCGCGCGGCGTCGTTCAGGAGCGCGGCGGCGGCCAGGTTGTACTGCGTCACCGTGTACAGGCGCGCGTTCTCGATGGCCACCGCGGCCTGCGCGGCCATGCTGGACAGCACGTGGACGTCGCGCTCGGTGAACCGGTGCCGCGCCCGCGTCCCGCCCAGGAGCACGCCGTAGACATCGTCGCGGATGATGATCGGCACGGCGACGTAGGCCGTCGGGGCGCCGCCGGCTTCGAGCGCCGCGGCAGTCTCGGGGCGGTAGTGGAGCGAGGGGTCCGCCTTCCAGTCCTGCGTCCAGACGGCGCTGCGCTCGGCATAGGCGCGCCCGCTCACACCCTCGCCAGACCGGAGCATCACGTCACGCGTCATGGTCTCGGGCAGGTTGCGGCCGCGCACCAGGGCGAGCCCGCCGCGCGCCGTGTCCCAGCGGTAGAAGCCGGCCGCGTCGAGCTCCACCGCGGAGAGCGCGCTCTCGGTGATGATGTCGAGCACCTGCTCGAGGTCGAGCGTGGAGGACAACCGCCGCGTCACCTCGACCAGGAGGGTTGCGTCGCGTTCACGCCGTTGGGTCTCGGCCCAGAGGCCGGCGTTGGAGACGAGGCTCTGGAGCTGCTGGCAGAAGAGCTCGAGCTGCGCCACGCCGCGCCTCGTGACGTTGCGGCGGCTGCGCGTGTTGTCGGCCAGCACCACGCCGATGGTGAGCTCCTGGAACCGCAGAGGCACGGCGGCGAACCGCGTCGCGCGCAGCAGCGGGTGCTCGTGAAGCTCCGGGGCGAGCGGCGGCAGCGCGGCCAGGTCGGCGTCGGACAGGATGAGCGCGGTCTCGCCCGAGTGCCAGACGCGCTCGATCGCCCCGCCGCCCGCGATGGGCACGGCACACCGGGCTGCGGCCTCCTCCTCGGTGCTGGCCGCGATCTCGAGCGCTGTTCCGTCGCTGTCGGGCAACAGGACGCTGATACGGTCGAAGCGGAGGGCCTCCTGGGCGCCGTGCACGAAGGTGGCCACCCGCTGCCGGACGTCCATCGAGCGCATCATGCTCACTGTCAGCGTGTAGAGCTCCTCGCTGACCCGGCGGCGGTCCTGGATGTCCTGGAAGAGCCGCGCCTTGGTCATCGCCACGGCCGCGTGCTCGGCGAAGGCCTCCATGATCTTGGTCTCGCCCGGCGTGAGAGCCCGACCGGAACCGCTGAAGAGGCAGACGACGCCCACCGCCTGACCCGCGAAGAGCAACGGCAGCACCGCCGCCGAGAGCATGCCCGCCTCGACGAGACCCGGAGGGATCGAGGGGTCGGATCCGGCGGCCGCACGCACCGCCAGGTCCTCGACGATTATCGAGCGGCCCGAAGCCGCCGCCTCGCCCACGAGCCCCTGCCCCAGCCCGAGCTCGGGCCGGACCGGGCCGCCGTCGCGCTCGTCGCCCGAGCCGGCCCTCAGGCGCACCCGCTCGCCCTCGACCGTCCAGAGGCTGCAGGCCCCGTCCGGAAAGAGCGTCAGCGCGGCATCCACGACGGCCGGCAGGATGGCCTCAGGGTCGACCGAGGCCGTCAGCGCGCGGCTGAGCTCCGTCAGCGTCTCCAGCCGCCTGGCGTAGAGCGAAGACTCGGCGTAGAGACGCATGTTCCGGAGTGCGACCGCGGCCTGGGCGACGAAGCTGTCGAGCATCTCCCGCTCGTCGGCGCCCAGCCGGAACGCCGAGCGCCCACACATGGCCAGCACGGCCAGCAGCGAGCCGTCGAGCAGAACCGGCACGCCGAGGAAGCTCTTGAGGTCGTGGGCCTTCCACCAGGCGGGCGCGACGAAGCGCGCGTCGGAGAAGACATCGGCCACCTCGAGGATGCGCCGCTCGGCGGCGACCCAGCCGACGCTGCCTTCGCTGAAGCCGACGGAGGTGAACGGCAGGTCGGTGCCGGGCCGTTCGTCGGAGACGGCCCGCAGCGTGACACGCTGCGCGGTCTCGTCGGGCACCCAGAACGACACGAAGGGCGCCCCCGTCAGCTCGGCCGCCGCGCGGGCGATCGCGCCCAGCACCTCGCGCTCGTCGAGGGACGAGGAGACGACGTGGTTGACGCGCGACAGCGCGCGCAGGCCCGCGGTCCGGCCCTCGAGCGCCTCGCGCAGGCGTGCGTTGCTCAGGAGGGCGCCCGCCTGCTCGCCGATAGCCGCGAGCGGCGCCAGCTCGGCGGGCTCGAAACGGCGCCGCCGCTCCCACCACACGAGGCAGAAGGCGCCGGAAACCTGGCCGTCGAAGAGGAGCGGGATCAGGACCGCCGACTGGTGCAGGACGCCCCGGAAGGGCCCGCTCGCGAAGCGCGGGTCATTCGGGACGTCGTCGCTCCAGATGACCTGCCCCTGGCCGAACGCCACCCGCAGACCGGAAAGGTCGGCCGGGGCGAGCGTGCTCGCGGCGAGCGCCGCGACGGCGTGCTTCGGCACCGCGTGCGCGACGATGGGGCGGAGCTCACCGGTGCGCGCGTCGAGGAGGTGGGCCGAGGCAGTGTCGGCTCCTGTCAGCCGGGCGAGCTCGTGGCAAACGAGCCGGAGGCCCTCGGGCAGGTCAGTGGCCGAGCCGACGACGCGCGCGACTCCGAGAAGCCCAGTCGTCTCACGCAGCCGGGCTTGGAGCGCCTCCCGGGCCGCGGAGGATGCCTTGGCGTCGACCGGTCCCGCAGGGGCTGGCGGTCCCGCAGGGGCTGGCGGGGTTGCCGCGTGCGGGGGAGGGGTTTTTTCTGTGCTCATCGCGGCTACCGGCCAGTATACAGGGACGGAACCCGGCAGAACGACAGGGAATTCCCCTCCCCCTTCACTCGAAGAACTCGGGCAGGATCTCGGTGAAGAGCGCGAGGAGGCCGCCCTGGTCGTCGGGCGGCGCCACGCGGCCCGCCGCGCCCCGCACCGTCTCCGGCGCCTTCGGCATGGCGACGCCTAGCCCCGCCACGCGGATCATCTCGATGTCGTTCTCCTGGTCGCCGACCGCGACGACCTGCTCGAGCGGCACGCCCAGGTGCGAGGCCAGGAACCGCAGCGCGGCGCCCTTCGAGGCGGCGGGCGGGATCATCTCGAGATAGTCGCTCCGGGTCATGACGAGCCGTGCGGCACCGCCCACGACGGCCTCGACGTCCGCCCTGACGGCCGGCAGGCTCTGGGGGTGTCCGATGAGGAGGCTCTTGACGAAGCCGCCCAGGCGCAGGAAATCGCCGGGCGCGTCGATGACCTCGAGAGGCACGGCCTGGAGCTCGGAGTATGCGCGGGACTGGAAGCTCTCGCCGAGACAGTACAACCGGTCGTCGCGGTAGAAGAGCGGGTCGACGGGGGCGTTGACGAAGGCCTCGTGGGCCTGCCAGAGAATCCCCCGCGGCAGCGTCAGGGCCATCAGATCGCGCCCGGCCTCGTGGTCCCGCACCAGCGCCCCGTTATAGAAGATCATGGGCGCCGTGATGCCGAGCTCGTCGCGGTAGCGGTCCACGCCGGGCGGCATGCGTCCGGTGGCGATGGACACGATGAGCCCCAGCTCCATCGCGCGCCGGAGCCCCGCCACCAGCTCGGGGTCGAGATCCGACGGGCTATCGAGCAGGGTGCCGTCGAGGTCACAGACGAGCAGGCGGTAGGACACGCGGGTCAGGTCGGCCGCGGGCGGTCAGACGGGGCGCTCGCCCCTCGCGAAGCGGGTCGCGCAGTCGGCGCTGCAGAAGTGCAGCGCCTCCCCGCCGCTCTCCCGACGGAGGGCCCGCGAGCGCAGCACGTACGTGCCGCAGAACGGGTCCTTGACGAGCTGGTCGCGGCGGTCCCCGCCGCCGGGCAGCCGCGGCCGCCAGCCTCGCAGTATCGGCGCCAGGATGATGAAGCAGAGGACCAGGCCGGCCAGCAGGAGGAGGCCGCGCATGGCGCTAGTCCCCGTCGGGGCGTATGGAGAGCGAGCGGAGGAAGTCGCGGTCCTGCTCGGTCAGCTCGAAGCCCCTGGGCGGCTGCGCGCCGCGCCCGCGCGCGAAGAAGATCCCGGTCTCGGCGCCGCGCTTGAGGATCTCGGAGACGGCGTCGCGCGCGGCCTCCGTGGCCTTGAGCGAGACTAGGACGGTCTTCACGAGCTTGCCCATCAGGCGGTCCACATGCGCGTCGGGCGACATGCTCCGTACGATAGCACAGGT
>Ga0326597_10007886_pt1 | contig 14427 bp, 11 predicted proteins | sample RVTome_12_FD_203789 | JGI IMG/M metagenome (GOLD analysis project Ga0326597, IMG submission 203789) | Soil microbial communities from uranium-contaminated site in the Upper Colorado River Basin, Wyoming, United States - RVT100D185 | ecosystem: Environmental > Terrestrial > Soil > Contaminated >... | reverse complement strand
TTCCGTAGTCGCCGAAACGGTCGCGGGCGCGCACCAAACGGTGAAACGCGCCTTCCGCGCTCAGGTCCTGGCGGACGCCGGTTTCGTCGCAACGGATCAAGCTGGTGTTGAACTGATTGGTGCGCTGAGTGAGCTGCGCGAGCCGCGGAACTTCGGCCGCCGACACCGGGCCGATCTCGACCTCCAGTTCGAGGCCATCCAGAAAGGACTGAAGCGACCCCGCGCCCTGGCGAAACTGCGCGCGAGACGCGCTCTCGCGGTACATCCTTGACCGCTTCTGATCCTCGGCCGTGACCTTCGGCTGATCGAGCGGCCAAAGGTGATTCGCGAACGAGGACAACTGTAGCGGGTCGGTAGGCACCCTCACCGTCGTCACGGCGGGGCAGCGTGCTCGCATCGCGGCGCACTCCACCGGGTTGTCGTCCAGGAAGACGACGCTGTCCAGCCCCAGCTCCAGCTCGGACGCGATGCTCTCCAGATTATCCGGCTTGGGGTTCCAGTCGACGCGATGAGCAACGAGGTGCGACCATTTGAGCGGCATTTCGACATGACTCTCGAACAGGCTGCGAACGTCGGATTCCTCGTTCTTGCTGAGCAGGCATACGAGACGGCCGGCATCGCTCTGCTCGACCAACTTGCGCTGCAAGGCCGCATGCGCCGTCTCGATGCGAACGCCGGCGACGCCATCCTCGCCAACCACGCCCGACCACAACGTGTGATCGCCGTCCACCGCAATGACCTTCACGGGCGCGCGCACCAGCGCCGTGTACCAGCGGGCAATGGCCGTCCCCAGGGCGGCGAACGCCTGAAGTGAATACGGAACGTGGCCGAAACGATCGGACGCCGGATCGTGAACCTGTTTCACTTCATAGCGCTCCATGGCGCGCTCGCCCCGCTCGATGAATAGATTTGGCGTGCCGGCAAGCCGGGTCTGAAGCTCGGCGGTCGCCCGGTCGAGAACCGGGTCGCCGTTGTCCGAGGGCCCGACCAGCACCAGGCAGGGAACGCCGTGGCCGAAAGATGTCAATGCCGATGCGAGCTCCGCAACGCGCCCTTCGAGGTCGCTCCAGCCGGCACGACCGGCGTGCGATTCGGACCGGCGCGGGCAAAGATCGGCCCAGCGCAGGAGAACCACATTCGCGCCGGCCTGATTCCGCCGCAGCATGCTGGCCGGATCGAGCAACTGCTGGAAAAGCTGCGCGTACGGTGTCACGCGCGCGCACAGGTCGAGATCCAGAAATTCGATCCAATACTCGATACCGTCGGCGAGCAGGTCGAGCGTATAGGTTCCGGACAATGTCAATGTCGGTTTTTCCAAGCTCATCTCATCGCCCTATGACAGCCCATCGCGGAAGCTCTTCTTAATCGGATTCCGGCCCGTTGCGCGGGTCTGGCCGGTCTCGACGCGGAACGAGCAGGAAATCGATACTGCACGTCGAAGCCGAGCAATGTCACTCTGGGTACCCAAGAAACTATTTTCGGTGCAAATCATATTGCGTTTAATCCGGCAGGAAGAGGAAAAAAATCCTTGCTTCGGCCGTCCGGTCGCCCTCAATCGGGCGCCGGACGTGCGTTGACGCCAAACTGCCCGTTCGGGTCCGCAAGCGAGGCGATCTCCGCATCCGCGAGCGGCGTGATGCCAAACGCGAAGCGCACGCGCAGCAGATTCACGAGATCGCGTGCCCACAGCCCATTCTGAAGCGTGCCGGCGTGGCCGTCCGAAAGGGTTGCATTGCGCGGGTGGTCGCCGATGGTGTTGGCAACGGCAGTCACCCCTCCGAAACTGATTCGACGGTAGGACGGGGCGCCGGCGGCATCACGGGCTCCCCAGATCTGCCTGAACCACTCTCGATCGCTGACAAACGCGGCTCGCGGATCGCCGTCGCAGAGGGCCCGGAGCGACTGATCGTGCCACTCGAGAACTTGGCTGATATTGGCAATCGCTCGGGCGTCGCGCCAGCGGGCGAAATTGCCTGGCAGATTCCTGTCGTCCGACATGCCGGCGATCACAATGACCGTCCGCGGGTGTTCGGAGCGGATCATCACCATTGACCGACGGATGTATTGGACGCACCGATGGATCCGCTCCCGCGCTGGAGCATCCAGGCCGCTTTCCGCGTATCGGTCGAGGTCTTGCCTTCCGCCCATGCTGTTGACGCCGATACGAATCACGACCACCCCGCGCGCCCACCGGGGCGGATCCTTGCGCATCGTGTGCAGCAGCCGCGCAGTCTGCCGATACGGGCCGTCCAGGAGATCCGGGCACTTGGCCCCGGAAATGGCGAAGTTGAAGCGGAAATCCTCCTTGCGCGGCGCGCGGCCGTCAGTGCCCAAAACACCGAGGAACGCCGCCACACTTCTGCGGCTGCCCCACACCCCCCAGGGGCCCATGTCGACCTCGCTGCCGCGCAGGGCCGCTATCACCTCGGTCCACTGGTAGGTGGTCGCCCGGAACAAACCTCCCCGCGAAGGGAGATCCCGCAGAAGGACGGAGTCGTGGTACGAGTGGCTATCCGAATCGCCGAGGATGCCCATCGGGATACGCGTATCCGCTGACGGTTCATCGGACGTGTCGGCCAGGACGCAGCGACCGGCGATCGCCATTGCCGTAATACCGATCGCGGCCAAGCCCAGCCACACGAGATGTCGCCTGGTCATCCCCGCGAATTCCTGACCGGATTCCGGCGCAGTTGGCGCAAACCGCGCGCGGTCTGTACACTTGGCGCTGGCTCCGGCGGCGCCCACCCTGACAATCCCTGCGCGCAATCAACCATCGGTCGGTTCAACGTCCCACTGGATTCAGCCCGGATGACCATTCGTCTCAAGTGCCTCATCGCCCAGCCCCTTGCGTCGACGCGCCTGCTATGCATTCCTTTTGCGGGTGGTGGGACCACCGTCTTTCGTGCATGGTCGGCGCTGCTGCCCAAGCACATTGAAGCGTTCGCGGTGCAGCTTCCCGCTCGCGAAGACCGGATGCGCGAACCGGCGTTCGAGCAATGGCGTCCAATGATGGAGGCACTGGTCGAGGCCGTCGCGGCGCTGCCGGCGCTGCCGACCGCGATTTTCGGCCACAGCCTCGGCGCCGTGATCGGCCTTGAGCTGGCGCGCTGGATGCATGTCTCACAGCCGGGCCGCCTGCGGCATCTTTTTGCCGGCGGGCGCCCGTGGCCCGGCCGAGGAACCGCGGAGCGCGCCGATCTGCACGCGCTGCCGGATGCCGAGTTCCTGCAAGTCCTCGATCGCCAATACGGCAGCCTGTCGTCGTCGCTGTCGCACCCGGAGGTTCGCGAGCTGACGCTGCCGACATTGCGCGCCGACCTTCGCCTGCTCGATTCATATCGGTATGCCTCGTCGCCCTCGCTCGATTGTCCGCTGACGGTCTATGGCGGCACCGATGACCCGACCACCACGGCCGAAAGCCTCGACGCCTGGCGCCAAGAAACTCGCGGCCCGTTTCGGGTGCGAATGCTGAACGGACATCATTTCTTCCTCGATCCTCATCGAACTCAACTGATTAAGGAGATTGCATCGACACTCGAAACGTCTGGCGGCTGACTCATGCCGGACGTGGCTTCGCCTGCGCAGGCAGGCTCTCCACGACCACCGCCGCCACGAAGCCGGAAGCCGGAGAAAAACCTTCCATGCGCCAGCCGCAGTCATCTCCGTGCACACCTTGGACGCGCAGGATCCTGGCCGGCTCATCCGGCGCGAGCGCAACCTCGAAGCAACCGAGCGGATAGTAAAGGCCGTCGCCGATCGCCTTGATGAACGCCTCCTTGCGTGTCCAGCAGTTGAAGAATCCCTGCGCTCTGTCGCGCAGATTCAGGGCGAGGTATGCCTCGTTCTCGCGGGGACTGAAGAAACGCGCCGCAATCGCGTCGGCATCGGGAATCGTTCGAACCGCCTCGACGTCGATGCCGATCTCGCGGCGCGTGGAGAACGCGTAGGCGGCAATTTCCGCGGAGTGGGTTACGTTGAAGCGCACGCCCGAGTCCGCGTAAGGCGCGGCAAGCGCAGGTTTACCGTGCTTGCCGTAGATCAGTCCGACCGATTCGGGCGGCGTCGCCAGTCGCGTCGAAAGAAACTGCCGCAGTCGAGCGCGCGCGACGATGAATCGGCGGCGGTCCCGATCGAAGACAAAACGATTGGCTCTTTCCCGCTCCGGCTCCGAGAGCAGCGTTGCCAAGACACGAACCTCGTCAGGCTCCACATCCAGTCGCGTCACCATCACCTCGAATTCGTCGGTCGCGAAACCCGGGGCAGGCCCAAACGGCAGCGGTGCGACCGCCTCGTTGGCAGCCAGATTCGCCTCGAAATTTCTCAATTGCCCAAACATTGCTCACTCATCTCCAAAATGCCTGTAACTGACATGCCGGGGGCTCCGAAATTCATGCGATTTTTCAGGGCCTCAGCAGAGTATCCTAAACGAACGCTCGAGATTCAATATCGCCGGTGCCCACGAAGCGTGGCAAGGTCGACACCATCGCGCGAGAACGATATCTTAACTCCTTGTACGACTTCATTTTTACTGCACACAGTAGATTGCTACCGGAGTACGCCCATGATTGCAAACCGGTGGCAGGAGGTCTATAGGAACATCCTCCCGATTTGTGCTTTGGAAATCAATGCTATATGTCTCATCTGAAAAGGTCCGAGTTCACCTGGGCGCGGGGTCAAAGAGGGACCCGATACTGTCGTAAATTTTCGCTGCGGCCGGACCAGTCCAATTGGCAGCGGCATCAGTCTTGAACCTGACATGTTCGGCTGGATTTCCCTCGTATGCCGATATACCAAGCAATTGATTTCCATGATGGAAAGCCGGATGGGGAACAATGACGGTCACGCGCAGGATGAGGTTTTCTTGCGCGGCTCGAGCAGCGTCCGTGACTCGGCATAGATAGCGCTCCAGCGAGAGTATTTTCAGCTTTGCGGCGCGGTCAACTGGGCACTACCTGCCACGCCGCTGGCAACCGGGTGATAGGAAAAACCTCCTGGACGCGAGCTTGTCCCGGCGCGCAGGCTTCGTTTATGATGGGGCGCCTTTCAGCGACCGCGCCGGTTTCGGAGTCGTTCGGGCAGTCTGGTTCCGCGGCGCTTTTATCAATTTCGGTAATGCAGGCCTCATGACCACCAACCGCGTTGCTCTCCTCATCGCCGCGCTCATGTTTTCGGCCAGCGTGGGCGCCATCGTATTGCGCCCGGACCAGAAACTGGCCGACGTGGAGGCCATATCGCTGGAAACCATCGTCCCCAAGCAGTTTGGCGACTGGCGCGAAGATCGCCTGCGGGTCGCGCAGGTGGTCAATCCCCAGACGCAGGAGCTGCTCGACAAGCTCTACAGCCAGATCCTCGCCCGCACCTACGTGAACTCCGATGGCTACCGCGTCATGCTGTCGCTCGCCTACGGCTCGGATCAACGCGGCACATTGCAGGCGCACAAGCCGGAAGTCTGCTATCCCGCGCAAGGGTTCAAGCTGGAGAGCAGCGTCCTGTCGCAGCTCGAGACGCCGTACGGCACGATTCCCGCGCAGCGCCTGCGCACGAGCAAGGGCCCGCGCGTGGAGCCGGTAACCTACTGGTTCACGGTAGGAGCGAATGCGGTGCACGGGAAACTGCAAAAGCGACTGGTTCAGCTTCGGTACGGCCTTACCGGCCGTATTCCGGACGGCATGCTCTTCCGCGTGTCGTCGATCGATCCGGATCAATCGCGGGCGAACCAGATGCACGATCGGTTCGTCAACCAGCTGCTGGGAGCGATATCCGCGGAGGAGCGCTTGCGGTTGAGCGGGCTCGGCGGCGGCGGGTAATGCGCAGTGCACGAAGCGCAATGCATCGCGCTGGCGCCGCTTGCCGGGCCGGTCGCGGCGGCCGATCGACTGCTCTTGAATAACATGATGGAAACGCCCGTATCTTGACCAACGGTACCGATCATGCCCCGGGCATGCTCCGCCGGCGCAAAGGGATCATACTCGCAGGAGGCTCGGGAACCCGGCTCTATCCGCTGACGATCGTGGTATCGAAGCAACTCCTCGGAATCAGCGACAAGCCGATGATCTACTACCCGCTCAGCACCCTGATGCTGGCGGGCATACGCGACATTCTGGTCATTTCGACGCCGCAAGACACCCCGCGTTTCGCGCAACTGCTGGGAAATGGCGACCAGTGGGGAGTCAATTTTTCCTATGCGGTGCAGCCTTCGCCCGACGGGCTGGCGCAGGCTTTCGTAATCGGCCGCAAGTTCATAGGCGAGGACAACCCGGCCCTGGTGCTGGGCGACAACATCTTCTACGGTCACGAGTTCGCCGATGACCTCCGCGCAGCCGCCGCGCGCGAAGAAGGCGCCACGATATTCGCGTATCCGGTGCAGGAACCTGAGCGCTACGGCGTCGTCGAATTCGATGCGCGGGGTCGCGCCATCAGCCTGGAGGAAAAGCCGCTGCGGCCGAAGTCCCGCTATGCGGTCACCGGACTTTATTTTTACGACAACCGGGCGCTGGACATCGCCGCATCGCTGAAACCCTCCGAGCGCGGCGAGCTCGAAATCACGGATGTCAATCGGGACTATCTCCAGCGGGGAGAGCTCGAGGTGCGCGTCATGGGCCGCGGCCATGCGTGGCTCGATACCGGCACGCACGAATCGATGAATGAAGCGTCGGTGTTCATTGCAACCATCGAGAAGCGTCAGGGGCTCAAGGTCGCCTGCCCCGAGGAGATCGCGTGGCGCATGGGTTGGATAAGCAGCTCCAACCTCGAGCGGCTGGCCCAGCCGCTCTCCAAGAGCACGTACGGCCAGTATCTTCTCGGGTTACTGAAAGAGAGAGTCTTCTGATGAAAATCACCCCCACGGCGATTCCCGACGTGCTGGTCATCGAACCGAATGTGTTCGGTGATGCGCGCGGCTTTTTCTTCGAGAGTTTCAACGCCCGCGCCTTCAAGGAACTGACCGGGATCGAGCCGCCGATCATGCAGGACAACCATTCCCGCTCGGCGAAGGGAGTGCTGCGGGGCCTGCACTATCAGGTCAGGCAACCGCAGGGAAAACTCGTCCGTGCCGTAATCGGGGAAGTCTTCGACGTCGCCGTCGACATCCGCCGCAGCTCGCCGAGCTTCGGCAAATGGGTCGCCAATGTCCTCTCCGCCGACAACAAGAAACAGATGTGGATTCCCATCGGATTCGCGCATGGGTTCCTGGTGCTCTCGGACTATGCCGAGGTGCTCTACAAGACGACCGACTACTACGCTCCCGAGCACGAGCGCTGCATCCGCTGGGATGACCCGAAGCTTGGCATCGAGTGGCCCCTGGATGCCGCGCCGCAGCTCTCGGCCAAGGACAAGCTGGGCTCGCCCTTGGCCGAAGCCGAAGCCTTTCCATGACCACGTTTCTGCTCACGGGCGCGACGGGCCAGATTGGCTGGGAGCTTGCCCGCGCCCTGCTTCCGCTCGGCCGGATCGTGGCTCCGCCTCGCGGCCGGTTCGACCTGGCACAGCCGCAGACGCTCGGCGCGCTGGTCGATGCCGCGAAGCCGGACGTGATCGTCAATGCCGCCGCGTACACAGCCGTTGACAAGGCCGAGGAAGAGGAAGGACTGGCCCGGACGATCAACGCCGACGCTCCGGCCGAACTGGCCGCCGCCGCGCGGCGCGCGAACGCCCTGCTGGTTCACTACTCGACCGACTACGTGTTCGACGGGAGGAAACCCGGGGTTTACGCCGAGCACGATGCCACCCGCCCGGTGAGCGCGTACGGCCGCAGTAAGCTCGCGGGCGAGGAGGCCGTGCGCGCATCTGGCGCGGACTACCTGACGTTCCGGACGAGCTGGATATACGCCGCCCGCGGAAAGAATTTTTTCAGGACCATCTTGCGCCTCGCTGGCGAGCGCGAGGAGCTGCGGATCGTGGCCGACCAGTTCGGCGCGCCTACTTGGGCGCGGCTCGTGGCGGAAGGCACTTGCCTTGCCTTGCAACAGGACCTCGCCCGGCGCAGGGACGGCTGCTTCGAAAGCGGAACATTCCATCTCACGGCGGCAGGCGAGACGAGCTGGCACGGATTTGCGCAAGCCGTCGTCTCCGCAGCCCGCGAACGGGGTCATACACTGAAATGCCGGGCAGTGGCGCAAATAACGACGGCAGAGTATCCTCTGCCCGCCGCGCGGCCGGCAAATTCACGGCTATCCGGCGCGGAGCTGGCAAGGCGCTACGGGCTGCGGATGCCCGCTTGGGATCTTTGCATGGAGCTATGCCTGGCCGATTTTCTCGGCTCGTGAATTTGGTGCCGGATACAAGATCCTTAAACCGGAAAAACCCGAGACAACTTTTAGGACCTCGAATTCACGCTCGTTCATGCGTGAATCAGTCGCTGGAGAACCGAAGATGGATGCAAGGCACGGACCTCACGCTTCATTAATCAAGAGACTGAAAGACCACGTCTCGATTATCGGAATTATCGGCCTTGGCTATGTAGGGCTTCCGCTTGCATTGCGTTTCTCGGAAGCGGGGTTTCGAGTCGTTGGGTTCGATATCGATGAAACGAAAGTAACGACGCTCAACTCCGGGCGGAGCTATTTTTTGCACATTCCGAATTCCGGGGTTTCGGCCGCCAGAACCCGGGGCCTGGAAGCAACCACCGACTTCTCGCGAGCGACTGACGCCGACGCGTTGATAATCTGCGTTCCAACACCGTTGAATCGTTTCCGGGAGCCGGATCTTTCATTCGTGATAAACACCGTCGAGACCATCCTGCCGCATCTGCGGGCCGGCCAGGTGGTTTCTCTGGAGAGCACGACCTACCCCGGCACCACGGAAGAAGAGTTAAGACCAAGGCTGGAGCAGCGCGGCTTCAAGGTCGGAGAGGATATTTTTCTCTGCTTTTCACCCGAGCGTGAAGACCCGGGAAACGCGCAGTTTACGACCCGCCAAATCCCCAAGGTCTGCGGCGGATCTACTCCAACATGCCTTGAGGTCGGCATTGCCCTGTACAGCCAAGCCGTGGACCAAGTGGTCCCGGTGAGTTCCACGCGAGCGGCCGAACTGGCCAAGCTCTTGGAAAACATACATCGTGCCGTGAATATCGGCTTGGTGAACGAGATGAAGATCATTGCGGATCGCATGGATATCGACATCTACGAGGTAATTCGCGCAGCGGCAACCAAGCCGTTCGGTTTCGTTCCCTATTACCCCGGCCCGGGGCTGGGGGGGCACTGCATACCCATCGACCCGTTCTATTTGACATGGAAAGCTCGGCAATACGGGGTACACACGCGCTTTATTGAACTTGCCGGAGAAATCAATAGCGCCATGCCCCATTGGGTAATGGGCAAGGTGGCGGATGCGCTTAACGAACGCCGCAAACCGCTGAAGGGCAGCAGGATACTCGTGCTGGGCGTCGCGTACAAGAAGAACGTCGATGACATGCGCGAGTCGCCTTCCATCGAGCTTATCGCATTGCTTGCCGAAAAAGGCGCGCGCGTGGATTACTCAGATCCGCATGTGCCAATGCTCCCCAAGATGAGGCAATATAGTCTCGATCTCCGGAGCGTGCCCATTGGCGCCGAACGTATTGCAGCCTACGATCTCGTGTTGATCGCAACAAACCATGACGCGTTCGATTACGAGATGATACGCAACAACGCCCAGCTTATCGTCGATACTCGTGGCGTCTATTCAGATGGAGGAGCGAACATTGTAAGAGCTTGAAGGATCGCTTCGACGTTCAATACCCCCTGTCGCCGCGATCGACCGATTGATTCCGGATAAGCCTCTCGTTCATCTTCCGCAGGCGCTCCGCGATCACCGTCATCACGTGCCGGGCAAACGACGGCTTCTGCTGGATCAGAATGTCGAATCTTTCTACGCTGATCGGGATCAGGCGGCAATCCGTGCGTGCGATCACAGAGGCGCTGCGCTCCACGTTATCGACAAGCGTCATCTCGCCAACCAGCCCACCGCGACCGACGGTCTCGACAATCGCGGCTCCGACCAAAACATCGGCGGTGCCATCGACGATTACGTACATCGCCGTCCCCGACTCTCCCACGCGAACAATCGCCTGATCGGCCGGTATCGAGACGAATTCCGTCTCGTCCTTGAACATTTCGATGAGGTCAAGCATTCGCGGCAATGCGGCGCAAGGAATTCGAGGTTGGGTCCGTGGCATTATATCTCGTTCGACGACATGCCACCCACTGTGGCACGATCCCCACTACGCCGGGGCGGGAGCCGATCGTGAGTCAAGGTTTTCGCAGCCTCCCGGGCATTCGGTTGGAATAACCTGAATCGGATGGCGCATGTGGCTCGGAAACCGAAATTGACTGCCATGCTCTGCCGGTCACCTGCCCTGCTTCTGCGTGTGCCCGCCGGCGGCTTGCGCGCCCGATGACGGACCTTCAACGTGCTCGCCGGAATATTCGCCGGTGCCCCGTCAAGCTGGCTCTCGCGACCGTCGGTTTTTTCTGCTGTATCGGCAGCACGCTGACCCGCCCCGCCCAGGCACTCGACGCCCCGGGGCTTGCCATCATCGTTAACACGCAGGATCCGTTGAGCGTCCGCATCGGCGAATACTACGCCGCGCGGCGCCGGATATTGTTTCAGAACATCATCAAGGTAAGCTTCACACCAGACGACCCGGTGATGACGCGCGACGAATTCATGCGGATCAAGACCGAGGTCGATAAGCAGACGCTGCCCCACGTGCAGGCCTACGCGCTCACCTGGGCGGCACCCTACCGGGTGGACTGCATGTCGATCACATCGGCGTTCGCGTTCGGTTTCAATGCCGATTACTGCGCGGACGGATGCCGCCTCACGCGGCCCAACCCTTACTTCAACTCGCCGAGCCGGCTGCCGTTTGCCCACTTCCGCATCCGCCCCGCCATGGCAATCGCCGCGACGAGCTTCGAGCAAGCCAAGGCGCTGATCGACCGGGGCGTGGAATCGGACGGCACAGCTCCAAGCGGCACAGGCTACCTGCTCTCGACGTCGGACCGCGCACGGAATGTGCGCGAGATGGATTATGATCGGGCAGAGCGGATTCTGAGACGCCGGGTGGCCGGGCGCCGCCATAAGCAGGACAAACTCGAAAACCGGGACGACGTGCTGTTCTATTTCACCGGAAAAGACAGAGTCGACGGCCTGCAAACCCTGCGCTTCCTGCCTGGCGCTGTCGCTGATCACCTGACCTCTACGGGCGGAATGCTCACGGACAGCAGCCAGATGAGCGCATTACGCTGGCTCGAAGCCGGCGCGACCGGCAGCTATGGCACTGTGGTCGAGCCATGCAACCTGCCGCCCAAATTTCCACAGCCGTCGGTGGTTATCGCCCATTACCTGCTGGGGGAGACGCTGATCGAGGCATACTGGAAGAGCGTGCTGATGCCCGGACAGGGCATTTTCATCGGGGAGCCCCTGGCCTCGCCTTTCCGCCCCCTGGAAAAACCAAGATGAGCCATCAAGGCCGGCATGAATCACGGACCCGCGCTTTCTCGACTCTACAGCATCAATTGAAACATCTCCCGCTGCAACTCCACCTGCCGCGGCAGGCGTTCCTTCAACTTGTTGAAGAGCTCGCCATGGTCCTTCAGTTCGTTCGCCCATAGATCAGGATCGATGGCGGTCAATTCCTCGAACTGCCTGCGCGTCGGGCGCGTCAGCCCCTTCCAGTCGATGTCGTCGAAGCGCGGCATCCAGCCGAGCGGCGTCTCGCGCGCACCAACCGCGCCCTCGCAGCGCTGCACGATCCACTTGATCACGCGCATGTTCTCGCCGAAGCCCGGCCACATGAAGTGACCCTCGGCGTCGCGGCGGAACCAGTTGACGGTGAAGATGCGCGGCAGGTGGCCGATCGACCGTCCGAATTTGAGCCAGTGGCTGAAGTAGTCGCCGAAGTGGTAGCCGCAGAACGGCAGCATGGCAAACGGGTCGCGCCGCACCACGCCGACCTTGCCGACGATCGCCGCGGTGGTCTCGGAGGCCATGGTCGCGGCCTGGTAGACGCCGTGCACCCAGTTAAACGCCTCGGTCACCAGGGGCACCGTGGTGCTGCGCCGGCCGCCGAACAGGAACGCGCTGATCGGCACGCCGTCCGGATTCTCCCACTCGGGGTCGAGCGAGGGCAGCTGGCTCGAATGCACGGTGAAGCGGGCGTTGGGATGGGCTGCCACGCGTCCGCAATCCGGCGTCCACGGCTTGCCCTGCCAGTCGGTCAGCTTCTTCGGCGGCTTCTTGGTCATGCCCTCCCACCACACGTCGCCGTCGGGCGTCAGCCCGACATTGGTGAAAATGACGTTCTTCTTCAGCGCTGCCATGCAGTTGGCATTGGTGAGGTCGGAGGTACCCGGCGCCACGCCGAAGGCGCCCGCCTCGGGATTGATCGCGTAGAGTCGCCCGTCCTTGCCGGGTTTGATCCAGGCGATGTCCTCGCCCACGGTGGTGACCTTCCAGCCCTTCAGCGCCTTGGGCGGGATCAGCATCGCGAGGTTGGTCTTGCCGCAGGCGCTGGGGAAGGCCGCGGCGATGTAGTGCTTCTTGCCCTTCGGCGGCTTCACGCCGAGGATCAGCATGTGCTCGGCGAGCCAGCCCTGCTCGCGCGCCATGACCGACGCAATGCGCAGCGCGAAGCATTTCTTGCCGAGCAGCGCGTTTCCGCCGTAGCCGCTGCCGTAGGACCAGACCAGCTTCTCTTCCGGAAACTGGACGATGTACTTGTTCTCCTTGTTGCTCGGCCACGGGATGTCCTTCTCGCCCGGCGCAAGCGGCATGCCGACCGAGTGCAGGCAGGGCACGAATTCGCCCGTCGGCCCCAGCACGTCGAGCACCTGACGCCCCATGCGAGTCATCAACCGCATGCTCGCGACCACGTACGGCGAGTCGGTGATTTCAACGCCGATGTGCGCGATGTGCGAGCCGAGCGGCCCCATGCTGAACGGGATCACGTACATCGTGCGCCCGCGCATCGAGCCATCGTAGAGCCCGGTCATGGTCGCCTTCATTTCGTCCGGCGCCACCCAGTTGTTGTTGGGGCCCGCGTCGTCCTTGCTGCGGCTGCAGACGAAGGTGCGGTCTTCCATGCGCGCCACGTCGTCGGGGTCCGAACGCGCGAGGAAGCTTGCGGGCCGCTTCCTGGAATTGAGCCGGATCAGCGTGCCGGCGGTGACCATCTCCTCGCACAGCCGCTCGTACTCGGCCTGCGAACCGTCGCACCAGTAGATGCGGTCGGGCTTGGTGAGTTGCGCGACTTCCGCCACCCAGCGCCTGAGCCTGGAATTGGTGACGTACGGCGGGAAGTCGGAAGTTGACCCAACCTGTGCGGCGGTTGCGGCCTGGTTCATGGCGGTACCCTCCAGAGTGCGCTTCAGGGCGCTTTTTGTATTAAAAACAATGGCGAAGCAGCCCATCCCCGGCCGCCCTGCCAATCGGTTTCGATTCTACAACAAATCGCCCGCTTCGCCGTCACGCGGTGTGCAATGGAGGCTTGCAACTTGCCCTCAGGTCGCTGCTTGCGACGAGCGGCGGCGCAGCGCGAGCCACACGATGCCCGCCCCCGCCGCCAGCAGGAACGGCACCGCCGTGATGTTCATCACCGACCAGCCCTGCCCGGTGAACAGTGCGCCCGAGGCCGCCGAGCTTACCACCATGGTAACGAAGATCGCCGCGTCGTTTACGCCCTGCACCTTGGCGCGCTCGGCCGGCGTGTGCGATTCCGTAAGCAGCGCGGTCGCGCCGACGAACATGAAGTTCCAGCCGACCCCGAGCAGCACCAGCGCGAACCAGAAATTCGCGAGATCGATGCCCGCGAGCGCGATCGCCACGCAGCCCAGGTTGAGGGCGACGCCGGTCAGCATGATGGTCATGAGGCCGTAGCGCTGGATCAGGGTGCCGGTCACGAACGACGGCGCAAACATGCCCACGAGATGCCACTGAATCACGAACGCGGCGTCGCTGAACGGATACTGGCAGGCGATGATCGCGAGCGGCGAGGCGGTCATCAGCAGGTTCATCACGCCGTAGCCGATCGTGCCGGCAAGTACCGCGACAAGGAAGGCCGGCTGGCGGGCGATCTCCGCAAGCGGGCGGCCCGACTCCTTGCGCTCGGCTTCCGACAAAAGCGGGATGTCGATGAAGCGCTGCAGCAGGATCGCCAGCAGCGCAAAGCCCGCGAGCGAGACATACACGCCCATGTAAGGATAGCTGGTAAACAAGTCCTTGGTGAGCTTCCCGGTCTCGGGGCCGAGAATGCCGCCAGCGATCCCGCCGGCAAGCACCAGCGAGATCGCCTTGCTCTTGAACGCCACATCAGCCGCGTCGGCCGCCGCGAAGCGGTAGTACTGCCCGGCTGCGAAGTAGACGCCGAAAAAAATGGTGCCCAGGCATAGTAGCCAAAAGTTCGCAAGCATCACCGCCGCAGAGCAAACCGCTGCCCCGACCATCGCACTC
>Ga0326597_10007885_pt1 | contig 14428 bp, 13 predicted proteins | sample RVTome_12_FD_203789 | JGI IMG/M metagenome (GOLD analysis project Ga0326597, IMG submission 203789) | Soil microbial communities from uranium-contaminated site in the Upper Colorado River Basin, Wyoming, United States - RVT100D185 | ecosystem: Environmental > Terrestrial > Soil > Contaminated >... | reverse complement strand
CGGGGAGAAGACCATCAGCCGCACCTGCTCCTTCTGCCCCTGCAAGGGCCGCTTTTCGGCGGGCACCACCTCCGGCGGCGCCACCGCGGCCGCGCCCGAGGCCCACAGCCAAGCCCCCGCCAGCAGCAGGGCGGCCCGGGCGCAGGCACGCCCCGGGGTGCGGCGGGGTGGGCGGGTCGGCGGGAGCAGGGGCGTCATCGCAGCCAGTCCGGCAGCCAGTAGGTGTTGGCGCTCAACGGGTCCACGAAGTAGGTTTCGCCCCCCTCTTTCAGCCGGGGCACGTGGGGCACCTCGTCGGCCTCGTGCAGCAGGCGGTCGGCGGTGAGCAGCACGCCCAGCAGCACGCCGTGGCGCGCCAGCGCCTGGCGGCTGTACAGCGAGCAGGTGGGGGCCATGGAGCAGCGGTCGCCGTCCACGGGGCTCACCACCCGCTGGTAGAAGGCCAGCAGCCCCCCGAACACGGCCTCCCCCGCGCCCGCCGGCCGGTCTGCCGCGTGAGCATGGGCCACGGGCCGCACCGCCGGCAGGGGCGCCCGGCGCGCCGAGAGGGGGCCGGGGCCGCGCAGCCCCCCCTCCGCGGCCGCGGCCGGCAGCGCCGCCGCCAGGGCCAGCACGACGGCGGCCAGCACGGCGGCCCGGGCCCTCACGGGACCTCCTGGGGCCGGGGAAGCTGGATCACCACCTCGCCCGGGCGCACCAGCCCCAGCTCCTGGCGGGCCAGCAGCTCGATGTAGGCCGGGTCCTCCCGCAGGGCGCGGATTTCCTGCTGGAGCCGCACCTGGCGCGTCTCCAGGGCCTGGATGTCGCGCCGCAGGGCGGTGGCCTCCCGCTGGAGACCCAGGTAGGCGATGAAGCCCTGGTCGCCGACCAGGGAGATGAGGATCATCCCGCAGCCGAAGAGCAACAGGAACACCAGGAAGGCCCGCGGCACGCGCTCCCCCGCCGCGGCCCCCGCGCCGGACTCCGCCAGCCAGGCCCGCGCCCGCTCCACCCAGGGCGCCAGGCGCCGGGCCACCCTCCCCTTGCCGCGTCGCAGGGCCCCCACGGCTCATCCCCCCCCGCTCCGGAAGGCGCGGCGGCCCGGGTAGACCGCGTTGGCGCCGAGCTGCTCCTCGATGCGCAGGAGCTGGTTGTACTTGGCCAGCCGGTCGCTGCGGGACAGGGAGCCGGTCTTGATCTGCCCGACGTTGGTGGCCACGGCGATGTCGGCGATGGTGGTGTCCTCCGTTTCCCCGGAGCGGTGGGAGATGACGGCGGTGAACCCGGCGCTGCGGGCCATCTCCACGGCGGCCAGGGTCTCGGTGAGGGTGCCGATCTGGTTGACCTTGACCAGGATGGAGTTGGCGCTTTTCTCCGCGATGCCCCGGCCGAGGCGCTCGGTGTTGGTGACGAACAGGTCGTCACCCACGAGCTGCACCCGGTCGCCCAGGGAGGCGGTGAGGGCGCGCCAGCCCTCCCAGTCGTCCTCGGCCAGCCCGTCCTCGATGCTCACGATGGGGTAGCGGCCCATCAGGTCCGCGTAGAAGGCGCTCATGGCCGCGGCGTCCTTGCGGGCGTTGCCCTCGGCAACCAGCACGTAGGCGCCGTCGTGGTAGAACTCGGTGGAGGCGGGGTCCAGGGCGATGGCCACCTCCTCGCCGGGCTTGTAGCCGGCCGCCTCGATGGCCTGCATGATCAGGTCCAGGGCCTGGGCGTTGGAATCGATGCTGGGGGCGTAGCCGCCCTCGTCGCCCACGTTGGTGTTGAGCCCCTTCTTCTTGAGCACGGCACCCAGGGCGTGGAAGGTCTCCACCCCCATGCGCAGCCCCTCCCGGAAGGTGGGGGCGCCGCAGGGCACCACCATGAACTCCTGGATGTCCACGTTGTTGTCCGCGTGCTTGCCGCCGTTGAGGATGTTCATCAGCGGCACCGGCAGCGTGCGGGCGAACACGCCCCCCAGGTACTGGTAGAGCGGCAGCCCGAAGGCCTCCGCGGCCGCCTTGGCCACCGCCAGGGAGACGCCCAGGATGGCGTTGGCGCCCAGCTTGCCCTTGTTGGGCGTGCCGTCCAGCTCCAGCAGCACCCGGTCCACGGAGAGCTGGTCGGTGGCCTCGCCCCCGATCAGGGCCGGCGCGATCACCTCGCGCACATTGCGCACGGCCTGCTGCACACCCTTGCCGCCATAGCGCCCCTTGTCGCCGTCGCGCAGCTCCACGGCCTCGTGGGCGCCCGTGGAGGCCCCGGAGGGCACGGCGGCGCGGCCCTGGGTGCCGTCTTCCAGCAACACCTCCACCTCCACGGTGGGGTTGCCCCGCGAATCGAGAACTTCCCGTGCATGCAACGCTTCGATGATCATGGCCGGCCGCAGCGCCTCCTTCTGGGTTGCAGGCCCGTCGCAGCGACGGTGCCTGGGAATGCCGCACCCACCCCCGCGCGGAATCCTGCCGACCCTACCACGCACGCCGCCCGCGGGCCAACCGAATCGCCCCCCGGCGCCAGGGCAACCGCATTCCAGCGGAATGGCCGTCTACTTCGAGACGCCCGCTTCTCAGCAGGACGACCACTGGACCGCGTTCCTGAGGAAGTCCCGCGAAGCGGGACCGTCTCGAAGGGCGCGGAAATCTTGGAATGCGGTTGCCCTGGTGTCAGGCCGGGCCTATGTTCCCCACCGCACATATAATCGTCTACACTGTTGGTATCGTGTTCCCGTCGGGCCGATGCTGTCGGGCCGGAGCGGCGGGATCGCACCAGGTCTGGAATCGATCCGGGAACCGCCAATGCCCACCCTTCACGGCTCGCTGCCGAACAACCTTCTCGCCGCGCTTCCCGTACCTGAACGCGAGCGCCTGGGCGAACACCTGGAACCGGTCCAGCTGCGGCTGGGGGAGGTCATCTACGAGTCCGGCGGAGAGCTGCGGCACGTGTACTTTCCCACCACGGCCATCGTGTCCCTCCTGTACCTGATGGAGAATGGCGCGTCAGCGGAAATCGCGGTGGTAGGGAACGACGGTATCGTGGGCGTGGCCCTGTTTATGGGCGGCGAGTCCATGCCGAATCGCGCGGTCGTCCAAAGCGCCGGGCACGCTTATCGGCTGAACGGGCAGTTGCTGAAGGACGAGTTTCGCCGCGGAGGTGCGCTGCAGCGTCTGTTGCTGCGATACACCCAGGCGCTGCTGACGCAGATGGCGCAGACCGCCGTCTGCAACCGACACCATTCGGTGGATCAGCAGTTGTGCCGCTGGTTGCTGTTGAGCCTGGATCGGTTGCCCAGCGCCGAGCTGGCCATGACGCAGGAGCTGATCGCCAACATGCTGGGGGTCCGCCGCGAAGGCGTCACGGAGGCGGCCGGAAAACTGCAGAAAGCCGGCCTGATCCGCTACAGTCGCGGCCGCATTACCGTGCTGGATCGCCCGGGGCTGGAGCAGCAGGCCTGCGAATGCTACCTGGTGGTCAAGAAGGAATCGGACCGCCTGCTGCCCGACGGGGTCGCGCCGTGATCAGCCGCCGCGGGGTATGCCGGCCCACGGTGCACGGCAACGGATCGGGCCTCGAAGGCGTTTAGGGGAAAGCTGCTGCTGTATGCTCACTCGACACCGGGATTGCGAATTCCACTCTCCTCGTGCCGCCTGGCGGTTTCCGCGTTCACGATGGGAGAGCCTCCGTGTCACGCAAGATCGACCTCCTACCTGAAAACCGGCTGATCGCGGCCCTGTCGCGCAAGGATCGTGAGCGGCTGCTGGGGAACTGCGAACGGGTCGACCTCGCGTTCGGCGAGGTGCTCAGTGAATCCGGCGGCCCGATCCGCCACGTTTTTTTCCCAACGGACAGCATCGTCTCTCTGGTGATTCCGGTGCCGGGGCACACCGGCCTGGAAGTTGGGCTGGTCGGCAACGAGGGCCTGCTCGGGGTCCCCCTCCTGCTGGGCGTGGACGTATGGCCGCTCCGCGCCGTGGTGCAGGGCGCCGGGCCGGCCTGGCGCATGCAGGCCGGGCCTTTCCGGCGCGAGCTGGAATCCAGCGTCACCCTTCGCCGGTGGCTCAACCGGTACCTGTACGTCTCGATGTGGCAGCTCGCGCAGTCGGCCGCGTGCGCCCGCTTCCACGTGGTGGAGGCGCGCCTGGCGCGGTGGTTGCTGTTGACGCAGGATCGCGCGCACGCCGACGAGTTCCACGTCACCCAGGAATTCCTGGCCTACATGCTGGGTGCGCGCCGCGTGGGGATCACGGAAGCCGCCGGCGCCCTGCAGCGCAAGCGGCTCATCGTCTACCGCCGCGGTCACATCACCGTCCTGGACCGCGGGGGCCTGGAAGGGGCCGCCTGCGGGTGCTACGCGGTGGAACAAGCCGTCTACCGCGACGTGCTGGGTTAACCCGGCGCTGCGGCCGAGGGGGCTGCGGGCAGCCGGTGACCGGTGCGGCTCCACCGTCCCCCCGGCCGTGCGACGCGAATCCGCACCCGACAAACCGGCGCGGCCGGCACGCCTGCACCCTTCCGGTGCTCACCCCGGGCACGCCTATGTGCGCTAGCGAACAGAAGTGGCGATGGGAAAGCGCGATGCTTCGCCAAGGCCTTCCATGGCGTGGGGTGTTGGAGAAACCCTGCGCGGGTTCGACCCGCACACGGCGGTCCCCCGGCCTGGAGTGCCTGGAGTTCCCTGCCGCGAGGAGGGGGGCCGATGCGGCCCCGGAAACCGGCTTACCCCACACATTCCAGATGGTGTTGGGCGAGGCGCTTCCCGCATCCGCCCCCCCCTGGAACCGTGCCCTTCGCACAACATCATTACCCGAGGAATCGTCATGGCAAACCAACGCAATCGGAAGTTCTTCAACCGATACGTGATCGCGGGGTTCGTTGCGGGCCTGCTGGTGGGCCCCCTGGTCACCTCCTCCCTGGGGTGGCAGATCTCTCCGGGAAAGGTGAGCGAGGCCGTGGAGGAGGCGAAGATCGATCTCCAGGTGAAAATCTGCCTGGCTGAAGCCAACGCTTCCGGCGCTATCAGTCCGACGACGCAAGCCGACGAGCGCTACCAGCTCACCCGCAAGTGGGCCAAGATGCCGTGGCAGGAATCCGCCGCCTCGACGGTCGTCAACCGGTGCTACAACGCGCTGGGATAGCCCCCAGGCCTGACGCGGCCGGGTGGTGGGCGTTCTGCCGGCCGCCGGGCCGCCACTGCGGCCCGGGCCCCACGACGTTGCACGGAGGGAACCCCGTCCCCGCGGGAGCGGGGCTGCCGGGGTGACCGCGCCGCTGCCACCGGCCTTCGGCAACACCTATGTGCGCTACCGAACAGAACGGGTGGAGCACATGGAGGACACTCCATCAAGGCATTCCGCATCGGGATGCGCAGCGAACGAGGCTCAGGGAGGTAAAGACCATGCACCACGAAACAAAGGCGAAGTTGACACACGGAGGGTGGGGTGCAGTCCTTGGTGCGCTGGTCGCCATGATCATCGGCTTCAGTTGGGGCGGTTGGGTCACGGGAGGTACGGCGACCAAGATGAGCGATGCGGCGGTGGTGGCGAGTCGGTCCGCCATCTGCGTCGCCCAGTTCATGAAGGCGCCGGACCGCGAGGATCAGCTCAAAGCCTTCCGAGAACTCAATTCGTACAAGCGGAGCGATTTCGTCAGAAAAGGCGGCTGGGACAAGATGCCCGGGGAAGATTCGGCCCGAGGCGTCGTGAACCGCGCCTGCGCCGACGGGATCGAGGAACTCCTCAAGCGGTGACCCCACCGCCCGGCGCGTTCGGTGTGGGGTTTCGCGTGAGGAATTGATCTGTTGCGCCGGACCGGGGGATGTTGGACTTCCGGCACGGCTGTTCATGCAGGCAGCCCCGCGCGCCGGACCGGCACGGGGGTTCCGCTTGGGGCGGAACCCTGCGCTGCAGACAACCCTGGACAGGAGACGGAAGCCATGTCGCAGCAGTTTGATCCCGACGCCGTGATCCTGGAACTGCGGAACCGGCTCCGCGCCCTCAAGGGCTGGCGGATCGGCTCCCTGATCCTGGGGGCGCTGGTGCTGATCGTGGTCTGGTCGAGCTGGTTCACCGTCCAGCCCGAGGAAACGGGCGTGGTGCAGCGCTTCGGCGCCGTGCACCGCTCCGCGGGCCCGGGCCTGCACTTCAAGTTTCCTTACGGCATCGAGACAGTGAACCTGGTGCCCACGGCCCGGGTGCTGAAGGAGGAATTCGGGTTCCGGACGGTTGCGTCGTCATCCAGTCAGCGCTCGCAGTACGCGAGCGGCAAGGCCTTCAAGGACGTGTCCCTCATGCTGACGGGGGACCTGAACGTGATCGACGTGCAGTGGATCGTCCAGTACCGCATCGAGGATCCGGTGCGCTACCTGTTCAACGTCCGCAACACGCCGCAGACGATCCGGGACATCGCCGAGGCGGTCATGCGGCGGGAAGTCGGCAACCGGCTGGGCAGCGACGTGCTCACCGTCGGCCGCGTGGCCGTGTCCAGCGAGGTGAAGAAGGAGATGCAGAACATCCTGACCGCCTACGACTCGGGCGTGCGCCTGGTCACCGTGGAGCTGCAGGACGTGACGCCGCCCGATCCGGTCAAGCCCGCCTTCAACGAGGTCAACGAGGCACGCCAGGACCGCGAGCGCACCATCAACGAGGCCCAGGAGCGCGCCAACCGGGAAATCCCCAAGGCCCGCGGCGAGGCCACCCGCACCATCAGCGAGGCCGAAGGGTATGCCCAGGAGCGGGTCAATCGGGCCAACGGGGAGGCTACCCGCTTCCGGGCCGTGCTGGACGAGTACCGCGGCTTTCCGGAGGTCACGCGGCGCCGCCTCTACCTGGAGGCCATAACGACCGTCCTCACGGAGGCGAAAGGCCTGTACATCGTCGATGCCGACCAGAAGGCGCTGGTGCCCTGGCTCCCCCTGGAATCGGCCACAACCCCCACCGCCGGAGGAGGCAAGCAGCCATGAAAAACGTGCTCAACGTCGGGCTCGCCGTCGTCGCGGCGGCCATCCTGTTCGGCGCTTTCGGGACGTTCTACACGGTCGAGGAGGGTCAGCAGGCCATCGTGCTGCAATTCGGCCGCACGGTGGGCGAGCCGGTGACCGAGGCGGGTCTGCACGTCAAGCTCCCGTTCATCCAGGATGTGCAGCGCTTCGAGAAGCGGCTGCTGATCTGGGACGGAGACCCGAACCAGATTCCCACCAAGGGCCGGGAATTCATCTGGGTCGATACCATGGCGCGCTGGCGCATCGCCGACGCCAGGAAGTTTCTCGAAAACGTGGCGACGGAAGCCGGGGCCAAGTCCCGGTTGGACGACATCATCGATTCCGTGGTGCGCGACCAGGTCTCCGCCAGCGAGCTCGTCGAGTTGGTGCGCAGCGCTTCGTGGGAGGTCCCGCCGGGAGAGGTGCTGGAGGAGGTGCCGGCCGAGGTGCGCCAGGAATTGACCAAGGAGATCGCCCGCGGGCGCGAGGAAATCACCCGCACCGTCCTGGCCGAAGCGCGCAAGATCATTCCCCAGTACGGCATCGAGCTGGTGGACGTGCGGATCAAGCGCCTCAACTACGTGGAGAGCGTCCAGGAGAGGGTGTACGCCCGGATGATCTCCGAGCGGAAGCGCATCGCCGCCCAGTTTCGCTCCGAGGGCGAGGGCCGCAGCGCCGAGATCCTGGGCACCATGGAGAAGGAGCTCCGCCAGATCCGCTCGATCGCCTATCGCAAGGTGCAGGAAGTGCAGGGCAAGGCGGATGCCGAAGCCACGCGCGTGTACGGAAGTGCCTACAACAGCGATCCGGAGTTCTATGCCTTCTCGCGCACCCTGGAAACCTACAAGGAGGCGCAGAACAAGAACTCGGTGCTGATCCTCACCACCGACGGGGACTATTACCGCTACCTGAAGGTGGCCGGCAAGCCCCCGCGCTCCTCGGCGGCCCGCTGACCGGTTCGGGTCCCGCATCGACGCCGGGGGAGGCCGTGCCTCCCGAGCGCAGGCTGGCCATTCGGGCAGGTGCGGGTGCAAACGTTTTGGTAACCAGGAGAAGATGAAAAACGAGATTGGCAAATATCCCAATCAACGCGCTGGACCGCACCCGCCGTCGCTTCCGGTGGCGCGGGCGGGCCCACAGGCCCGCCCGAAGTTCGCCGCCGGCAACGACTTCCAGGCCGAGTTGCGCCGGCGGGTGGACGCGTTCTTCCAGCGCACCGGACGTCGCGCCCGCGACTGTCCGCAGATGTACGCAAAGACGGCCCTGATCCTGCTCGGTTTCGCGGCGGCCTATGGGTTGCTGGTGTTCGTCGTGGACACCTGGCTTTTCGCACTGCCGCTGGCGGTGCTGCTGGGGCTGGCCACCGCACTGATCGGCTTCAACATCATGCACGACGGCGGCCACGGGGCCTATTCGCGGCGGCCGGCGATCAACCGCCTGATGGCCGCATCGCTGGACCTGATCGGCGGAAGCTCGTACCTGTGGCACTGGAAGCACGGGGTGCTCCATCACACCTATCCCAACGTGAGCGGGCACGACGTCGATCTCGACCTGGGTATTTTCGGGCGCCTCACCCCCCATCAGCGGCGCTGGGCCCACCAACGCTGGCAACACTGGTACATTTGGCCCCTCTACGGGGTGCTGGCCATCAAGTGGCACCTGTACGACGATTTCCGCGACCTGCTGGTGGGCCGCATAGGGCGCCTGCCCTTTCCCCGCCCCAGGGGCCGGGAGCTGGCGATTCTGGTGGCCGGCAAGCTGGCGTTCTTCGGGCTCGTTCTCGGCATCCCCCTGCTGGTGCATCCGCTGTGGGTGGTGCTGGTCTTCTACGGGATCAGCGCCTTCGTGCTGGGGATGGCCCTCAGCCTGGTGTTCCAGCTCGCCCACTGCGTGGAGGAGGCGGCGTTTCCCCAGCCCGCGGCGGACACGCAGCGCATCGAGCGGCCCTGGGCCGTGCATCAGGTGGAAACCACGGTGGACTTCCTGCGGCGCAGCCGGGTGGCGGCCTGGGTGCTGGGCGGCCTGAACTTCCAGGTCGAGCACCACCTGTTCCCGCGCATCTGCCACGTCAACTACCCCGCGCTGTCGCACCTGGTCGAGCAGACCTGCGGGGAGTTCGGCATCCGCTACAACGAGCACAAGTCGCTCTGGGCAGGCATCGGCTCGCACACGCGGTGGCTGCGCAGGATGGGCATGGCGGGGGGAACGGCGTAGGCCCAGCGCCGGCGCGCCGGGCGGACGCCCTCGCGGGCCGCAACGGCACGACCTGCCAAGTCCCTTGGCACTGGTTTGGACGAGGAAATGAATCCAAAGATTCGCTTCAACCTGTTCTTTTTCCTGGCCGCCATGCTGGGCATCATCGTGCTTCAGCAGGTGCTGCAGGGGTTCGCGAGCGAGACCTCCATCCCGTACAGCCAATTCCAGAATCTGCTGAAAGACGGCAAGATCGCCGAGGTGGTAGTGACGCCGGACCGTCTGCTCGGGCGGCTCAACGCACCCCTGCCCGACGGCACCAGGGAATTCACCACGGTCCGCGTAGAAGGCGACCTGGCCGCTGAGCTCAGCGCTGCGGGCGTGAAGTATTCCCGGACGGTGCAGAGCAAGTTCTTCTCCACCCTGGCATCGTGGATCTTCCCGACGCTGCTGTTCTTCGGCGTGTGGTTCGTGGTGATGCGCTATATGGCCTCCAAGGGCGGCTTGGGCGGTCAGTTCATGTCCATCGGCAAGAGCAAGGCCAAGGTGTACGTGGAGAAAGACTCCAAGATCACGTTCAACGACGTGGCCGGCGTGGACGAGGCCAAGGACGAGCTGATCGAGGTGGTGAATTTCCTCAAGGAGCCCAAAAAGTACAGCCGGCTAGGGGGCAAGATGCCAAAGGGCGTCCTGCTGGTGGGCCCGCCCGGCACGGGCAAGACACTGCTGGCCAAGGCCGTGGCCGGGGAGGCGCACGTGCCGTTCTTCTTCATCAGCGGTTCGGACTTCGTGGAGATGTTCGTGGGTGTGGGCGCCGCGCGGGTGCGCGACCTGTTCGAGCAGGCCCGCAAGCGCGCGCCGGCGATCATCTTCATCGACGAGCTGGACGCGGTGGGTCGCGCGCGGGGGCTGGGCATGTCCATGGGCGGCCACGACGAGAAGGAGCAAACGCTCAACCAGCTGCTCACGGAACTGGACGGCTTCGATTCCTCTTCCGGCCTGGTGCTGCTGGGCGCAACCAACCGCCCGGAGATTCTGGACCCGGCTCTGTTGCGGGCGGGGCGCTTCGACAGGCAAATCCTGGTGGACCGGCCGGACAAGCTCGGCCGTGACGCGATCCTGCGCGTGCACACGCGAGACCTCACGCTTGAGCCGGGCCTGGCGCTGGAGCAGGTGGCTGCACTCACGCCTGGCTTCACGGGGGCGGACCTGGCCAACCTGTGCAACGAGGCGGCGCTGGGAGCCACCCGACGCGCTGCAGAGCACATCGCACTGGTGGACTTCACCATGGGCATCGAACGCATCGTGGCCGGACTGGAGCGCAAGAACCGCCTGCTCAACGAGGACGAGCGGCGCATCGTGGCGCACCACGAAATGGGGCACGCGCTGGTGGCCGCGTCCCTCCCCGGGATGGATCCCGTACACAAGATCTCCATCATCCCGCGCGGCATCAGCGCGCTCGGGTATACGCTGCAGCGGCCCACCGAGGATCGCTTCCTGATGCGCCGTGAGGAGTTGGAGGACAAGATGACCGTGCTGCTGGCCGGCCGCGCGGCGGAGCAGATCGTGTTCCAGCACCTCTCCACCGGTGCCTCGGACGACATCAGCAAGGTCAGCGCTATCGCGCGCAGCATGGTGACGCGCTACGGCATGGACGACGACCTGGGCAGCGTGGCCTACGAGGCCGAGCCGCACCGCTTCCTGGGCCCGATGGAGCAGCCCGTCCAGCGCCGCTACAGTGAGCGAACCGCCCGCGAGATCGACGAGGCCATCCAGCGCCTCGTGGGTGCGGCGCAGGAGCGCGCCCTGACCCTGCTGCGCGACAACGAGGCCGTGCTGCGCGAAGGAGCGCAGCGCCTGCTGGAACGGGAGACCCTGGACGAGGGGGACCTGCGGCCGCTGTTCGATCGTCTGCGGTCCCGCGGCGACGAAAAATCCATTGCCGCAGGGTAGGAGCTTGTCCGACAACCCTCCCGGCGGACGACGAATCAATGACTTGGCTCGATTTCCGAGGTTTGTCGGACAGGCTCTGTAGAAAACAAACACATTCACAACACACAGCACCCTCTGCTACCCTGCTACCCCTGTCGGCGCGCTCCTCCCCCGGTTTTCCTTGACCGGGGCGGGGCGGGCGGCTGTAATGGAAGAGCAGCGGCCGCAGCTTTTCGTCCCCGGGGCCCTGCCGACCCCTCTCGCTGCCGTCGCCCGGCCCCGCGGTGCCTCGCGGAGGGTGCCATGCCCGTCGATCCCAACATCCCGCTTCCCGCCTTCGACAACCTGTTCCTGGCGGACCCGCTCGGCGAGCGGTTCTGGCGCCACTGGCTGGGTGCGGAGGCATTCGCGGCGCTGCGCCCGCACTTCGTGACCCTGGGCGAGGCGGGGGCGCGGGCCGCGCCCTTCTCGGCGGAGGCCGACCGCTCCCCGCCGCGGCTGCTCACCCACGACGCCGCCGGCGCGCGGGTGGACCGCGTGGCGCACCATCCCGCCTACGCCGCCCTGGAGGCGCTGGCTTACGGCGGGGGCATCGTGAGCCTCAAGTACGACGCGGACTTCCTGGCCCACCACCGGGAGCGGCGCCACCTGGTGGGCTTCGGGGCGGGCTATTACTTCGCTCAGAGCGAGATCGGCCTGTACTGCCCAGTGTGCCTGACCGACGGGGTGGGGCGCGTGCTGGAGCGCCACGCCGACCCGGCCCTGGCGGCCGAGGTGATCGCGCGGCTGGGGGCCCGCGAGCCGGAGCGGCGCTGGCAGGGGGCCATGTTCCTCACCGAGCGCCAGGGTGGCTCGGACGTGGGGGCCAACGCCGCCGAGGCCCGCCGCGAGGGCGACCGTTGGCTCCTGCGGGGCGACAAGTGGTTCTGCTCCAACGTGGGGGCCGAGGCCATCCTGGCCCTGGCGCGGCTGCCGGGCGCCCCGCCGGGCACGCGGGGACTGGGGCTGTTCCTGGTGCTGCGCGCGCGGCCCGCGGGCAATGGGGCCACCATCCGCATCCACCGCCTCAAGGACAAGCTGGGCGTGCGCTCCATGGCCACGGGCGAGGTCACCTTCGAGGACACCGAGGCGTTCCTGATCGGCGGGGAGGGCGAGGGCTTCAAGCAGATGACCGAGATGCTCAACCTCTCGCGCCTCTACAACGCCGTGGCCAGCGTGGCCGGCCTGCGTCGCGCCCTGCTGGAGGCGCTGGCCTACGGCCGCGACCGGCGGGCCTTCGGCCGGCCCCTACGGGAGCTGCCCCTGTGGCGGGCGAGCCTGGCCGACCTGGCCGCGGAGCACCTGGGCATCTTCGTGCTCACCTTCGAGGCGGTACGGGCCCTGGACCGCGCCGACGGCGGCGACGCGGACGCCGGCGCCCTGGTGCGGCTGCTCACGCCCATGGTCAAGGCCCTCAGCGGCAAGCTGTCCGTGTTCGGCGTGGGCGAGGCCATGGAGGCCGTCGGCGGCAACGCCTACGTGGAGGAGAGCATCCTGCCGCGTCTGCTGCGCGACGTGCAGGTGCTGCCCATCTGGGAGGGCACCACCAACATCCTCACCCTGGACACCCTGCGGGCCGTCGAGCGCGAGGGCGCCCACGAGGCCTTCTTCGCCCGCGCGGCCCGGGCGGTGGAAACCATCCGCGGCCACGCGGCCACCCCCCACGGCGCCGTGGAAACCCTGGAGCCGCGCCTGGAGCAGGACCGCAAGCAGCTCGGTGACATCGCTGCCCTGCGGCCCGACCACGCCCAGCGCGCCGTGCGGGCATGGCTGGAGACGGCAGGTCGCACGCTGACCGAGTTGCTGGTGCTGGAGGCCGCCACCCACGAGCCGCTGCGCGAGGTGTGCGTGGCCGCTTGGCACCGCATCGCCGACCGGCCCTTCGCCACGGCCCCGCTGGCCTCGGGTCACGCCGCGGCCCTGGCCGATACCGAGGAGCCGCTGCTCCGCGCCGCCAGTGCGTAGGCGCCCCGTTTTCGGTTCACATGGCGACACCGGGCGCGGTAGAATGGTTTGGTGAGGGGGGCGCACGCTGCCCGGAACCTGCCCCGGAGACAAGGGATGCTCCCCACGGAATTCAAGGAATCCACGGAAGCCGTCAGTTCCAACCCCTGCCCCTACGCCGTCACCTGCCCCCATGCCGGGGAGCCGACCTGCCCCGGCCGACACGGCGCTTTCGAGACCTGCCCGGAGTTTCTTGTGCTGGAGGACGCCCTGGGCGCCCTGGGCGAGGTCGCCGCCTGACGCGGCGGCTGCCTGTACGTCGCACTCCCTGCGCGGGCGCGGCGATTCCCACCGTTCCGGATCGTGCGCGTCCCCGCCCTCCCCTCCCGGCCGCCCGGCGACCAGGCTACCGAGCGACGCCGGTGCCCTGCCGGTCCAGCACCAGCCGGTAGAACGCCAGCCCCAGGCGACGGGGATATGTGGGGCGTGGCTACTGGTATTCCGGGATCAGGCTGGCGATGTGTTCGGCGCGATAGATATTGCAGTTCATCCCGTCGGTGTGATCGGGCGTGCCGCAGTAGATTTCCAGCAGTTTCTCGGGCGTGCTGGTCCGGGTCACCTCGACGATCCGCGCGTTGATCTTGGAGCCGCCGATCGCGTCTGTGGCCTCACCGGTGGTGGTGTCCCGCGTGATCCCCCCGAACGTGATGAGGACGTTACCCGTGATCGGTTGGGCATCCGCGTCGCCGATGAAGGGCGTGTAGTCGACCCCGTCGACCGCCGTGGCCGGGGAGCCGTATTCCCAAAGCTGCGTCACCTCCATGTTCGAGGTGTCGATGGCGTACTCCACAGCCCGGCTGTAGTTCAGGGTCGGTTCCAGCTTGGCATCGTAGGGACGGGCCCGGAAGTTGCCGTTGTCAAAAAGCATCAGGGTACCCTCCGGCGTGATCTCCGGCGCGTGCTGGTGCCAGGAATATTCCTGGCCGGGAAAGTTCGTCGCGGTGAGCACGTATTGATCGAAGGGGTCCACCCATCCGCTGGGTGTGCCGAGAATCCAGACCAGGTCGCCGCTGTCGCGGTCGAACTTGACCACGGCGTCCTGGTGGCGCGGCGACACGATGTAGGTGTTGTCGCTGGCGTCGTAGATGACTCCGTTGGTGTGGGTCCAATCGTTCACGCCGCCGACCGAGTTGTACCCGATCCGCGTCGGATCGATCACGTCCACCAGATTGTGCTCCTTGACGATGGTGCCGTCCGGCTGGAATTCCACGATGACATCCGAACGTATCGTCTGGGTGGCGGTTTCGGCAGTGTCATCCGTGTCGCTGAGCGGGTAGTTTTCGACGGAAACGTTCTCCCAGCTCACCGTCAGCAGATTCCCCGACG
>Ga0326597_10007883_pt1 | contig 14429 bp, 9 predicted proteins | sample RVTome_12_FD_203789 | JGI IMG/M metagenome (GOLD analysis project Ga0326597, IMG submission 203789) | Soil microbial communities from uranium-contaminated site in the Upper Colorado River Basin, Wyoming, United States - RVT100D185 | ecosystem: Environmental > Terrestrial > Soil > Contaminated >... | reverse complement strand
GGAAGCCAAGGCCCGGGAATGCGCGGAATGGGCGGCGCGACTGATTGCCGACGTGCGCGCCTGGCTCAAGAAGAACCGGCCGGACCTCCTGTAGACCTGCACAACCGCCCACAATCCACGACCCGCGAGTCACTGATCCTAAGGTCATCCCTCATACCTCAAGAAATCGACCCTCAGGCGATTTCTTTGCTGCTCGGCGGCGAACAGGGGCCCCAACAACAGGAATGGCGTGAGTCGTGATTCGTGGGTCGTGATTCGACCCAAACATCCGTGAATCGTGATTCGTGGTTCGACTCCCCTCCTGTCCGAGGAGGGGTGGCGCCGTCCTCTTCTTCCGTCTTCGCTCATCGGGAGAAGACGGCAGAAATCTCCCCTCTCCATTCGAGGGAGAGGGGCGGGGGTGAGGGTCAACGCGCCGGGGTGGTGGAAGCGTCACTTCATCACCGCGTCCAAGGTCTTATAGGGATTTTCCTGACACTCATTAGCGGGTCTCAGCCTAGTCATTGGACACTGGTCACCGTATCATTCTTGGACGGGGAGGGAAGATGGCTCGCAAAAGCCCAGAAAAATCGAAGAGTAACGGCGCGAACGTTGGCTACGAGGCGCAGCTGTGGCAAATGGCCGACGCGCTGCGCGGCAGCATGGACGCCGCGGAGTACAAGCACGTCGTCCTCGGCCTGATCTTCCTCAAGTACATCTCGGATGCTTTCGAGGAGTTGCACGCTAAGCTCCAAACCGAGAAGAAGCAGGGCGCAGATCCTGAAGACCCGGACGAGTACCGCGCAAAGGGCATCTTCTGGGTGCCGCCCGAGGCGCGCTGGTCGCACCTTAAGGCGCAGGCGAAGCAGCCCACCATTGGCCAACTCGTCGACGACGCAATGGCGGGGATCGAGCGCGACAACCCCTCGCTCAAAGCCGTGCTGCCGAAGGAGTACGCGCGGCCAGCGCTCGACAAACAGCGGCTCGGCCAGCTCATCGACATGGTCTCCAACATTCGGGTGGGAGACGCCGAGAGCCGCTCCAAGGATGTGCTTGGCCGCGTGTACGAATACTTCCTCTCGCAGTTCGCGAGCGCCGAGGGCAAGAAGGGCGGCGAGTTCTACACGCCGCGCTGCGTGGTGAAACTCCTCGTCGAAATGCTGGAACCCTACAAGGGCCGCGTGTATGACCCCTGCTGCGGCTCCTCGGGGATGTTCGTGCAGTCAGTCGAGTTCATCCGTGCGCACGCGAGCGGCAACGGCAACGGCAGCAAAGTCCGCGCCGATATCTCGATCTACGGCCAGGAATCAAACTACACTACCTGGCGGCTTGCCAAGATGAACCTCGCCATCCGCGGCATCGAGGGCCGGATCGAGCACGGCGACAGTTTCCATAACGACCGCCATCCCGACCTCAAGGCCGACTACATCCTCGCCAATCCGCCGTTCAACGTGAGCGACTGGGGCGGCGAGCGGCTACGCGAGGACAAGCGCTGGAAGTACGGCGCGCCGCCCGCCGGCAACGCCAACTTCGCCTGGGTGCAGCACATCATCCACCACCTCGCGCCGACGGGCCTGGCTGGTTTCGTCCTCGCCAACGGCTCCATGTCCTCGAACCAGTCAGGAGAGGGTGAGATTCGCAGCAACATGATCGACGCAGACCTCGTGGACTGCATGGTGGCGATGCCGGGGCAGCTCTTTTACTCGACGCAGATTCCCGCTTGCCTCTGGTTTCTCGCGCGCGACCGTAAGAACGGAAAGTTCCGCGAACGCCGCGGGCAGGTTCTTTTCATTGATGCCCGAAAGATGGGGCGCATGGTAGACCGCACTCACCGCGAACTAGAGGCCGCAGACATAGCAAAGATTGCCAATACCTACCACGCTTGGCGCGGCGAGAAAGAGGCGGGTAAGTACGCCGACGTGTCCGGCTTCTGCAAGAGCGCGTCGCTGGAAGAAGTCCGCAAGCACGGCCATGTGCTGACGCCGGGTCGTTACGTGGGTGCCGAGGCGCAGGAAGACGACGGCGAGCCGTTCGAGGAAAAAATGACGCGGCTAACCGCGACGCTGCGGCAGCAGCAATCCGAGGCCGCTAAGCTCGACGCCACCATCGCCGCCAACCTGAAGGAACTAGGTTATGGCGGGTGACGAGTGGGTGTCGATCCGGCTTGGCGCCGTTTGTACGAAAATCGGTAGCGGCGCCACGCCACGCGGGGGTAGTGAAGTCTATTTGGACAACGGCCCTTATGCGCTCATCCGTAGCCAGAACGTTTATAACAATGGCTTCCACCACGACGGCTTGGCCTTCATTGGCGAGAAGCACGCTGCCAAACTGGAGAACGTCGAAGTTTTGAAAGACGACGTTCTTTTGAACATCACCGGAGACTCCGTCGCGCGGGCGTGCCAGGTTGATCCGGGGATAGTTCCTGCTCGTGTTAATCAGCACGTCGCGATCATCCGGCCCGACCCGAAAAAGCTGGACCCACGCTTCCTTCGATACTTCCTCGTTTCCCCCGAAATGCAGGCGAAGCTCCTCTCATGGGCAGGCTCGGGGGGGACTCGGAACGCCCTTACCAAGGGGATGATCGAGTCGTTCCACGTGCTCGCGCCAACGGACGTCTCCGAACAGCGCGCCATCGCTCGCATCCTCGGCACGCTGGACGACAAGATCGAGCTGAACCGCCGGATGAACGAGACGCTGGAGGCGATGGCGGGAGCGATCTTCAAGTCGTGGTTCGTGGACTTCGACCCCGTCCGCGCCAAGGCCGAAGGCCGTGACCCCGGCCTGCCCCAGCCCCTCGCCGACCTCTTCCCCGCCCGCCTCGTCGACTCCGAGCTCGGCGAGATTCCGGAGGGGTGGGCCGTCGACACACTCGCCGAACACTTCGATGCCGTGAAAGGCGTGAGCTATAAGGGTAGTGGTCTTGGTAATTCCGGCGTACCTCTCCACAACCTCAACTCAGTCTATGAGGGCGGTGGGTACAAGTACGAAGGGATTAAGTGCTACACCGGCGATTACTCCGAACGCCACGTTGTTCGTCCGGGTGATGTGATCGTCGCGAACACGGAGCAGGGTCATGACCGCCTACTCATAGGCTATGCGGCCATCGTACCCGAGTTTTTCGGCGATCACGGAATTGCGAGCCATCACATCTATCGCCTTAAACCGAAGCCCAACAGCCCGCTCACGGCTGCATTCCTCTGTCACCTTCTCAATTCGCCGCAGATGCACGACGTGGTAAGCGGTTACGCAAACGGGACCACGGTCAACATGCTGCCGATTGACGGGGTGCAGAAGCCGCAAATTGTTTCTCCGCCCGGGCCATTGGTCGCAGCTTTCGATTCGCTGGCGTCCAAGGCTGAACAGCGTCGCGAAGAGTCGGTGTCGGAATCCCGCACTCTCGCCGCTCTGCGCGACACGCTGCTGCCCAAGCTCATCTCCGGTGAGCTGCGGATTGACGCCGTAGAGCGGTTCATCAAGGAGTCGACTATATGACTGCATCGGATGATCTTTCCGTGCTACGTGAGGAGCCCTTCGCTGAGGCGGTCGGCAAGTTCGAGAGCCTATTGGAGCAGAGCGGCCGCGCGTTTCTTATTGGGGCTGGCTGCAGCAAGTGTGCGGGCCTGCCATTGACCGCCGATCTCACCTCAAAGACCCTCGAAAGTGATCAGTTAGACGCCACTAGCAAGGCGATCCTGACCGCCATCAAGGGCCTCTTTGCTGGCGCTTCCCGTGCCAACATCGAGGACTATCTGAGTGAGCTGATTGACCTGCTTGCAATCGCTGACAGAAGGGAAGCGCGAGAGGCGGCACAGCAGTCAGTCCCCCTCGGTGGAGCTGGCTACAGTAACGCGCAACTGCGAAGTGCCGCCGACCAGATCAAGCGCGGGATAGCCAGGGTCATGAAATCGAAAGTCAATATTCAAACTCATCGAGAGTTCGTGCGAGCCGTGCATCGCACCTTGCGGGTGGGGCGACTCGGCCAGGTAGTTGAGTACCTCGTTTTGAACTATGACACCGTACTGGAGGACGCCCTCGCTTTGGAGCGAATCCCGTTTTCGGATGGGCTCGACGGGGGCGTGACTGGGTGGTGGAGTCCTCGGGTATTCGATCGTGATGGGCTTGCCGCTCGTGTTTTGAAGCTACACGGCTCGATTGATTGGTGCGAGTTCCCCGACGACCCTTTGCCACGGCGAGTTGGGCCGAGCCTTGGAATCGAAGCCGCTGACGAGCGACGAATCCTTATCTGGCCCGCCTCTACAAAATACCGAGAAACACAGCTTGACCCTTACGCGCAACTGGTGGACCGCGCGCGAGGCGTACTCCGGCCGGAGCAGGGTTCACAGCGTGTGCTTGTTATTTGCGGGTACAGCTTTGGGGACGCGCACATCAACATTGAGTTGGATCGCGCGCTGCGGGAGTCATCGGGCAATCTGACTATCGCCGCATTTACGCACGAGAGCGAACCCTTGGGTCAGTTGGGGGCCTGGTACGAAGACACCCGCATCCGCGACCAAGTGCTTATCTTCGCCAATAGGGGGTTCTTCCACGGCACTCAGTCGGACATTGCGACGACTGACCTCCTCTGGTGGAAGTTCGAGAACGTCACTAGGCTGCTTGGGGGTGAGCGATGAACACTGAGAACCGTATCCCGGGCGACCCAATCGCGAACCTTGCCATCGGCAAGATAATCGAGGTCGACGGCTCTCATGTTATTGCCGAGTTGGACCCCGGTCTCACAGAGCTCTCTCGCGTCTATGCTGGCGAAACGTATCCGATCGGTCAGTTCGGTTCCATTGTCCGCATCCACTTTGGGCGTCGCTTGATATACGCGCTCGTGGGCCGACTGCGGATGAAGGCGGAGTACGAAGCCGAGCGCGGTCTGGTGCCCCAAGCGTCGGCGGATGAGAGGATTGTCGAAGCTGATCTATTCGGTGAGGGTGAATGGACACTTGATGATGCGGGCACGGCACAGCTTCAGTTCGAGCGCGGCGTGGCGACCTACCCCCTGCCGCAGCAGACCGTCTACCTCACGCCCAAGTCGGAGCTGCGCTCTATCTACGGGAACACGAAGGGCACGGTCATCCGCCTCGGCGAACATGTCGGCTCTGGTGGGGCGCCATGCTATGCGGAAATGAACGAGCTTCTCGGCAAGCACACAGCGGTGCTTGGTTCAACCGGGGCCGGAAAGTCTGGTGCAGTGGCGGCGATTATTCATAGCATTCTTGAGAGGGGCGCGGAGGCAGGTTATACGAACTGGAAACCACGGATCGTTGTTCTCGATCCGCATAACGAATATGGCGCCGCCTTCCCAGCGCATTCCAGATTATCGACGGACGATGGGACTCTGGCGCTTCCCTACTGGCTCCTGAATTTTCAGGAAACAGTCGCGCTTCTGATTGGAAAGACGGAGTTCGTCGCAACATCGCAAGCAAACATCGTCAAGAGCGCCCTGATTGATGCTCGGAACGAGGGTGCAGTTTGCCTAGGACTTGAGGTAGGTGCGATCACGGTTGATTCGCCTGTTCCATACAAGCTCGCGACCCTTCGCGCGAAAATCGAGGCCGACAAACCACCACAGGCCAGCAAGCAGGACTCGCACAACTCGATTCTTCAGAAGCTCGATGTTCTTGAAGCAGATGCTCGGCTCGAGTTTCTCATGACGGAGTGGGCTGGCGAAGCGCAGGACCCGTTCCCTGCAATCGTTGCGCAACTGATGAAAGATGGACCTCAGCCCCGCATAATTGACTTGTCCGGTGTGCCCAATGAGGTCGCAGGTGTGTCCAGCGCTGTAATTGCGCGCACGCTGTTCAACCTGAAGGTATGGCAAACAACCGAAGAACGAGCAAGCGATCCTGTTCTTCTCGTATGCGAAGAAGCGCATCGCTACGTGCCCAATAGTGGCGAGGCTCAATACGAAGCCGCACAGGAGGCAATACGGCGGGTCGCAAAGGAAGGCAGAAAGTACGGTGTAGGGCTGCTTCTTGTATCTCAAAGGCCGAGCGAGGTTGAGGCAACGGTTCTTTCACAATGCAATTCATGGATCGTATTGCGGGTAACTAACGATGCTGACCGCGAACACGTGAAAGCGATCCTACCCGATTCGATGGTGGGTCTGACCAAGATGCTTTCAGGTCTTCGCCGCCAAGAGGCGATTTTTGTGGGTCAGGCGGCAATGTTGCCCTCCCGCATCATGATCCGGGACCTTTTGCCCGAGCAACTCCCCAAGTCAAACGACATCGACTTCGATAAGGGATGGCAGGGTCTCCCGATGTCTGACGAGCAGCTAAAGATCGTAGCGAATCGTTGGCGGTATCAAAGGCGATGAACTTCAGCGAATCCGTCGTCGAAGAAGCAGCGCTGGCGTGGCTTGAAGCGCTCGGCTACTTGATCGCGCACGGTCCCGAGATCGCACCGCCGAACGCAAGGATTCCGGTTAGGCCTTCTTGGACGAGTACCAAAGCGAAACGCTTCCAGGCGCGTCTAGATGTTTCGCCAGTTCTGTCGCTGACGGCCGATAGACCTTCGCAATCCACGGCGCTGGGTGGTGCTCTACGAACTCCGTGATTTTCGGCGCGGTTGCGACGAAGTGCTTTGCGAGTTGCGGAAACGGTGCCTTCCCGATTACGACCAGCAGCCTGACGCCGTGCCGTACCACGGCGGCGAGTTCGTTCCGCTTGTAGCGGATGCGCGTGTCGTGGCTGCTGTTTCTTCAGTCGACTGCATTCCGGCTTTTAAAGGTTGTTTCTATCCTATTGATTTATATATTCTTATTATTTTACGAACGATGTCACAACTTAGGGCCTGGTTCGATGTACATATCGTGAGGGTAAATAGGAGCAGCCAATGAAACGCAACTATGTTCCTACGGAAATGACGTACGGACCGGCGCAAATCGCGGAACGTAATGAGTATATCGACTCCCTTTGCACAGAAGTCGAGCCAATTGCCGGGGATGTACTCATATCAGCGATCAGCAGGCAGACGGCCGGAGAAAGTGCGGAGGCACTGATCGAAGAGGCGCGTGCTGCGCTCTTGGATCTGCTCAAAGAGCCCGAAGAGATTCCTCGAATCGATGATGGGTCACGCAAGCTGATAATTGAGCTTGCCGCCGTTCTTGATGAGGCGCCAGAAATGCCGGCCGTGAGCCCGAAGGATGAATGGGTGATGCGTCGGAGTAAGGATCTGGCGCGTGCCGTAGTTGGATTCTGGGTAAACCTGGGCGAAGATGAAATCTCGCGCTACGAAGCAAGCACAAGAATCCTCGACGAGATGATTGTCGGCAAGGAAAGCGATCGTGGGCGGAATTTCGCCCTCATCTATTCCCGGTTCGGCCTCAATCGCAAGGAAGCGAGTAGACTGTTGAGTCACCTCGATGCAAGGGTGGTTATGGTGCGTGTCGTCGAGACTGTGGAGCCGTCACTTCAGCTTGCGGATATGAAAGAATTGTTAAAGCCTCATCGTTTCGAGCCGCAGCCGGAGATCAAGAAAGCTATTGCAAAGAATCTCAATATGGCACAGTACGTTGTTCGCATGAGCATGTACTCGAAGTCATGTGAGCCAGCCTTGAAATTTATAAAGAAAATCGACTATGTCAATCATCAACAATTCCTGAGGATCGAGAAAGAGGCCCCAGCGTTTCGCGTGCAACGTATGAATGCTCTGCGGTCCAATGTGGCGATCACCGCTGGCGCAGTCAGCAATGCGATCGCCTTTTGTACTGATAGCAAGAAACCCGGTGGCAAAAAGCTCAATATTCGATCTGGATTGTTTCGACACCATCAGAAGAAGGCGGAGATGTAAGTATCCTGTAATCCCCGGTTCCGCCGGGACGGCCGACAATCCGCCTTTCGATCTCTAGCAATCTGTCAGCATTTTTTCGCTGGGCCCAGAAAGTCAGAATTTGGCATTGATGGGGGACGAACTCCTCGGGAGTGGACGACGCGTGGTCGGTGTCGCGCGGCGTCTGGGCGAGAGAGCCGGCAACGAGCTGCAGTTGGCCGCTTGTGAGTGGTTGCTGTACTTTTCCAACGGCGTTTTTCGGCAATTTGCCGATACCGGGATATGTTTCGTGCGTATGCCCACTTAACACGACGTGGGCGAGTTTCCCGCGCCCTTTCTTGTCAAATGTGATCAGCGCATCGGCAACCTCTTTGTCATTCATTAGGCTCATGGCCGATTTCGACCTTGGCGGGGGATAGTGGACCGGGTGGTGAATCGCGAGGATGCGGAAATCGCGCGTCTTGCCATCCTGATGGAGACTATTTTCCATGTCGAATTCAAGCTGTGCCAGTTGATCGATCTGGCTGTCTTGCGCTTGCCACCACGGATCGCCGGCTACCTCGCCCAGGGCGAATGTGTTGTACCAGCGGTCATCGATCGCGCTGTTGAGCGCGAACAGATGCAGCCTTGATTTCGTCCAGGGTATTTGGGCGCTGACCGGTCCCCGAGGCCAGCGTCCCTTGAACGGTCCCGCGCGTAGCGCATCACGATGCTCTTTCAGGTCCTTAAGCGATGATCGCAGTGGAAACGTGCTGGGCCAGGCATCGTGGTTGCCGTATATCGAGAACAATGCCTTGGCTTTGAGGATTTTCCTGTATTCGATCAGCCAGCCTTTTGCCGTACTCAGCGAGGGGATGTCTCCCATGGTGCTGAGATCTCCGGTGTCAACAAGCCACGTATCGACGTCGCGAAACTCCGGGTGATTGGCGAACCATTTCAGGAATGCGCAAAAACGGTCATGCGCCTCAGGATCGTGGCCGGCGCGCCCCTGTTCCCAATAGGCCTCGAGAAAATCAGCGCGTTCGGAAGAAACTTGTCGCACGAGTGCCGCGACAGCTTGCACGAATCGTTCGGTCGCGAGGTCGGTGGCGGCGCCGGCGCTACGGCAATGGATATCAGATATGTGAACGATGTGCAGGAATGGTTTATCCTCTTCGTCAGCCATATCGACTCCCTATATGTCTTGATGAAGAAGCGCAGCCGCATCTTCTCCTAGATCCCGCCTAATCGCGGCCGCAAGCCGCTCGCGTAAGCGGTGCAAGCGCTGTCTGCTGCGCGCGTCCATAGCGCCGTCTTGCTGGCGCCCGAATCCCGTCGCAAGTGCAAAAAGTGCTCGGTCCTGTACCGATGCCTCCGCGAGTTCCGCAATGCATACCTGCAGCATCTTTTGCAGCAAGATGGCCCGTTCGAACTGCGTGCCCTCGGAATCAGCGGGCATTTCCTCGATTGCCTCCAGGGATTCAATAGCCCAGCGCTTTGCGGGCCCCCGAAGCGCATCCACTGCGCGACGCTTAAATATCGTAAATGCTACCTTGCGTAAAATGGTCGGATCTGGCGTGGACTCCGGCCGTGGACTTCGGCGATTCAGACCGGCATCAGCTTGGCGGCCGAGAAATTCCCACAAGTCGGAGAGGGACTGGGCAACTAGATCGTCAACGTCATTGTGCAACGCCGGAAAACGGGAGCGGCCGTATTGCTGCAGGGCGTCCCTGATTTCGACGAATTGCTTATCAAGCGCCGATGGAGCGGTCACCTGGAATTGATCTTCTATCTTTTTGGTCGCTCGCGTGAATTGTGTGCTCGAGCACGCGCGTTGTTCATCCCAGATCTACTTTTTTTGATTCCAGTGCTATCCCGGCGAGTCAAGCGGTACCAAGCGGGGACGGTAAGCTCGTTCAGCTTGTACCGAACCTGCGTGTCGAGTTAGCGAAAACGTGTGTGCAAAATGGCGGACGGTGAAGAAAACGAGAGGCTCACGCGGCGCGCTCAAAGAGTACCGCCTGCTCAATCTCGGAAGCGCTCAAGCCATAATCGGCGGCCAATTCCTCTACGGTTTCCCTGGCGTCGATGCGCTCTGCGATTGCCGCAGTGGACACGCCGGCGCGAATCACCACCGGGCGCCCGAAAGCGATCTTTGGATCAATCGCGATGGGCCTCTCGGCGGAGGTCGCTTCGACGGAGAGAAACGGGTACAGGCGAACGGGAAACTGCCATTCGTCCCATTCGACCCGCTTGAGGTGCTCCTCCAAGAGCTGCCGCATCGCGAGCTGGCCGGAAGCGGACAGCTCGATCAGCTCACCGTACCGATCGAGGAAGACCTTGCCAGCGTCGGTCCGGAGTTCCTTGCGCAGCAAGAGGCGCTGGATATGCAGTGAGCGTTCGGCGTACGACAACGCCTGGCGAAGCGCCTTTATGGAGACACCGTGGTCGGTCCGCAGCGAGCGCAGCACGTGTGCCTCGATCAGATTCCAGAACGAAAGAATCGGAGGCCGGGGCGAGGGCGGATGAATAAGCGGCTGAAAGCGTCCCACGCCTTCAGCCTTGGGGTAGGGCCGGCCGGCCACCCATGACCGCAGCGTCGCCGCGGGCAGCTTGAGATATCGGGCAGCCTCCGCCAAAGTGTAGGCTGGCTGGTCCCGGAGATCGGTGCTTTGGACGCTTCTCCTGGGTCGTGTTGCCATACGGGGACGCTATTTTGAACTACATTGTACCCCGCTGGCGATGTCGGGGTTGTGACTTCAGCCGGTGCATGGGGAGATCAGGTGAGCTCGTTTACCGAGTCAGTGGTCGAAGAAGCCGCGCTGGCGTGGCTTGACGAGCTCGGCTACTCGATCGCACACGGCCCGGATATCGCACCCGGCGAGCTCGCTGCCGAGCGGATGGATTACGGCCAGGTCGTGCTCGAGGACCGCCTGCGCCAGGCGCTCGTGCGGCTTAACCCGAGGCTGCCCGCAGAGGCCTTGGAAGACGCTTTCCGAAAGATCATCCGCGTGGAAGGACCGACGCCGGAAGCGCGCAACCGCGCGTTTCACCGGATGCTGGTGGACGGCGTCACGGTCGAGTACCGCGCGACGGACGGCGGTATACGCGGGGCGCAGGCGCAGGTGATCGATTTTGGCACACCCGAAGACAATGATTGGCTGGCGGTGAATCAGTTTTCGGTGAGTGAAAACAGGCATACACGGCGGCCGGACGTGGTGCTGTTCATCAACGGTCTGCCACTCGCACTGCTTGAACTGAAGAACGCCGCCGACGAGGATGCGACCGTCTGGTCGGCGTTTCAGCAATTCCAGACCTACAAGGCCGAACTGCCTACGCTGTTCGCGTATAACGCGCTGCTGGTCGTTTCCGACGGGGTCGAGGCCCGAATTGGCACGCTGACGGCCGGGCGCGAGTGGTTCAAGCCCTGGCGCACGATTGCGGGCGAGACGCTGGCGCCGGCGAGCATGCCGGAGCTTCAGGTGATGATTCAGGGTGTTTTCGACAAACGTTACTTTCTTGACCTGGTCGGAAACTTCATGACGTTCGAGGAGGAGGGCGGCGGGAAGCTCGCTAAGAAGATGGCGGGCTACCATCAGTTCCATGCGGTGCGCTTCGCGGTCGGGGAAACGCTGCGCGCAGCGCGCCTGCTTACCAGCGGTGATCTGGAAGGCCGTTATGAAACAGGTCGCAAACCGGGGGGTGAACCCGGCGACCGGCGCGTCGGTGTGGTATGGCACACACAGGGCTCAGGCAAGAGCCTGACGATGGCGTTTTACGCCGGGCGCGTGGTCCGCGAGCCGGCGATGGAGAACCCGACTCTCGTCGTTCTCACCGACCGCAACGACCTCGACGATCAGCTCTTCGGCACCTTCTCCCGCTGCCAGGATCTGCTACGCCAGCCGCCCATGCAGGCCGAGAGCCGTGCCGACCTGCGCGCGAAACTCTCGGTGGACGCGGGTGGCGTGGTGTTCACAACCATTCAGAAGTTTTTTCCGGAAGCACAGGGCGACCGACATCCGATGCTTTCCGACCGGCGGAACATCGTGGTCATTGCCGATGAGGCGCACCGCAGCCAGTACGACTTTATTGACGGCTTCGCGCGGCACATGCGCGATGCGTTGCCCAATGCCTCATTCATCGGCTTCACCGGTACGCCGATCGAGCTGACCGATAAGAACACCCGGGCAGTGTTTGGCGACTACATCAGCGTGTACGACATCCAGCGAGCGGTGGAGGACAAGGCGACGGTCCCGATCTACTACGAGAGCCGGCTTGCCAAACTGGCGCTGGACCAGAAGGAGCGCCCGACCATCGATCCCGAGTTCGAGGAATTGACCGAGGGCGAGGAAGTCGAGCGGAAGGAAAAGCTCAAATCGAAGTGGGCGCAACTCGAAGCCGTCGTTGGGTCGGAGAAGCGCATCAAGCTCGTAGCGCGCGACCTCGTGGATCACTTCGGGAAGCGGCTGGAGGCCATGGACGGCAAGGCCATGGTGGTGTGCATGAGCCGCCGGATCTGCGTGGAGTTGTACAAGGCGATCACGGCGCTACAGCCGCGATGGCACCACAACGACGACGACAAGGGCGCGATCAAGGTGGTGATGACGGGGTCCGCGTCCGACTCCCTCGAATGGCAGCAGCACATCCGCAACAAGCCGCGCCGCGAGGAGCTCGCCAATCGCTTCCGGGACGCGAGGGACCCGTTCCAAATCGTCATCGTGCGCGACATGTGGCTCACCGGTTTCGATGCACCGAGCCTGCACACGATGTACGTGGACAAGCCAATGCGTGGGCACGGACTCATGCAGGCGATCGCACGGGTGAACCGCGTCTTTCGCGACAAGCCCGGTGGGCTCGTGGTGGATTACCTCGGGCTCGCGCACGAGCTGAAGGCGGCGCTGGCGACGTACACCGAGAGCGGAGGCACCGGGAAAACCGCGATCGACCAGAAGGAGGCGGTTGCGGCGATGCTGGAGAAGTACGAAATCTGCTGCGGCCTGTTCCACGGATTCGACCATTCAAAGTGGGTGGCCGGTACGCCGCAAGAGCGGCTGGGCCTCCTGCCTGTGGCTCAGGAACATGTCCTCAAGCAGCGGGACGGAAAGCCCCGGCTGCTACAAGCAGTGAAGGAGCTTTCCCAGGCATTTGCGCTCGCCGTGCCGCACGAAGAAGCGCTGCGAATCCGCGATGACGTGGCGTTGTTCCAGGCGGTTCGCGCCGTGCTGTCGAAGGGGGTGCCTGCGGAGGCAAAGACGGAGGAGGAGCTCGATCTAGCAGTGCGGCAGATCGTCTCCCGGGCCGTAGCGTCCGAAGGTGTAGTGGACATCTTCGCCGCGGCGGGCCTGCAGAAGCCGGACATTTCAATCCTGTCCGACGGGTTCCTTGCTGAAGTGCGCGGGATGCCTCAACGCAATCTGGCGGTGGAGCTGCTGCGAAAGCTTCTGTCGGGCGAGATCCGCACGCGACGGCGAAAGAACGTCGTGCAGGCGCGTTCGTTCGCCGAGCTGCTTGAGCAGACGATCCGGCGCTACCAAAACCGCGCGGTCGAGGCGGCGCAAGTGATCGAGGAACTGATTGGGCTGGCGAAGGAGATGCGCCAGGCGAATGCGCGCGGGGACAAGCTCGGCTTGAGCGACGAGGAACTTGCGTTCTACGATGCGCTGGAAGTAAACGACAGCGCGGTCAAGGTCCTGGGTGAACCGACACTCATCAGGATTGCCCGGGAGCTGGTCGAAACGGTCCGCAAAAATGTGACAATTGACTGGACAGTACGTGAGAACGTACGCGCGCAGCTACGCGTAATCGTGAAGCGCATCCTGCGCAAATACGGCTACCCGCCGGACAAGCAGGAGAAGGCGACGCAGACGGTCCTGGAACAGGCAGAAGTGCTAAGTGCCGAATGGGCAGTTGCCTGACGCAGCGATTCTTTGGTTCCCTGCATGTCAGGGGTTGTTGTTTTTTTTGGGGCCCCTGTTCGACGCCAAGCAGTCGCAGACCAGACAGGGGGATGTCGGCGAGCACTGGGCGAGCCTCGGGGACGCAGGCCATCCCATCGAGACTTCACGCCTGATGAGTGTGCAGTAGCGCAGACGGTGCGCGAGTTGCGCAGCCGCCCTGTCTGGTCGAGCAGCGCAGGAGAACCGCACGAGTTTACGAGGTAGCGGCGGCGAACCGGGGACGCCCTTTCTCTTTGGTGACTTTCGCTTTGGGCGAGCAAAGAGAAAGTCACCGGCGCCGGGGCCGCCCCCCGGAATCGCGCGACGCAGTCGCGCTAGAACCGGCACCTCGGCAAAGAGGTACCGCTCCCACCACCCCGCCTGCTCCGCAGGCACCCCTCCTCCGGCAGGAGGGGAGTACTGCACGGCGAGTCACGACTTACTTCTTGTCCGCAGCTACGCTGCGGGCACCCGCTCCTGGCGGGGAGAGCAGCCGCTTCGCGAGCTCGGCGCGGAAGCGGTATTGGAGCTTCTCGTCGGAGCGGGCCAGAACCAGTTCCGGATCGCGGGAAACAACGCCGAGCGTGAACTCGCCGCCGTTCTTCAACTGAATCCTGACTTCATCCCGCGTTCTCGCCGCCGAACGCTGCTCCACGTGCAAGGCGCTGGCGAGCCGCCACTCGTCCACCCAGCGCAGGAGGTCGTCCTGGCTGAGCTCTCCGGAGCTTGGCGCGAGAGTCCATTTGCCGTCGCGCT
>Ga0326597_10007881_pt1 | contig 14432 bp, 13 predicted proteins | sample RVTome_12_FD_203789 | JGI IMG/M metagenome (GOLD analysis project Ga0326597, IMG submission 203789) | Soil microbial communities from uranium-contaminated site in the Upper Colorado River Basin, Wyoming, United States - RVT100D185 | ecosystem: Environmental > Terrestrial > Soil > Contaminated >... | reverse complement strand
TCATCCGCGTGCAGGATCAGAAGGGCCGCCAGGCGGAAGGGTTCGTCTCCGTCGCGAGCTTCGCCGACATCACGAGGCGGGCAGGCCTTCTCGGCCGCCGCTTGTTCGCGCTGCTCGCCGGCACTGAGACACCAGCGGACGTCGCTGCGATCATGGCCTGGTTTCATGAAGACCCCCAGCGCCTCGCCGCCGCCGACCCCAATGCGCTCCACGGGGTGTGGATACGCCAAAACCCGACGAATCCGAAACACTGATACCCGTCGCAACGCTGAACCGCGCATACACCGAAGCCTTTGCCGCTGCCGGTTCCCGCGACACGGCAGCGCAGCGGAACTGGTCGCGCTTCATCGACCAGATCCTGCTCGCCTTCCGCGACCCGCGCGGACCGTTCGGCCGCGCCGCTCCCGGGCGCGCCGGCGACGATGAGGACGACGATAACGGCGAGAGCGAGAACACACCGCCGGAACCGGTCGAAGACGATCTCGCACTGGGCAGATCGCTCGCGGTATTCGGAAAGCTGTTCGCGCTTCTGACCAAGGACGGTGGCCCGGCGCGCAACGCGCTGACCGCCTTCGACCTGACGCAGTATGTCTGCGACCGCCTGCGGCCCGAACCCACGCAGGCCAGGGAATGGCTCGAGCGCCTCATCAAGGTTCTCCTGAAGGCGGGCGTCCCACCTGAACGGCGCGACGATGTCGCCGCGGCCGTGCTGACGCTGCTGGGTATGTCGCCCGAGCGCAACGCGTACCGGTGGGCGCGCGGCTGCCTGCTGCGGCTCAACGTTCAATTCGACGGGGTTCCACCATCGCCAGACGTGGCGCGCGGCTTCCAGTCTGTCCTGCCGCAGCAGGCGACCTTCGCGGAGCTCTGGCCAGGGCTGGTCGCGATCCACACTTACCCGGAGCAGGTTCGCCACTATATGCAGGCCCTCAATGACGGGACGCCGTCATCTGGCTATCCCGATTTGCCGGAAGAAGTGCGTGAGGAATGGCCGGTACTGGAGGAAGCCATCACGTCTACGCCGGCGCGGGGCAGACTTCTGTTCGCGCAAGGCGCGCCTGAATTCTGCCCGAAGTGTCACATCACGCTGCCGCGCGGCGAGATCCAGAAGCTGCAGTCCACCGGCATCGCGACGGCGAAGAACTGCTGTCACAAGGTCGTTATCTGCACTGAAGCGTGACAATGGCGCAGCCCACTCTTGCCGAACTGACGGCAGCGGCAGCGGCGGCGCAGGACCCCGGATTCACGCCGGCGAGCGTGCCGCGTTTCGGCGGCGTCGATCCCCTCGGCCTGCGGCAGATCAATTTCGATCTCATGGACGAGGTGTTTCCCGGCCTGAACAACGTCGCACGGCACATCCGGCCTTTCGTCGTCGTCACGTGGGCCTGGCGGCGCGCCCACCAGCTCGCGCAGGCGCGCGGAACAACGCACATCAAGCAAGGCGAGCTGCTGGACTTCGTGGACCGCATTGAGGTGCTCTACGTCGCGTCACAGGTGTTGCGGAACCCGGAAGCGGACCTGCCCGGTCGCCAGTATCTCGCGCCGCTGTTGCGCGAAAAAGAATTTAGGTTCGGCGGTCCGCAGTGGCAACAACGGCGCAAGGCGCGGCGCTACTCGACGGCGCTGTCCGCGCCGATCAACTACGGCCCCGGACTCAAGATGCTCGGCTGGGTTGCGCCGCATCCCGAGCACACGGGGGTAATGCTTCCGAGAGCCACTGCCACGCAAGCCCTCGACGCCTTCGAGGCGGAGATCACGGACCTCCTCGATCACGAAGCGTTTAGCGCGTTCGGCGCCGTCACCGTAACGCGCGACGAAGCGAAAGACTGGGCTGACTCGTGGTCGCTGGACAGCGTCACCGAGGAGGAGGCCCGCGTCATGGGTGATCTGCTTGTGGGATCAGCCGCGCCGGTCGGGCGACGGCTTGGCGGAGAGCTGATGCTGCTCGCGGCTGCGCATGTCGTCAGTAAGACCGCCGACCCAATTCGCGCCGCGATGTCCGGAGCGCCCTCCGATTTCAATCCTCCGGCGCATCTTATCGACATCCGCGACGCGTGGCGGCGCGTCCAGGTGCGGCAGCTGTTCCGCTTTTCCCTCGAAGCCTTCTTCTTTTGGACCCTCGTACGCCTTGAGGGCACGGTCCTGTCGATCGATTCGCTCGTGAATGCGTTTCTCGATCAGGCACATCCGCCTCAGGGCATCGCCAACGCGCGGGCATGGCTCGCATCGCTCCCGCCGCCGTCCGCCGGGCCGACCGAGCTGATTACTGACATCCGGCAGGCGCTCGGCGACCCGACCCGTGGAGCGCTCGCCCACACCATCGCGACCGGGCTCGCTTTCTCCTTGAGCGAACGGTCGAATAATGAAGCGCACGGGGAGCGAAACGATCGCCTGCCACTCTCGCGCGCGCGACTGGAAGCGGCCGCCCGCAGCGACTCATCGGTCCCTGAGTTTATGCGCCACGTGCTGGAATCATGGGTGCTGGCGCAACACGCCTACTGGTCGGTCGGGCGCGGCCTTGCAGATGCGCGCGCGCGCGGACGGATCCTGCTGCGTCTGCGAGTCATCCTCGATGAGGGTGGGTGGATGCTCACGCCGGGCGCGTCGCGCGGCAATCCCCCGCGACCAACCGCCGACCGGCTGCAGACCGCGATCACGCTCGCGTCTGAATGCGGTCTCTTCATGCAGTAGACGGCTGCCTCAGGCACGTTTGTAACGATGAGACCCTCCTGCTCCGGTGAGCTTCGCAGGACTTCTCGCCAGAGCCGGTGAAGCGGAAAGGGAAAGGGAAACTCCCTCTCCCACAGCTCAAGCCAGTTGTCCGAGCCATACGAAAGCGCCGAGGAACCACCGAAGTAATCGCCTATCGAAATGGGGGCGAACTCGCCGTCGTCGAGTTTCAGACAGAGGATTTCATTGTCCCAGCGACGGGCCATCGCGAACTCGGTCGCCATCTTGCCGACGTGGGTGACGACATCGTTGATCGGAACTCCCTCTGCCTGTTCGGAATAGCGCTGTTCGGAAAATAGTTTGTGCCGCATTCTTGATGGGGGGCCTTCCTCTGCGACAGAGCGCAAGTCCTGCATCAGCCGAGAAGAGAGAGTCGCCGCGCGGGCGACGGATTCCTGATCTGGCTCAAACTCCGGCATGGGATTCCTCCTCGTAGCCTTCGCTTCGACAAGTCAACCGGTCCGCTGATCACGAATCGTATTTGGAGGGACTATCCGAGCGATTCTACAGCCGGCTGAGCTGGAGCGAGGCAGAATTCCGTCTGCGGTCAGGATCTGTCGGGATCCGTTGGATGGACGACCAGCTCGAAAGCGCTGCCGTCACGAAGGCGAACCGTCGCGAAGTGACGCACATCGCGCGTGACGAGGCGACGGATGCCGAGTCCCTCGGCGAGCGCGATGACCGATCCATCCACAAGCCCGAGGCCAAGGTCTGAGTAACGCCGATCGATATCCATGGCCCGGGAGAGCTCATCGAGCGCGGGCGGCGCGTACGTAAATGCGCCGCGTGCAAGATCCCGCATGAACGATTCCATCGCCCGCCGCTCGTTGCGAAGGAAGTAGTCGAGCTCTGCCAGCACCAGGGCCGGAACATAACGAGTGCGGGCTCGGTCGATGGCGCTTCGAAACAGATGATGGTCCGGCGCGCTCTCGACCAAATAGTCGAGCAGTGCGCCAGTGTCGCAGATCAGCGCGGCGGTGCTACTGGCCACCACCAAACAGCTCGCGCTCGTCGCCGCGCTCGGTCAGACCGCGGACGATGCCCGCGCTCCTCGGCTTGGGATGCCGGCGGTACTGCTCGAGTACGAGGGCGAGGTGCTGTCGGATGAACTCCGACCGCGAGACGCCGCGCTCCCTCGCAGCGCGGGAGAGCAGGCGATCGTCCTCGGGGTCGAGCGCAATGGTGGTCGCCTTCTTCCTTGAAAGTGCCATAGAAGTAATATGACTCGACGAGTCCCGACCGTCAAGGCGATCCCATCGAGCGAGATGTACACGGCATATTTCGACGAAAGCGGTCACGCCGCCAGCGGCAGATTCGTGGCGTTGGCTGGATTTGTCGCGCGGGACGAGGCTTGGGCGCAGTTCGACGTCGCCTGGAACGCGGCTCTCGTCAGAAATGGCGCTCCGTTCTTGCACACGACGGACCTTACGAACTTCATGCGCGAGTTTGAGGGGTGGACGGAAGAACGCCGGCGGGCGTTAATGGCCGACCTGATGAACGCGATTCACGAGGCTGGCCGAATCGCGGCCGTTGGCGCTGTAATGGCGGTTGATGACTTCGACTCGTTGACTCAGGAGCAGCGGGCGCGCCTGAGAGATCCGTTCTTCCCGCTCTTCCAAGAGGTCATCGACGGAGCGTCACTCGAAGCGTACTTCCATCCCCCGAACGTCACCGTGAGGATGATCTACAGCCAGCAGGATGAATTTGCCGGATCCGCCAGGCAGCTTTTTGACGTCATGCAAGGCCGAAACGCACGCATCGGAGAGTTGCAATTCGCTGATATGCGCACTGTGCCTGGACTTCAGGCCGCTGATCTCCTGTCGTTCGAGTTCGCGCGGTACTACAGGAACAAACGGACCAGGCCCGACCTCCCGATGCGATGGCCATTAAGGCAGATCCTGAGGCAGCAGCGAATACTGAACATTCACTATCTGAAAACCATCCCCAAGTGGTACCTCAGACTCCAGCTGTCGCCTCGACTCGTCTGTGTGCTGACGTCGATTGGCTTGAAGATGCTTCTCGCCGTGCCGACGTACCTGGACATGGCGTGGTTTGCGTGGGCAAATCGCGCCCCGCAGCTGCCCGGAGAAGATGAAAGGCAGATTCGCGAGCTTGAACGTCACGATCAGCAGCGTCGACGCCGACTGTGACGTAACTGTGACGTGACCCTGTCGATTGGGCGAGATCTACCGAGGTTTACGGCAATCGATGGAGTAGACGCGATCGCGGCTAAGTGGCTGGCTTCGCAACGGTAATCGAAATCTGTAGCACGCCGTCGCAGACCGTCAGAGCAATTTCCAAGCGTGCTCCTTCAACCACGGAAAGGCCCGGCAGCTGCCGAAAGTGACGAGGATTGACAACATCCGCGCGCCCTCGTTCCATGAAGCGAGAGTTGTTCCCATCCAGAGACGCCGCGGTTGTTGGGTGCCCGATCCATTTGCTGCACGGTTCGCGTGCTCCTCCTCCTCCTGGTCGCCAGCGTTGCTTCATCAGCCCTCACCGCGTGCTCGACAGTACGATGCACGGAGCCAATTTGCGGCGTGGCATCAAGCAGCCGACAGGACCCTCGAGGGCGGGAGTCTTGGTACAATGCGCGAGACTGTGCCGAAACGGTATTCGACGTCAACCCTCATTGACTCGGCGAGCTGTGTACCGTGGCTGGCGGCTGAGGGGCCGCTGGCGTACACGCCCGAGAATCCGCCTGCCACGGACTATTTCTTCCAGTACAGCTGGATCTTGCCAGAGATCTTCGATTTCAAGGTTCACAAGCGCTGCCACCACTATTTCGGTACGCCGATTCGGGATCATGCCAAACCCTTGTTTGAGTTCTGGAGGCAGGCGAGAAGGCGCGAAGTCGACCGGGTGTATTTGTCATTAGGTTCCTTCGCCGAGAACCGGCTGTGCGCGCCTGTTGCCGTGTATCGGGCAAGACTCGGCCCACATGACGAGTCAGAACAGTGGCTATTCATCCAACATGGTAGCTACCAGTGGATCGGTTCGACCGATCAACCTCACCTGGAAGAGGGGCACGTCCTCCTTTATCGAGGGGTCCAACGAGAAAAGACGTTCCGGTATCCCAGTTTGGAACGAGATCTGCAGCAGCTGGCCAACCGGCGGACCTGGAACCGCTACCTCGCCCTGCAGTGGAGCATGCTGTCGGATTCGACGCTTTCGTTCAATACCATCCACGACCGGACCAAACGTTGTGAAACCGCGTTCCTGAATGATGGAACCTGGTTCGCTGACAGATTGGCCGCCGAGGCTGGCTTGGACATCGAATCGGATAGGTTTGCGCACGTCCTCTGGGAGGCGGCGACAAGCGCGTTCTCGCTTGAGCGTTGGGTCGCCGAAAAGAAGTTCGGCCCGCATTTTGTGGTCGCGAAGACGCCAATTGCCAATATCCGTTTGTCCACCTTTTTCGCCGGTGAGGCGGAGGTCCGCCTCGTGGACCCATCGCGGATTCGCGTTCTCAAGTCAGTCGGCTGCACAGTCGCAACCTGACGGTGTTCATGGAAGGTTCAAAGAGGCCGAAATCGACGCAAGGGTTGACGAAGCGACGAAACGACGTACGATACAGGCTGATTGTCAGCCATTGATCGTTGGGTCTGAGCATGGGGCTCAGTCAGCCTCATTCCGGCTCAGAACACGTCGCGCCGGTCATCCGCGACGCGAGTGTCGCGAGCTCGCCCGGCACTCCATCGATGACGCGAAGAAGCGTGGACATTGCCATCACGTCAGCTTTGTGCTCCGCGCATTGCCGCTCGTAGGTGCGGCGGGTTTTGGTACAGACGAGGGTTTGCGGCGACCCTCGGCGCTCGGTTTCGTGTGTCATGTCCAAACCGTGGCGCTGGATCTGCTGGTGCAGATGCTGTCGCCGATCCTTGCGCAGGCGAAAGCGATGCGTTCGCTCGACCGGATCGAGCACGAACGTCTGCAGCTCCCGGCAGTCGCCGCACGTGCAGCGGATTCTCCCCTCCTGACGCCAGTCCTTCGGAGCTTCCGGCGGATGCTCGCTACGGTCCAGCAGAATCGTCGCGGCGTGATGCCACAAATGTTGGTAGTCGTCATCTGCGGAAATGGATTTGCGGTCTCGCGCGCGCATGAGTGAGAGTGCCGACACGATCACTCGGGCCGAGTCAAACGAGTGGGCGGCGGCAACGGCATCGCACGCGGCGCGGCGCAGGTCCGGTGCATCGATGGCCGCAAGGCTGTCGAGAAGCGTGACCACCATCTCGGCATCCCTCTCGATGGCTCTCGGGACGTCCCGTGCGCCGGGCAGGTCGTCATCCAGATCAGATGCAGCGGTGCGTTTCTGCCGTTTCGGCAGGCCCTCGATGACCGCCGCAGCGAAGGCCCGCAAGCCGCTCCGCCATGCCGCGCCGGGTTCGGGACCCTGTTCGTGGACGAGGCGCGAGAGGAGATCCACGCATGCTCCACGACGGGATGGCACGTGAGCGCGTGCCAGGTTGGAGAACAATTCGCCCGCCCTTCGGGCTCCGAGCAATGCCGCGTTGGCGGCCAGCGCCTCGTTTTCGCTGCCGTCGTAGGTTCGCACCACGATGTCGTTGACGAATGCCTCGAGAAGCGCGGCATCCGCGAGTTGGCCGAGGACCGTGACCATGTCGGCCCGACTCGGTGCCTCCCCATGCCTGAGTCCATTGGCGTCGGCAAGCTCGCGTTTCCACGCCCTGACGATCCGGCCCGCAATCGAACGGGCGGCTGCTCGCTCTGCTGGTGATGCGGACGGGAGGCTGCACCGCTGTGCGATGTCCTTCAAATACGGCATGACCGCGCGCACGCCTCCTTGCAGCAGCACGTCAGCGGAACGATTGCGAGGCCACATGAGGAGAGCCGCGCGACGGTAGGACCGCTCGAAACTCGCTCCCTCGTTGCCCGTGGCTTCGGTCAGCCGTTGTTCGTCGGGAGCGGCATCGTCCAGGGCGCCGGCTGGCAGCAGCTCGTTCTCCTTCAGGGGCAGCTTGCCGAAATCGACAGATCGATTCTGAGCGTCCACCCAGTGATCCACGTAGTGCCAGGCGTCTGACACCTCGATCACATCGAAGTCGTCACGGACGTCGGCCTCCTTTTCTTGATCGAGATCCTCTTCCTCGTCGGGCGCGTCATCGTCCTGCCATCCGGAACGCCAGCCGCCATACTCGTACATATCGAAATGCGGCTCGGCGGGACCCATCTCCTCGATATGCACGACGCCAAGGTGCGCGGCGCATCCCGCCCGTTCCGCGGCCTGACTCAGCACCTGGACACGTGCCGCGTCGTGGCCTTTCAACCCCGCGAACGAAAGTCCGGCAGCGCTGTACTGATGCTCCAGCAACCAAGCGAGCTTCGTGGGTGCGCCGCCTTTCCGAAACGTTGCCCCCAGTATTTCCGCGGTTGTCGCAATCTCGCGTTCATAGAGTGGCGCCGTCAATGCTGCTTGCTGCTTCTTCTTGCCCTTCTCGGCGAGGCTGAGGTTGTAGGTCAGGCAGACGCGGGTGCCATGAGTGATCGGTTTCACCTCGTGCTCGCAGTCGGCGTAGAACGCGGCAAATGTCAGTTCCGACACCTCAGGGCTTGAAAGATTCACGCTGACCTCGCGTGTTCCGTGCCGGATGATCAATTCGCCCCCGCCGTGCGCCGACGGAAGTACAACGACCAAGGTGCCGAACATGCCGTCGGCCTTTTCGGTGTCGCGATGCGAACGGAAAAGGCCGCCTGTCTCGTAGACCAGCAGCTTGTACAGCGTGGCCGATACTCTCATGCCCGAGCAGCCCAGTCCGGCAATGACCGTCGACATGATCTGGTTGAAGGTCTTCTCCCACGCCTTGCCGCCGATTCGCACATCGGCGGAGTCGAGTTGCCAGGCGTTACGGATCGATGTGTCGACAATCGTGTGCTGACCGCGGCCGTACGGCGCGCGATGCGCCCGCTTGATGACCGCCTCGATCTGCGAGGCCGGCACCGGAAACGACAGCACGCCGACGCCGTCGATGTCGGCGCGTGGGATCGGCGCGTCCAGCGAGCCATGGACGAAGAAGTCCCCCGCTCGCTTGACGCCAGCAAGCAGCGTCTCCAGTCGCGTGAGCCTGTGATTGTAGGGAACGGCAATCCGATCGTTGGCCATGCGCGAGAGGCTACAGGATTCTGACAGTCCAGCCAAGGGTTGCCGAGTCAGCCGACGGCGCGCTTGGAGGTGGCCCGCTCGATCCAGATCACCGTTAGTCGTCTGGGCTGGTGGCCGTGAACGACGAAGCGCACTGCGAACGACGACGTAAATGCCCAACACTCGAGGCGAGACGTACTCGAGCGGGAAATGTCCTGAACCCGTCCGCCGCTGTGCGCGCGCGAGCAGCGTCTGATAGGTCTCGCTGTCGGTGATGGCGACCGTCCCGGGTTCCACCCCACCGCGCAAAGTCCGCGCGGCGGGGTCCCGGGTTGAGATGAGCGGCTGTGCATACTTCCCCGCTGTCGGCAATTGGGAATTGGGACTGCGAGTTGACGTATTCTTTCACAGGAGCCCGCGAGCGGAACCGCGGCACGGTCCGGCACCGAGAGCACGAGGCGGGAGCATGGCCAACAAGGCTCGAGCGCACGACGAGGCGTGGACGAACGCCAAGAAGATCTGCCGGCTCACTGCGCGGCAGGTCGAGATGGCGAGTGCGCGCGGCATGAATCCGAGGAAGCTCCCTCGTTTGCGCCCGAGCCCACAGCAGAGGCTGCGACGTGCCGTCGGCCGATGAGGAGCGGCCGATCGGCCGTGGGGACGGCGAAGTCCTGGAACGCGCAACGGCCCTGCATCGCGTCGTCGTGACGCACGATCTCGCGTTCGGCAAGGTTGAGAGCCGTGGCGGCGCATCATTCGTCGGGATTGTCTACCTCCGCCCCGGACACATTTCGGCCGCATTCGTCCTCGCTATGATCGACGCTTTACGCGAGTCCTCGATTGACGTTCAACCGCCATTTATTGTCGTCGCCGAACGGCGTGAGACGAGCGTTCGAGTGCGCGCTCGCACTACGCCGCCATGGCAAGTCGGAGGAAGTTGGCATCAAGCGTGAGGCCAACTCCGAGCATCGGTGTTTGGACAGACGCGTCATCGATCCCCAGAAGGTAGACGGGCAGCTGTCGCGAGGTCGAGCCGTCTCAGTCGCAGGCCGTTCCGAGACAGCAGTAGCGATGTGCTCGTCCGTCAGGGATTCAACCGTCGTCATGCAGCGAGCAGAGTCTGTCGGGAATCTTGGACGGCATGCGTTCCCGGAGCGCTCGGGCGAACGCCTGATCGTCCGTGATCTGTGCGGTCCATGTCGCCGCGATGATCGAAATCGTAGGCGAGCCGAGTAAGCGAAGCGCGAATTGTGTAAGAACTGTGTAAGGTGGGCTCGAAACCGGCTACGAATGCGGACGTTTACGGAGTCACATCGAGGAGCATCTTGCAGCGGTAAGTCGTTGAACCGCGTGCGCTACGAGGTGTTTCGGTGTCGCTTGGTAAGCATCGCCAAAATCGCTTTCCAAGCGTGCGCCATCGACCACTCGGCCATCTCTCCGTGTAGAATCAATCACTTACGGTCGCGCGGGGCTCAGGAATGCGCGAATTGTGTAAGACCTCCTAACGATGGTGACGAAATGTTCGCGCTGTTCACCGGACTTCGACGGGGCACGGGAATGCATCAGCGCTCGTCGCGCGTGCGCCGGCTTCGACGGCGGAATAGCGCGTAGGGCGTGACCAGCGACGGTAGTAGTCCGACGTGTTTCACTGCCACCATGACCGAGGATCGCCCTATCACACTAGAGCGGGGCGATCGGAAAGACGAACACGACCGAGAACGACCACGGGCTGGCATCGTCGAGAAAGCGGCCCCCGTCGATCACGTCACCTGCCTTCGGCAGGCCCGTGGCGACGTAATCCAACGACCCTTCCAATTCGACGCCACGTAGCCAGCGTCCTTCCGGGAGCCAGTTGAAGAGGGACAGGCTCGTGTCGAGCTCCAGATTCAGCTTGTGCGTGTATGCATGCCGATCCGTCGGCCGCTCGGCTGGACTGAACTTGTCGACAATGTCGAAGTGGGAGCTGAGCCACCCTTTCGTGCGTTCCGCCGGCAGCCACACGACGTTGGTCTCGAATTCGAGCTCCGGCGTGCTGTCGCGATCGAAGGGCAGGAAGATCGCTTCGACCGTGAATTCGAGCCATGACACGCGCGTGGGCAGGCCCAGCGAGAGAATCACCTCGAACTCGGTGTCTCGACGCTCTCGGGTGACGGTGCCGTCGTCTTGCACGATGCGGGGCGAGCCAAAGACATCTGTGAATGTGATGGTGGGTTCAACCTTGAACTCAGGCGCGCACAGGACGCGACACGGAGTTGGCTCCTGCGCCAGCGCGACGGGTGCGCCGAGCAGAAGTACGCCGACTGCCAGCACGGGTGCCCTCACACACGTTCCTCCGTTCTCGTAAGCTTGCTGACGGACACGATGCGGCCAGCGCGCATCTCGACCACGGCATCGGCGAGCGCAGCGGCATCGTCCCTGTCGTGCGTGACATACACCATCGTGACGCCCAGGTCGCGCTGGAGCCGCGCAAGCTCCGCGCGCAGTGTGGTCCGCAACTCCGGATCGAGACTCGAGAGGGGCTCATCGAGTAACAGCAGGCGAGGCTGGCTGACCAGCGCACGTGCGAGCGCGACCCGTTGCTGCTCGCCGCCGGAGAGCTCGTGCGGATAACGGGCCGACAACGGCTCGATCCGTACGAGGTTCAGAGCCTGGTATATTCGCGTCGCCCGCTCACCACGTGGACTCTTTACCGATCCCAGCACGAACTCCAGGTTGTTCCGGACAGTCAAGTGAGGCCAGAGGGCGAGGTCCTGGAACACGAGCCCGATGCCTCGCTGGTGAGGCGGCACAGTGCTGCGACCGAGACCGGCCACTTTCGTGCCGTTGAGGGAGATCTCGCCGCTGTCAGGCACCTCGAGGCCGGCGATCAGCCGCAGCAGCGTCGTCTTGCCGCAGCCGCTCGGACCCAGGATTACAACAGCATCACCGACGGCGACTTCGAGGGACACACTGTCGACGGCCCGATGTGCCCCGAAGCGTTTCGTCACATTGGTGACGACGAGCGCCGCCGCGCTCACCGGGCCTCCCAGACCGACGCGAGCGCCCCGAGGCCAGCAAGCGGGACGAAAATGACTGTGGCCTGCAAGAGGGCGAGCACGGCGACATTCGATGAGGGGGTGTTCGCGATGATGGTGTAGATCCGAATCGGCAGCGTCGCTTCACCCGGTGGCGCGACGAGGACGCTCACACCGAGCTCGCCGAACGCCAGGATGAATGCGATCACCCAGGCCGCGGCGACACCGAGTCGGATCTGCGGCACGACTATGCGCGACATGGTGCGAAGCCACCCCGCGCCGGCGACGGCCGCCGCCTCCTCATGCGACACGGGCACGTATCGTGTGCTCGCGGCGAGTGCCAGGGCCGCGACCGGAACGAATCGCGCCAGGTATGCGAGGAGAAACATGGCGTCCGTGCCATACACCGTGCCCAGCACGCCTGGTCGGTTCCACAGCCCTATCAAACCAACGCCGACGATGGTGCTTGGCACCGCGAACACGACGAGCAGGAGGACGTCTGCGAGCTGTCCGATTCGGCCGCGGGCTCTCGCGCGAGCGTAGCCGAGCCACACGGCAAGGCTCACCACGGCCGTTGCTCCAGCCGCCGCCAATAGAAGGCTGTTCGCGATGGCGTCGCCAGAACCGCCGACGACGGCCGACCACGACGGGGCGCCCATCGCTTCGCGGACGAGCACGACCAGCGGCACACCCAGCGCCACGATAACCACGACAATGGCGGCGATCGCGGCTGGCTTTCGCCAGGCGTCAAGCAGGGCTGGAGGCGTCCCTGAACCACGGCGCGTGCTCACCAGCCGCTCGCCGAGGATCGCGGCGGCGAGGGCTGCCACGACGACGCACAGCAGCAGCAGCGGCACCGCTACCAGGATGGCGCGGCTGAAGTCGTACAGGGCCGCGAATGCGGTGAAGACCTCCGTGGTGTAGACCCGGACGCGCAGCAATCCAGGGACGCCGAACTCCGACACGGCGAGCACGAAGATGACCAGCGCGGCGGCGAAGACGCTGGGCGCCACGAGCGGCAGCGTGATCCGCCAGAGCACGCGGCCGGCTGGCGCGACGACGAGCGCGGCTTCTTCGAGCCGTCCATCGACGCGGCGGACGGCCACTTCTGTCGCCAGCATCGCCAACGGGTAGAGGACGACGCTCAAGACGATGATGGCCGCCGGTAAGGTGTAGGTCCATTCCGAGAGGAGGTCGCGGCCGGCGAGCGCGGAGACGATCCCACGGCTGCTCCCGAGGTACGTCCAGGCGAGCGCCACGATATACGGAGGCAGGAGCACAGGGGCGGCGAGCGCGAGCCGCAGCAGCGCCTTCTGCGGCAGGGCAGTCCGGGCCAGCGCAAGACCCAGAGGGGCCCCGATCGCGGTGGCGAGCAGGGCCGTCCCCGTACCCAGAAGCGCCGTGTTCCAGAGCAGCCCACGCTGCCGCGCATCGATCCAGAGAGCCGCGTACGCAGCGTCCGCGCTGCTCAAAGACGTGAACAGCAGGTAACCGATCGGCAACAGGCAGCACACCACGAACAGCGCGACCGCGCTGCCCACCACGACGGTTCGGCTCGACGGCCATCGCCACATACGTGCCTGGGCAATCCTCAACGTCGAGGGCTCAGAGGCCCAGAATCCCAGCGAGGCGAGTCGTCACGTCGTCCACGCGGCTTGCCGCCTTCGAGTAATCGAGTGTCATGGGGGTGACGGTGTCGATCGCGGGAATGTTCTTTGGACCCTGCACGCCCGCGTGCAAAGGAATCTGCACGGCCTCGGATTGGGCGAGCTGCCGCTCGACATCTGGCGACAGCAAATGGTCGATCAGCTTGCGGCCCTCGTCTGGATGCGGTGCGCCGGCGATCAGCGACACCATATTGGGCATCATCGGGACGCCGAGCCCGTCAGCGTCCGGCAGCACCATCGCGATCGGCTGCCCGTCCTCGATCGCCACGTTGACATCGTCGGTATCGGTCAGCCCGACCTTAACGTCGCCGCGTACGACCAGGTCACGGACGACGGAGTTGCCATCGACCACCTTGACGCCGTTGGCTTTCAGCCGGCGGAAGAAGTCGTCCATCTTCTCGTCACCTGCGAGCGCGTACAGGGCGGCAACGTGGAACGACGTCGACCCAAATCGCGGATCCGCGATAGCCACTTGCCCGCGCCATTTCGGATCGGTCAAATCAAAGATCGATTGCGGTGCCTCTTCAGGCTTCACCAGCGTGGTGTTGTAGGCAATCACCCGCATGCGAGCCGAGAAGCCAGTCCAATATCCATCGGGATCGACGAGCGCGGCCGGAATGCCTTCAGCACTTGGTGACCGGTAGGGCGCCAGCACGTCGCGAGACTTGAGCACGAGCGTGCGGACCGGCTCGTTCGACCAGAAGACATCGGCCTGCGGCCGTGGCTTCTCGGCGATCAGACGATTGGCGAGGCCCGTCGACTTGGTCTCTTCGGTGTCGTAGACCGCGTTGACCTGCACTCCGGTTCGACGCTCGTACTCGCGCAGCACGGGCTCGGAAAAGACCCGGTCCGTCGAGACGTACACGGTGACCGTCCGAATGGCCGTCTGCGACGGCTCAGGCGACCCGCACCCGACGAATC
>Ga0326597_10007879_pt1 | contig 14434 bp, 12 predicted proteins | sample RVTome_12_FD_203789 | JGI IMG/M metagenome (GOLD analysis project Ga0326597, IMG submission 203789) | Soil microbial communities from uranium-contaminated site in the Upper Colorado River Basin, Wyoming, United States - RVT100D185 | ecosystem: Environmental > Terrestrial > Soil > Contaminated >... | reverse complement strand
TTAGCGGCGACAATTCGGCTCGGGCAAACATTATCATGTCATCGTTCTCCAGCGAGCCGATCCAATGAAACTTGACAATATCAAACTGCACCTCTTTCTGTCCCGACAGCTGGCTCAGATATAAATTATTGTGTGGCACAAGGAGCGTGAGTCCATCAGCCTTGGCGACGCCCCAGACGTAATTTGCGGCGGTCACCGAGCCTGCGCCCGGCATGTTCTGAACGAGGACATCCGGGTTGCCAGGAATGTATTTGCCAATATATCTGGCAACCAACCGGGCGGCGCGATCGAAACCGCCACCCGTGCTCAGACCTACAACGATGCGTATTTGTTTTCCCTTATAAAACAGCTCCTGAGCGTGGGCCGTATAGTGGGTTTGCAATTCCACAGAGCAGAAAAACAAACAGCTCAACAAAAATATTGTAATAGGTCTTTTCATAAGCCCCCCTGTTGTGCGCTTCGCTTGTTGGGTTAGCTTGTGAGCGGATTCGGATGCTGGTTCTTGCGTATTGCATCACACCAAATCATTTTCACTCGCCCTGTGACCCGATTCAAATCGAGACCTTGGGCGGTGGATTCGATGGACTCTTACACCCAGAGAACGCCCGAGAAAAGAAATAGAAATGTAGAATGTCGCGTTTTTCTTAAACCCGCTTTTCTGCCTTCCTGACTTCCACCCTCGTATCGCGGTCGTTGTTACCCGGGTGGAAGGCATCCGATCGGGCCTTCAGATGGGATTCACTCCCAGAGCTGCCGGCAAGGGCAGTTGGGTTTGTTGGGGACGGCATGACCCCCTTAAAGTGTTGCCATCCCGGAAACTGGTAGTTGATCCAAGGGTGGTAGACCATCGTTTGCCCGGCCCTTACACCCGGGGTAACGAGCGCCTGAATACGAAAAGAGGTCAGATCATTGTAGGCTTCTACCTCATCGCCGTCCTGGATGTCACGGGCCTTAGCATCCTGCTGGCTCATGAACATCACAGGTTGGCCCCGTTGCAGCCGCAAAATCATTGCGTCGTCAATCCAGTCACTGTGAATGCTCCATCGCGCATGGCCGCCGGTTAGTTGAAGAGGATAATTGCCCCCGACCCGAGGGGAATCTTTGTGAGTAGGCAGCGCCTCCCCGAGTTCCAGAAACCAATCGTGATCAATGTAGAACTGAATGCGCCGCGTGAGAGTGGGGTAAGGCTGCTTGTTCTCCGTATGCCAGACCAGAGGGACCATGGGCTCGCCCTCTTTGAGATCGCAAGCGTTGCCCAAGGAGCCCATTGGCCCGCCCACGTTGCCGATACTTGTAAATGGGGTTATCCCTCGCTGTTTGAACTCCTCCCAGTCCGTCACCTCTATATTGGCCGCGTTGTAGAAGAGGTCTCTAGATAAATCTTCTGTGCCGTCTTCCGCGTAAAGCCCTCCCGCGGTCATCTTATTTACCAACTGATCAAAACGTCTCTCGGTCCCCGGAGCATCGCGATAACTCGCCAGGCCTCTGCGCTTGGCCTGCTCCTCTATCTTCCGGGTTAGAAGTACGAACATCTCCCATTCGGTCTTGGCTTCAAACAAAGGCTCTGCCGCTTGATCGTTGACATGGAGATAGGGCGTTACCGGCCTCGCCGTAAGGAGAACGGCGGTACCCTCGTACCAGGTGGCAGCGGGGAGCACGATGTCGGAGTATAGAGCCGTAGCGCTCATGCGCCAGTCGATCGTTACCAACTGCCTGAGTTTGGGCAAAAGGTTGCGGAGGAGATAGCCGGTTCCCCTAACTCTTCGGAACATATCGCTGCCAACCGCAAATATGACCCTGGGCTCGGTAGTCAAAGCACGAGCTTTGAATTGCCAGCCCTTCTCGCGCGCTTCCCGTACGTACTCTCGCAGCGGGCGTTTCAACGCGGGATCCCAGCTATTATTTTCCTCGCTCAATTGCAGGAGCCCGCTATGCACTTGATAGAACAACGACATCGGAGTGATCGCCCCGAAAGCCTCCTGGGCATACTCGTAGAGGATCATCTCCTGAGTGAGACCCTGTTCCTTCCAGGCTGAGTAACGAGGGTCCGCCGATGCCGCCGAGAGGAGAACTTGGCCCCCTCGTCTCATTAAGGTTCCCACCTCCGTATCCAAAGAGAGCACAGGGAAGGCGTTGAAGGAGGCCCCCTTCCGGCCGACATGGCCGCAGATGGCAAAGACGAGAATCATCGCCCGCTCGATCAGGTCGCCGTGATAGTACTTTCCCCACACAGAAGTGGATGTATTGACCACGCCCTTGGCTTTAGCAATCTTCCGGGCAAGCCTGCGGATCAGTTGCGGGGATACCCCGCAGAATGAAGAAGCTTGGTCCGGGGTGTATTCCCGATCGAGCTTCTCTCTGAGCATCGCCATAACCGGGGTTACTTTGATTTTTCCCTGGCGGGTCTGCACTTCATACTCCCCGTCCAGCGCGGGCAGCATGCCCTCCAGGGCGAGACTCCTGCGCGGGGCCTCGACCACGCTCTGGCTGTTCAGGTCGTAGAAATAAAGTACGTCTTGCCGGCCATCTCGCTTTATATCCTGCTCCCGGAGAAACTTGCCAGTATCCCGTCTTACCAAGAAAGGAAGGTCGGTCTGCTCTCTGATGAACTCATCTTTCTGTAGGCCCTCGCTCAGGATAACTTGTGCCAAGGAAAGCGCCAGGGCTGCATCGCTCCCCGGATTCAGAGGTACCCAGAGATCAGCGTGGGCCGTTGAGGCGTTGGCATCGGGGGAGATCACAACGATTTCGGCGCCGTGGTATCGGGCCTCGGCAAGGTAGTGGAAGTTGGGGATGTGAGTGAAGGCGGGGTTACCTCCCCAGATCAAGATCATATCGGCGTAGAACCAGTTGTCTGCCGAATCGCCGAGATATATCTTGCCGAAAGTCAAAGCGGTGCCGGGCCAGAAATCCCCGATCTCAGAGGTTTGGGCAGGAAGCGGAGATCCTATGGTGTTAAAAAATCCGGTAAGACCGTAGGCGGCGTAGCTCTGGCCAGCCCCGGTACCTAAACTGTTAACAACAGCCTCAGGACCCTCCTTGACCAGCGTGTCCACAACCGCGTCAGCGATCTTTGTGAGCGCCTCATCCCAACTAATTCGACGCCATTTGCCCTCACCTCGCTCGCCCGCCCGCTCTAATGGATACTTGAGGCGATCGGGCGCATAAATTCGGCGAACAAAAGAGGCCCCTTTTTGACAGCCCCGAGGGTTCAGATCGGGGACCATAGGATCGTTGCGGTGCGGATAACCGGCCACCTGCTCCTCTCTGAGCAAGATGCCATCCTTGGAGAATACATTGAAGCTACAAAACTGCTGCCATGCGCAGCCGCGAGGGTGAGAACCCTTGGTCACCTTATCCCAATCCCAGAAAGCGTTGCGAAGCTGGCGCAGATCGTACTGCGATGCTTCAGGGAGCAAACCAGGGTCTTTGGTTTTTAGATGATGCGACTCCAGAGTCAATTGGGTCATCTCTCCTCCTTTAAGGCTTGTTATTTTCGTGTTGGTAGGACAGGCACCGTTTGATCGCGGTTATAATGCGCTCTCTCGACGGCCACGCGGCGGCGTCCAGAGGAGAACTAAACGCCACATGAACGTCAGGCGTCGTTACTCGTAGAATGGGTGCCTTTAGATATGGAAAAGCTTGCTCGGCTACCACGGCCGCCACTTCCGAGGCCACGCTACTGTGAGGAGGAGCCGAGTCAACAACGACCAGCCTTCCGGTCTTCGCCACCGATTTGAGAATGCTCGCGACATCGAGTGGTTTCAGGCTTCTCGGCTCGATCACCTCCACGGAGATCCCTTCCTGCTCCAACTGCGTCGCGGCCTCCATCGTCTTGTGGAGCCAGCAGATCGGAACCACCGTAACGTCTTTCCCCTCCCGCAGGATCACCGCTGAGCCAATGGGCACCAGGTATTCATCGTCGGGGATCTGCTGACGCCGGCCTCCGAACCGTTCGCCCGGGATGTTGTCGAGGTAAAAAATGACCGGGTCATCCGACCTCAGGGCGCTCTTGAGGAGCCCCTTGGCGTCGTAGGGCGTGCTGGGGGCGAGCACCTGCATACCGGGAACCTGCACGTACATCTGGTGGGAACGGTCGTTATGATGGCTGCCACTTCGGGTAGCCCCGTGGTGCAAAACAAACACCGCTGGCACTGAGAACTGGCCTCCAGACGTAAGCCGTTGCTTGGCCGCCTGGTTAATCAGTTGATCCGTCGCATAGTAGGCAAAATTAGGCGCCATCAAGTCCACCACAGGGCGAAAGCCCATCATGGCAGCACCCACGGCTGCTCCCGTCATGGCGTTCTCGGTGACAGGGGACATCATGAATCGGTCTTCCCCCAGATCTCCCATCAGACGCTTGGCGCCATGGTAGCCGAAGAGCATGTTAGGCAGGTAATACCCGATGACGAAGATCCTGGAATCCCGGCGCATCTCCTCCCGCATTGCCTCGATAACCGCTTCTCCATAGGTTACTGGGTGAGTGCCAATTTGCGCAGTCATGTCCGCGGCACCTCCGTATGTAAATTCCAGACCGAACGGACCGGCTGGGAGTAAGTATCCGTTAACATCTCATCCACATCCGGATAGGGGCTCTTCCGAGCGTAGTCGACAGCCTCTTGAACGGCTACTTTCACTTCTTGCTCGATGGCGTCGAGGTCCGCAGGATTGGCCATCTTCGCAGCCAGCAAGGAGACCCGAAAGAGCTTTATCGGATCGCGGTTGAACCAGTACTCCCTTTCCTCAAGAGGGCGGAAATCTTCGTCGCCACCCAGGCCAGCCGTAGCTGCCTGCGCCTGATAGCGATACGTCATGGCTTCGATCAGACTAGGACCTTCCCCGCGACGAGCCCTAGCGACGGCTGCATTGGCCGCTCGGTAAACCTCGTTCACATCCTGACCGTCTACGACGGCCCTAGGGATGTTGTAGCCAATGGCCCGATCCGAAAGGAGCGTCGCCGAGGAGCGGCTCCGGGCACTGAGCACCTGAAAATATTTGTTGTTGTAGAGCAAGAAAACCAGCGGCACTTTCCAGAGAGAAGCCAGGTTCATGGATTCACCGACCTGACCCTCCTCGAAGGAACCGTCGCCCACGCCAACCACGCAAACTTGGTCTTTTCGCTCTTTCTTGAGCGCTAGGGCCACGCCTACAGCAACTGGGAGGGAAGAAGCTAGAACACCGCTTGAGCACATTCCGCCAATCGCACGGTCGGAGAGGTGCATGGAGCCGCCCTTGCCCTTATTCGTGCCGGTGATCTTGCCAAAGAGCTCGGCCATGAGGGGTTTGATTTCAGACCCTTTCGCGATGAATAAGCCATGACTGCGATGATAGCCCACGATCTTGTCACTGGGCTCCAGGGCGGCACATACGCCAACGTCCACCGCCTCTTCCCCCGCCGAAGAATGGGTAGGCCCCCAGAACTCCCCGCGCCGGTAGGCCGCCCCTGACACCTCCTCAAACTGGCGGATCGTCACCATCTTCCGATAGAGATGAAGAGAGACTTCCGCATCCAGTTTCTTACCCAGCCTAGTAACAGGCTCCATGAAATTGCCTCCTTTTTATTTAAGAGTGACCGAGGACCGATGATCGAAGACCGCCGCCGGTCTGCCGTCGCCCGTCCGCTGACTAAAAACGCTTTGCTCTTGGCGCTTAGCTCTTTGCTACTCAAGTCACCCCTCGGTTTGCGTCCCCTACTGTTAGGTTGACTCAATGACAGCCAAAACTGCGCCCGAAATTACCGTTGCGCCGACTGGCGCTACGATACGAACAAGCACGCCGGAGACCGGGGCCTCTAAGCCTCCGATCGCCTTACCCGTTTCTACCTCTACTACACGCTCGCCCTCGCTGACTTGATCTCCCTCCTTTTTGAGCCACTGGAGGATGTCCGCATCGGCATCCAACAGATCGAACTGGGGCAAGCGCATTTCTACGACCATCGGCTATCTCCTTCTGATCAAATCTATCGCGTCCATTGTCATTGCTTCCATCCGCAGGCGATCCCAACCATGCGGTTTACGCCTTGTTTGATAAAGCCGGCTAAGCTGAATGGCCAGATACCGTTTCTGGGCGCACCGTTGGATCATCGGCCATTTCAATTCACTCGCTCAAGGACTCATGTTCGCTCCTCCGCAGAAAATGACCCAGCGGTTGCAACGGTCCGATTCTCGGCAACATGGCACGCTGCCCAATGTCCGCTTTCTTGCTCGTAGAGAACAGGCGGCGTCTCAGAGCAACGCGGCAACGCATTCGAACATCGGGGGTGAAAGGCGCAGCCCGACGGCGGATTCAGCGGGGACGGGACCTCTCCGGGAAGCACGATCTCCTCTTGCTGGGTATCGGGGCGGGAGCGAAGCGCGGCCGCGATCAAGGCTCTGGTGTAAGGATGCACAGGGTGAGCGAAAAGTTGCTTTGTCTGTGCCGCCTCCACGATCTTGCCCAGATACATCACTGCGACCCGGTCGCTCATGTAGCGTACAGTCGCCAAATTGTGGGCGATGAGAAGGTAACTGAGGCCATACTCACGTTGCAGGTCCTTTAGCAGATTCATGATCTGGGCTCGAACAGAAACGTCTAGGGCTGAGACCGGCTCGTCCAGCACGATAACGGCCGGCTTGAGGGACAATGCTCGGGCGATGGCGATCCGCTGTCGCTGCCCGCCACTGAACTCATGCGGGTACAGGTCGTCGTGTTCCGGCCGTAGGCCAACTTGGATCAGGAGTTCTCTCACCCGGTCGCGGATCGCCTTGCTCGTCAAGATTCGATTCACAACCAAAGGCTCGGCGATGATGGAGCCCACGCGCATCCGGGGGTTGAGAGAACTCCACGGGTCCTGGAACACGGCCTGCACCGAGGCGCGATACTCTTTCATTTCCAAGGAGGTAAGACGTTGAAGGTCCTTGCCGCGGAAGACGATACTCCCCGTTGTGGGATGCTCCAACAAGAGAATCATCTTTGCGGTGGTGGTCTTGCCGCACCCTGATTCTCCAACCAGGCTGAGAGTCTCTCCCTGCCGGATAACAAACGAAACCCCGTCAACAGCTTTAATGCTGCTTATTGTCCGCCCAAGAATAAAGCTCTTAGTCACTGGAAAATGCTTTTTGACGCTCTGGGCTTCTAGCAGCACATCTGTCATTACGCGGCCTCCCAGCAGCGGGCCATATGGCCGGGATTTAAGAATACCTCAGCAGGATATTCATCGCCGCACCGGCGCGTAACATGAGAGCATCTAGGCGCGAAGGCGCAACCCGGCGGAAGGCCGTGGAGTGCAGGCGGTTGCCCTTCGATAGAGTAGAGCCGATCGACCTCCTCGTCCAAGTTGGGTATAGAGTCGAGAAGGGCTCGAGTATAGGGATGCGCAGGTTTGTTAAACAGGTCTTGAACGTCTGCGATCTCGACAATCCTGCCCGCGTACATGACAGCCACGCGGTCGCATATCTTAGCCACGATGCCAAAATCATGGGTGACAAAGATCATGGCTACTCCGGTTCGCTTCTGGATGTCCTTGAGGAGGGTCAGATATTGCAACTGGATAGTTACGTCCAGGGAGGTCGTCGGCTCATCCGCAATGAGAAGACGGGGCTCGCAGGCAATGGAAATGGCTCCCACCACGCGCTGCCGCATCCCACCGCTAAATTGATGCGGGTACTCGCGAAGCCGAGCCTGCGGCGACGAAATGCGAACCAGACCTAGGACCTCCACGGTCTTTTGCCACAGGGCTTTTCCCTTGAGTCTCTGATGAATTGCGATCCCTTCGGCGACCTGATTGCCGATAGAAAAAACCGGATTCAAAGAGGTCATCGGGTCCTGAAGGATCATGGAGATGCAACGGCCCCGGATACGGCGCATCTCGACCTCGCTCTTATTCAGCAGGTCCTCCCCATCCCACAGAATTCTCCCTCCGACAATCTTTCCCGCCGGTTGTGGAACCAGCCGCAGGATGGATAAACAAGTTACGCTCTTGCCGCAGCCGGATTCGCCAACCAGGCCAAGGGTTTCTCCTGGGAACACACTGAAACTCACGCCGTCTACGGCCTTGGCCGTTCCCCACCGGCTCAAAAAGTGTGTTCGCAAGTCCTCCACCTGTAACAACGGCTGAGTCATTGTCACACCTGCCTAAGTTTGGGGTCGAGGCGATCCCGGAGCCAGTCCCCCAGTAGATTAAGGCTAAGAACTGTGAGCAGGATAGCGATGCCCGGGAAAAGAGATACCCACCAGGCAGAGACCACCAGATCTTTGCCATCGGCCACCATGACCCCCCATGCTGGGGCCGGCGGTGGAATCCCCACGCCGAGAAAGCTGAGGGTCGCCTCCATGATGATGGCGGCTCCTACCTGAAGGCTGCTTAGCACGAGCAGCGTCGGCACTAGATTCGGAAGAATATGGAAGATGATAATCCTTGCCGAAGAACTCCCGGCAATCTTTGCCAGGGCGATAAAATCTCTTTGCTTAATAGCGAGCGTTTCGCCCCTGACCTGTCGAGCGTATCTTGGCCAGACAAAAAGAACGATTACAAAGACAACGGCTTGATAGCTGGGCCCCAGAGTCACCGCCAGGACGATCCCTATCAGAATCGTGGGGATGGACAGAGCCGCGTCGACAGCTCTCATTAGCAACAGATCTACCATTCCACCCAAATAGCCGGCCGGCAGGGCTACGAGGATCCCGAGTATCGCGCCGATTCCTATAGACGTCAGAGAAATCGTGAGCGAGATGCGAGCACCATAGATCACTCGGCTCATAATATCTCGGCCGAACAGGTCGGTTCCCAGCGGGTAGTCCCACGATCCACCTTGGACCCAGGCAGGGGCTAGAAGCCGTTTGCCTAAATCCTGCTCTGTGGGGGACCCCGGAACCAGGAGAGGAGCGAATAGGGCGGTAACAACCAAAACCATTAAGATAGCCACTGGAATGGCTGGCGCTTGTCTTAATGGGGCGACCAGTCTTCTTAGTCGAACTGCAGGAGCTTTGATCGCTAGTTGCATCTAGGGTCGCCTGATTCTGGGATCCAGGTAGCTGTAGAGGATGTCTACTAACAGATTAACCGTCACATACAGGAAACAGATAAAAATAACGGCAGCCTGTACCACGGGGAAGTCGCGGTGACGCACTGACTGGAGAATGATGAGACGGCCCACTCCTGGCCAGGTAAATATGGTTTCCGCAACCACTGAACCCACCAGGAAGAGACCCACGAAGATAAGCGCCCCGTAGGTAAAGACGGGTATAGAGGCATTCTTCAAGCCGTGTTTCCAGATGACCGTGCGCTCTGGAACACCCTTAATTCTGGCCAGCTTGATATACTCGCTATCCAGCACATCGAGCATGCTCGATCGAGTCAAGCGCATAATACCTGCTACCGCATACCAGCTAATTACTATTACCGGCATCACGAAGGACTCTGGTCCGCTCTTACCTGCCGCCGGCAACCAGCGTAGTTGCCCGGCAAAGAGCCAGATGAGCAGAATGCCTAACCAGAAGGGAGGGACCGCTTGGCCGAGAATACCAAAGGCGCGAGCTACTCTATCCAGACGGCGTCCCCTGTAGACAGCGGCGTATACTCCAATAGGTAAAGCCATAGCGAGCGTAAACACCATAGCGACAGCACCCAGCTGGACCGACGCCCCAGCCCGCTGGAGGATCTCTGCCATGGCCGGCTCACGGGTAATAACAGATTCCCCGAAGTCGCCGTGCAGGATGCCCCAAAGATACATGCCGTATTGGACATGCAGGGGCTTATCGAGGCCAAAACGATGCCTCAGTGCTTCTATCTGCTCAGGGGTAGCAAATTCTCCGGCCAGTATATCAACCGGGCTTCCTGCCAACCTTATTAGTGCAAAAACAAGTGTGACCACTATCCACATAGTGAACACTGCTTGCAGTATACGGCCCAGGATATACCGACCCATGTCCGATGGCGCTACTTCACTGGTTCGAGAAATTCGTAGTTGTGAATGTAAGATTCCCCCGGCACCAAATTCCACTTCTTCACATTCACTACCTTGGGGTTCACCGCGTACTGAGCGTCTACCGAAGCGATGGGCACCACGAGATAATTATCATAGGCGTAGCGTGCCAGATCACGGTAGCGCAGTTTCCGCTTTTCTGCGTCCGCCTCTTTCATAATTGCCTCATAGAGCCGATCTACATCAGGAATTTCCCCAATGGCATCATATGAGGCCCAACTGGGGACCCAGGAAACCATAGACACCACGGGCTCGCCGGCAGGACGAGGATTAGTGCCATACGCCCAGATGATACCAGCTTCGTTTCGCGCCCTTAGTTTTGGCCCCAGCGCCGCCCAATCCATCACCTCGCGTTTTATCTTGAGACCCAGGTTCTTTTCCCAGTAGCCTGCTACAGCCTCAGCCACATCCACCTGCTCGGAGCGGCCGGGAAATGGTACTAGCCGTGCGGTTATAGGGGGAAAGCCCTCTCCGCCTGGATATCCGGCTTCTGCCAGCAGTTTCCGGGCCTGTTTTGGGTCAAAAGGATAGGGTTTAAGGTCGGCAGGCACAAACACCGAGCCCGGCGGTAGGAAGGGCACGATCGAAGGCTCCCCTCGCCCCAGGAATATGGCGTTAATAATCTCCTGTTTATTCACAGCCAGGTTAAGAGCTTTACGCACCTTGAGAGCCCTTTCGGCACTGGCAGGATTCGCCGGGTCGACTACCCATGGGACATTCGGGTTGAACTGCTTGTTCTTGGGATTAATCATGCCCCCGAGATGTATATGGTACAAAGTGGCGCCTTTGCTGCGAGCAAAAGCGAAGCCGGCCGCTTCGGCCTCCTTCAACAACTTGTACGGGATCTCAGCCACGTCCACCTCCCCAGCTCTCAGCATGGCCAGCCGGGCTGCCGGTTCTTCAACCCGATGTATCGTCATGCTGGCAAATCCGGGGGTCTTGCGCCAATGCGGGACAGTAGCCTCAAACCGGGCCGATATTTGACGACGATGCTCTACCAATCGGAAGGGGCCACTGCCCACGGGCTTTTCCGCGGCCTGAGCCTCGCCAACAGCCTCCACATACTTTTTGGACACGATGGCGATCTGGCAACGGACTTCCACCATATTGGCAGGAAGAACTACGTCAGGCTTCTTCAGACGAATAACAAACTCGTAAGGGTTCACGACTTCAATTCGGTCCAGCTCGCGCCTAAGCGCCCGCCCCCACGACGAGAGCGACTCCTTGGATCTCAAGCGTTCAAGAGTGAACTTTACGTCCTCAGCCGTCAGCTCCCCGTAGCCTTGCTGGAACTGAACCCCCTTACGCAAGTGAAAGCGCCAGGTCTTGCCCCCATCCTCCGGCACCCAGCGTTCCACCAGGCCTGGTCGCAGTTCACCGGTATCGGGGTCCGAGTACAACAGAAAATCGTAGAAGACCCGCTGCACGATAAAAGGCTCGCAGCCGGCGTCCGCCCAGGGAAGAAATTTCTCGGCAGGGCCCAGAGACGTAAGGGCAATGCGTACATGGCCCTTGGGAGCCAACTCGGCAGGCGTCAGGCTGCCGGCAATTAACATCACTGCTATCACGGTGCTTACCGCTGAGAACAAGACTTGCCATCGCTTCATGTCACACCTCCCGCGTTGACGACAAATGGTAGCTGTCTGTTATCACCCCATGAATGCCACGCCCCTCAATACGGAGTTCAAATCGACGACAACTCGATCCTTCCCGATTAGCCATAGATCGCTTAAGCCACGCGCTGCAGGTAAGCGAGCTCCGCCTGGCAGAAGCGCTCCCCCAGGCGGGCAAGGTCCGAGTAGAACGAGATGTTTCGCTGTACCACCTTTCCGGCCACCTGGGGCAGGAAGTCGGCTAGATGAAACAACAGAAAGTCACGCTCCGCCTCCCGATAAGGACGTAATGCCTCCGCGCCTTTCTCCTGCTGCCAAAGCTCAGCCTCCTTGAAGGTCAACTGGTGCAGAAACTCCAACTCCGCGGAAACATGGTCCGGTCGGTCCCGTTCCCCCTTCTCCTGGGAGAGAACCAGCCCAAAGTGGTGGTAGAACCTCATGGCGTCCTGCATCACATTCAGCTTTCCCCCGCCATACTCCCCTTCGTATAGAAAGCAGGGCGCCTCCCACGCTCCAGTGTTGGGGTTTTGGCCTCCTACATCGAACAGCCAAATGTACTGGGTCTCGAATTGCTGGCGATCCCACGAGAGCTGCGAGCCCAAGGTCCCCTCAACCGTAAACGGATAGGGCAGACAGGAGGAAGCGGCTTTCACCTCTGAAAGAAACTGCCCACCGCTAACCGCCGCGTAGAGGGCAGACGTGGGATAGCGAAAACCTAGCGCTAAAAGAGCATGCAGCTTGCTTCGCGCGCCGGTTGCTACGGCTTCCTTTCTCTCCAGAACCAGCTCCATGCTCGTCCTCCTCTCACTGCTCACGTTCCATCTCCGCTTGCAGAGCCTTGACCTCGGCGGGGTCACTAGTGAATGGCCCAAGAAGCTCCTTCCAGTGACGGGCGATCAGCAGGTCCAGCAGCTCCGAAGGTTCCTTGGGCTCCTTTCTGCGCTTCGCCATTTCCTGCTTTATGATGTCCAACGCTTGCTCCACACCGGGCCCAAACAGCGATCTCAGATATTCGAGGGGTATATGCGAGCTGTTTTCCTCAACGTTCCCATTCTCATCTAGCCGAAGCCGGCCCAGAGGGGGAACATAGTAGATGTTGGGCCCGGTGTTGAACTCCGGGTGCAAAGGCAGAGCGACCTTCCATTGCTTCACCAGTTTGTAGACAGTTGACTGCTCATCGTCCAGAAAATCTACCCATATGCATCTTCCCGGGCACTGCCGCACGCAGGCGGGAGCCACTCCCTGCTCGATGCGGGGGAGACATCCATTGCATTTCTGGCCGGCATGAGTGAACTCGTTAAAGAAGATCTCCTTGTAGGGGCAACCCGCCATGCAGACGTGGTCTCGACATTGGGCACACTTCGAATCGTCGATGAAAACCACGCCGTCTTGTGCGCGTTTCTCGATGGCGTGGAATGGGCAGGCCTCGGCGCACGCTGGCTTCCAGCAGTGATTGCAGAATCGGGGAAGGTAGAAGTAGTACCCATTGGGGTACTCCCCCGCCCCGATGTCCTCGTCCCAGTTGGGGCCCCACTCCGGCTTATCTATGGGTGCGAGGTGAACCTGTGATCCTTTGCCCCCATAGTAGACCTGCTCGTAATTGAACTCCATGACCACCCCGTACTCCTCCACCGTAGGCTTCTTGCCGAGCACAAGTTTTCCCCCACCATCGTAACCTCCCCCCATTTGCTCCCAGTCTTTTGGGTACCCGCGTCCGGGCATGGTATTTACCTTCATCCACCACATCTGGTCCATGCCTTTGGCATCGGCCCACAAGATCTTGCAGGCCACTGTGCAGGTCTGACAACCCATGCATTTGTTGAGGTCAATGACAAAGCCAAGTTGCCTTTGGTTCTGCGCCATTTCACTTCTCCCTTTTTCTGTCGATATAAAAACACCCTCTCCCTCGAGCCTGACTAAGGCTCTCCTCACAGTGAGCCGGCTAACGCCGAAAGCTACTTCCAATTCCTTTGCGGAAGGAAGTAGGGATGTTCACGGAGACCTCGCTGCGAGCAGCCAGATATCCAGTAGTGCAGTTGGCGGGAATGTCGGGCGCCAGCAGGGGGAGAGGCAAATGCCGTACCACCTAAGGCGCTGTAAAAGTTGTTGTGCCAGCAAGTTTTTATCATGACGACGTTCGGTAGTGCTCCTCTTCACTCTCATTACCTGGAACATTCATCTCAATTTTCCGATTTTCCAGAAAACGCTTGCTACCCGACCCAGGTCGCGGGATTGCTTTTCGACTGGTTAGGTTTGTTGGCTTTCTCTTTCCGTGTGACGAATCAAAATCAACGGCCGCAAACAGCGGACCGGGTATGAATTGATCTTAAGCATTCTCAGTGAGCGGCTAGTGGTCGGCCGCCCCAAATCTTTGTCATTGCTAGAGCGTAAACTGTTGAGTTGATGCTACTGAATGGTCTGAGGCAAGAAACACTGCTGTTATTCTCTCAACCGGAGAATATTATGCGCTGTGACCGCGCGGTGAAGACCCTTGAGTGACAGCTCGCCTACAGGCCTGACTTCCACGAGATTTTCCACACTGCCCCGTAAACGATAAGATTGATAACAGCGTTATACCTATTGCTTGTCTCCCGGCGCTCTCCCGAACTAGCAAAATTGAATTCCCGACCGGCGATCCAAATTCATGAAAAATATTTCCTGGAGGTCAATCGTCAGACGGAATCCGCGGAATCCGGAATCTTGTGATTCGCAATAACCAAGACGGCTTCAGCTGCCCAATCAATTATCAGGTGCGATCCTGGATCGCTTTATCTTTGTTAAGGCCTCACTCAAATGTTCCCATGTTAAAGGCATGGGCTTTTCAAGATTATCTCCCCGCAAAGCCTGCATCTTCGCCCG
>Ga0326597_10007878_pt1 | contig 14434 bp, 13 predicted proteins | sample RVTome_12_FD_203789 | JGI IMG/M metagenome (GOLD analysis project Ga0326597, IMG submission 203789) | Soil microbial communities from uranium-contaminated site in the Upper Colorado River Basin, Wyoming, United States - RVT100D185 | ecosystem: Environmental > Terrestrial > Soil > Contaminated >... | reverse complement strand
GGCGCCGCCCTCGATGCCGATCCCGCCCGGGGACGTCGATTTCACGCCGTACTGGAGGCGGACCATTCCACCTTCGTACTTTCCCGACTGACGTCGGGAAAGTACGGTGACTCGTGACTCGTGACTGGTGACTGGTGACCGGTGACTGGTGACTAGGCAGGTTGCTCTGCGCGCCCGCGCGGCTGGGTTTGAACGTCCACTCGCCATTCACCATTCACCATTCACGCTTCTAGATCTGGCGCACGAAGGACTCGATGCCGCGCAGGAGCATCTCGACCGCGATGGCGGTGAGGATCAGCCCCATCAGCCGCTCGAAGGCGAGCAGGCCGCGATCGCCGGCGAACCTGCCAATGCGCTCGGCTGACAGGAGAACGATGACCGTTGCGATCATGGCAACCGTTACCACCGCGATCCATTCGGCGATCCGCTGGGGGTTGCGGGAGACGAACAGCACCACGATCGCCATGGCGGCGGGTCCCGCGATGGCGGGGGTCGCGAGCGGGACGATGAAGGGCTCGCCTCCGGGCGCGTCGCCGAATATTCCCTCCGGGGTGCGGAAGATCATGCGCAGGGCGATCAGGAACAGGATGACGCCTCCGGCAATGGTGAGCGAGGGATCGGATATGCCGAAAACGCCCAGGATGGAGACGCCGAACAGCACGAAGACGATGAGCACGGCGAAGGCGATCGCGCATTCGCGCAGGATGACCCGTGCCCGCCGCTCGGGCTCGACGTGCCGCAGCACCGACACGAACAGCGGGATGTTGCCGACCGGGTCCATGACCAGCAGCAGGATCACGACGGCCGAGGTGAAGGAGACGTCCATGCCGGGCCCATTTCGTCACAAGCTTTCCGGACCGGGCCCGGAAAGCGGTGAATGGCGGATCGCGTTTGGCGGGTGGTGTCCGGCTTGCCGGCGACAGCACCGGGTCACGTTCCGCTTTCCGCGATTCGCGCGCGGCCAGAGGCCGGGCGCAACGACAGTTTACGCGCAAAAGCGACCGATTATTGATAACATGGGCGCCTTTTCCACCCCCGGGTACGCGCCGGCTTTCCCGAGCATGCACACCGCAGCGGCAAAAGACAAACGCATCGAGATCGCGATACACCACTGGAGCCCCCGCTTCGTGTCGAGCGGCGTGCCGCTGACGGATTTCACGGAAGTGACGGCGGGCCTTTCGCGCTGGGACGACTGGTGCGCGGCGTGGAGCGCGCGCGCCGCGATACACGAGGGACTCGGCCGGAAAGCGCTCGCGGACGGCTTCCGGCTGTCGGCGGGCGAGCACCTGACGCGCGCGGCGATTCTTTACCACTTCGGCAAGTTCATGTTCGTGCACGACGTGCCCCAAATGAAGCGCGCGCACCAGAAGGTGATCGAGTGCCGGGGGCTCGCGCTCCCGCATCTCTCGCCGCCGGGCGAGCGCGTGGAGATGCCGTACCAGGGCAAGCGCCTTGCCGGCATCCTGCGCAAGCCGGCCGGAGCAGGCCGGCCGCCGGTGGTCGTCATGATCGTGGGGCTGGACTCCACCAAGGAAGAGCTGGACGTCTACGAGAACATCTTCCTCGCGCGCGGCATGGCGACGCTCGCCTTCGACGGGCCGGGGCAGGGCGAGGCCGAGTACGACATCCCGATCCGCGGCGATTACGAGGTCGCGGTCCGGGCCGTGGTGGACTATCTCGGGACGCGGACCGACGTGGACGCGGGAAAAGTAGGCCTGTGGGGCGTGTCGCTGGGCGGCTACTACGCGGCGCGGTCGGCGGCGTTCGAAAAGCGCATCAAGGCCTGCATTTCGCTTTCCGGCCCCTACAGCTGGCTGGAAACCTTCGACGGGCGCAACGAGCTCTCGCGCGAGGCGTTCCGCGTGCGCTCCCATTCGACGTCTCTGGACGAGGCGCGCGAGGTCGCGAAGACGCTCACGCTGGAAGGCGTGGCGAAGAACATCACCTGCCCGATCTACGTCGTCGGCGGCGAGCTCGACAGCCTCACGCCGCCGCATAACGCGAAGCGCATCGCCGCCGAGGTCTCGGGACCGTGCGAGCTCTTGATCGTCCAGGGCGGCAACCACGTGGCCAATAACAGACGCTACCTGTTCCAGACGCAAACCGCCGACTGGATGGCCGAGCGCCTCGGCGCTCCGAGGCGCTAAAGTATTATTTCGTGGTGACCTGACTGAGGCCGCTACGAGCCACTTCTTCGAGAGACCGCTTATGGCCCGCAAGAAAACCGTAGAGCCGAAAGCCGTCAAGGCGTCCAGCATCGACCGGAAGCGCGCGCCCGGAAGCGGGCCGGACGGGTTGTACGATCCGGCCAATCCCGGCCACCGCTGGGACCGCCCGCTGCAGGCGCCGGGCCGCATGCAGGTGGATTTCGAGGAGCGCGTGGATTTCCGGCGGCTGCACGAGTACCGGCTCGCGCGCACGCGCAACGCGCTCGCGAAATCCGGCCTCGGCGCGCTGCTGGTGTTCGACCAGTACAACATCCGCTACATCTCGAGCACGGTGATCGGCGAGTGGGCGCGCGACAAGCTGACGCGCTGGTGCCTGCTGACCGGCAACGGCGAGCCGTGGGTATGGGATTTCGGCTCCGCGGCGCGGCACCACCGGATCTACGCTCCCTGGCTGCCGAAGAATCATTGCCTCGCCGGCAACGTGGGGCTGCGCGGCGCGATCAATCCCAAGGTCGGGTTGTTCGAGGCCGCCGCGAAGGAAATCCACGCCATCCTGAAGCAAGAGGGCGTCGCGAAGATGGCGCTCGGCATCGACGTCTGCGAGCCGCGCTTTCTGTTCGCGCTGCAGAAGCTGGGCCTGAAGGTGGTGGACGGGCAGCAGGTGATGCTGGACGCGCGCGAGATCAAGAGCCACGACGAGATCACGCTGCTCAACGTGGCGGCGTCCATGGGCGACGGCGTCTACCAGGACATCTTCGAGGCGCTGAAGCCCGGCGTGCGCGAAAGCGAGATCGTCGCCATGGCGACGAAGCGCTTCTACGAGATGGGCTCGGACTGCGTCGAGGCGATCAACGCCATCGCCGGGGAGCGCTGCAGCCCGCATCCGCACAACTTCACCGACCGCCTGATCCGCCCCGGCGACCAGGCTTACTTCGACCTCATCCAGACCTACATGGGCTACAAGACGTGCTACTACCGCACCTTCACCGTGGGCAGCGCGACGGCGGCGCAGCACGACGCCTACCGCAAGGCGCGCGAGTGGATGGACAGCGCGATCGACGCGCTGAAGCCCGGCGTCTCGACCGACCGCGTGGTGCAGGCGTTTCCCAAGGCGGGGGAGATCGGCTTCGAGAGCGAGATGGCGGCCTTCGGATTGAACTTCTGCCACGGCCTCGGCCTGGGGCTGCACGAGCGGCCGCTGATCTCGCGGCTGAACTCGTTCAAGGATCCCTACGAGCTGAAAGCCGGGATGGTGTTCGCGGTGGAGACCTTCTGCCCGGCGAAGGACGGCATCTCCGCCGCGCGCATCGAGGAAGAAGTGGTGCTGACGCCGTCCGGCGCGAAGGTGATCACGCTCTTCCCGGCGCAGGAGCTGCCGATTGCCAATAAATACTAGGAGAGACGATAGACGAGAGACGAGAGACGAAGAGGGCGGATTTTCCGTCTATCCTCTATCGCCCGGCGCCTCTCGATTGATGCAAGGGTCATGACTACTTCAACGAAGCGCAGGAAATCCGTCGGGGACGGAGATATCGGGCGCGAGACGCGGCTCGAGTTGTATCGCATGCAGTTGGAGCTGCGCTACTGCGAGAAGCGCGCCTACGACCTCTTTCTCCAGAACCTGATCAAGGGCACGAGCCATCTCTCGCTCGGCCAGGAGGCGGTCGCCGCCGGGTTCGGGGTGGCGATGCGCCCCGACGACTGGACCTTCTGCACCTACCGCGGCCACGCGCACACGCTTGCCCGCGGCGCTTCGATGGCGGGCGTGCTGGGCGAGCTGATGGGCCGCCAGTGCGGGCTGCTCGGCGGCAAGGGCGGCTCGATGCACCTGACCGATGTCTCGAAAGGCGCGATGGGCTCCTACGCGATCATCGGCGCCCACCTGCCGGTCGCGGCGGGCGCGGCCTGGAGCGCGCAGTACCGGGGCACCGGGCAGGTCGCCGTGTGCTTCTTCGGCGACGGCACGACCAACATCGGGGCGTTTCACGAAGCCCTGAATTTCGCCGCGGTGTGGAAGCTGCCGGTGATCTTCGTCTGCGAGAACAACCTCTACATGGAGTACACGCCGATCGGATCGGTCACCGCCGTCGAGCACCCGGCAGCCGACCGCGCGGGCGCCTATGGCCTCGAAAAAGTGGTGGTGGACGGCAACGACGCCGACGCCGTCTACCTCGCCGCGGTGAAGTTCATGGACCGCGCGCGCGCCGGCGGCGGTCCGGCGCTGATCGAGGCCATGACCTACCGCCACAGCGGGCACTCGCGCGCGGATCCGGCCAAGTACCGGCCGGAAGGCGAGCTGGAAAAATGGCTCGAGCGCGATCCGCTCACGATCTATCGCGCCCGGCTCGCCGGGCTCGGCATCACCGAGGCGACATTGAAGGACATGGAGGCCGAAGCGCTGCGCAAGGTGGACGAGGCCGCCGCGATCGCCCGCGCCTCGCCCACGCCGTCGGTCGAGGACATCGAAAAGAACGTCTGGGCGGACGGAGGCGCGGCATGGCGGAACTGACCTATCGCGAAGCGGTCGCGGCCGGCATCGCGCAGGAGATGGCGCGCGACGAGCGCGTCGTGTTCCTCGGCGAGGACGTGGCTGCCGCGGGCGGCGTGTTCAAGGCGACCGTCGGCCTGCTGGAGCAGTTCGGGCCGAAGCGCGTGCGCGATTGCCCGATTTCCGAGCAGGCGATCATCGGCGCGGCGATGGGCGCCGCCATGACGGGGCTGCGGCCGATCGCGGAGATCATGTTCTCCGACTTCCTGGCGGTGTGCTGGGACATGGTGGCGAACGAGATCGCCAAGATGCACTACATGACGAACGGCCAGGTCCAGCTCCCGCTCGTGATCCGTACCGCTAACGGCGCGGGCTCACGCTTCGGCGCGCAGCACTCGCAGGCGGTCGAGAACTGGGCGATGGCGGTGCCGGGGCTGAAGGTGGTCGCGCCGGCCACGCCCGCGGACGTCAAGGGCCTGATCGCCGCGGCGGTGCGCGACCCGGACCCGGTGCTGGTGTTCGAGCAGAAGTCGCTCTACTCGATGAAGGGCGAGGTGCCGGACGGCGAGCACGTGGACGCGCTCGGGAAGGCGAGGGTGCTGCGCCAGGGCAAGGACTGCACGATCGTTGCGCTCGCGCTGATGGTGCACCGCGCGCTGGAGGCGGCGGAGATCCTGGAGAAGGAGCACGGCATCGCGTGCACCGTCGTGGACGTGCGCTCACTCGTGCCGCTCGACACGCAGACGATCCTCTCGGAAGTCGCGAAGACCGGTCGCCTCGTCACGGTCGAGGAGAACCCGCGGCTCTGCGGCTGGGGCGCCGAGGTCGCATCCATCGTCGCCGACGAGTGCTTCTGGGACCTCGACGGGCCGATCGTGCGCATCACGACGCCCCACGTCCCGCTGCCCTCGGCCGACGCGCTGGAAGACGCGACCATCCCGTCGGTCTCGCGCATCGTGCGGGAGATACGCGAGAAGATCGACTGATGCCGGTGACCCGTGAACAGTGAACAGTGAACGGTGAACAGTGAACGGTGAACAGTGAACGGTGAACAGCGACTTCCCTCTCCCCCACGGTCGTGGGGGAGAGGGTAGGGTGAGGGGGAGTCACCAGTCACGAGTCACGAGTCACTCGGCCGAGATGAGAATTTGCCAACTGCCTATGGGAAAAGGATGAGGGCCCCCGACCAATGGATGTAGTCATGCCGCAGCTCGGCGAGACGGTCGCCGAGGGCACGGTCACCAAGTGGTACAAGAAGGTCGGCGACGCGGTGAAGGCCGACGAGCCGCTGTTCGACGTGGAGACCGACAAGGTCAGCACGGAGATCCCGGCGCCCGCGAACGGCGTGCTCGCCGAGATCCTGGTGGCAGAGGGCGCGACCGCGAAGGTGGGCGTGCGGCTGGCAGTCATCCGCGAAAGTGGCGCGCGGAGGATCGAGCCGCCAGCCGCCAGCCGCCAGCCGCCAGCCGCAACGCATTCGACGGCCGCGGCTCCCGGGGCTGCTCCGGCCGCCGCGGACGCCCGGGCTCGCCTGTCGCCGGTCGTGAGCCGGCTCCTCGCGGAGCACGGACTGGACGCGCGGGCCATCACCGGCACGGGACGGGACGGGCGGGTCACGCGCGAGGACGTGCTCGCGCACGTCGCGCAGGGCGCGCAGCCGCCAGCCGCCAGCCGCCAGCCGCCAGCCGCGGTTCCCGCGGGCGGAGAAACCGTTCCGCTCAACACCATCCGCAAGCGCACCGCCGAGCACATGGCCAGATCGTGGGCGACGGTGCCGCACGTGCTGCAGGTGGTCGAAGTGGACTACTCGAAGGTGGATCAGGCCCGCCGCGCCGCGGGCGCCGCGTGGAAGGCCCGCGAGGGATACTCGCTCACGTACCTGCCGTTCGTCGCGTGGGCCGTCGTCCGCGCGCTCGGCCAGTATCCGCGCCTCAACGCGAGCTTCAATGGAGACCACCTCGCGCTGCACCGCCGCGTCAATCTCGGCATCGCGGTGGATCTCGAGTTCGATGGGCTCCTGGTGCCGGTGGTCAAGGACGCGGCCGCGAAATCGCTGCCGGCGCTCGCCCGGGCGATCCAGGACGTCGCGAGCCGCGCGCGGGAGAACCGGCTGAAGCCGGACGACATGACCGAGTGCACCTACACCATCACGAACAACGGCGCGTTCGGCACGCTCATGACCGCCCCGATCATCAGCCCGCCCCAGGTGGCGGTCCTCTCCACCGACGCGGTGCGCAAGCGCGCGCTGGTCGTCGAGGGGCCGGGCGGCGATGCGATCGAGGCGCGGCCGGCGGGCATGCTCGCGCAAAGCTCGGACCACCGCGCGGTGGACGGCGCCTATTCCGCCGCATTCTTGAGCGAAGTGAAGAGCATCATCGAGACGCGCGACTGGCAGCGCGAGTTAGCGTGAAGGAATAGGGGTGACGAGATGCGGGTGACGACATACGGGTGACGTGCTGGCGAGTGGATCTTGTCACCCTTAATCGTCACTTGTTTGAGCTCGGATAAAAATCGATGTCAGCAGTGAAATCACGAGCGTTGGTTGATCCCGCTTGGCTCCACCGCCACCGGTCCGATCCCAAGGTCCGGCTGATCGAGATCGCGGGAATGGGACAGGAGCAAATGCAGGCCTACCGCGCCGGCCACGTGCCGGGCGCGGCGTGCTGGCCGTGGATGGAAAAGCTCTGGGACGCGCGCACGCGCGATTTCCCCGACCCGGACGAGTTCGCGCGCCGCTGCGGCGAGGCGGGCATTGCCAACGACACGACCGTGGTGTTCTACGGTGAAGGCGTGCAGTTCGGCTTCTATGCGTGGTGGACGTTCCGTTACTGCGGACACCGGAAGGTCCGGGTGCTCGACGGCGGCCGCCATCGCTGGGCGGCGGAAGGGCGGCCGCTCGTCACGGACGAGCCGGCGCCGCCCGTCCCGGCGCGCTACGAGCCGGTGCGGCGGCAGGAGAAGATGCGCATCCATCGCGACAAGGTGCTCGCCGCGGTGCGCAAGGGATTGCCCGGGACCGTGCTGCTCGACGGCCGCTCGCCGGAGGAGTACAGCGGGAGCCGCGTCGGCGGCCCGGAAGGCCTGGACGTCGGCGCCGTCCGCTACGGCCGCATCCCGGGCGCGAGGCACCTCTACTTTCAGGACCTGCTCGACGCGAACCAGGCGTTCCGGCCGCTCGAGGAGATCCGCGACGCGGTCGCCGCGCGCGGCGCGGGCTCCGACACGGACGTCATCGCCTATTGCCGGATGAGCCACCGCGCGACGGTGCTCCAGTTCGCGCTGACGGAGCTGCTCGGCTACAAGCGCGTGAAGGTCTACGATGGCTCGTGGACGGAGTGGGGGAACCTCGTCAACGTTCCCGTCGAGCGCTAAAAGCGCGAAACGTGACCCGCGAGACCGTACTCCCCTCCTTTCCAAGGAGGGGTGGATGCGAAGCAGACGGGGTGGTTTGGAATCGGAGCAGCCTCCCACCACCCCGGCGCCAGAGGCGCCACCCCTCCTCAGGCAGGAGGGGAATTTGATAGGTAGATGATTCGACAATGGAGCATCCGGGAATGGCAAAGGAAGACCTGAAGGCGCGCAAGCTCGGCTGGATCGGCATCGGCCGCATGGGCTACGCGATGGCGGAACGGCTGGCGAAGGCGGGCTGCGACATCACGGTATGGAACCGCACGCGCGCGAAGGCCGAGCCGCTGGCGAAGGCGGGCGCGAAGATCGCCGGCTCGCTCGCCGACCTCGCGGCCTGCGACATCGTGTTCACGATGGTCTCGACCGGCAAGGACGTGAAAGAGGTGCTGTTCGGCCCGAACGGCGTGATGTCGAAGGGGGGCGCGCCGAAGATCGTGGTGGACAGCACGTCGATCTCGCTCGACGAGTCCGCGGAAATCCGGGAGAAGCTCGGCAAGCTCGGCGTGAAACTGCTGGCCGCACCGGTGTCCGGCAACGCGAAGGTGATCAAGGCCGGCAAGCTGACGGTCGTTGCCTCGGGGCCGCAGGACGCCTTCGACGCGGTCGCGCCCTACCTCGCCGCGATCGGCCAGGGCGTTTCCTACGTCGGCGACGGGGAGCTCTCGCGCATCGCGAAGATCTGCCACAACGTGATGCTCGGCGTGGTGATCCAGAACCTGTGCGAGATCACGGTGCTCGCCGAGAAGGCGGGCATGAAGCGCCACGCCTTCCTCGATTTCCTCAACAAGAGCGTGATGGGCTCGACCTTCACGCGCTACAAGGCGCCGGCGCTGGTGAACCTCGACTTTCACGTCACCTTCACGCCCGAGCTGCTGCGAAAGGACATCGACCTGGGGCTCGCCGCCGGCCGGCAGCTCGGCGTGCCGATGCCCACCACGTCGGTTGCGCGCGACCTGGTGCAGACGCTGATCGGCCACGGCTACGACCAGGATTTCTCGCAGCTCCTGCTGCTGCAGGCCAAGGCCTCCGGCATCGAGCTCAAGCCCGAAAACGTGGAAGTCGGCGACGGATTGTCTTGAGGCGTTGAAATCGAGCCACAGAGGGCGCAGAGAACACAAAGGAATCTTTTCGACGATATAGGAGGCCTGCGCGAGCCGCGATCATCGGCGCGACCGCTCGGGCCGTCGGAATTTCGTGAGCTTCGTTCGGAATTCGCAGCACTTTTCCCTGTGATCTCTGTGTCCTCTGTGGCAAATGGTTTTCCGAGGAGCATCAATGGGTGACCGGTATCCGGTAGTCAAAGTCGCGGCGGTGCAGGCGGCGTCGGTTTTCCTCGACCGCGAGGGGTCGACGCAGAAGGCGTGCCGCCTGATCCGCGAGGCCGGCCGCCAGGGCGCCCGCGTGATCGCGTTTCCCGAGGGCTTCATCCCGGCGCACCCGGTGTGGTTCCACCACCACCCGGCGACGAGCGCGATCGCCAACCGGCTCTCGGTCGAGCTGTTCAAGAACGCGGTCGAAATTCCCGGCCCGGAGATCGACGTCCTGTGCGCCGCGGCGCGCGAGGCCAACGCCTACGTGGTGATGGGCGTGTGCGAGAAGCTTCCCCGGACGATTGGCACCATGTTCAACAGTCAGGTCTTCATCGGCCCCGACGGTGCGCTCATCGGCAAGCACCAGAAGATCATGCCGACCGTGGGCGAGCGGCTGGTGCACATGGGCGGCTTCGGCGACACATTCGGCGCGGTCGCGACAGAGTTCGGGCCGGTGAGCGGGTTGATCTGCGGCGAAAACTCCAACCCGCTGGCCGTGTTCGCGCTCACCGCCGAAGGCTCGCGCATCCATGTCATGAGCTGGCCCAACCACTTCCCGACCAGCGGCGATCCGATGCGCAACCGCGTCGCCGTCGATTCGCAGGCGTTCGCGCAGATGAGCAAGGCATGGGTGGTCTCCGCCTGCGGCACCGTCGACGAGGACATGATCGGCAAGCTCGAGGTTGGTCCCGCGGGCGAGAAGTTCCTGCGCAACCCGGACTGCTGCGGCGGCAGCGTGATCGTCTCGCCGATGAGCCGCGTGGTCGCCGGCCCGATGGGCGCGGAGGAGGGCATACTCTACGCCGAATGCGATGTCGCAGCCGGCATCCAGATGAAGCTGCGGCACGACTTCGCCGGGCACTACAACCGGCCCGACATCTTCCAGTTGCACGTGAACCGCGCCGCGCCGCGCATCTATACGGTGCACACGGCGCCGGACGCGCTGCCCCCCGCCGTCACGCCCGCGCTCGGCGCGGCAGCGACGGATGCGCCGGGCAAGGGCGGGCGCACGGTCAGGCCGTTGCCCCGCCCGCGGGCGCACCGCGCGCGCCTCCAGCGCAAGCCGCGCGGCAGGAAATAGGCCGTGAACGCATCCTCCAAACTCGATTTGCGCGGCGGGATGTCCGCCGATACCGGCAGGGCGCTGATTGCGCATTTCAACCATGACCGCGTTCGTGCGGCCTGACTTTGCCTGGGTCGGCTGCTCCGTGGACGACCATCTGGCGGGCGTCGATCTCACGCGGCGGGCAAGCTCGCTGCGCGCCCGGCTTGACGTGATGCATTGACGGTATAGGGGCGACCGCTTAACCTGAGCGACGGCCGTGGAGCCGCCGCCGATTGAATGAGGAAAGATGAAATCATGAGTGCAAAGCAACGCATCAGCTACGTGCCGCTCGACAAGATGACGCCGGAAATGCGCGCCGAGATGGAGCGCTGTGCGCGTGAAGGCACGCCGCGGCCGGAGAGCTCGGCCGTGCGCGCCCACGTGCCCGCGTGCTTCTGGTTCTTCGCCAATTCCTGGGATTCGGTGTTTCGCAACGGCGTGCTCGATCATGCCGTCAAGGAGCTCTGCCGCCTCTACGTTTCGCGCGCGGTAACCTGTGAATTCTGCGGCAACCAGCGCTCGATCAGGGGACAGAGCGAGGGCGTAAAGGAAGCGCAGGTCGACGACCTGATGAATTTCGAGAAATCGGTCAAGTACAAGGACCGCCAGAAGGCCGCGCTTGCCTACGCCGAGGCGATCGTGTGGCGCACGGACACCGATGACGCGTTCTGGGAACGCATGTACAAGCACTTCAATGAACCCGAACTGGTCGAGCTCGGTTGCGCCATCGGCCTCACCCTCGGCCAGCAGAGCTGGCTGCGGCACCTGAACATCGACCATCACCAGATCATGAAGGGAACCGCCGCATCGATGGCGCCCGGCTTCGAAACCCCCGAGGCGCTCGCAAAATCGAAGGCGGATCCCAATTATTGGGCGAAGAGCAAGGCCGGGCCCAAGAAGAAGAGCGTGGCGTAGGGCGGAAAAATTGGACACCACTATCACCGAAGACCGGGCGCGCATCTCCGTCTCCGGCGCCGGCAAGCGCTACGACTCGCTGCAGGTGTTCCGCGATGTCGATCTCGCGGTGGGGGAGCGCGAAGTGCTCGCGATCATCGGTCCCTCGGGTTGCGGCAAGACGACGCTCTTGAGGTGTATCGATGGCCTGATCCCGCTTACCGAGGGCGAGATTACAATGGACGGCGAACGGATCACGGGTCCGCGCGAAGGTGTGGCAATGGTGTTTCAGCACTTCGGCCTGTTTCCGTGGAAAACGGTATTCGACAATGTCGCCTATGGTCTCAAGCTGGCCGGGGCCTCGCGCGCCGAGATCCAGGAGCGGATTCCGGAGTTCATCAGGCTGGTGGGGCTGACCGGATTCGAGCACTACTACCCGTATCAGATCTCCGGCGGCATGCAACAGCGCTGCGGGCTGGCGCGGGCGCTGGCGGTGAAGCCGCGAGTGCTGCTGATGGACGAGCCGTTCGGCGCGGTGGACGCGCAGACGCGGGAAATCCTGCAGTTCGAGATGCTGCGCATCTGGGAGACGCGGCCGACGACGATGGTGTTCGTCACGCACGCTATCGACGAGGCGGTGTTGATGGGCGATCGCGTGCTGGTGCTCAAGGGGCGACCGAGCAGCGTGCACGAGATCGTCAAGGTGGATTTGCCGCGTCCGCGCGATCGCGGCACGCTGCTGCAGCCGCGGTTCGCGGAGCTGCGCGAGCACGTCTGGGGCACGTTGATGGCGGATGCGCGACGGGCCGAGCGCGAGCTGGCCCGGTGAGGCAGGCATTATTCATAGCGAAGGAGGAGACGACCATGAAACTCGTTGAATCGGCAGGTATCCGAAGCCTACGTACGGCGTGCGCGGCGCTGGCGTTAACCTTGTGCCCCGCGTTCGGCGCGGCGCAGCAGCTCACCTTCGGCGTGCCCGGCATTCCACCGGTCTTTGGCGGGACGATCGCGTACGTCGCGGAGAAGGAAGGCATGTTCAGGAAGCACGGGGTGGACGTGACGGTCCGGGCGTTCGAAACCGGAGCGGCCGCCTCGCGCGCGGTGGCGTCGGGGGAGATCGCGGTGGCGCTCTCGCCGAGTCCGCTCATTATCAGCCAGGTCGCGAATACGGACGTGCCGCTCGTCGGCATCTGGGGCATGGAGCATCCCGACTGGCTGATCGGCTCCACCGATCCCGACGCGACGTGCCAGAGCCTGAAGGGCGCGCCGGTCGGAGTCGACTCGGTGGGCGGGGCGCGTTCCATCGCGCTGCGCACCATGCTGGCCGGCTGCAAGATGAAGATCGACGACGTGCAGCAGGTGGGATTGAGCTCCAACGTGGGCGCGGCGATGGTCGCCGGCCAACTCAAGTTCGGCGTGCTGCACATCGACGACATTCCGGTGATCGAGACCGAGGGCAGGAAGAAGCTCAAGGTCGTCGTCTGGCAGAAGGACTCCCGTCCCGTGGATCACTACCTGTTCCTGGTCGCCCACCGGGAGCAGCTGGCGAAGAACCGGGACGCCTACGTTCGCATCGTTGCCGCGCTGATCGACGCCGAGCGTTTCATACGCAAACCGGCCAACCACGCGAAGGTCGCCCGGCACGCGGCGCCCACCGGCCGCAGCGGCAAGATCGCCGAGCAGGCGCTGAAGGAGTATATCGCCATGGAGTTCTGGCCCAAGGATCACGACGGGCTCAGCCGCAAGAACATCGAGCTGGTCGGCAAGATCATGGTCAAGGTCGGCAACATCAAGGGCGGCAAGAAGCCGGCGCCGTACGAGCGCATCGTCGACACCTCGATCTGGAAGGACGCCATCAAGCTGGCGAAGCAGTAACGCACGGCACCCTCATCGCGGGGCGGTCGTGAGTACGGGAACGCGCCGGGGACGGTACGGCACGGTGGCGGCGAGCCTCATCGCCGGGGCGGCGGCGTGGGAAGCCGCGGGCCATGTCGTGTCCGGCGCTTTCTGGGCGCCGCTGTCCGCAACCCTGGAGACCTTTATCGAAACGGCGCGCAGCGGTTTCCTGGTGCGCCAGATCCTCAGCTCGTTCCAGCTCTATCTCACCGGGCTCGCGCTGGCGATCCTCGCCGGCGCCCCCTTCGGCCTGGTGCTCGCGCGCGTGCGCTGGCTGCGCGTCGCACTCGAGCACTACATCATGATGCTGTATGCCACGCCGATGGTGGCGCTGATCCCGTTCATCCTGTCGATCATGGGGTTCGGATTCGCGCCCAAGGTGCTGGTGGTGTTCCTGTTCGCGGTGTTTCCCGTCCTTTACAACACGGTCGAGGGGGCGCGCAGCATCCGGCCGGAGCTGGTCGAGATCGCATACTCGTTCCGGACCAGCGAATGGCGCCTGTGGTGCGACGTGCTGATTCCGTACACGCTGCCCTTCACCATGACCGGGATCCGCCAGGCGATCGCGCGCGGTCTGGTCGGCATGGTGGCGGCGGAGATCTTCCTGAGCCCTTCCGGCCTGGGGCAGATGATCATGATGGGCTCGCAGAACTTCGACACCCCGGGATTGCTCGCCGCGATTCTGATCATCGTATTGCTCGGCGTGGCGCTGATGGACTTCGGGCGCTTTCTCGAGAACCGCTTCGCGGCGTGGCGGGGTTATAACCCGTGACCGCGCACACGCTGACGGCGGCGAGGACCGCGGCGAACGGCTCCGTGCTGCGCGCATGGATTGCCTCGCCGCTGTTCCTGAAGATCGCGGCCGGCGCGGTTCTGCTGCTCGCCTGGGAGGTCACGGTGCGCGCGTTCGCGCCGGCGTACGTCGCCAAGCCGATCGCCATCGCGCGGGTGTTCACGACGGTCATCAGCGACCCGCAATTCCTGGCGGCCGCGGGGGCGACGCTGGGCGCGGTGGTGGGCGGCCTGCTGATCTCGCTTGTGTTCGGTACCGCGGTCGGGTTCGCCATGGGGCGCATCGATCTCGTCGAGCGGGGCCTGCGCTACTACGTGAACAGCCTGTTCGCGACGCCCATGGTCGCGATCCTGCCGCTGGTCACCCTGTGGT
>Ga0326597_10007877_pt1 | contig 14436 bp, 12 predicted proteins | sample RVTome_12_FD_203789 | JGI IMG/M metagenome (GOLD analysis project Ga0326597, IMG submission 203789) | Soil microbial communities from uranium-contaminated site in the Upper Colorado River Basin, Wyoming, United States - RVT100D185 | ecosystem: Environmental > Terrestrial > Soil > Contaminated >... | reverse complement strand
CAAGGCGGTGATCGTTGGCCCGTCAAACTCGACTTCCGGGAGCGGTTCTGTGTCGTCTCGAACCGGGTGGAGAGACCTGCCGATCTGAATCTGGAGAGCGCATTGGACGCGCTGGCGGCTAACTTAGGGCGAGCGGAATTTATTGGCCGGATAAGGGGTTCTGGTCGTGTGCTGGGCGCCTGGTTGCCGGCCCTTGCGATTCTGTGCCAGGGGTACCTCGCGCTGCATCTCGACGATGCGGAGCGGGTCACTTTCGACGAGAAAGCGGACAACGCAATCTGGCTTGCACTGATTGAGCCGCTAAAGCAGATCCCTGGCCTAGTGACGCCTCCTCCGGCAGCGGTGAACGCTGAGACGACGAGGCAGAGGCGTTGGTGGAGCGAAGGTCTTGGCGGCGATGCGGATCTCGCGCTGGAGAAGATTGAATCCGAGCTCAGCGGAGACAAATCGTCCGGCGTGCTTCAATTCGCCGAAGCCGTGCTGAGTGTTGAGACAACGCCGATGTCAAGTCGTGATCAAACCCGCATGGTCGCCGAGGCGTACGTACGGCTTTCCCGGCACTTAATGAATGAACGTCTAGGTTCTGCCGGGGCAACCAGCTGAAGCAGGAGCCATGTCGGAGCTTACCTCGTGGGAATTGAGGCGGAGCAGGTTCAATCACGACTGGCTCGGAAATCACTTTCTCAACACGTTCGATGCGTTCCTTCAGCGTCTGGAGGGTGGAGGCGAGGACGTTGCGAGTCTCGAGCGCTTCATTCGACACGACTTTGCTCAGTGGCCGGGAAAGGAGGCCGAAGTTGGAGAGTTGTTAAACGCGTTCATGCAAGAGATGTCGCCGCGCGCGCTGTTGGCCAAGGAGCCGCTTGTCCGATTGGATCCTGGCACCCGGACATGGCTTGGCTCCGTCGTTGACGAGCTATGGAGGGCTCGGCATTCGGTGACTGTCGCTCTCAGCTCAGCAAGGGGCAAGTTGGAAGCGGCGAGCCAGCAGTACCGCGCGATTTCAAAGGAGCTAGATGAGGATCCCATAGACGCCGAGACGTTACGTCGGCTGCTCTCGCACTTTCGAAAGTTCGAATGCTGCTGCCGTCTGTTGAAGGACGCGATGAGCGAGTTCCCGCGGGAAGTTCTGGTTGTCTGAAGCCTTGGGGGGCAGGCGCAAATGATGTCTCAGCCACGCATTCTGGTGATCGATGACCTCTACGGCCGGACGCCGCAGCAGGGGCGAAATCAAGACCGGTACGACTTCTGTTACCGCCTGAAACTTGTCGACGTTACCGGCGACGAGGCGGGTCACGGGGAGCCGCAGAAGATTGAGAAGCCGGTGGCGGAGGCCGTGTTCTGCCGAGGCCAGGTCGAGGAGGGTGGGGTCGTTCGGAACGACGCCGAGCAGGTGCTGGGAGTCATCCGCGACGGATGGAAAAGCATCCCGGTGTGGGCGCTGGTTCTGCTTGACCTCCACTTCAAGACGGGACCCGTGGGTCCCGACGGTGAGCCAGGGGGGACCGACCAGGAGCGTGACCCCAGCAACTACTTCGGGCTCCAGCTCCTCCAGCGGATCAAGTCGGAATACAGCGATCTTCCGGTCATCGTTCTCTCAGCGATGGAGCGAGATCCGATCGAGGCCGAGCTGTCGAGACGGCTGGCGCATGAGTTCCGAGACAGGAACAGACTGACGTCCCAGGGGCTCGCCGATCTCTTGCGGGAGTTCGGCCTTGTCGAGGACGAGCGAGGAATTATCAAGGGACGCTCGAGCGCGATGCTGAAGTGTCTGCTGGATGCGAGAAAGGCGGCGGCAACAGGGAAGGACAACGTGCTGTTGCTCGGCGAGACAGGAACCGGCAAGGAGCTGATTGCCCACTATGTCCATGATATGTCGCCGAAGAGGGGCGGGCCATGGCGTGTCGTCAGCCTTCACACGATTCCGGAAAAGCTGATCGAGAACGAACTCTTCGGGTCGGAGAAGGGCGCCTTCACGGACTCCAAGTCGACTAAACGTGGTGAGGTTGAGCTCGCGGCTGGTGGGACGCTGTTTATTGATGAGTTCCACGGAATCCCGTATGAGGTGCAACGGAAACTGTTGCGCTTCCTTGAAGAAGAGACTCGCGAGGTTCAGCGGAGCGGGCCGGACGCCGAACCGCAGCAGAAGATCGATTTACAGATCGTACTCGCGACGAATGATCTCAACATTCGAGAGAATATCCGCGACGACGTTTCAAGACGGGTTTCAGCGCTGTTGGAAGTGCGCGTGCCACCGCTTAGGGAGCGGCTAGACGAAATACCTGAACTTGCCGCCCACTTGACCGAAAGGGCTGAACAGATCCTGAAGGCGGTTGGAGTGGAAGTGTGGCAGGGCCGTACGATTGAGGCCGACGCGGTTGAGGAGCTCCAGAAGTACTCATGGCCGGCGAACGTCGGCGAGCTCCGGTCTGTGATGGCGTGGGTCGTGAGGGAATATCCGCGATTGAGAGTCGTGAGCGCCAGCCAGATTCGTGAGGCTCTCTCGCGAGGGCGTCGGAGCGCTGTCGAGAAGACCGAAGTCTCTAAGGCCGACCAGGCGTAAACGGATGAATCTGCCGCGCGTCCTCGTGATCGATGACCTCTACGGCCGGACGCCGCGGCAGGGGCGAAATCAAGACCGGTACGACTTCTGTTACCGCTTGAAACTTGTCGACGTTACCGGTGGCGAGGCCGGTCACGGGGAGCCGCAGAAGATTGAGAAGCCGGTCGCGGAGGCCGTGTTTTGTCAAGGCCAGGTCGAGGAGGATGGGGTCGTCCGGAACGACGCCGAGCAGGTGCTGGGGGTCATCCGCGACGGATGGAACAGCCTTCCGGTGTGGGCGCTGGTTCTGCTCGACCTCCACTTCAAGACGGGACACGTGGGACCCGACGGTGAGCCCGAAGGAACTGCGCACGACCGGGATCCGGGCAACTACTTCGGTCTGCAGCTCCTTGAGCGTATCAAGTCGGAATACAGCGACCTTCCGGTCGTTGTCCTCTCCGCGATGGAACGGAGTCCTGTTGAGCTGGAGCTGTCCCGAAGACTCGCGCACGTCTTCGAGGAGAAGGACAAGCTGACATTTCAGCGGCTCGGCGACCTTCTCCGGACCTACGGTCTCATTGAAGACGAGCGGGGCGTGATCGTCGGGCGGTCGAAGCCGATGCTGATGTGCCTGCGGGAGGCCAGAAGGATCGGAGCCACCGGCAAGGCGAACGTGCTCCTGCTCGGGGAGACTGGGACCGGTAAAGAGCTCCTCGCGCGCTATATCCATGACATGTCGCCGAATCGAACCGGGAAGTTCGTCCCGGTCAACCTGCACGCGATCCCGTCGACGCTCATCGACAACGAGCTGTTCGGCTCCGAAAAGGGCGCCTGGACGGGCGCTGACCGCACAAAGGTCGGCGCGGTGGAGCTGGCAGAGGGCGGGACACTCTTCCTTGACGAATTCCACGGCATCGACGAGGCGGTCCAGAAGAAGCTGCTGAGGGTGTTGGAGGTTGACACTCGAGAGACGCGACGGACCGGCCCGAACGCACAGACTCGGCGGATTGATCTTCAAGTCGTGATGGCGACGAACGACCTCGATATTCGCTTCAGTGGTGATTATCGCGGAGACCTGCTGAGACGTCTTCCCGCGTTGGCAGAGGTTCGGCTACCACCACTCCGGGAGCGGCTGGACGAGATACCAGAACTGGCAGCGTATCTGACGAACCGTGCAGAGACGAAGCTCGCCGGGTCTGGTAGACCGGTCTGGCAAGGTCGGACGATCGAGCTCGAGGGTGTTGAGGTGCTCCGCCAATTCTCGTGGCCCAAGAACGTCGGCGAGCTTGATGCCGTGATGACGTGGGTGGTCTCGGAGTATCCGGAGCTGCGCATCGTGAGCGCCAGTCAACTGCGTCAAGCCATTGCCATCCTGAGGGCGCGGGAGACTCCGTCGAAGTCCATCGCGATGGAAGCGCGGGACAACGCCGGATCAGAAGCTGTTCGAAGCGCAGCATCATCTCTTGAAGAGCTACTGGTGCAACTCGACCATTACGAGTTCAACCCCGAGTTTGACGCGATCGCGAAGAAGCTGCCGGCGATCCAGGCGGACTTCGGCCGGTTCCTCGCGCGCTATGTCAAGGCGGCGTTGCTGTCGCAGAGAGAACCTAACGGCCGGATCAACCTGACCGGGGCGGTCAGGTGTATGACAGGCCGTGAGTTGACGACGGCGCAGGCGGCCGACATCGTTCGGAGACTGCTGACGGCATTTCCTGAGGCGCGGAGCGAGGTACAGAAGGACGAGGTATTGCGGGAGATACTTGCCTACGTCAAGCGGCTGCGGAACACGCGCGGGCGCCAGCGCAGTGAGGCGACCGAGGGAGATATGTAGTTCGTTGAGACCAAGGGTGACGCGGCGGCGCCGGTCTGCGTTCTGTCGGCTCCGCGTCGCCGCGCGCCGCATTCGTTCTGTACAGCTGAACACGCCGAAGTCCGGCGCCGGGGGACACGTTGAGAGCCACCGACGAAGAGCGTACCCGCCATCACCCGGTGTCCGCCGCATTAACGGCCGTCCTCGAGACACTCGTCGGGCCAACCATCGCGACGCAAGTCGCGGACGTCGGCCGCGGAGCTGAGCCCGCCTATCTGGTAGTCAACTACGCGGACGGCGCGACGTTCGACGATCTCTGGCGACTCGATTCCCAATTTCTCGACTGGCTCAACAGCGGAGCGCGAACCATCGTCATCGTCTGGGATGGCGCGCCCGATAACCAGGAACTTGTAACACCCGTGGATTGGGTGGCTGCGACGATGCTTTCGTCTCCCAAGGGCGGGGCTGCCTTTCACGGTCGGTGGGAAGCTGTCCTGCTCGACCTTGCGGGGGCTGCTGTGCACGTCAGACGGCGGGCGGGCGCCTTTGCGCTGAGCGGCCCGTCTTCCCCGCTGTCGACGATGCGGCTTGTTGAGGCAGGAGAATTCGGGCAGTTGCTGCCTGTGTTGATTTCAGGGCCGGCGAGCCTTCCGACTGGCGGGCAGCTTTCCGATGTTAAGGACCTTGCGAAACAGCTGACACGCGAGGCTCTCCGAGAGGAAAACCGCCGCTATCGTCACGATCAGGGGACGTTCTGCGCGGCCGTCCGGATTCTGCTGGGGGCACTCGAGGACGGGTGTCTTGAGATCGGTGTCGCTCGTCAGCGGTTAGAGGATATCAAGGTGCGACGAGGCGTGATGGGGGGCGCGGCTCGCCCCTACAACTTCGACCTTGCCCAACGGTATCTTCAACTGTCTCAGAAGACTTCAGCCACCAAAGCGGCACCTTCCTCAGCGAGGCGATTCCTTCTCGTGGACGACGAATGGGAATCGGCAGGCTGGGACATTGTCTTTCCTGCTATTAGACCGACGTGGACGTTCACAGCTTTTGCAGAGTCAGCTCGCTTGGTTGGTGCTGTTAGCCAGCAAGACCTCGTATTTCTCGACTATGATCTTGGCAAAAAGGCGGACACAGGTCTCAGTCTCCTCCGATCAATTCGGTCCAAGGATCCGTTCATTCCCGTTGTGATGTTCACGGGTACAGACCGATCCGATTTGTTGGTAGCTGCGCTCCAGCTAGGAGCGACGGCAGTGTTGGTGAAGGAACTCACCGATACTACCGACCGCGACTCAAGACAGTACTTCCGTTGGGTCGACAACCTCCTGAAGCAATTGACGGAGTCAGATCCAGCCGCGCATGAGATGCTGCTCGAGGCGTGGGAGTCTCTCAACGGCATCTTTCGAGAGGATTCGCATCCGATCAAGGTGGCGAGCGAACGGACGTCGCTGATGTCAGACGCGTTGACCGCGTTCGATCGTGCGCTGTTTTTCTTGGCCTACGGCTGGGGTCTGGCAGGCCGTGCTCGTCGCAACGATGAGCATGCCGCGGCATTGCAAGCTGCTGGCGTTGCGATCGGCCAGGTGTTCGATCGCCTTTTCAAGGCGCACGGGCTCGAATCGGCAGGAACGTCAGCCGCCCTTGGCGGACGCTGTGTACGTCTGTTCGCTCAAGAACGAGAATTTTCAGATGGGTTAACGCTTGCAGAGATGTACGAATGCTTCGCGTGGGCAAATGAATGTCGCCATGGGGGAAAACGTTCCGTCGATCCGGGCACGCTTCGACCGTGGGTGCGGGCGACGTCGCTGTTGCTCAGCAGGTCGTGCTCAAAGTTCAGCATCACGTTTGGACCTCGCGCGGCTCCTGGGCCGGATGCGGCAACAGGACGCGTGAACGCGCCAGGGGTGCGCGCGGTGCTTCCACACGAGGAGCGCTCCAAGCAGGGCAGCTTGCGCTTCGTTCTCGGATGGCTAATTGCAACAAGGCGGTTGAGCGCCGATCGCGCAGTAGCGCTCTGGAACGATTTCAGCGGATATTCCGCTTCGGGGCGCGAACTCGTTGACTTCTGCCTTGGGGAAGCCGGAGTCGGTACAGCCGCACCGGCGGACGCCACTACTCACCGGCACGTCTTGCTGGTTGATGATGATGCCGAGGATACAGGGTGGAAACAGGCACTCGACGTCGCACTCGCGAATACAGTCGTACATACCCTGCGATACGAAGGAAGCGTTGACGACCCGCGTGTCGTCAACTGGGCGGGGAACGCCGACCTGACGTTGCTCGATCTGTGTCTCCCTTACGACCGGAATACGTCACCGGACAATTCCACGGGGCTATCGTTGCTCAGGCGTCTGCGAGAGGCCGATCGTTCCGTTCCTGTTGTCATGTTCTCGGCGCACGACGATGTCCTGTGGAGCCGGCGCTGCCTCCGGGAGGGCGCTCAAGCCTTCTTCGTCAGGGGATCCAACCCGCTTCTGGGCGAGGTAGATCCGACCTCAAGCGACTTCTTTGTCGGTTACTATTCCGAACTGGTTCACCTGACCACGATTACCCGCGCCGAAACCGACCAGGCGGCGCTCGCTCGGGTCGCTGACCGGGTTGGACGAGCGTATCGGTGGCAAGCTGTTGATCGACATGGCGAATTAGGGCGCTGGCTCAGGGATGAAATCGGCGGCGACGCCGCCACGCCTTCCGAGATGCTTGCGGCACACATCAGTGCGACGATCCAGACTGGCTTGGATCTGGCGTGGCTCGACGGAGACGTGCACGCCGAGCCCCTGTGGCGGGCCGTAGGCCGACCCTGGCTGAAGTATGCAAAGCGTCCCGCAGTTGACCCGTCGCATGAGGCGTCTGTTCTCCTCTTCGGCCTGGTCGAATTCCTGGTCAAACTGGTGGTTTGGTTCAGACAGCCGCACGCCAGGAGCGGGTTGGCTGTCCCGATCGGGACGATCCTCGAGGAGTTCGACAAGGAGCTGCGCAAGGTACTAACCGAGCGCGACCTTCGGGACATCGTCGACGCGCAGGCAATTCGCAACGAGACCGTGCACAGGAGTGCGGGCGGCCGCCGGGCGATCGAAAGGATGATACCGCCTGTGGCGAGGGTCCTCAGAGGACTGGCGGACGCAATTTTGATCAGTGCGGTGACGACAGCTCCGGGTAAGGGGTACATTGAAACACTCCGCAAGGCTGTGAATGGGCCGGCGCAGTTGGAGGATCTCGACAAGCGACTCAAGAGAGTTCAGGACGACTTCAGGCGAACGTCCGAGAAGTTGCTTGGCGATTGCCGGCGTCTGCAGGCCGAAATCCAGGCGACGGAGAACACGCGCGCGAACAGGAAGAAACAGCTCATCCAATACCAGGCGGACATTGAGCGCGATCCCCAACGAATAGTGCGGACGGGGGGCCGCACCCGGACGGGCGAGACCCCGGATCAGATCCAGCGCGAATTGAACGCCGCAGAGGAAGCAATTCCCAAGCTTCGCGCTGCCTGCGATGATGCTCAGCGACGACTAGAAGAATTCGAGCGTGGTGAGCCCGCGGCAACCAAAGAACGCGCGAGAATCGCTCGATGGCAAGCTGTTGATGATCTGCTCAGAGAAGTGCAGATACTGACGAAAAGTGGTCTTAAGCCGTCCGCGACCGACGTAGCGTGGAACGCCTTGACGCGTGACCTCGCCAGTCTACTTGATAGGCATGGCGAAGGTATCCCGGCGGTTGTAATTCGCAACTGGGCCGAGCAGCCGGCTTAAGAACTTACTGTAGAGTAAGAAATTCCCGAGCACGCTGCGCCAGGAGCCAGATTTCCTGGCCTACCTGGTGCGGCTCCATCGTGCTCACCCCGCCAGCCGCCAGCGTGGCACGGCCTCGCCATGCTACACGCTCGTTGAGTCCGCCGGTGTTCTCGTGGTCGACCTGGTCGCGCACCAGGCCGCCCCGTCCATGGCCGCTGTCGATGCGACAGTGGTGTCGCGCTCGGCTGGCGCTGCGACGGCGCCGGTAGCGGTGGAGTGGTCGAGTCCGGTGCCTTGGCCGCAGAGGATCGGACACAAACCTGCAAACAGCCATTCTGGAATGCCCATGCCGTCCATCCGTCCATCGACGCGCCGGAAATTCGTCAAGGCGCTCGAACTGGTTGAGTACCTCCTAGACGGGCGGACCTGTCACTTCTGTGGCGGGGTCGTCGCCTCTGCATTCCCAAGGATCACGTTGCACCACGTGAACGAAGACCGGACGTCGGCGTGCAAGGCAGAGGGCTGCGAGCACGCGAAGGTGCTGGCCCACGCGTCGTGCCACCGCGCGTATCACATGCGGCTGGGGTGGAAGTATGGCGTGCTCGGCAAGGCGCGGTCTTGTCGTGCGAACGCGGAGTTGTCTAAGTGCTGACGACCCTTCTCGCCTTCCTCCCCATCGAGGCACTGCCCCTGATCGTGATCGTCGGGGCGTTGGGAGTCATCTTCGGCCTCGTCTCGGTCCGGGGGCTGATGGGACTCGTCATCGGCCTGGTTGTGCTGGATCTCGTCTCGCAGGCGCTCTGGCCTGTGGCGGGCCAGCTCTTCAGTTCGCTGAGCCTCTGGTGGCAACTGATCATCCTGATCGTCGGCAGCGTGATGATCCTCAGACTGCTGCTGAGTCTCCTGTTCGGCTCGGTGGTGGGTAACCATGTCGTGAGCTTCATCGTGTACGACGTCTTCTTCCGGATCCCGGCGAGGATCCTGGGGGCCGTCGTGGCATTCATGTTCGGCCTGAGCCACATCACGCGGGGTCGGCAGTGACCCCGATGCGCACGATGAAGCCGCTGGCCTGGAGCCTTGTGCTCTCTGGCCTGCTGTGCGGCGCGCCGGCGGAGGCGGGCTTTGCCGGCAAGCTACTGGGCAGGGGCGTCTCTGGCCAGAGCCTGTCGAGCAAAGTAGGGCAGAAGGCCGCGCGGAGTGCCCGTCGGCTGGACATCGTCCGCGATCGGGCGACCCCGGCGCGGCCGCTGCCGCGCCCTCGGAGCGCCGTACGGTACACGACGAGGGAACGAGCCGTCGGAGAGCTCGGCCACGGGATCCCGCCGGGCCGGCATATGGCGCCCGCACATCGTGGACGGCCGCTTAGCCCGGAAGCCGCGCAGAGGCGATTCGGCCTTCCTGCCAAGCCCGAGGTCAGGATGGGAATCCGCGTGCCCTCCGGCCAGCCGATCCGCCACAACAAGGCGCTCCGGGGCGGGGCTGGAGTCCCCGAGTGGACGTCGACCAAGCGGATTCCTCGCGACGCGATCAGGACGGTCACGCCCCTGCGGTCGAACGCCAAGCAGGGGGCCTCGGGCTTTTCGCGGCGGTCACCTTGATCGACCGATCCCGATGCGGCCAATTCCCATGAATAATCCTGGGCCGAGCGCGGAGGCGACTGCCATAGGCCGGTGTGTCAAGTGTGCCGGGATGTTTCTCTACCTGGACTCCCAGGTCGTCGTCTGGTCCGAGGGGCGCCTGGTCCGGCTCGGTTGTCGGCTCTGTGGGTGGGATGCCCACGTGGGAGCCGTGGAGTTTCTCCGTATGAACTCCTGCTGGGCTCCAAGTTCGTCTGCGCTGAGGATGTCTTCAGGTCATGTACCTAGTGCCTGAGGCCGCCAGCATGCTCCGACCGAACGTGAAGAGCCGTCAGATGGATCGTCTCCCCCGGCGGCCGGGCCGAGAGAGGCGCAGCACGATGAGACCCACTCACCGGTGGCTGCCGGGGCTGGTGCTGGTGGCCGCTGCGCTGGCGGGATGCGCCGGCGGACCGCTGACGACCCGGGAGCGAGCGACGCTCGACGGTGCGGTGCTGGGCGCGGGCACCGGCGCGGTGATCGGCCACGCGGTGGGGAACGCGCGTGCCGGCGCCCTCATCGGCGCGGGCATCGGGATGGTGACCGGGGCGGTGGTCGGTGACGCGATCCAGGGCGCCACGCGGGGGCCGGCGCCCCCGGTCCGTGTGCCCTTGCCGCCACCGCCGCCGTGGATGGCGCCGCTCGTGATCTCGTCTCGGGGAGCAGATCCCACGCGAGGCGTGGTGGTGAACCAAACGCCCTGGCGGATCACGGTGGATCTCGACGGCGGTGGGTTCGTCCTCGGCCCCGGCGAGACGCGCCTGGCGCTGCTCGACGTTGGAGTGCACCGGCTGTGGGCCAGGGCCGAGGTCGACACGCACTTCGGGCCGCGCACGGTCGGGTGGGTCGATCACACGATCCACGTGGACCCACGCAAGTCTGGGTGGACCGTGCGGCTGGGCCGCTGGAACTTCCGGTAGGAGACGAGCACCGTGCGCCGAAAGAAACCTTACCGGGATCTGTCGGTCGATGCTGCACTCGACACGAGACTTCTGGACCGCCTCAATGCTTTCGCACCCCGAGTACGGCTCGTGAGCACCTGTGCCGGACATCCCGCCGGAGCGCACTTCACGTTCGAGGTCCGCCGCCGAGACCTGGCGCGCCTCGTCACGTCCATCCCGCTCGTCGATAGCATTCACGTGACGGTCTTCGAGACACCGATGCGCGGGCACTTTACAATCGTTGTCGCGCCGAACTACCTGATCGTGGGGCGGGCGTGGTGGCGACTGGCGACCATGCGCACGGTTCGCGCGATGCGGCGTCTCGAACGTGGCACCGTCCCTCGCCGGACGCGGCACTGACAAGAACATGCCGATGTGGAAGCTGAGCGCGCTCGTCACGGTCGTTCTGGCAATTCTTTTCCTGCCGAGGCCGGTCGCGACGACCGGCGCAGAACCACCACTCGTGCCCGCAGGGGCCACTGCGAGCGCGCCGCGGAAGTTCGTCTGGCCCATCGACGAGCCGCGTTCCGTGACGCAGCCATTTGGGTGCAAAGGGTGTCTGAATCCGAGCGTTGCCAGCGAGAGCTACCGTCGCGGCACCGACGCCCACACGGGATATGACTTGAGGCGACAAGGAGCGTCCTGTGACGACTACTCGACTCCCGTCCGGGCGGCAGGCGATGGCCTCGTGGCGAAGGTTGTCTCGGCCGGCCCGGCCAGCCACAAGATGGGGAACACCGTGATCGTGCACCACGCCGTCGGCCTGTACACGTTGTATAGCCACCTGGACACGGTGTTCGTTCGCCCCGGTATGAACGTCAAGCAAGGCGCGGCGATCGGCACGATCGGAAACTCTTCGAGCGTCGCTCGGGATCGTTCGTTCTGCACCCACGTCCACTTCGAGGTGAAGGCGCGCGGCGTCCTGGGCGACTTGAGCGATGACTGCCGGTACTGGGGCTACACACCCGGCCGACCGGAGGGCTTTGGCTACGTCGACGCGGGCGTCCTGATCGACGGTCCCGAATCGCGCATGGCACTCTATCCCTACGTTGATCGGGGCGAATGCCCAGGCGAGGGTTGCGTCTACGGCGACTGGCTCGCGCTTGGCGAGGTACAGCTGTTCGACAGGCCCAACTCGGACCGCCCCCCGGTGGCCACGGTCAGGCCGCTTGAGATCGTTCGGGCAGTGACGGGCGAAGTGTGGACGATCCCGGGGCAAGCGACGGTGATCCGCGACTACAAAGCCTTCCGACGGGGCGATGTCGTGTACCTGCTCACCTACCGGGGTGAGGGATTCATCACCATCTGGCACCGCGGGACCATCGGCTGGGCCTCGGTTCCATTCGGGCCTGGGGCCTGGTCGCGCGCGTGCGACGAGGGCCAGCCGGAGTGCTGGGGCACATGGGACTGGGGGCCGACCGCGACCTGGTGGGTCAAGATCGAGACGGCCTCGGGGCAGGTCGGCTGGACCAGGGATCTCGAGAGCCTCGGTCATCATCACCCACAATACGACCTGGTCGTGCCCGAGGTGGTGAGATGCGTCAAGGCAGGGCGGGACGTGGCAGCATGCGTAACGCCGATACGGCGGATCGTCAAGGAGCTGTCGTCCGGTTACCGGAGCATCCGCTATGGCGCCGCGGTCGAAGCTATGGAGGTCGGGCCGGCCGCGAAAGACGGGGTACCGTCGCTGCTCACGATGCTGCGGGACGCGGACGCCGATCATCGAACGATGGGAGCGGCCGCCCTCGGGCGCATGGGCCGCTCGGCCTCGCGCGCGGTACCCGTCCTGATCGATCTGGCCGTCAAAGACACGAGCGAGCGGGTCCGCGCCCAGGCGTGCGAGGCAGTCTCGCAGATCCGGGATCGAGGACACTGAGCGCGGCGGAGGCCGTGCCATCGGCTCATGGGGAGGGCGGTGTTCGCGCAGCGTACGTCACGGTGACGGAGCCACGGTGACGGGGGCGCGGGGGCTGTGTCTAAGGATCCCGGGGCGGCCGAGGGTGGTAGTTACCTCATAGTGACGGGGGCCAAGGAACGGGCGACCGCCGGAGGTCGTCGATGTTGCCCTGCCGGTCGTAGGTCGCGAGCATCGTCGACGCCGGGGGACTGGCGACATCGCACGAGGGTAAAGCGGTCAATCGAGGTGAATGGCTCGCGGTCCAAACGCGATCTCGCCGGAGGCCCCACCGGACGGTTCAGCCAGTCGGTGCTGGCCCGCGGCCAGCCGGCACGCGGGCGAGTGGGTGCGCTCGCGCCCGTCGCTCACGGCCTTTCCCCTTGGGTTGGCGCCGATCGAGTGGTCTCCCCTCGTCGTCAGCCGCTCCCGGCGTGTTCTTGGCGAGTTCAGCCGCCGCGTTTCGCTCCACCTCCAGCATGGCCTGGGCGTTTGCCTCCAGCGCCCGGCGCACGGGCTCCAGGTCGAGCCGGGCGTAGACGGCGGTGGCGGACGGCTGGGAGTGGTTGAGCACGCGCCCGATCATCGGCAACCCGTACCCGCTCGCGGCCAGCCAGCTGCCGAGGGTCCGGCGCAGATCGTGAATGCGGACGTCCTTCGTGTTCGCGCGCTCCCGGATGCGCTGCCAGGCCTTCTTGGGCTCTTCGAGATGTCCTGAGCGTGCCGTCGGAGAGGGGAACACCCACTCGGATTGGCCACGGCTCGGCAGCGACTCGAGGATCTCGACGGCTGGGGTCGGCAGCGGCAGGAGGTGTGGACGTCCCGCCTTGGTTGTCGGTAGTCGCCAGGACCGCGCCGGGAAGTCCAGCTCCGGCCACCGGGCGCGAAGGAGCTCCTGCCTCCGAGGCCCCAGCAGCAGGGCCAGGCGGAAATACGCGCGCCACCGCCAGTCCGGCTCTTGATCGATGGCGACCAGGGCTCGGCTGAGCTCGTCGGGATTCAAGAAGCGATCGCGTTTTTCTTCGTGGAACGCCCGGATGCCCGTGGCCGGGTTGTCGCCGGAGACGAGTCCCCAGGTGCGCGCGAGGTTGAAGATCGTGCGGAGCAGGGCCAGCCCTCGGTTGGCGGCGTAGTGCCCGCTATCGCGCCCGATCCTGGCGTGCAGCTCCGCGATGTCCTGGCGCGTCAGGTCGGAGAGCCGGCGATGCCGCCATCTCGCCGGGATCAGCGCTGGCTCCTTTCCAGGGCGACCCAGCACGTCCCGCAACATCCGCTCGTCCTGCCTGGCCGACCGCTTGCGCGGGCGCGCGTGGCGTTCGAAGTAGAGTTCGGCCAGACCGCCGAACGTCAGCTCGCCGCGTTCGCGGGCTCGCGCCGCCGCAGGGTCCTCACCCCGAGCGACGGCGGCCGCCATGGCGAGGGCTTCGTCCCTCGCGACAGACAGGGAGAGCGCCGGGTGCGGCCCGAGCGTGATGCGCCGGACCCTCCCTTTCACGCGGCCCTCCCACACCCAGGCCTTGGCGCCCCCGCTGGTCACGCGCAGAGCAAGGCCCTGGGCACGGGCGTCTCGGAAGAAACGCTGCCCCGTGGCCGGGGTCGTGGCGCGGTCGACAAACTGCTGAGTGAGCTTAGGCATAGCTAACGTCCATGTAGACGCTGTGTAGACAGTCGCGAGCGTACGACAGCGGGGGAGGGCGTAGCAAGTGGGAAGTCGAATCTTGTGAAAACGAGCATTTACACGGCCTTGCGTGGACGATCGTACACGGCAGGGGTCCCTGCCTTGAGACTCTTAATCAGCGGGTCGGAGGTTCGAGTCCTCCACGGCCCACCACTTTTCAAAGGGTTAGCGAGCGCCTCGCAATGAGGCGCTCGCGACCTTGCTGACGGTCTCGAAAAGAGCTGCAA
>Ga0326597_10007876_pt1 | contig 14436 bp, 12 predicted proteins | sample RVTome_12_FD_203789 | JGI IMG/M metagenome (GOLD analysis project Ga0326597, IMG submission 203789) | Soil microbial communities from uranium-contaminated site in the Upper Colorado River Basin, Wyoming, United States - RVT100D185 | ecosystem: Environmental > Terrestrial > Soil > Contaminated >... | reverse complement strand
CCTAAGATCGCCATGGATGTACTGAAGGAAGCGGAGGTGGCGGTCGGCACAAAGGCGCAAGAGCTGACTGAAGAGCAGATCGCTCGGATCGCCGGCGTGATTGACAAGAATTGCCAGGTGGAAGGTCAGCTTCGGCGGACCGTTCAATCGAACATAGCTCGTCTGAAAGATATTAAATGTTATCGCGGCATGCGGCACCGGGCTCACTTGCCGGTTCGCGGTCAACACACGCGAACGAATGCGCGTACGAGAAAAGGGCCCAAGAAAACCGTTGCCGGCAAGAAGGGCGTTAAGGAGCTAAGGTAGTAATGCGGGAGATTGAGTGTGGCTAAGCGAGCGGGTAAACGTCGGGTCCGTCGGAATGTGGCGCGCGGCATCGCGCACATTAAGGCGTCCTTCAACAACACGTTGGTGACAATCACCGACGTCAATGGCGACGTATTGTGTCGTGCATCTGCGGGGACCGTGGGTTTCAAGGGCACGCGCAAAAGCACGCCCTTCGCTGCGCAGCGTGCGGTTGAGCAGGTTGCCGCCGCAGCGAGAAAGTTTGGGTTGGTGGAGGTCGAGGTTCGGGTCATGGGCCCCGGCAGCGGGCGCGACGCGGCCATCACCGCGCTGCAGGGCTCGGGTATGCGTATTCATTCGATCGAAGACGTAACGCCGCTTCCGCACAATGGTTGTCGGCCCAAGAAAAAGCGTCGCGTGTAGCAAAGTTCGGAGGTTGGTTTTGTCTCACAAAGATGAGGTAGAGCCAATCGGCGGTCGTTGGGTTTATTTGAGTTAGGAAAGTCGAAAGACACCATGGGAAGATATCTCGGTCCTGTATGCCGTCTTTGTCGCCGTGAGGGCATCAAATTGATGCTGAAGGGCGCTCGCTGTGAGACGGCGAAGTGTGCCATGGAGCGGCAATGGAAGTGCAAACCGCCGGGCATGCATACCTGGCGTCGTCGCAAGGCCAGTAATTACGGGGTTAGGTTGCGCGAAAAGCAGAAGGTCAAGCGCTATTACGGCGTGCTGGAGCGGCAGTTTATCTTGTATTTCCGTGCCGCTGAGCGGATGAAGGGGAATACGGGTGAAGCCTTGCTGGGGCTTCTCGAACGCCGTCTGGACAACGTGGTGTGGAAGCTTGGATTCGCGCCGTCGCATCGTGCCGCACGAGCGATGATTGCCCATGGGCATGTTTACATGAATGGTCGACGGCTGAACCGGCCGGGGTATCTCGTCAAAGAGGGCGATCGTGTGGGTGTGAAGCCGGCGGAACGCAGCCAAAAACTCATCAAGCAATGGCTCGGGGATGGCGGTGGTTCCACGCAAGCTTGGCTGCAGTTGGACGTTTCGAATCTTGAGGGGGTCGTGGCGGCGCTTCCCACGCGGGAGGACGTACAGATACCCGTCGAAGAACAATTGATTATCGAAATGTGTAGCCGGTAGCGGTTGTGTCTTGAATTTCCGACTGAGCGGCAAAGGTGCTTGCTCTGTTTATGAACAATCTGATTGGAGGAAATCCCGATGCGTATCAGGTGGCGAGGGCTGGAATTACCAAGTCGCGTCATTCCTGACAAGAGCAGCAGCACCGATTCGTACGGTCGGTTTGTTGTTGAGCCTTTTGAACAAGGGTTCGGCACAACGATCGGCAACTCGTTGCGACGGGTGCTTCTGTCGAGTCTGGAAGGTGCGGCGGTTACAACCGCAAAAATTACCGGCGTATCGCATGAGTTTGCCTGCATGGAAGGTGTGCTCGAGGACGTCACTGATATCCTCTTGAACATCAAAGGGATCAGGCTGAAGCTCGACCGAGACACGGAAAAGGTCATGAAGGTACAGCGCACCACCGCGGGCGAAGTCCGTGCGGGCGACATCGAGACTGACCCGGCTGTGACCATTATCAATCCCGATCATCTGATCGCGACGCTGACTACGGACGTGAACTTCGAGCTCGAAATGACGGTCGGTAAGGGTCGTGGCTACGCTATGGCGAGCGAAAATCGTGCCGGCGAACCAGAATTGGGCGTCATCGCCGTTGATTCCGTTTTTTCGCCGGTGATTCGCGTTCGATTCCGCACCGAGTACATGCGGGTGGGGCAGCGCACCAACTACGATCGCTTGATTCTTGAAATATGGACGAATGGCTCCATCTTGCCGGAGGATGCATTGGTCGAGGCGAGCTTGATTCTTCGTAAGCACTTAAATCCGCTGGTCATGTACCATGATTTGGGTGATCGGACGGTCGAGCACGTTCAGCGTCGAACGGAATTGGGCGATTCGCATGCGTCGGGTATGGACGAATTACTCGATAGCTCCGTGTCCTTGCTCAACTTGTCAGTTCGTGCGTCTAATTGTCTCGAAACGGCGAGGATTTCAACATTGCGTGAGCTCGTTAGTCGCACTGAGCCGGAGTTGCTCCGATTTCGGAGCTTCGGAAAAACTTCACTCCATGAGGTTCATCGGAAACTCGCCGACCTGGGGCTGGCTCTTGGAATGGGGAGAGGATCGAGTCCGGAACTCGGTGAGACCAATCCAACGGATACCGGCTCCGTGCCAAGTCCGGCGCCCGAAGAGGGGAATTCGGCGGATGACGGCGACGCATCAAGCCCGGCGCGAACCGGCGAAGTGCCGGAATCGAGCTCGCCGCCGGGTGGAGGACCGATGGAAGCATTTACGATGGGTGAATGAAGCCGGACGACCGGCGTCGATAGACGTGCGGCTCGGCGCTTGAGGTAAAGGTAACAGAATGAGGCACCGTATAACACATCGCAAGCTGAACCGAACATCCGAGCACCGCAGGGCCTTGCTCAGGAATATGGCTCAGAGTTTAATCGAGCACGGGCAAGTCAAGACGACGCTCCCTAAGGCACAAACGCTGAAGCCCTACTTCGAGAAGCTGCTCACGTTGGCCATTAGGTCTCGACAACTCGGTTCCAAGAACGATCAAGCAGGTGCGCTTCGCGCACGACGCAGGATCCACCAGCTTCTCGGCGATCGTGGTTTGATTCCCAAGGACCATCTCGCTGACTACGAGGGGATGTCCGATGCCCGGCGCGCCAAGTCGCTGCGAATGGCCAGCGGCCGTCGGTATAGAACCGGTGAGCCCAAGGGGCGGCTGGCGTTTACGGCCGAGTCCGTCATACACCGGTTGTTAGAGGGCGTGGCCCCCAAGTTCGCAAATCGGACCGGCGGTTATACGCGGTTGATCCGTCTGGGATCACGGCGTGTTGGCGACGATGCACCATTGGCCATCCTGCAGTTGGTGGGGGACGAGGTAGCACCGGGCTCGCTTACGAAACCAGGAAAATCGGCCCGCAAGAGGCGTACTGATGCTCGCTACGCTATGGCGATTAATTTATCGAAGGGTTGGACCAAAAAGTCCGCCGCTCGTGTTAGCTCCGAAGATGCTCAATCCGATTCGACGCCCGACGCTTCGGGAGACTCCGCCGAATCGTAGAACGTTCCGTTGCGTTGCGAGTTTCGTCAGGCCTGCGGCCTGGCTCGATACTTCAGGACGGTAATCGGCAGGCTGCGATGCTTCGCAACCGGCCTTGTTTTGGGAGGCGATTGCCATGAATCGAGATTACGATTGCGTCTTCTGTAAGATCGTTTCCGTTCAAGCGCCTTCGTCCGTCATCTTCGAGAACAACTCCATCATTTCGTTCCTCGACATCAACCCCTTGGCTGATGGCCACGTTCTCATCGTTCCGCGCGATCATTTTACGGGCTTAGCGGAGATGCCGTCAAAGATTTGCAGCGCGATGTTTTCCTGCATTCCGATGCTCGGGCGGGCTCTGTTGCAAGTGACGGGGGCTGAGGGGTTCAATCTTCTGATTAACCATGGAAGCGTGGCCGGTCAGGTCGTGCCGCACGTCCATTGTCATCTGATTCCGCGCATGCCGGATGACGGACTGGGTTATCGCTGGCACGCCAAGCAATATGAAGAAGGCCGCAGCGCCGAGCTGGCGGCCGCCTTCCAAGCCGCTCTCTCCAACCAAATGTAACTTGGGTCGAACCAGCGCGTCGAAGTCGGAAAGTAGATACTGCACCAGCCTGATTGCCCGCTGCACGCGACATCGCGCGTCGAGCGATTGTGTAGACCCATTCCAAGAATGCGTCATCAGTTTGATAGCTAAACGTGTCGGCTCCGGCGATCGCCCAACTAACGCCCACGCCCGCCACTACGAATTCGACAACACCACTCGCTGGGATTACGTCCGTTTCGGCGTAATCCCAGAAGACGGCAGCGGAGATTACGACAGCGACAGCGCTGTGACCCTTGATGACTTCTACTTCGTCCATGAGTGCCTCACGAATCAACGCCCGGGCATCAACGGTGGGCCGGGAAAAGACGCCGGTCCTGGTTGCCGCTTCGTCGACTTCGATTTCGACGACGATGTCGATATGAAGGACATCGCCTTCCTCCAAGAGAACTTCACCGGCGCTGACTAGAGCTTGTTCCGTTTTCTTACAGCGGCATTACGATCGAAAAGCTGTGGACGTACTACGGCCGGCACGGGGGCGGCCGCTTCGTATTTACCGGGGCTCGCTAGCCAAGTTGCCCAGAAGATTAGAAATAGAATCGGCCCGCTTCTGCGTGATGCGTCAGCGGGCCGATCCGTCTTTTTGTTCCGATCAGGTTGCCTGTCAAGTGCCTATGCCGTGACCGTCGCAATCGGGCAGCACTGGGCTTCGAGTTCGTTCACGACGTCATTGAGCGGCTGCTCTTTCTGACCGGCCGGTGACATCCAGCGGGCCATGTCATTGGCCTGCATCGCCTTGGCAATGCGCCGGCTTGCCAGGATGACCGTCGAATGGTTCTTGTTGCCCATAAAGCGGCCGATCTCCGGGAAACTCATGTCCGTATGCTTTCTCGCCAGGTACATCGCAATGCCGCGTGCCAGGGCGATCGTCCTTGACTTGCGCGATGTATGGAGATCGGCCGGCGTAAGGCCAAAATAAATTGCTACGACACTTTCGATGTCCGAAAGCATGATGACCGGCGCAGTCTGGCGAACAAGATCTTTGATGGCCTTCTCGGCGAGCGACAGGGTGATGGGCTCACCCGTCACCTGCGCCAAGGCAACCACCTTGAGCAGCGCTCCTTCCAGTTCACGAATGTTCGCCCGGAAGTTTTCGGCGACGTGCGTGATCACGGCTTCGGAAACTTCTACCTTGAGATTCTCCGCCCGTCGGCGCAGCACACCCTTGCGCACGTCGAAGTCGGGCGATTCGATGCGGACGACCATGCCCGACAGGAATCGGCTCACCAAGGTTTCCGAGAAGTGTCCAATCATTTTGGGATGGGCGTCGGAGGCCAAGACAATTTGTTTGCCGGCTGCGTCGATGGCTTTGAATGTGTGGAGAAACTCCTCTTGCGTTGCGCGTTTGTTGGCGAGGAAATGAACGTCGTCAATGATGAGCGCATCGAGATTGCGGTAGCGAGCCTGAAAGACATCGGCTTCTCGCGCTTTGATGGAGCAGATGTAGTCGTTGGTGAACTCCTCACCCGTCACGTAACGCCATCGAAGATCGCTGTGTCGTTCTTTGAGTCCGTTGCAGATCGATTGCAGCAGGTGCGTCTTACCCAACCCGCATCCGCCGTGAATGAACAACGGATTGTAATGGTTGGCCGGGCTCTCGATAACGTGTTGTGCGGCAGCAAAAGCCATTTGGTTCGAAGGTCCGACCACGAAGCCGTCGAGCCTTCGTTTCAGTTCCATCAGTGATGGCAGGGAACTCGGTCGGCGCTGCAACCTGGCGAGTCGTTCCGGATTGTTGGAAACGAAATCAACCTGGCGGTCGGGCTGCTTCTTGCCGAGGTTCTTGGCGAGTAGGGGGTCGATCGCGAAGCTCAATTTGTAATCGCGCCCGCTTGCTTCGCGTGCCGCTTCACTGATAACATCCGCAAAGTGGCGTTCAAGCCAATCGACGATAAAGTGGTTCGGCGCACTGATGTGGAAATAGTCGTCAGTGAACGAAAAACGCGTGGCGTTCTTGAACCAAACATTGTACCGCTGGGGCCCAACCTTCTCTGCAATGATAGCCTCAACTTGCGAAACAGTAGTTTCTGCGCATGTAATCACCGCCGCCTCCTTAAAAAAATAGGAAGATCGAATTCGAAGCAACGAATTTTCAATTAACGATATTTTGATCAAACACGAACCGGGGAGGATCCCCAAAACCGCGCTAAGTCGTCGTGTTTGATTCACCTGCCATAGGTGGAAAATACCACCACGAGAAAATCGCGTCAACACTATTTTTGGATGCACATCGTCTTCTGCTTCGGTGCTTCCCTAGTAGCAATGGGTTACGATCCAAAAGTTTTTTTTGCCCACTCATCATTCAAGCGTACATCGCGCTTGCGGAAAATGCGATTAGAACGATTATCGCATCGAACACACATTATTAGGGGTAACAAGCGATCCAAGCTTCCCGCACGGCCGTCTCTCGGAACCCCCAACGCTCATACATCAAGCGAGCGGCAGCATTTCGCGTATCCACGGCGAGGGCGATCACTTGCGCCTTCACATTACGCGTCGCGTTGCACGCTCGTTGGAGCAAAGCGTCTCCAATGCCCTGGCCCCGTGAACCGTGCGCAACGCCCATATAGACGATTTCCGTGCCGAATCCGTCTGCAAATCGATTCAACAACATGACGCCCAAGGGTTCACCGCGATGGCGAGCGACCCACCACAGGTTGGGGTCGAAAACGCCTGCGGCTTGATGACCCGCCAACACATCTGACGTTCGACGTAAGGCTGTAAGTTCCGGACAGTCCATACTTTGCAGATAGGTGCGTTCCAACGCCGTTTCGAAGAGGGGTTGTTGGTCCGCTGAGTATGTTACCCAATCGAGGTCGTTTCGTTCGACGAATCGGCGATGAGGTCGAGCCATCGCCGATCGACGAAGGTAATTCAGGTGCGTCAAGGAGCGGAATCCGGCGGCATGCAGCGCATCGCCTAATCGCAGGGACGGCGGGATGGTCAAGACCTCGAGCAGAATGATCGATCGTTTCCAGGCCTCCCGCTGGAGCGTCCTCAGAATCTCGCCGGTCGCACTGTATTGGGTTTCAGTTGAGAGTTCGTAGGGTAGTGAGATCAATGCCGCCCGCCCAGGTGATTCGATCGCCAGGGCGGCTTGAATCAGTTCGCCATGCTCAAACGCGCCGATCAATAGATCGATTCCGGCCATGCCGCGTTCGACGGAGGCGAACAGATCACAAACTGCGGGCGCCATTGCCGAACCCGGTGGTAGAGGGACGTTCAGCGCGAAGTGCAACGCGCGGCGATATTCGGCTGAGGCGGGATCAATAAGGCGGATGTCGATCGGGCCATCGACCGATCGGGCATCAAGTTTGTTGGGCTCGTGCGATGGTGATTGTTTTGTGGGCTTCACGGCGACGGTCGACCGGGAGCCCACAAGTACATGAATTCCGGGGCCGTGAGGCCCGGCCAGCCCGAGAAATCGACATTCAGCAAGTTAATCTGATTCGTTGTTGGGTTAGGAGCTGACGCGTAGTAATTCGGGCGATAGCTTTCTGGCCGATGATACGTGACCAATCGGACGCTGGAGGCGCCAATTCGCTTCTTGATCGATTCGACCGCCTCACGCAGCGTCTGGATTCTGTCGATCAAGCCAGCTTCCGCCGCCTGGCCGGCGGTGTAGATGCGCCCGTCGGCCAGCCGCCGGATGGTCTCCTCATCCAGGTCGGGCCGGCCGTCCACCACGACGTCGATAAACCGGTCGTACATGTCGTTAACGATCCGTTGGAACACTTCCCGCTCCTCCGGTTGGAGTTCCTTGAGGGGTGATCCTCCGGTCTTAAACGCCCCCGAAATGACGGCGTCGCTCTTGACGCCGATCATTTTCATGGTGCCCGCGACATTGAGCAACTGCATGATCACGCCGATGCTGCCGGTGATTGTTGAGGGCTGGGCGACGATTTCGTCGCACGCGCAGGCGATGTAGTACCCGCCGCTGGCCGCCACATCCATCATGACGGCCATGATCGGCTTTTTCGACTTCTTGAAGTGCATGATTTCGTTGTGCATCAATTCCGAGGCGACTACGCTTCCACCGGGTGAATTGATCCGCAAAATGACGGCCTTCACGGAGCTATCGCGGCGTGCTTTGTCGAGTTGTTCCAGAAAAAGGCTGACCGGGTGCTCGCCCTGACTGAGAAGCCCGCGCTGCGGGGCGTTACGCAATATACCGCTGACGTCGATGAGGGCGATCTTGGTTCGGGCAAGGAACGAATCGCTCGACAGTTCCGTTTCCTGGAGTGCGCGTCGCGAGGTGACCGGAGTGATCAACAAGCTCGGTGCGGCGCAACCAGGGAGGGCGGTGGCCACACAGAGTGTGAGCAAGCAAGTCGATTCGTGAATCCGTGAGCGTGATCGTCGCAACATACGAGCCTCCATGCAGTTTGCGAATGGTCTTAGAAGGCAGCGCCGCAGCTATCATTGTGGCCTACTCGCGCCATTGAGTGAACCTATCTTAGCTGGTTGGGGCGAACCCCACAATTCCTGTGTACGAGTCAAATCATGGTGCGCGACAGTTTCGGAGGGCGGAATCTTGAGAATAGCGGGCACAAGCCCGGCTACATTCTAACGTAAAGGGTCAGCAGGCTTGCGCCGGCGATCCTGACTCGGTGTTCCCATTTCGTCGAGCGGTCACATACCCGCCCTTACAAACCGGATTGCTTTCGGAGCGTCATATCGAAATTGCGCACCAAACCGCTGTAGGCCCGCCAGACGACAAACAGGTAGAGTGAAAACGCACAGGCGCAGCCGAATGCCGCGGCGACGCGAGCGGCCGACGCTCCTTGTGTGAAATCTTTCTCGGTGGCAAATAGTCCTCGGGGGTCTACGAGGTATCGAACGCAGGTGAAGGGTGTGAACGGGGCGATAAACGCGCCGAACTCCCCGCCGGAAGACTTCACGAAGGCCGTACCCATCAAGGAAAGTACCCCGGTGACCACCACGACCAACCCAACGCTATACATGACCGCCATCACAGTTTTCTTGGCGCGGAGCGAGACATGCAATCCCAATACACACGCAGCGGCGGTAAAGACAACGACCAGGGCGGACAATTCAACCGCGCTTTCGGTCCAAATGGCGGGCGGTTGATTCGCCCTTGATGGTCCCAGAAACCCAATCAACAGCAACACGATGACCGGTCCAGCCAGCAATGGCAAAGCGAAGCTGACCAGCCCGCGCAGCTTTCCCCAGAGGATGTAATTGCTGGTCAACGGGGTGGTGAGCAGCAGGTCCATGGTCTGCGATTCCTTCTCCTTGGTCATTGACGTTGCCGCCGTGTTGGTGGCGATGATCAAGGCCAGCGCGAATTGAACGAGCACCAGGGCGGAAAGCCATTGCGGAAACGTGGTGATCGACATTCCGCCGTTCCAATAATAGATGGCGAGTGTGAGCGGGCCGGCGAATCCGATCGCGATGATGGCCAGGCGCAACACGCCGCCACCCGAGGCGCGTCCCGTGGCCTCCCGCCAGGCGACGGGGTTGTTCCAGACGGTTCGCGGCGGACGAGATCGCTGCCCACTCTGCTGTTTTCGAAAGCGATCCAGCCATGTTCCCACCCATGTCGGTTCACCGGTTTTGACACCTCGGCGCACGAAGAAAATGCTGGACAACGTCAGGCACAGAGAGGCCAAGCTGGTCCAGGTTACATAGGCGGCCGACGGATACGCCAGCGCAAAACGAATCATTCCGCCGTGCTCGACGAGTCGTTCATAGGGTGGAGCGTGAATGCGATCCAGTGCCACCTGTAGCGCGAGGAACGGGTGTAGTGGAGTTAGCCAGCTCATCTTGCGAGCGGATAGATTTGCGGGTGAGCTATCAATCCACGATCGATCCCAATAGTGGCCGACCAGATAGATAGCGACCAAGTAAAAGGCAATGACTAAATAGAACGAGAAGATCGTGCGCCGCGTGCCCACGCCCATCATGGCGATGAAAATGGCAACGGACCCAGTCAGGACGGCGGTGGATGCGGAAAGGGCGAAACTCTCGACGACCTGCGCGGTCGTCACCCCACCGTAGACCATGGTCATCAAAAAGATCGGGAGCCCAGCGATTAACAGCACAATGACAAAGTAGAGGCGACTCATCAGCGAGCCGAAAACGATCTGACCACTGGATAGCGGTGTGGAAATCAGGATGTTGAAAGTTTGTGCGTCCTTTTCCTGCGTGATGGCGGCGGCCGTGAACGCCGGGGCGAGAAAGCACATCATCGCAAGCTGCGCGAGCGATGCGAAACTGAAGGTTTGCGACGCACCCTTGGCCAGGTCCGCGAGCGAGGCACTGCGACCGCTGGAGGAGAGGGCCAGCGAGAAAACCACCACGAGCAGCAGTGTGCCGAGATACCCGATGCGCAGCCACAGGTGCCGCGACCGGCGCGATGCTACCTGGACGACGCGCACAAGAATGGGGTTAGCCGGCAGAAGATGCCAGAACCAGAGCCACAGCTTGTAGAGCACCTGATTCATTCCGCAAGAACTCGACTCGAAGATCGCTCAAGTGTCGTCGGTTTGCCAATTTGGATACTTGTCATTGTGTGGATGGTGATCACTGCACTATGCCTTTGGTCAGGCGCATGAAGGCCGTTTCCAGGTTGACTTCCTCTTCTTTGATCTCTTGGATTTTGAAGTTGTTGTCGAGCAATAGCCTGGCGATAGCGCTGAAATCGTGGCCCTGTTGCTTCAATTCAACGACCAGCGAGCCGTTGAGTTGCTCCACATTCTTGATCCCCTTGGTCCGTTGCAGCAGCAAGGCCGCGAGGTCTAGCTGTTCGGTGACGCGGATGCTGATCTTGGAGGTGGTTCGTGCCCGGCGAATGATCTCTTCGAGTGGGCCGTGGAAGAGCAATTTCCCTTGCTCGATGATTCCCACCGTGGTGCATAGCTCGGCCAGCTCGTGCAGAATGTGTGAGCTGATGATGATGGTCTTGCCCATGCGCCGAAGTTCTTTGAGGAGTTCGCGGATTTCGATACGGGCGCGGGGGTCCAGCCCGCTGGCCGGCTCGTCGAGGAGGAGCACTTTGGGATCGTGCAGAAGAACGCGGGCGATGCTCAGCCTTTGTTGCATGCCGCGCGAGAGCGAATCCACCAGGGCATCATGTTTGTAAACGAGATCGGTCAGTTCCAGCACGTCGTTGACAACGCGGGTGCGCTGCTTGCCGGTGATGTTGTAGGCGCTGGCGAAGAACTCCAGGTATTCTCGAACGACCATGTCTTCGTAGGCGCCGAAGAAGTCGGGGACGTATCCGATGAGCGGGCGTATCTTGCGTGATTCATAACCGATGACGTGCCCGCAAACCCGCGCCTCTCCCCACGTGGGTTGCAGCAGGGTGGAGAGTATCTTGATCGTCGTGGTTTTGCCCGCACCGTTGGGACCGATGTAACCGAAGCATTCACCCTCGTCGATCTTGAGATGAAGATTGTCCAGCGCCGTTAACTTTCCATAACGCTTGGTTAGATTGATGGTTTCAACGATCAATGGGTGTTCCTCGGTTTACGACTGGTCATCGTGCCGGGTCATCTTTGTCCTCGAGTTCACCGGGTGTATCCAGCACGGTGACGGGCAGGCGAATGCGGTACATCGTCCAGGAATGAGCCGGCTCAGGTTCCAATGGGGAGAACGTGCTACCCTTGGAACTTCTAAAAAGTCGGACCGGACCGGGATCGTCCGCGAAACCTATCAATACGGCCGTGTCGCGCCGGAGATGCTTACGCAGATCCAGTTGCCGCAACCGGGAACGGGACCACGTTCGCGCACCGAGCAGCGCCTGCGCCATGCCCGCGTCGTTAGCCGGATCATATTCTCCGACGGTGGTAGCGAGCAAGAGGGCGTTTTTCTCTTGACCTAGTTTGACCTCGCGACCTTGCTCCACCGAGTATCTGAATCCGCGCAAAAAGCCGGTAAGCTCCGCGCCCCAGCGTTGTTGTGCGTCCGCCAGAGACGAGGCCTTAATGTGCGCCGCAATAGATTCGTTGACGCCTATGGGGTAGCAGCGATCCAGGAGATCGACCTTGGCTCCGTTGGCGGGCAAATCTCCAAGCGGGTAGGCGTATATATCGCGGCTGCGGAATCCGTTTTCACTCTTCAGGTCCATGGCCGTATGCAGCAAATAGCAGTCTTTTAAGTCTACGCCCAGATTGTTAATGACGTAGCTTCCATCCAAGAGCTCGATCCCCTTAGTGGTCAACGCGCCGGTGACCGTGCCTCCCAAGGCGCCCGTCCAGCGTCCCTCAAGTTGCTTGAGCGTGGCGCGGATGCGTACGTCGTTTATCACTGCGGCAGCCGGTACCAGGGCGTATGCGCCGGGGTCGGAGTAACCGCGCAAGCCACCGCTGAAACGTCGCGGGGCCGGTAACGGGCGGAGAAAACAGTTCGTTGATGTCGGATCTGTGGCACCAATTGGATCGGCCGGTAGCCAAAAATTCATTCGGCGATCCGTGCCGGTTTTGATGCCGAACAGGGCCGTCGCAAACCCCTTCGCCTCCCCCGCAGAAAGATCGACGATGGAAATTTGGTGCATCGTTACGCCGAGCCCCCGGATGCCATTCACCGCTACGACGCTCAGCAAGCTCGCCGCAATTCCCACGAGACCAAATGCGGTCCAACTGTGATGACGCCAGCCGCGAACACCCAGGGCGGTCCACGATCCGAGGGTCGCCAGCAGCACGTAACCGGCTGAAAAGATGATAGCCAGCCCGAGGAACACACTGCCCGACTTGGCAAACGAGACCGCGCTTTCTACAAAGGGTGAAAGATCCTCCGTCTCCGGTATGACTCGCTCGGTATTGTTGTTCGGGCCCAGGTCGAACAGTTCGTGAAAAAATCGGACCGCGTCCCCGCCGCCACTAAACAGATCGCGCAGCGTGACACCGGAGAATAGAACCTGTCCCCGTCCGACGTCGCGGCGCGTGAGGATGTTGGATTGACCGTTTGGGTCTTGCGGATCACGCGCTACGCGGACGGCTCCAACTCGTAGCGTGCAATCCACCGTGGCGACGGCGCTGGCAAATGGAAGCTCCCACCAGCCGTTGTCTTCACTCAAGCGATCGTCGCCGTCTTCGGTGGAACTTAATAAGACGCGGCGGATGTCGGGTAGGTTGACGACGGGTTTGACCGGTCCGAGTTCGGCGGGAAGGATTGAGTAGAGCGGTTCGCTCAAGCGTATCGCGCCGGCGGATCGAGACGCGGCGAGTAGAAGCGTTCCACCCTGTCGAACCCATTCCACCAGCGCGGCCACCTGTCGCTGGGTTAGCTCCTCGGGGCGGGCGTCGTCCCAGACAATGTAATCGACCATTTCCAGGCCGATCCAAAGTTCGGGGAGGTCGAAGGGGCTCATGTGTCCTACGTGCAATCGGCGTGAGGCCACCATGCCCTGCCGAGGTTGTGTCAGTTCTTGAACGCGACCAATCGCTGCATTGGATATTGAAAGAACAACGACATCGTCGTCGGTGATTCGTATGGGCTGTTGCGCCGGTTCGACTTGGTAGGTTAGCGCCTGCTGCGACGGAACGAGCACGGCGTTTCCTTCTTCGTCGAACAACTCGACGACGAATTGAGCCTTGTTATCCCAGCGATCCGCTAAGACGTAAAGATAATAGCGCTGGTTGCCACCGGTTTCCGCACGAAGGTGGACGTTGACGCGGTCGTAACACTCATCACCATCTCGATCGCGCTGCCCGACGCGAAGGCTGCCATCGAAACTTGTTTCGTTGTTCAGAGCGAGATCCACAATGATCGGTGTCCATGCACCACCGCGAAAAACATCGTCGGCGGTCGTTGGAAAACCGACGCGAGTGACGTTGACCTCGATCGTTGCAATGGCCGGTAAGGGAATCGCCAGATGCAACCAAAGGCAATGCTGGATCAGTCGAAGCGGTTTGCGATGATGAATTCTGGATTTCATGTACATGGGATTCGCCATGCAGGTAGGCGTCGTGTCCCGAGCGCCTACCCCAGTCATGTTGCCGCCTCGTCGATCGCGCGAACGAATGTTAATTCTATCCCGGTCTGCGGCGCCGGACAACTTGCCGTTCCGAAGTCACACCGTGCGTTGACGAGCGTCTCGCAACGGGGTCAAATGAACTCGTTACTTGATGCGGTAGAGCTTCGATCAGGGAAAGTTCGGGAGCTACTTATCCCGACAGAAATAAGAGGGCTTCAGGTGATCGTTTCCCAAATCGTATCGTGCGGGCCTGCAGAATCATGAGTCGAAATCGCAAGACCAAGCGGGCTTCATCTGTCGAGCGTGATCAACGCGAAACTGCGGTGCATAATGCGCCGGCGAAGGCAGCGGTCAAGCTAATGGTTCCGTTGGTCTTGTTGGCGATCACGTTTGCGGCGTTTTACCCGGCATTGACCGCAGAATTCGTCAACCTCGACGACGACCGCCTGTTTGTTGAGAACAATTCCT